>UMBU01028377.1_pt1 | contig 180445 bp, 130 predicted proteins | sample 1964051 | NCBI WGS metagenome assembly UMBU01 (sample SAMEA4835949, study PRJEB28245) | human gut metagenome | biome: gut microbiome; material: fecal sample | place: Denmark | collected 2008
CTTTAAATTAAGTAACATTTCCTACGAATTATGCGGTTCATGTAAACCAAGAGTTAAACCGAAAAATGTATGAAAGCTACTATTAATGTGTTGTGTTACAAGTCAAAAACTCTTTGTAATGGTGAACATTCAATCATGTTACGTGTCTGTAAGGGTGGTAAAAAGAAGTATGTTAGTCTTGGAATGGCTCGGTTGTAAATTTTTGGGGATTAGCAAGTGTTAATTCCTCCAAGATTTACAACTGAGCTGAGTTTATGAAGTTTTTCTGTTACCTATGATAAATTTCCCTGTATAGTCAATTGGTATTTAATGAAATAGTGATACTTGATTTTCCAAGATAGAAAGCTTTGGCTTTTATCTGTTTGGCATTGCAAGTAATAGGAGTTGTCCATTCCGGAGAATTCTCGGTAGGTTCACTACCATCGGTGGTATAGCGTATTATTGCATTAGGAATGGTAGTATTGGCATATAATAAACCGTCTTGTAGTACGATACCGGGAGCGGCTATTCTGAAATTTACTCCTCTTTTGGCTAAACGAGGTAATTCGTGGTAAACAATCTGTGCGTTATATTTCTGCTTAGCGGTTTCGTATGCTTGTTCTCCCTTTTGCTGCGACCAGGTAGGTTGTATGTTCCATGCTCGTTCTATTAGACCGAACATTTTAGGAAACAGATAATATTCTACTTGTTCAAAGCTCCGGATAGTCTCGCCCCATACTTGACCTTGTATACCTTTTATCTGAGCACGAGCTTCTTTTCTTAACGGAGTTTTATGCATAGAAACTGTACGGGGATTCACCGGTTCTCCTTTAAGTGTTTGCTTGACAGAACTGTAAATGTCGTAAGGAAGCATGTCGAATGAGTTGTACTCATTTACATAACCACCCCAGCTTAATCCGTTTTCCTGCTGGTGATTACAGTAGGCCATATCCATATAAAGGTTAGTTACATTACAAAGTATAACCGGATAACCAGCGTTAGCCAATATGTAGGGAACTTCATCACCTTTCCATTCGGGAACGGTATTCCAACAATAACTCAATATGTTGTCGTTTTTGAAATGTTCGTTGGCTTTATTATCGGGCTTCATGGCTACTTCTTCCCAACCTGCCGGCTGAATATTACGTTTAGATAGCATAGATATGACTTGCTCCAGAAAATAATCTTTCAGCTCTCGTATTTCAGTCATTCCTTTTTCTTGCATAAGGTCATGGCAAATTGTAGAACCCGTCCAGGCACCACGCGCAACTTCATCGCCTCCAATATGAAGAACGGTCAGTTTCAATCCTGCATCCTGATATATTTTATCGAATTCATCGATCACTTTCTCTACAAACCTGTAAGTGGAAGGCATGGCTACATTCACCACATTGTCGGTATAATGTTGGGCCGAAATATAGCGGGATGTGTCGGAAAAATCTGTTAAAAGGAATTCTTCGGCTTTGGTTTTGTCTATGTCGATATACTTTTTATAACGTGCATTCATGGCTTTGATAGCTGCTCGTGAATGTCCTGGAATGTCCACCTCAGGAATTATTTTTATATGTCGTTTCTGTGCATATTGTAGTATATCGATAAAGTCGTTCCGTGTGTAATAGCCATTTGCGAGACTTGTTGTATCGGTGGCATCACAACCCCAGGCATAAGCTGGAAATAGGCATTCTGATTCATCCGTCGTATGCCCCCTACGAGAAGCCACTTCTGTTAATTCTTCTAATCCCGGGATTTCAATTCTCCATGCTTCGTCGTCGGTGAGGTGCAGGTGCAATACGCTTATTTTATATGAGGCCAGATAATCTATCAATTTCAATATGTTTCCTTTTTTAGTGAAATTTCGAGCTACATCCAGCATCAGTCCCCTGTAGTCGGTATCGGGGTAATCAGCTATTTGTATGTTGGAAAATGTTACGGGTAATTGAGAAGCATTTCCAAGCATGTTGAGTAACGTCTGGCAAGCATTGAAGAGGCCATGGGCTGAGTGTGAAGAGAGAATAAAACGATTATCTTGAACTGTTATTTCATAATATTCATCTGGATAATCTTTGTTTCTGTCTGTCAGTTGGGTTAATTCTATAATCGTTTTACCAGTATCTGAAAAGGTACAATTAAAGTCTGCACTTAGATTGTTTTTCAATAATGTGGCTTCATTTTTGAATTCCGGTTCCCAACTTAAATTTACATCCGGTGTAAAGTTAGACTCACCAGTTTTTTTCTCTAACTGTTTGACAGAAGGGAAAATGTCAGTCAATTCCAACTCTGTGTTTTTGTTGAAATAAGCATTTTGTTTATACATATACGTGCCATCAGCATATGGATAGTTCTTTCCGGGACGTTTGTATTGGTACTCTTGGTTAAAAGGTAATGCTTCAAGAGGGATATCTTGTGGCTTCTGCTCTTTACCGTTTTTGTCTGTCATCACGATATAAGCTCCTTGAGGGGCTCCTGTTTCGCGGATGATTGAACCTTTTTGGCGATATGTAAATGTTAAAGTTTCTCCGGGGGCTAAAGGCTGGAAATGCTTCGTTGGTATCAGTTGATTATAGCTTGCGGATATTTGTTTGATCATGATCGGCGAATCTTCCTGAACAAGGGGAGGAGGTACCGATATTTGGGTGTAATATATGGTCCAATTACCGGTTAAGGTTTCTTTACCGGTGTTTTTAATGTAAAAGGTGCTTTCAAAGTAGCCCGGTTCAATTCCATTTTGTCCCATTTCCCAGATTAGAGAAATTGGAGGCGCAGTCGTGTTCTTGTTGGCACAAGAAATTAATATCGGGCATATCAGTATTATTAAAAACAGATTTTTCATATATATATTTATCTTAATGTTTAAAAGTGGGGATCAGGGCTCCATTATCGACAGAACACGGATTTATTTGTCCGTGTTCTGTATCTATTTTTGTTGCAAAGAATGGTTATTCTTCGTTCTTCGGGAATTCAATTAAAGCAAAACCTGCTTTAGGACCGGCTGTTAAGATAACGAGTTTGCTTTCTACTGTGGCCCATGCGGTGATACCCGAACAAGCTGCTTGCGTAGCTTCTCCTAATTTATAGGTGTATACCGGATCTGGACGTTTTTCATTGTAGGCGTTGAAAGCAGGTACTGTACTGAATCCTTCCGAAATGTCGTAAACATACAATGTCGGGAAAGACCAGGAACTTTGTTGACGACCGGAGGTGAACATCAGATAACGTCCATTGTTGTAATTTACAACGTGGGCGTCTGTTCCATGTCCTGCATCTCCTAACTTATCAATCGAAGCCAATAATCCGCCATCTTTATCACGTAACTGAATCGGGGTCATTGTAGTACTTGTGAACAAGTAGGCATCTTCATTGTCTACCTTATTATAGCAGGCATAATAGGTTGCACTTGCAATGTCTGAAATAAATTTCGCTTCGCCTACTGTCTGGAAGTTCGTTATTGTGAATCGTAAGACACCCGCTCCTGTATGGTTTATAAAATAGACATATCCATTACCGTTTTCATCTAAATCGAGGGACATGTTATCTCCAAAACGTCCTGTAGCCTTGATGGATTCATCAATTATGCCGTTAAAGTCCAAAATGAGTTCCGGGCTTGAAGAGGCATCAGCATAATGGTAGAGTTTTAATTTTCCGGCATCGGTATCTGCTAAGCCGGTCGTAAGGTTACAAATATAGATGTGTCCTTGAGATAAACGTCCTGAAGAAATGACGTAAGTTCCACCGGCCATGCCATCTGTATTTAATGCAATAGGTGCGACCACTCCATCCGATAGGATATCACTTGCTTTGAGTAATTTAGGATTGAGCCCTCCTGAACGGGAAACAATTAAGACATGCTCTCCGTCGAAATCTGCACTTCGGGTATCTTCTGCGATGAAGTCCGGCCAAACGGTAGAGTTTGTTGTGAAGTCGTGAACGATAGGTGCGGAGAAATTAATGCCCGGTAATAATTTGCTGAAGCTGATTTCGTATGTATCGGTCATTCCTAAGAAATTTAGCTCTATGGTACCCGGATTGTCTTTGCTGATGAGGTTACCCTCTGCCGTTGTAAGAGTATAAGATGTACGTGTCGGGACGAGCAGAATGCTTTTCAAAGTAACCTGTTCTTCGTTTGGCGTATTGAGGTAAATCATTTTGTCTACCGGGTCAATCAGTCCGCTAATTACACTTCCTGTAGACGTTTCCACTTCTATTTTACTGACTAACGGTGCCGAAGCGGGATCGGACAGGTTGATAATAACGTTGTAATCGGTTATGTTCTCGCCACTGGTAAGGGTAATACCTCCCTTTAATGTTTTTTCATTGGGGGCATCCGGGTTGTAAAAATTATAAGAATCTGCATCAAAATGAGCTCCTAATGAAATTTTACCTCCGAACTTAATATGTTGAACATCAGTTTCTGCTGCTACGTCATTAAATGTAAGTGTACGGGTTGCATCGTTATAGACTGCGTTATAACGTATACCTCCGGATAACCCGCCATTGGCGATATACAGGTTATAAATCAAGGTTTCTCCAGAAGGATTCTCTATAATCGAGTCGTCATCCTTGCATGCTGTTATGCCCAATGCAGGCAATAACAGTAATAATATATATTTTATTCCTTTCATACGTATATTTAATTTTCAGATTGCCATTCTTTAGTTTGAGAAAGTGTGTAGCCATAGCTTTTGTATAAACTAATTTGGCTATTAGGAACCGGTTTAACATAGTTTTTCGGTTGTGGTAAGTTGCGCGCTGTTCCCGTATTTCGCAATATATACCCCTCGGACAAGCTTGCATCTTGTTGTGCATCGGGACTGATGACTCCTGTAAGAACGATACCGTCTTTTACGGCAGAAGGGAAATCGTCCAACACGATGTAGGCACCATAACGATAATCGGGATTGTGCTGATTGCACAAGTAATCGAGCTTTTTCCAACGTTTCAAATCTGCCGAACGTAAACCGTTCTCGTAACAAAGTTCTACGCGACGTTCGCGACGAATTTCCCATAGCATGGATGGTACATCATTGGCTGGTTCCCATTTAGTGCGTGCCGGGTCGTCGTAAACTACACCGTTAATCGCTGGTGCGCCGCCGATTTCTTCTAAATTGGGCATATTGACACGTGCACGTAATTTATTGATGGTTGAATTCAATACCTCCTGATTGAATAGGTCCTTTCCGGTGATTGCTTCCAGCTCGTAACAAATCTCAGCGTAATTCAACAATACTTCACCCAAGCGAAGACAGGGCGCATCGGTAATGTTTTGCCCGCGATTTTTGAGATTGGGGTTACTGGTTTCCCATTCGTCATCTGTGAATTTCCGTAAAGAGTATCCTGAACGTGAATAACCATAAGGAGCATTACTTCCTCCTACAGGATAGTATTTGGGACGGAAATTGTATGATAATCGTGGGTCGCGATTCGTAAAGAAGTCAGTTGCGGTGGGAGCAAACCAGTATTCGTTATTGTAATAAACCGGGAATCCGTCACTGCGCAAAAAGCTTTCAAGCAGGGATTTGCTTGCACCGTTCTGTTCTATGTCATAACATTGGTTTACCATGTAGTGTTTCACGGTTTTATCAGAATATTCACGATACATGATTATTTCCGGATTATCGGATAAATCATCGGAAGTAAATAGTGATTTATAGTTGGGGGCTAACTGATAGGGCCCTGCCATTACTATTTCAGAAGCGGTTTTTGCTAACTCAAGACATTTCTCTGCCATTTCCGGATTTTGAAGGTAGTATTTCTGAAAAGTACCTTCGCGTAACATCAGTCTGGAAACGAGTGCTGCTACCACATATCGGTTGATTTGTAACTTACCGTCGTTTACCCGTACTGTATTATTCAATGCAAATTTGAAATCTTCTATGTTTTTTTGCACTACAAAGTTACGGGGATCACGGTCTTTGTATAGGTAGTCCATATCTTCTTTCTCATCGCTTTGCTGCATGACTCTGTCGAACCATGGTACATCGCCATATTGGAAAGTCAGGCTGCTATAGAAATAACCTCTTAAAAAATGACCGATACCTAACCAATGGTTAATAGTGGCTTCCGGTTCATTCAGACGCGGAGCACTGGCTATTACATAATTGGCTTTCCGAATATTGGTAAATCCCCAACCACCGTCAGTTTCGGGTATGATATTGGGAGCATAGGGATTCTGTATGGGGGCGGATATAGCATCATCGCCGACATCTTCCAACCACGATGGGTTTTGAGCTGTTCCGAATCCTCCGAACAGAGTAGGATAAATGCTGTATAAAAAGAGCCGTGCTTGTGTTTCGGTCTGCCAAAACTCCTCGTCGGTGAATTTGTCAACAGGAGGACGATCGAGGAAATCGTTGCAAGAAACGAATAACGCGCATCCTAATAGTAATAATAATTTATATGTTTTCATATACTATAATATTTTTAATTAGTGATTTATTAGAATGATACTTGAAGTCCGAATGACCATGTTCTTACGTACGGATAAATACGACCGAACCCTTGTGTACCACCGTCGCCGGAAGTAGTGTTGGTTTCGGGGTCAAGAGGGATATCTCCCAATTTGTCGATAGTGAATAGGTTTTCACCACTGACATATACACGGACTTTGTTTAAATAAGCTTTCTGTATAAGGTTTGTCGGCAATGAATATCCGAGGGTCAAACTTTTCAGACGGCAATACGACATGTTGAGTAGATATTTGCTCTGTGGCATATAGTTACCTCCGCTTTCGGCATAACGGGACGGTTGGTTCATTTTAGACAAACGTGCATAAAAAGCATCCGGATTTTCGGGTGTCCAATAATCGGTTTGATGTGCATAATATACTCCGTCTCCAAATTGGAATCCAGGGATGATTAAGTTTCCACTCGCCCAGATTTGGCGGCTTCCTACTCCTTGGAAGAATATATCCAAATCAAAGCCTTTGTAGTCCAGCCCAATACGACCACTGTATTCATAACGTGGAGTTGAGTTTCCAATTACTTTCAAGTCACCATGATTGTCGGCTGTAAAATCACCACGGTCAATCACTCCATTGCCGTCCAAATCTTTATATTTGATATCACCGGGTAGATAACTCGCGATACCGCTTGTTCCACTATATTCTAAGAAGCGGCTTTGATCGGGAATATTGGCTTTTAAAGTTCCATCCGGATTGAAATCATCTGCTGTAAAGAAACGATCGGTCTCAAATCCCCAGATTTCACCGAGTACCCGACCTTCGTAATTGCTTCCATTGAGAGATTTAGTTCTGTTTGGATGTTTGGTTATTACGGTGCGGGCATCCGAAATATTGGCATTAACACGTAGTTTTAATTGATTGGCGAATGTATGGTTAAAATCTAATGCTAATTCCCAACCTTTAGTAGTCAATTCACCAATATTTTTATAGGGAGCCGAAGCACCGAAAACAGAAGGCATTTCATTTCCTTGTACTACCATTCCGTCGTTTACACGTTTATAAACGTCGAACGAAGCACCGAGTTGACCGTTTAAGAAACGCAAGTCTACCCCTAAATCACTTGTTACGATATTTTCCCAGGTGAAGCCTTTTGCTAAAGTTTGCGGAAGCCCGAAAGTGGTCATATTGACATTGTTGATGCTCCAACCGGAAGAAACTGATGACATTATCGCTCTAAAACGGTCGGCACCGATATTGGGATTACCTATGCTACCGATAGAAGCACGTAGTTTTGCAAAGCTCAATACAGGCTGTAAAGAGTGCATAAATGATTCTTCACTGAGAATCCATCCGATTGAACCGGATGGGAAAAATCCCCATAATTGGTCGAGTGGGAAATTGGATGAACCGTCATAGCGCCCGTTCAATTCTAACAGATAACGATCTTTGAACGAATAGTTGATACGTGCAAAGAAACCTACGGAGGCCCAGTCACTTTGTGAACCATAAACAAATCGTGTACCCTCATTATTGGAGGTTGTCGAAATGGTATGTTTACTCGGGTCTAATAATTCGCGAGCTTCGCCATTTAAATAGTTGTAATCTTCATATTCAAGATTGAAACCAGCAAAAGCGCTTAGATTATGTTTACCGGCAAATTCTTTATTATAACGCAGAACTGCATTGGCGGTATGGTGATTGGTTAAATAGTTATACTGATCATATTTATCGTAGGACGATGCAGTATAAGTTGTCAGATTATTGATGTCACCCGACCAGAAATCGATGGCGGTTACTTTGCCGCCACGTAACTGACGAAGACGGCTATTGGTAATATATGAATAGTCAGCTTCTAATGATAAGTTTTTTGTAAATTTTACCGTCGCTCCTAATGTAAAGCGCATGTTATTTGTGGCATCACTGTTTCTATTAGCTTGTGTAGTCTCGGTAAGGGCACTGCGGAATGGTTGCCCATTATACGTTCCGTATGGATATATTACAGGCCAGCGATATATGTAATACAGAGGGTCATAGGTGGCACTGGAGTAAGTAAACGGAGTTTCCAGTTCTGTACGTGAAAACATTAATTGCGAACGTACTTTCAGCCATTTGGCTATTTCTGTTTCAGTTTTGAAAGTGACATTGTAGCGGTCGTATTGGTCGTTGTTCACTTTCAGAACACCTTCGTTACCCATATAGCCTAAAGACAAGTGATAACTGGTTTTACCGGATTTGCCAGTTACCGATAAATTGTGATTTTGAATAAAACCATTCTGAATGTACATGTCGAACGGATCCCATGAACGATAGAAGCGTAGTCCTTTGTCTGTAATTTCAAAATCGCGTCCGGCTACCATTTCAGGGCTAAGATTCATGCCGCCGAAATTGCGTTCCCATTCTTTCATCCGTTCAATGGCATCCTTGTCCCATTTCATTCCGGCGTCACCGACAAATTCCGAATCGTTGGGATTATTACGTTGCCATGCTTCCAGTGCCATGGAAGCCGACTCGTACGATTTGGCCATTTTAGGTAAACCGATAGGTGAGGTCCATGCAAAGTTGTTAGAGTAAGTGGCTGTAAATTTGTCACTGTTCTGTCCTGATTTGGTGGTAATCAGTACTACCCCGAAGGCAGCGCGTGAACCGTAAATAGAAGATGAAGCGGCATCTTTTAGGATTGAAATGTTTTCAATGTCATCAGGATTGACCATATTCAAATCGGTCACTTCGACACCATCGACTAAGATAAGTGGTTGTGATGCGCCACTGTCTTCATTCAGTAGCGTTCCTTGGTCACCGCGAATACGGATTTTAGGCGTCGTGCCGATACGTCCTGAAGTAGTAGTGACGGTTAATCCCGGAGTAGAACCTTGCAGACCACGGCCTACATCTGTCAGCGAACGGCTTTCCAATTGTTTTGCCACGTCTACCGTTCCTACTGCTCCGGTCAGGTTGGCTCGGCGTTGGGTTGCATAACCTACCACAACTACCTCATCAATAACCTTGGAGTCTTCTTTCATTTTAATATTGATGATACTGCGGGAACCTACTGTTTCTTGTACAGATACATAGCCTATATAAGAGAATTGCAGGACGGATGTAGTCGATGGCACAGTTATTTTATATCTACCGTCGATATCGGTAACGGAACCGATAGGAGCACCTGCCACTTTGACTGATACGCCAATTAATGATTCTCCATTGGCATCGGTGACAGTACCCGTTACACTTTTGCCTTTCTCTTGTGCAATTGCACATACCGATATTGCTACCAGACAAGCAAATAGGAATATTCTGTTCCACATATGCCTGGTATAACCGGTATATTGCATGTTTAATTTCATATTATCCATAGAACTTTTGTTTTGTGAATTTATTAATTACTTGTTTATAATTTTTTCTACTTTCGTGGAACCGTCGGTATATGTTGTTTTTTTCAATAATAAACCTTTGGCATCAGCAGGAACTGTAATGCCTGTCGGTGTGTTATATGAAACGGATTCTACAACCTTGCTGTTAGTCTCGGTGTGGATGCCTACTGCGTTGGTTATTTCCAGCATGGAAGTTGAGGGAGCAGGAGTGGTAAATGAGTTTTCTGCTTTGGGAAGCGCCCATCCGCCTAATATATGGTTGTCACCGGTGGCATATACATTGCCGGCAACGTCAAATACAACAGTATAACAGGTGTTTGTAAAAGGAGTATTGATGGTGTATTTTGATGATAAGGTCGGGATGTTATTATTGTCCCAAGTAACATCGAAAATGAGTATTTGACCCTGAGTGTTCTTTTCGCTGATAGTGCCTGCGGTAGCTACTAAACTTTGGTCCATATTTAGACCTACTACTCCCCGGGTATTGCTTCCTAATGTCCCCATAGAGCTATAATCTGCTTCACCTGAAGAATTCATATGGATTAATCCGGGGTAAGTTCCGTCGATAGGATCGGTCGCTCTATGCTGTGCAATCCACCAACCTCCTTTGTTGTCAGGGAAAATCATACCATTCCCGTTGGCTATATTTTCGGGATATGTAATAGGGGTGGGGGCATTGACCCAGGGAGTCTCCAGATCGCCAATTTCATATAAATTGATTTTTTGGGGAAGATCTTCATCGTAAGTATAAAGTTTGGTATCTGTTCCGGTTCCTATTACGTAGCAATGTGAAACAGAGCCGTGGATGAAGATGTCACCTTCCTTTGCATTTCCGCCGGTAACCGTACCTCCAAATACGGAAATAGCATCTGTAGTGGGAGCGGCAGGATCCCAGACATGTACACCACTGGTTTCGTTATCACTCCAATCTGTGATGTAGATTTTGTCATCAGGAGCTATAGTCAGGCGTAACGGGCTTGCAGGGCTGTTTGAGAAGTTTTTGGACCAGGCATTTTCTCCCTGAATTGTAATGTCGGTAAAAGCAGCATCGAAAACATAGATACCTCCGTCAGTAGTTTTGTTTTTAGAATCTGTGACGTACATGTGTCCGAAATAAGGGCTTTCGAAATTATTGTTGATAGCTACCCCTCGGGGTGTGGTAAGTATTCCGGTTGTGTTATCGATCAGGGTCGGTTCGTTGACTGTTTCCTTTCCGACTGCTTTTAATTTCCATGTATAATTTCCAGTGGGGATTGTACTTAAGGAGACAGCAATATTTGTATGACCCCCTTTTGTCAATGCTTCTGATTCGGTAATTTGGATTTCGTAGGGGGGATCTGTCTCTTTCTGAAGGATAATTGTCAACGATGAAGCCGGAGCATTCAGCGTATAGGAAATTTGTACTTCCTGATTCGTGTTGTCAACAGTATTTGCACTCAGTCCGGAAGCGTAAATGTTCGGTTCTTGTGCATGTAACACTGTTATTGCCAGAGCCATGGCAGCTACAATAGTAAAAAATCGTCTCATAGTAGTTAAATTTTGGGTGAATAATAAATATGTGTATTAGTTTTGTAAACAATATGGATATAGGGTAACCATTCTGTTGTTTTGGGGCAATCACAAGGACTGCCCCAAATGTGTTACTGTTTTATAATACGTTTATTGACAATGCCTTCGGATGTCTTGACCAGTAAGGTATAGATACCTGAAGTTAGCGTTTGTGCATCGACACAGGTTTGCGTAGCATCTATTTTGCCGTTCTTGACCGCTATACCTTTGATGTCGTAAAGTATATACTCTTCTGCATTGATACCTTCTGTAACATTGATGATAATTTCATCTTTTACAGGGTTCGATACATGAATACAATCGCTTAAACTTGTATTGGTATGAGGGACAATACCTGTACTCTGTTTTGTAGAAGCATGTGTGGTATACGTATTGTCGGACTTAGGAAGAGAATACACCATCAGACGCTCATTATAGTTAGAGATCAGATAGAGATTATCAGCGGCATCAAAAGCCATGTTTTGTAGATAGTCGGTAGCTTCCCCCCAGTCGATACTACATTTGGCAGTAAGAGTCGGCTTGTTACTTGCATCGTAGACTACATCGAATACTTCTACTTTACCAGGTTTTGTACCTATTGCCAACATGGAACCGTCTGTATTCACTGCCATGGCACCCTGGTATGAACTCGGGAGTGATGAACTGCAATTATAGTCCAGTTTGCCATTGGTGGCGTGTATTAGAGCCGGAACACTTGCCCCACCTGTGCCTGCACGATATTGGCACATCCACCATCCACCATGGGTATCCGAAGCGATTTGTCCATAGGCATTCTGGAGGAGATTACCGTTTTGCATGTCGTCATAAATAGTGGCACTGGGCGCTGATATCCAAGGCAATGTGGCTGTACCAATATCATAGCGATAGATGCCGCCTGCTACTGGAGAAGCCGGACGATTGTAGGTGAACAGTTTTGTGTCCGCACCACTTCCTATGATTTTTATATCTTCTATCGGATCGTGAATAAAAGTACCACTTGAGGTTACTCGACCATTGGAGGTATCCAGTGTTCCTCCAAATAATGGAGAAAAGTCTGATGCCGGATGAGCTGCGTCCATAATATAAATTCCTGAGTTGCCAAATGAACTGTCCGAAATATATACTTTACCGGAGGCATCCGTTGCAATTCCTCTTGGAGCATATTGATAATTAGCGTTTACGTTGGCTCCCCATGCTATATTACCGGCATAACTGTCAGCCCCTTGATTGGTGACATCCGTTAAGGCTGCATCTAAGATATAAATGCCTTTTTGCGTTGTTCGTGGGTTTACAGGTGTCCCTTCCGAGATGAGGCCACCGGCGGATTCTGATACATATACCCGGCCGAAGAATGGACTTTCAGGATTATTATCTACTGCAACGGCACGTCCCGAGTAGAATTGGAATATAGGAGTGTCGTCGCTTATTTTGACAGGGTATGCTACCGGGCGCGAGCTTGCTGTAACGCTCCATGCGTCATAATCGATTGGCCCGAAGGGATTGGCTATAGTTTGTATTCCTTTAGCGAGTGCTCCTGCGTTGTGATTAGTTAGTGCCTCGCCTTCTTTATAGATTGTGATGAATACAGATGAAGCGTTTTCATTTAGTGTGAATCTGAATTCATTTGCTTGGTTGATTGAAAGTTCGGAGGCGTAGATGTTGGCTACCGGCTGGATTTCGGTCTTGTAGGTGGCTGCACCTTGTCCTTGTGCCCAAATTCCGATTTTGATATCATAATTATCTACTACAATAGATGATGCCAGATAACCGGCGCGTGTTGTTCCTAAACCTGCTTCGGGATATTTGTCTGAAATTTTAATGGCATTATCCAAACCATTCGTAATATCGAAGAGAGCTATGCCTGCTTTGGTAGCATCAGTATTACATATTGGGGCGGCCATAAATACATGTCCGGCATACCGGGCAAAGGTATTTCCATAGGAGGCTACCGGGATTTCGGCAATAGATAGCTCGCCTTTTTTCAACAAAGCGGTACCGTCGGTGGCTAACCAATCGAATTTGTATTCAGTGGCAGGCATGACATCACTATCGACAATAATGTGATCGTAGCCAGAAGGGGATATGACAAACTTGACATGTTCTCCCCATGCCGAAACCGGATAATTACTATCGGTTCCCATATATTTATCCGTAACATTTTGAGTCTCATTTTTGTAGTTTAAGCCGGCAATGCGGTAGTTTGTACCGGACTTAACTGTATAGTAGATATATAAGTTTGAAATGGCACCGGCCACCGTAAAGGTCTCTCCGATTTCGGCATTTGTTGTATTGGCTTGTTTGGGAGTCGTGAGTAAAACAGTCGGAGTTGCATTGTCGCTTTCCCATTTGTATATTTTAAACATTGCGTCCGCATGGGCATTTGTTAGTTTGTTGCAGGCCAATAAAACATCGTCGGCGCTGAAAGCAATGTCACTAAGAATGGAACTTCCACCTGTGATACCAGTTAGGTCTAATTCTTTGATAACCTCTTGCGTCTCGGCATTCGCTACTATAATTTTAGGATCATTGGTCAGAACGTATAGTTTTCCGTTGCGTTGAAGTATGCGTCTGATTGACGAACTGCTTAGCCAAGTCGGGTTTTCTACATTACCATCCGGTACAAAATCGTATTGATTCAATGCTGTTGCACCATCACCCTGTTCGGGCGCAGGATAATCAGGAACAATAATATTGATGTTTTTCAAAAAGGCTTTTGTATATGCGATTTCGGATGCGGTGACAGTAACGTCTACTGTTTTGCTTTCATAATTTGTCAGTGAGAATGATAATTTGTAATTACCTGGTTGTAAGTCATAAAAGGCAAATATTCCGTTATACCAATTATCAGTGGTGCAAGTTTTCAGTACTTGCGAACCGTCTGCATTAAGTAGTTTTACAGTTGCTTCATTGAGAGGTAACCATTGGTCATCACTACCGGCTCTGTAAGTGAACTTCGGCTGTTTTAGGATATCGACTAATTCGTTTCCGCTTTTCACAAAACCTGCAATTGTGCCGCTTGCCGGCATGTCGCGTTTGAAGTAGTTGTGAAAGTGCTGAAAGAAACGTATGGCTTCGAGTTTGCAGAAATCGTTATTCATTAAACGATGGGTTTCTGGTGGATAATCGTGAAACGAACCTTCGGAAAGGAATCCAGGTACGGTTAATGGGCGTAAAACTCCTAATCCGAGATTATCGCCATAGAATGTAAAATCACCGCGTAACATCGGAGTAGGACTTGTCCATACTGTCAAGGGATTGTTGATCTGAATAGGTCCTGAGGATTGTGCCATTGGTAGACTCTGCGCTACAGTTGGCTGGTCATTGTATCCATGGTACAATAACAGGAGATAATTAGTCGTTGTATTTAGGGAATTACTATGGATCGATAAAAAATGGTCTACGTTGTTGGCGTTGGCTTCTTCGGCAATTTCTGATAGATCACGATCGCCGCCACCGGCAAATTGCTCACCGTCACGAATGCCGCTTGTGTTATCTGTACGTGAGATAATAACGGTGGCACCTGCCGCTTCAAGCATCTCTTTCAATGCTAATCCTTTTACCAGATTCGATTTTGATTCCCAATAGCCCTCTGGATTCTTCCATACTTCGGGAACAGGAATGGTCCAGACACTTCGGTCGTTACTATCGTATCCGCCGTGTCCCGGGTTTATATAAATTTTGACGCCGGTCAAATCGATTGCCTGAGCCGTAAATATCGTCAAAAAAGAAACTATAAGTAATGCTATTCGTTTCATAATTGAGTTATTTTAATTCAATGTTCATAATGTAAATTTGACCCTTTTCAGAATTAAATGCAATTTGTTTACCATCGGCAGAGGCTGCCGGATACATGGCAATTTTCGCAAAAGGAGTAGTGAGAGTCTGTCGGATTTTTCCGTTAATGGTTACTGCTATGATTTCTGAAGTAATGACTTGGTCGCCATCGTCTTTGTCATTCATTCCGATTACCCACTCATTGTTTAGCCAGGTGGGAGCATTCAATTTTTTCAATGAAACAGGATTTTCTCCGTTGATGTCACAAACAAAAGTACCATAGGCTGCCACGGTATAAACAATGTGTTTACCGTCAGGGGATATACTGGCCCAAAAGTAGCTTTTGTTTTCTCCATTCGGGGTAAGAACTTTGCGGGTATTTCCAGTGTATAAAACCATCTTGCGGTCTTCAATGTTAATGTATGAATTGACATTAGAGGTTGTGTTTTTCATTTTTTTCAAGACTCCGGCTTTGACTACTGCCGGGGCATTTCCTACAAATACAGGACTGATTTTCTCATGTGTGGCATCAATCAGTTTTTCTTGTCTTTTATCGTTTAGAGAATAGCTCTGTAGCGAAGAAAAACGTAGGCTGTTTTGTATTTCTGTCTTTTTAAATAAGATAGTGTTTTCGTCGGCACTGATTTGTACGCCATAGCCTGCGCCTGCGTCTGTTACCAGTCTTTCGATTTTATTGGTTGCTATAACATGGCGGTTCAGACCTGCATAATTTTCTGCAGTTGTGAGTAAATAAGTACCTTGGGGACTAAAAATCGGATGAAAATATCCTCCCTGCTCTGTCCCATTCAACAGCTTGATAGACTTGACGTCGATTCGCTGTGCATAAGAAAGTTGCCCAATCACAATGAGCGACAATAATAATAGCTTTTTCATGGCTTCTTCTTTTTAAGAAAGATTAGTTGATTATTTTTAGTGTCAATTGCTTTTCTTCTATTTTCAGTTTTACGATATACATATCTTTGTTAGGCAGTGATAGCGGAATTCTATTTTCACCTTCCAATAGACCGATTCTTTGGGAAGAGGTGTAATGCCCCAACGTGGAATAGACCTCAAGCATTGCATTTGAGGTTTTATCTGCATATATAAATAAATACGAAGTTCCATATTCGTTGTATGTGTAAATTTGTGAATCGGTTATGGCAGGTGTATTTATGCTACTTACTGTTCCTATTGTGAACTGGCGTACTTCTGACCATGTGTCTAATGTATTGGCTTTCCGTGTCTTTACACGCCACCAATATGTTGCGTTCTCTTTTATGCTACCTACTAATCCGGAGTTATATTTGGTATCTGTGGTTTCCATTGAAGCCACTAAATCGGTAAATTGGCTATTGCGGGATAATTGCCAGATATAACAATCGACATCTGGGGCTCCTTGCCATTGGAATAAAGTGGCTTTGGAAATGTTGGCATTATTATCCGGATAAGTCAGTACCGCAGTGACTGGTGCGGCCGGTGATTCGCCAAATACACGTGGAGAGTATTCATTACCATAACGGTCAATAACTGATACGGCAATTTTGTGCGTAGAAGTCGATATGCCTTTTTTCATGCGAAATTGTTTATCGTAGGTGATGGCAACTAAATTTTCCGATTTGGAAAAGGCGCCTGCTTCATTCCTTTTAGCAATCGGTACGGCATAAACAGCGTAACGTACATTTTCATCGGAATTGTGTATCCATGAGATAATGCTGCCTTGTGGCGGGCCTGTAAATGAAATAGGTTCTTGTTCCGGTGCCGGTTTCCAGTGGATAGCCGGTGTTAACGCCGGGTACTGAAAAACGTCTGTTTTGAATTTATTACGGAAAGGCATATCATAAACCCATGCTAAAGTGTTGTAAAATACATTTCCAGGTGCATTGTCATAGTTTGCGCTACGATTCTTCAAGGTTTGATTCTTAAATTCATCGGTATTTTTGTAATAACCTGTGTTACTTGAATTATTTTCCGCATAACGATAGAGAGCCATACTTGAATAGAACTGTTTTCCAAAACGGTTGGCTAAGTCTGTCCACCAGGCACAAAGCTTATTATAGTCTTGCGCACCACCTATCTTCCAATACAATTGCGGAGAAAGGTAGTCAACTGTACCTTCTTTAAGCCATGCCACTGGGTCACAATAAATTTCTTGATACATATTCCCTCCTGATATACCTGAAGGTAATGGAATGCCTTCTTCTTCTGCCACATTGGTATTGGTGGTCCAAATGCCAAATGGAGAAACTCCAAATGTTACGTAAGGTTTGGTTGCTTGAATAGTATGATAAACATCGGCAATCATTCGGTTTACATTGTCACGCCGCCAGTCGTGTACCGTTTTACCGGGATGGGCGTCTGACCATGCTTCGAAATATTGGGATTGTGATTTTGCATCTTGATTGGAAGTACCTCCGTATGGATAAAAATAGTCATCGAAAATAATGCCGTCTATATCATAGTTTGTGGTTATTTCTTTTACTATATTTGTAATCTGTAATCGTACTTCGGGGATAGCAGGGTCTAAGATCACGTTGTCTGGATACCAAAGTAACCATTCCGGGTGCGTGCGTTCATAGTTTGATGGCCAGTTATTGGCACCTGTCCATCCGTCACCGGTTTTGTTATAGCGATATGGGTTGAGCCATGCATGACACTCAAGCCCTCGTTTATGACATTCTTCTATAACGAAGGATAACGGATCATATCCCGGATCGGATCCTCGCGATATTTTTAAATCGCTTGACCATGGCTCATAAGACGATTTATACATCGCGTCACAACGTGAGCGTACTTGGAAAAATACGGTGTTGAGGTTTAATGTTTGAATCGAATCAAGCATTTTGAGCATCTCTGTCTTTTGTGAGGTGGCTCCTGTGGTTTTGGGCCAGTCAATGCCGCCTACTGTGGCAATCCAGGTTGCTCGCATTTCTCGCTTAGGAGGCTGAGCTTCCATGCTTATGAAAGCATATAAAAATACGAGAAGCAGATAATGTTTTTTAGTGTACATAGTATTGTTATAATATTAATAAATGCAATCCCCTATATATTTAAGGACTGTTTGATTTTCCTTTTTTAAGTTATCAGTATCTTTATAAACTATTTTTGATTTCTTTTTTTGGTAAATTTTTATCCTTTCTTCATGAATGAAACATGTTCATAAGCGAGACTTCTCAAAATGAGATCGGATAAAATGACTCCTTTATTAAGTAATTCAATTTTCAGGTTTATTCAACGTTTACAAAGGGTTATTGTTTTCAAAAGTAATTGGTAAGTTCTCGTAGAGAACTTATTTTTCTCTTATAATTATCAATATATCAATTTGTTATTTTGTACTATAGATGACAAAATCAATATTGAATAATGATAAGAGGAACTCCTTTTGGGAGTATTCTGAAACAAATATAAGAATCTTTTATGTATTAGAGATTTTTATTTGCAATAATTTTGAATTATGATCATTAATTTGCAAATTAAAGTGTAAATGAATTAGCTGTGATGATAAACTTAAGAAGTGTATTTAATATAAATATGTATTTTGATACTAATATTTAGAATATTTCTGCTCATAAAATGAAATCTGGTTAATTTAGTTATTAGACTTTTTTTTAATTACCATAATTCGTGATTTCTAATGTGTGAGACTTCTCTTTTATAACAATCTTACATTTTTATCTTTTCGATTTGAATACAAATCGGTGTTTTTTGTTTATTTTTACCAAAAAGGAGAGGTGCTGGAGGACGGGATGGATGGGTATAAGTGAGAGATATTCTAATCTCTTTAAGTGGAAAAATCATTGTTTAACCTACCACTGTCTCCTAAAGGGGAGCTTTCCTTCCCGAAAGGAGAGACGTTATATAACATCATTCTTGTATAGAGTTGAGGTCAATAAATAATTTTTGGTAAATAGAAATGCCCCCTCCGATAAGTATTCCATAACGTGATTCATGTCTGTGGTATAGAAAGAAATAAAATTGCGGATAAGATGTTGGAAGAAAAATTTCTTATCATGCGGTATAAACTTTCTATTGTCGGATAGTAAACTTTTCTATCCTCTTTTCTAATCTATAATTTAAAGTTTTGGTTTTAAAAACAAAAGTTCTGTTTTTAAAATCAGAACTTGCGGTTATAGTTTTTCTTTCATTGAAGATTATTTTTCTTTCTATGGATCGACACTTGTTTTAGGAAGAAGTAACTATTAAAATCTAAGTTTTGGATCATATATTAACGGTATAAATAGGTGATGTTTTTCTAATTCCTTATCCCGAACCCACGTTAATTAAGTGCTGCTATCGGTTCTACTATGTGCTTTGATTACATGCTCATATAAAAAAGGCCGACTTCGATTTCGTATCGGGTCGGCTTCAATCTGATTTAAAGTTTAATTTTAGTGCTTGTGAGTTTATGAACCTTTTCTGTTGTTTATGACGCGCATAGCTGCGGTATAAAATTCGCAGGGTACGGATAATAAAATACTGTTAGTTCCTTTGTCTTTCATTGAAACTTCAATGTAGGCTGCATTGAGAAGGTTTTTTACGCTGGTTGCTTCCCACGGACTACCGGTGAAAACGTCTACTTGGGAAATTTTTCTACTTGTGATCATCTGTTTCTGGTTTTTGTTGTATTCTGTTTGCAAATATAGAGCATGTTTTCAAGTCCAATGACGAATATTCGTTCAATCTTTAGAAGAATTGTTGCAAACGTTAGCAATTTAGGATATGAATTGCTCCAAATTTGTCTTTTTCGGTGACTGTTGATATTATGAGAAAACAAATATCCTTAAAAAGGAACCGGTTGCAGAAATGTAGCGATTTTCATTGATTCAAAGCGCATGTCATTCTTGCAACCGGTTTCCTGATATTTGAAAAGTGAAGTTTAAGGTATACTTTTATTTTTCATCGTTTTTCCGGATTTCCACACGACGTATTTTACCACTGATTGTTTTCGGAAGTTCATCAACGAATTCAATGACACGTGGATATTTGTATGGTGCGGTCACTTTTTTCACATGGTTTTGAAGTTCCTTTATTAAGCTTTCCCCTGCTTGTGCTTTATATTCCTTGGACAAAACGATGGTGGCTTTTACTACTTGTCCACGAATTTCGTCGGGTACTCCGGTAATGGCACACTCCACAACAGCCGGATGGGTCATTAACGCACTTTCCACTTCGAACGGACCGATGCGATAGCCGGAACTTTTAATGACATCGTCGGCACGGCCTACAAACCATAGATAACCGTCCTCGTCTTTCCAGGCCACATCACCGGTATAATAAATACCGTTGTTCCACGCTTCATGGGTACGGGCAGCGTCACGATAATACTCCTTGAAAAGTCCTAATGGCTTTCCTCTGTTTGTACGGATAACGATTTGCCCTTGCTCGCCGGCTTCTACCGAACGTCCGTCGTGGTCGATCAGATCCACATCATATTGCGGGTTAGGGACTCCCATGCTTCCCGGTTTCGGTTCCATCCAAGGAAAAGTAGCTACGGTCAGTGTTGTTTCTGTTTGTCCGAATCCTTCCATTAGTTTGATGCCTGTCAGCTTCTTGAAAGTGTCGAATACGGCGGGATTCAGTGCTTCACCGGCAATTGTACAATATTGCAATGAAGAAAGATCGTATTTGGTCAGATCTTCATGAATAAGAAAGCGGAAGATGGTAGGTGGTGCACAGAGAGACGTGACGTGGTAATCTTGTATCTTTGTTAGGATGTCACCCGGGGTGAATTTTTCATGATCGTATACAAATATGTTAGCTCCGGCAATCCATTGTCCATATAACTTTCCCCATACGGCTTTCCCCCAACCTGTATCGGCTATGGTGAGGTGGAGACTTTTTGGGGTAAGGTTGTGCCAGAAACTACCTGTAACGATATGGCCTAACGGATAAGTAAAATCATGTGCTACCATTTTAGGCTCGCCGGTAGTGCCGGAAGTGAAATACATCAGTGAAATGTCATCGTTCGTATTCGGATGTTCAGGTTTTACGAACGGGGCTGCTCCTTGGATACCTTTATGGAAATCTTCAAATCCTTCAGGGATCTCGGGCCCTACGCTGACAAGTTTATGTACAGTCGGGCAATCGGGCATAGCCTCGATGATATGTTTGGTGATCACTTTTTCGCCGGCGGCAACGATCATTTTAATATCTGCGGCATTGCAGCGATATACGATATCTTTTTTAGTTAATAGGTGAGTTGCGGGGATTACCGTAGCTCCCAGTTTGTGTAACGCTATGATACTGAACCAAAATTCATACCGGCGTTTTAGAATCAACATTACCATATCGCCGCGTCCAATTCCCAATGACTGGAAATAAGAGGCCGTTATGTCTGTATAATGCTTCATATCGGCAAATGTGAACTGCACATGCTCGCCTTTATCGTTCGTCCACAGTAATGCAGACTTATTTGGCTCTTCGGCAGCCCAAGCATCTACTATATCATATCCGAAATTAAAGTTTTCGGGTACGTTAATCTTAAGATTTTTGATAAAATCCTCCTGTGAGGAGAATGTTGTTTGTGATAAGAATCTTTCTACCATAATTAATATTACATGATGACGGCAAGGAAACGTACTGTTTTTCCATCGAGTGCTTTCATGCCGTGTGGGAGTTTTGAGTTGAAATAAAGACTGTCACCTTCGTTCAGTATCAGTTCTTTGCCTTCGATATTAATCAGCATACGTCCTTCAAGTACCAAGTTGAATTCTTGACCGGTATGGCTGTTGTAATGTATCGGTTCGTTATCCGGTTTCGGTTCAACGGTGACGATGAACGGATCAGCGCTCCGATTGATAAATCCTGCTGCTAATGATTGGTATTTGTATGCTCTGGTACGTTCGATACTTGTTCCTTTCCCGGCGCGGGTTAAAAAATAACTGCTCATTTTGGGCTCTTCACCAAACATGAGTGCATCCAAGGCGATACCATACTTACGTGCTATCTTTTGCAGCATACTTACTGAAATATCATATTCTCCTGTTTCTGTCAAACGGTATTCTTCGGCAGAGATATCACAATCGCGGGCAATGTCTTCTGCTGTAAGTTCCAGTACATCACGCAATCCGCGTAGTCGTTCGGCTATTTGCTTAATTTTATCATCCATGTATTTAATGAATTAATGTGTAAATGTTAATAGTTTGTTGGGGTGTTTTCATGCTCGTAATAATTCTTAATGGAGTTTGAGTTCTCATTTTTATTCTTGGCATTATTTAGAGACCTTCATTGCTTTTATTATTGCCGAGGTAAATCCGGCATGTTCCAATTCGTTGATACCTTTAATTGTGATTCCACCGGGTGTTGTCACTTTGTCGATCTCAACACTGGGATGCGTATCTTTGTTTAACAACAATTCAGCCCCGCCTATTAGTGTCTGTGCAACCATTTTCATACCGTCCTTAGGTGCGATTCCCATTTCGATACCTGCCTGCATGGCGGCTTGTACATACTTCAGCACATAGGCAATACCACATGAAGTCAGCGCAGTTGCTGCTGCTATTTTACTTTCCGATATCATCATGGTCAGTCCCATCTCGTCGAACATATCAGTTAATAATTTCTTTTGTTTATCTGAAGCATTGCGAGCGGCTATAAGAGTCATGCTGGCACGTTCGGCAATGGCGGTATTGGGAATAACACGGAAAATCGGCATTTCCGGCTCACCACAAAAATGCGCTAAATCGTCGAAACAAATACCAGCGGCTAAAGACACGAGTATCTGTGTGCGTTTCAAACGGAGTGGTTCGAGTACCTCCTCTATTAACCAAGGTTTTACAGCAGCGATTACAATGTCGGCATTACTTGCTGCATCCATATTGTCGTTCGTTGTTTTAATGTTGGGAAAGTCGGCTTTTAGTTTCTCCAATTTCCCATTCGTTGGGTTGGACACAACAATTTCATGTCCTTGAACCAAATATCCCTGGGCTAAACCACGTGCAATGGCAGAGCCCATATTTCCTGCACCAATGATAGCTACTTTCATAATTTGATGTTATTTAGTACGTTGGAGACAAAGATAGATGTAAAAAGTGAAAATTCGAATAATTGTGGCAGGTATTTTATTAATTTGGGTAGCAATTATTTTATTTGTTACATTTTTATCTCCGTAATTGGTTGATGGTCAAATGTGATATGGTTTTGGTTGGCTGAAGTTATGGATTGAAATTGGAATAAAATGATTTTTTTTCGTTTTTGAGGTTGGGTAAAAGCTAACGAAGTTGTCTTAATTATAACAAGTGCGATTATGGAAGAACAAAGAAAAGATAATATACGGTATGTCGCTTTCAAATATTTTGAAGGTGATTTGTTGCCGGAAGAAGAAAAAGTATTATTTGATTTTCTTCATGAGGAAGAACGGAATATGCAGTTATTTCGGAGATGGGAAGAGGAATGGTTTGTTTCTAATCGATATACTTCATTTATAGATAATAAGTGGAATCGTCTGTCCGGCCGATTGCATATGCAGGTTACCAGTATGCCAAAAATGAAAAGAAAGTATTCTATTGGAAAGAAATTCCTTCGATACGCGGCTATCTTCTTGATGGGGTTGGTTACTTCGGCCGTTTTTTACGGTTGGTATAAGATATCTCATCAGAATGATGCTTTGTTTACACAATCTGAATTTTTCGTTCCGAGAGGCTCTCAATCGCGAATATTGCTGCCTGATAGCTCTGTCGTTTGGTTAAATGCCGGTTCCACATTACGTTATGATCGTTCATTCGGAGATGAAACCCGTTCTGTCTATATAGAAGGTGAAGGAGTATTTAATGTTACAAAAAATAAGGAAATACCATTCATTGTTCGGAATGAAAAAATGGAAGTAACAGTTCATGGAACAGTTTTTAATGTAAAATCTTTCGTAGAAGATAGCATTTCATCAGTCGCGTTAATACAAGGACAGGTTTCGGTTTTTTGTCCATTTGTAGCTCAATCTACGAATCTGCTTCCGGGTGAACGGTTAGTTATTGATAATGTAAAGAAAGTAACAAAGAAGGAGACGTTTGATGTCGACTCCTATTTGTCATGGCATGACGGAACGTTAGCTTTTTGTGATGAACCGCTTTCGGAAATCGCAAAAAAGTTGGAGCGTAGATTTAATATATCAATTGTCATAAAGAACCAATCATTAAAAAACAGGAGATATTATCTGACTTTCGTCAATAATGAAACGATAGATCAGATATTGGAAAAGATACAGGAAGACAAAAATATACATATCGAGAAACAAGGAAATACAGTGGAGGTTTATTGAGCTCTATCCCGGGCAGAGCAAGTTAGGCTCATCTGTAATAGAATAGTATAATTAATTTTAGATTTAATATTTATGAGAAAGTTACTTTGTTTTGTAGTCTTTCTTCATGTGTTGGCATTGGCTGTTGCTCAGACAAATGCTGGGTTGACATTGAAGATAGTAAACAAGCCTATCTCTGTTGTCCTGAATGAGATAACAAAGAAAGCGGGTTACTCTTTTGTAATCCCTACGAATGACCTGAATGTGAATAAGTATGTTACTATTGATGTGAAGAATCAGCCGATAGAACGTGTACTCGATATTGTCTTTAAGAATATGGAGGTAATTTATCGTATTGATGGCAAAAATGTATATGTGAGCAAACGGGAAAGGAAAAAAGAACCGACCTCTCATGGGCGTATAAATGTGCGTGGAATAGTGGAAGACGAAAATGGAAATCCTATTATTGGTGCAACTATTATGGATAAGCTTACCAATACCGGAACTACTACGGATTTGAATGGAAACTTTTCGATAATGGTTCCTGATGGAAACGATTTGGATATTTCTTATTTGGGATATACGTCGGTAAAAATGAAAGCTACCGATAAAAAGAGCCTGCTTGTGAGGTTATATGAAGATACTAAAAAGTTAGATGAAGTAGTTGTTGTCGGTTATGGTGTACAACGAAAAAGTGATTTAACAGGGGCAATTACCTCAGTGAAAGCGGAGGATTTGAACAATACTCCTACTACGACTATGGCAGAAATGCTAAGAGGAAAAGCAGCCGGAATACAGGTTAGCTTGAGTAGTGCCAAGCCGGGGGGCTCGTCTAATATTTATATTCGTGGACGCCGCTCTTTGTCGGGCGGGAATGCACCGTTGTATATTGTTGATGGTGTTCCTATGGAGTCGATTGATGAGATAAACTCAAATGATATAGCTTCTTTGGAAGTACTGAAAGATGCTTCTGCACAATCAATTTATGGAGCTCGCGCTGCAAATGGAGTTTTACTGATTACTACAAAGCGAGGGGTAGAGGGAAAGCCCCGGGTAGATTATAATTTTTATATCGGCAGGCAGAATATTCATCGTAATTTTGATTTTTATAATGGTGAAGAATGGGCTGCTTATCGTAGAGAGGCTTGGAAGAATGCTAATAATGGTGAATATAATGAAGAAGACTGTTTCAGTGAAACGATGCGTGATGTACTTAACTCTGGAGAATGGGTCGATTGGGAGTCGTTGATGATAAAACCTGCTTTACAACAGAAACATGATATTACAGTACGCAGTGGCAATGAAAAATCGAAATTAGCTTTTTCTTTAGGATACTATGATCAGACAGGTTTGGTGATGAATTCCGGTTATGATCGTATTACTGGTAGATTGAATGTGGATCATAAAATTTTAAAGACCTTGAATCTTGGGGCTAATCTTTATTATTCTCATTCAAAAACAGAAAGTGCAGACGGCACATTTACTCGTTTTATAACAATGCCCCCATTGGCAAAGGTTTATAATGATGATGGGTCGTTGCGTATGGATGTGACAGATGCCGGAGAAACCCATTATAATCCTCTTTGGAATATGGAAAGGGCTATTAACGACTTAAGTAGTGATAATTTTCTAACCAATCTGTATGTTGATTGGGAAATAATAAAAGGTTTGACTTATCGCGCAAATGGCAGTATGACTTATCGTAATGAATTTACCGGTAATTATTTGTATCGGGATCATACAACAGGAAGAGATACGAACGGTAAAGCTACTATCAAGACTAAATTACGGACGGAGTACTTATTTGAAAATATTTTGAATTACAACAAAGAGTTCAAGCAGAAACATCGTCTTGGGGTGACTTTGATGCAGAGTGTAAATGTTATTAAAACCACTCAAACCGAAGAATCTGCAATGGGGTTTCCTAATGATGAAAAGGGATACAATGCTTTCTCGTCGGCAATGGAATTTGGGACACCGGTCCGTGGTATTACAGAAAGAAAATTACTTTCTTACTTGGGGCGTGTGAATTATATTTTAATGGATCGTTATATATTCTCGGCAGCACTTCGTGTAGACGGCTCGTCTGTATTTGGCAAGAACAATAAGTATGGCTACTTCCCTTCTGTTGCCGGTTCGTGGAGAATAAGTGAAGAGAACTTTTTAAAACAAGTAAATTGGGTTTCTAATCTGAAGGTGAGAGCTTCTTGGGGACAGGTTGGTAATCAAGCTGTAGATCCTTATTCAACACTTGGATTATCAGACAGATATATGAATGAGTTCGGAGTAGATAATACTCAAGTTGGTTTTTTACCAGGTACGGAACTATGGAATCCGGATCTGAAATGGGAAACAACCAGCTCTACAAATATCGGATTGGATTTCGGATTTTTTAAAGAACGGATAAGCGGAACATTGGAAGTATACAAAACGAAAACAACCGATTTGTTGATAAAGCGTAAAATAAGTCAAAGCTTAGGTTATTCAAGTCAGTTAATGAACTTGGGTGAAGTAGAAAACAAAGGTGTGGAGTTCTCTTTCACCGGATATCCTATCCGTAGCAATAAGATTACTTGGTCATTGAATTATTCTATATCTGCCAATCGCAATAAAATAGTAAAGATTACCGGTGAAACGGACGAGAATGGCAAACCATTGGATGATATTACTTCGAATTGGTTTATTGGTAAACCAATGAATGTATATTATAATTATAAATTTGACGGTATCTGGCAGACAGGAGACGATATTGCGAATTCTTCTATGCCAACGGCAGAGCCAGGTATGATTCGCGTGGCAGATGTAGATGGAAATGGAAGTATTACTTCTGACGACCGTGTTGTTTTGGAACGCGATCCGAAATGGATTTCTTCTTTTGGAACTACCTTGAATTTATATGGAGTGGATTTCAGTCTTGATTTTTATATGTCACACGGTGGAGTGATGTATAATTCCTATTTGACGGATTGGGAGCAAGGAGGTGATTTATCCGGTAAAAGGAATGGTATTAAGCGTGATTATTGGACACCGGATAATCCTTCAAATACAACCCCGGCTCCTAACTACATCCAGGTTCCTGCTTATATGACCTCTTTGGGGTATCAGGATGCAAGTTATATCCGGTTGAGAAATTTGACTTTGGGTTATACATTACCTAAAGAAATTAGCCGGAAGTTCTATATTGAGAATTTGAGAGTTTATTTTTCTGCTAATAATTTGTGGACAAAGACAGATGTTTTGAGTTATAGTCCTGAGGCTAATACCGGCGGTTATCCGGAGCCGCGAACAATACTTTTCGGTTTAAACCTTTCATTCTAAGAAAAACAATAAAGTAAGTACAATGATGATGAGAACAATTTTATCAAAAATATTAATTGCAAGTGTGATATTGGTAAATTTTACCGCTTGTGATTTTCTGGATGAAGAAAGTGAAACAAAGTATACTGCACAATACGTTTATGAAACGGAGGAAGGATTGGGACTTGCTGTAACTTCCCTCTATGCTCTGGATCGTAATTATCAGGATCAAAATGAAGGTTCTGTAACCTTGGCATTGCGTCGTGCTACCGATGTGAGTGTCACAAACGGTGGAACCGGTAATTTTTATGGGGCATACGATCCGAATTACCTGAAACCGTCTGCCGCACAACCAAAGGATATGTGGCAGGGAATGTATAATATTATCGGTAAGTGTAATGATATAATTGAAGCGGCTAAGAAGCTTCCGGAAACGGAGAATCTAAATAATCTGATAGCTCAGGCAAAAGCATATAGGGCTCAGTCTTATTTCCTTTTATACCGCACATTTGATCGTATTTGGTTGAATACGGTTTCTACTACCCCTGATAATGTGAATGATAAACGGGTATTCAAACCGGCAACCAAGGATGAAGTTTTTGAATTACTATATGATGATTTGGGATTCGCTATTAAGCATTTAGAGTGGAAACCGGCGGATATCGGACGATTCAATCAGGCTGCCGCCCGGCATATAATGGCAGATGTCGCACTTTGGAATGAAGATTGGCAGCTAGTATTGGATCAGATAGATGCTATCGAAAATTCCGGAGCCGGATATGAATTGGTTGCGGTCGACAAAATATTTAATAGTGAAAATTTGAACCATAGTGAAGCGTTATTGGTACAACAGTGGAGTCGTAATCCGGGTGGTAATCTGTCGAACGGGGTACCTAAAGGGCATTATTATGCAGCATGGTACATTGCTCCCTATCGTACGACATTTGGCGGTGATCAGTACTGTTCTTTTGAAAATTGGGCATATGGTTGGGGACGTTGTTATCCGAGTCCTTATCTTTTCTCATTGTACGATCAGAAAGTGGATAAACGATATAAAGCGTTTTATATTCATCAATACAAGAATACCACCGACAAAACCATCAGAGGTGTGAAACCTGGCGAATATATGTCTATGATCAATAACGGAAGTGTAGATAAAAATTTGTATCCGGGTTGTATAAAGTATGGAGATATATGGACGCGTACTACTACCGAACAACGTTCTTATAAAGATATAATCATTTATCGTTTGGCCGAAACATATATTATGGCCGCTGAAGCCGCTGTACGTTTGGGTAATAATGATTTGGCAAAGAAATATTATAATAAAACATGGATGCGTGCTGGGAATCAAGAATTTACCGGAACAGTAACTTTGCAGAATGTAATTGATGAGCAAGCCCGTGAATTAGCTTTGGAAGGACAACGCTGGTATTTTCTGAAACGTTTGGATATTTTGATTGATCAAGTAAAGAAATATGCAGGTGATCCGCGAATTTCCACTTCGATTGTCGGTCGGGTGAATTTACCTAAGAATCCTCATTTTGTGAGATGGCCGATTCCTGAAAATGAGGTAATTAATATGGGGCCGGAAAACTTTCCTCAAAACGAAGGATATAACTAAAGGATAAGGGTAACATGAAGCAATATACCTTAAAGAAGGTAATTGACTTTAATGATTCTTACGATATAATCATAGTTGGTGGTGGACCTGCCGGATGTGCAGCGGCTATTGCTGCAGCACGTGATGGTGCTAATACACTTTTGGTAGAGGCTACCGGTGTATTAGGGGGGATGGGAACAGCCGGGATGGTGCCTGCATGGTGCTACTTCTCGGATGGTGAGAAGATTATATACCGTGGAATTGCAGAAAAGGTCTTTACCGAGGCACGAAAAGGAGTCCCTCATGAATCGGAAAATGCGATGAGTTGGGTGGATATAAACCCGGAACAATTGAAACTGGTCTACGACCGGTTTGTAAAACACTCGGGAGTGGATGTCCTTTTTTTTACCCGTTTGGCCGGGGTAGAAATGAAGAGAAAGAGTGAAATTGATTTCCTATTGTTAGCTTCCAAACAGGGTTTGAAAGCCTATAAAGCAAAAGTTTATATAGATTGCACCGGAGATGGCGATTTGGCAGCTTGGGCAGGTGCTACTTACGAAGTGGGGGATCAGGAACATAGAATGCAGTCTGCTACTCATTGTTTCTCAATGGCAGGGGTAGATATGTATCACTATACGACAGGGATACGTTTGCATGGCGACAATAAAAAAAGTCCGATTTATGAGATATTGGCTGATAAAAAATATTCTTTAATAAGAGACAGTCATTTGTGTCAGAATCCAGTGGGCCCGGGAGTCGTACAATTCAATGCAGGTCATATTGATGCAAACACTCTGGATGATAGGCAATTGAGTCAGGCTATGATATTGGGACGAGAAATGGCTAACCAATATGGTGAAGCTTTGAAGGAATATTATCCACAGGCATTCGGGCATGCGTTTATAAACAATACTGCTCAGTTATTGGGGGTACGTGAAGGACGGCGGATTATTGGAGATTACATATTGACTTTGGATGATTTTAAAGCTCGCCGGCAGTTTGATGATGAGATAGGACGCAACAGCTATTATGTAGATGTGCATATCCCCGGTTCGGAAAGTGTACATTATCAGAAAGGTGAATCCCATGGTATTCCTTATCGTATTTTGACTCCGAAAGGACTTGAAAATTTGTTGGTGGCCGGGCGTTGTGTTTCTTCCGATTCGATGGTATACGGAAGCATACGGGTAATGACAAATTGTTTGGTGATGGGAGAGGCAGCAGGTACGGCCGCATATTTATGCTTTAAAGGTGTTCATGATGTTCACAAAGTAGATACAAACAAGTTAAGGGAGCGCTTAAAGCAAGCAGGACAATACTTTTTATAAACCATTTTAAAATTCAGATATTATGAAACCAAAATTTACATTTTTTTTAGTTTGTGCAGCGATTTGCTGTTTGAGTTTGAACGCACAGTCCAGTGATGATTTTAAAGTGACGAAACTTTTCGAAGCTTCTGATATGAATTACCCTTCTTCCGGTTGGGCACCGACGCCGTCATTTTCGGCAAATACGTTACGTGGTATAGCTGTATATGGAAATGAATTGTATCTGCCTGTACGTAATTCAGCATTTGGTAATGTTGTTTGCCGTCTGAATGCAACGACCGGAGAATTTATTTCCGTATTGGACACAAAAGGCACGGATGGTAAAAATATGATAACTGGTGGTACTTTCGTGATTAATGACATAGCTGTTTCTGAGGACGGAGCGATCTATGTTTGTAATATGACATCGGATGCCCGTTCTAAAAAATGGGATAAAACGAAAGAAGAATGGGTTACCATGTCGGGTACTGTTCCTTTTAAAATCTATAAATATGCCTCTTCGGAAGCTAAACCGGAGGTTTTCCTGTCATTCGATCCGGTAGAACAGGAATCTACTGTAAATACAGCTAAAACAAATGCCTTCCGTATGGGTGATAGTTTTACATTTAAAGGAACAAGCCAGTCTGGTAAATTTTCTACAGGGATAGATAATTTGAGAGAACGTTGTTATGAGTGGACTATTAAAGACGGAGTACTTGATAAAAATCCATTGGTTATCGCTTTCCAGAATGATTTTCCGGAAGAGGGTAGTGACGAGTATATGGCACTTGATCCGAAATTTGGTGGTTACGGGCGTTTTCATTTTGGATTTGAAGATGGTACTTATATCGAACGTTCCAAAGATGAAGGAAGCTTCCTGCGTGTTTTCAAGCATGACACCACTTCAGAGAATTTCTGGTCTTATTATGTTATGTCTCAAGGAGTACAGTTGAATGCTACAAGATATGGCTCGGGTAACTCTGCTTATCCGTTTGAATTTAATAACCGTAAATATTTGGCCATGGTCGATTTTGAACTTCCTCAGGATAATTTGGCAAATGCCCAGGGAGTGATTGTTGATGTAACGAATTGGAGTAATCCTGTAGAAGTATTCAGAAGTCCCACAATGGGTGATTTTTATAAGAATGGAACCACTGGAGTGGCAGTGCAAATTAACGAAAAAGGTTTTAATGTTTATTTCTTGTCTGCTAACGGTGTCTTTGGTTATGCTTTGGAAAGTGCTAAAGGAGTAGGCATTACGGAAGCTGGTGCTCAGCCGGAGGTGTCGATAACAGTAGATCCGGTTTCACTAAAAGTAGTATTTTCCAAGTTTATAAACAAGGTGAGAGTATATCAAGCTCAAAGTGGAATTGAAGTACGTAGCGCCTCCGATATTAAGGAAATCCAATTATTAGATAAGGGTGCTTATATATTGAATATAGTATTGGAAGACGGTCGAATCGTAAATAAGTGTGTGGTTTTATAAGAGAGTCTTTTTAAGGTAGAAAGATGGATAGAAGGAAGTTTGTGAAAAACATTGGCCTTTTAGGCGGGGCGGTTTTGAGTGGAGCTCCTGTTGATCGGGTGTTGGCAGGGGGAAAGCCAGAGCGAGGAAATTCGAATGGCAATTATAAAAATTATGATGTGGTTGTCATTGGGGGAGGAACTTCCGGATGTGCTGCTGCCATGGCGGCGGCACGTGAAGGGGCCAGAACTCTACTAATAGAGGCAACCAATGTTTTGGGAGGAATGGGCACGTCGGGATTGCTCCCGACGTGGGTACCATTCTCCGGTAAAGAAATGCTGTATGGAGGGATCGCAGAAAAGGTATTTCAGAGTTTATATAAAGAGACCGATTATCAGAAGTTCGGACTACTGGAAGGATTACCTGTAGATGCTGAGGCTTTAAAACGTATCTATGATGAAATGCTTGCTGAAGCAGAAGTAGAGGTGCTTTTTAGTTCGCGTGTTGTAGAAGTTAAAAATAAGACCGGTAAGGTGGAATCGGTACTTGTAGCCAGTGATAACGGATTAGCGACGTATAAAGGGGAGTTTTTTATAGATTGTACCGGTAATGCGAGGGTGGCAGCTTGGGCCGGTGCACGGTTGCAGGAAATAAATGACAGACAAAAAGCGGAAGATGTCGGATTCTGTTTTTTATTAGGAAATGTCGATTTCTATAATTATACCTATTATTTTCAAAAAAAAATAAGAGCTACTGCTGAACTTATAAAAACGATTGTACGCTCTGGGAAGTATCCTCTATTGCAAGAGTCACATTTCGAAAATAGATTAATGAGCTCTTCTGTAGTGAAATTTAGGGCTAATCCAGTATATAGAGTAACTTCAGATAACCAGCAAACATGTACTGAAGGATTATTCCGGGGAAGAGCTATTGCACAACAGGTGCTTCAAGCTCTTAAGGAATATTTTCCGGAAACATTTGCTACTGCTGTTCTGATAAATAGTGCTAATCAGTTGGATTTTCCGGTTCCATCCCGTATTTTGGGTGACTATGTTTTTACAAAAAGTGATTTTGAATTGCGTAAATCATTTGATGATGAGATAGGGCGTAATGATTATTCATCATATCACAGGTTGATTTATAAAAAAGGGGAAAGTCACGGCATTCCTTATCGTATTCTTACTCCTTTAGGGGTACGAAATTTGTTAGTAGCCGGTAAGGCAGTCTCTGCTGATAAGAATATTTGTGGAGCGCTGGGGACAATTTCTGCGTGTTTGACTACCGGTGAGGCAGCAGGTCTGGCCACCGGGTTATTACTGAAAATGAAAGAAAGAGATGTACATACAATTGATATTTCTTTGCTTCAGAATAGATTGAAAGAGGAAAGACAAAATATTTAAAAACAGAAAAACAAAGATAGTATGCGTTTTGCAGTAGTAATAATAGGAGTTTTATTAAGTGTTGCCAATATGTGTGCGGAGAATGATAAAGTTCCACACTATAAAAACACTTCTCTTCCAGTGGAACAACGTGTTGATGATTTACTCGGACGTATGAGCTTGGAAGAGAAAATAGGTCAGATGTGTCAATATGTAGGAATAGAGCATATACGAAATACCGAACTTAAGTATAAAGGAAAAGTCGGGAAAAATGATGATGCCAATGCCACCTATAGCACTCTTTCCATTGATGGGCTGAAGAAACTGACAGAGCAGGGGCTCGTTGGTTCTTATCTTCATGTGGTATCTGCTGATGAAGCGAACTACCTGCAATCGCTGGCTATGAAAAGTCGTTTACAAATTCCGTTATTGATTGGTATCGATGCTATTCATGGTAATGGGTTGTGCGAAGGAGCTACCATTTATCCCACTCCTATAGGACAGGCTTCTACTTTCAATCCGGAATTGGTGAAAAAAGCAGCTCGAGAGACTGCTTTAGAAATAAGAGCCATCGGAGCTCATTGGGCTTTTGCACCCAATGTGGAAGTAGCACGTGATCCACGTTGGGGGAGAATCGGTGAAACATTCGGAGAAGATACCTATCTGATCTCTAAAATGGGAGTGGCAACTGTACAAGGACTTCAAACAAACAATCTGAACGGAGAGGATAAAGTTTTGGCATGCGGTAAACATCTCATTGCCGGTGGAGAATCGGTAAACGGATTGAATGCTGCCCCTATGGATATATCGCAACATACGTTGCGTGAGGTTTATTTGCCACCATATCAGGCATTGGTTGATGAGGCTCAGGTCTTTACAATGATGGCTGCTCATAACGAACTGAATGGTATTCCTTGTCATGCCAATCAATGGTTGCTGACTGATATTCTTCGTAGGGAATTGGGGTTTAAAGGTTTTTTGGTGAGTGATTGGATGGATATGGAACGTATTTATTCAAGTCATCATTATACTCCTTCACTTAAAGAAGCTTATTATGAAAGTGTTATTGCCGGAATGGATATGCACATGCACGGACCGGAATTTATGGAAAAAATTATTGAATTAGTAAAAGATGGGCGTATATCGGAAAAGAGGGTCGATGAAGCTTGTAGGAAGATTTTGGAAGCAAAGTTTCGTCTAGGCTTGTTTGAGAATGCGATAGTTGGCCCTGAAAATAACTTGAAAAATTTATTCGAAATTCATAAATCAACTGCACTTCGGATGGCGGAACAATCTATTGTTTTACTGAAGAACAACGGTATACTTCCGATAAATGTTTCAAAATATAAAAATATACTTGTAACAGGGCCTAATGCGAATAGTGATGCCATCCTTGGTGATTGGGTGTTTGCACAACCTAAAGAGAATACTGTGACTGTTTATGAAGGGTTGCAAAAAGTACTACCCGCTTCTAAATTGAGTTTTCTGGATTTAGGAGATGATGTTCGGACTGTAGATTCTATTTTGTTACAGAAAGCGGGGAACATGGCAAGATCTTCTGATTTGGCTATTGTTGTGTTGGGTGAGAATCCGTTGAGATATGATAAACGTAAAACAATGGGAGAGAATGTTGACAGGCAAACCTTGGATTTGCTTGGTATGCAGGAGGCGTTGGTTAATAGAATTGAAGCCGCAGGAATTCCGGTTGTAGTTGTGTTGGTAGGTGGTCGTCCATTGACCGTTTCTTCATTGGTGAATACGGTTCCAGCCATTCTTCAGGCATGGGAGCCTGGATCAATGGGAGGCGAGGCTGTGGCCAATGTTATTGTGGGTAAAGTAAATCCTTCCGGTAAATTGCCTGTGACAATGCCGCGTTCTGTGGGGCAGTTACAGATGATTTATAATCATAAACCATCGCAATATTTTCAAAAATACAAAGATGGAGAAAGCACTCCTTTGTTTCCTTTTGGTCATGGATTGAGTTATACAGATTTTTCTTATAGTGATTTAGCGGTAGATCAGAAACAGATACGCCCCGGAGAGGTGGTTAAAGTATTCTTCGAAGTCAGCAATATAGGTAAAATTGAAGGTACTGAAGTTGTTCAACTCTATATTCGTGATTTGTACAGTTCTCCTACTCGTCCGGTTCGTGAACTGAAAGATTTTGTGAGAATTAGTTTGAAACCGGGAGAGACAAGAGAGGTCTCTTTTACGATTACTCCGGATAAACTGGCTTACTATAATAGGGAGATGAAAAAGGTGGTTGAACCAGGTGAGTTTGAAATAATGGTAGGAGGGTCCTCGGATGAGCGGCAACTTAAAAAGATAAAGATTGAAGTCATTCCGTCATAAAGATAGATGCATTTTCGACTTGGACAGGGTGTGAGCTCTTCTATTATGAGTACCTTTCTTTGCCGGAGTTAAATTGATATTCGCTTTACAAATTAAAATAATAATCCATTTAGTTTAAAATTATGAGAAACATTCGATTAATAGTATTCGCTATTTTTGCGGGATTGACCGTTAGTACCCTTGAAAGTCAAAATCGAAATATTCCTTCCGACAAAGAACTGGTTATTTATAAAATACCTCGAAACAGCATTTATAAAAAAGGTTGGATCGATTTTAATAAGAATGGTGTGATGGATGTCTATGAGAATCCGAATGCAGTTTTGGATGACCGTATAGAAGACTTATTGTCACAAATGAATGTTGAAGAAAAAACGTGTCAGATGGTTACTTTATATGGATACAAACGTGTATTGGCCGATGATTTGCCTACTCCAGAATGGAAAAAGAAATTGTGGAAGGATGGCATGGGAGCCATTGACGAACATCTGAATGGTTTTCAGCAATGGGGGTTACCTCCGTCGGATAATCCTTTAGTTTGGCCGGCATCGCTCCATGCATGGGCTTTGAATGAGGTACAGCGTTTTTTTATAGAGGAGACGCGTTTAGGTATTCCAGTCGATTTTACGAACGAAGGTATTCGCGGAGTGGAGAGTTTTAGGGCCACTAACTTTCCTACTCAATTGGGACTGGGACATACCTGGAATAGGGAACTTATCCATAAAGTAGGCTATATTACTGGGCGTGAAACTCGTCTGTTGGGATATACGAATGTGTATGCGCCAATTCTTGATGTAGGGCGTGATCAGCGTTGGGGACGTTATGAAGAAGTTTATGGGGAGAGTCCGTTTCTTGTGGCGGAATTGGGTGTACAGATGGCACGTGGTCTACAGACTGATTTTCAAGTAGCGGCTACGGCTAAACATTTCATTGCTTATAGTAATAATAAAGGAGCCCGTGAAGGTATGGCACGAGTAGATCCGCAAATGTCCCCTCGCGAAGTAGAATATATACATGTATATCCTTGGGAAAAGGTTATTAAAGAAGCCGGAATATTGGGTGTGATGAGCTCTTATAATGATTACGATGGTTTCCCTATTCAAGGGAGTGCTTATTGGTTGATGACTCGATTACGTAAAAGTATGGGGTTCAGAGGATACGTCGTTTCAGACAGCGATGCGGTAGAATATCTTTATTCCAAGCATGCTACTGCCGGTGATATGAAAGAAGCGGTTCGACAAGCTGTTGAAGCCGGGTTGAATGTACGTTGTACCTTCCGTTCTCCGGAATCGTATGTGTATCCGCTTCGTGAGTTGATTGCCGAAGGCGCTATTAGTATGGAAACCATTAATGATCGAGTACGAGATATCTTGCGAGTTAAATTTCTTGTTGGACTTTTTGATGCTCCTTATCAGTTAGATTTGAAACAGGCGGATATAGAAGTTAATAGTGTTGAGAATCAGAAAGTTGCCTTGGAGGCATCACGTGAATCAGTCGTTTTATTGAAAAATGCAAATGATCTGTTGCCTTTATCGAAAAATAATATTAAAACGATCAGTGTCTGTGGCCCGAATGCAGATGATGCCAGTTATGCACTAACTCATTACGGGCCGTTGGCTGTGGAAGTAACTACTGTATTGCAAGGAATCCGGGATAAAGTACAAGGTATAACAGAAGTTCTTTATACGAAAGGTTGTGATCTGGTAGATAAAAATTGGCCGGAATCAGAAATACTCCCACAAGAACCGGATGCAGAAGAATGGAGAGAAATACGGAAAGCAGTAGTGAATGCGGAACGAAGTGATGTTGTGATAGTAGTGTTAGGTGGTAATAATCGTACTTGTGGTGAAAACAAATCACGTACGAGCCTTGATTTGCCCGGGCATCAGTTACGGTTATTGCAAGAAGTGGTGAAAACCGGTAAACCGGTCGTCTTGGTATTGGTTAACGGACGCCCATTGTCTGTTAATTGGGCTGATAAGAATGTGACTGCTATTATAGAGGCATGGTATCCTGGTTCGCAAGGAGGACGTGCGTTAGCCGATATTTTGTTCGGTGATTATAATCCGGGAGGAAAGTTAACGGTTACTTTTCCAAAGACTGTAGGACAGATACCTTTTAATTTTCCTTGTAAACCCTCTTCACAAGTAGATGGCGGAAGTAAAGTCGGACTTATGGGTAATATGAGTCGCATAAATGGAGCGCTGTATCCTTTTGGATATGGATTGAGTTACACTACATTTGAATATTCCGGTTTGTCGGTCTCTCCTGCCAGAATTACACCACAGCAGGAAACTATCGTTCGTTTTCAAGTGAGAAACACCGGGAGCAGAGCAGGAGACGAGGTTGTTCAGCTTTATGTACGTGACTTGGTAAGCAGTGTGACGACCTATGAAAAGAGTCTGCGAGGATTTGAACGTGTTCATCTCGAACCGGGTGAAAGTAAGGAAGTCTGTTTCAAACTGTGTCCGCGTGACTTGATGTTGCTGAACCAGAAAAATGATTGGGTGGTCGAACCAGGTGATTTTAAATTTATGGTGGGTGCTTCATCAGAAGATATTCGCTTAGAAAAGGTATTACAGGTATTGCCTTATACGGAATTGAGTATCCAGAAAAAGATGATACCGAATGAGAATTTATTATCGCTTTTGGATCGTAATCCAGAAACTTACTGGACAGGAAAAAAAGGTGACTATATTAATATTCCTATGGATTCGAATGCCGGCCCCGATCGGATAGGTATTTATTGGAAGACTTCGGCAGCCGGTTTTGAAATACAGGCCTCCAGTGGGGGCGGACAGTTCTTGACTGTTTATCAGGGAACTACCCCTGAGGCAGGAAAAATGATTTATTATCCTTTTAATCTGAAAACAGTTAGTGATATCCGTATCCTTATAACGGAAGGAGTAGCTGATATTTCGGAAGTGAATGTGAAGGGGATAAAACAATAGACGGCTGAACCCGAAAAAAGTAGTTTGATAGTACTATGATAGAATTGAATGAATTTGATAAATAAAATTATATTACAATGAAAAGAATAAACAGAAGCATAATGATAGCTACTCAGCTATTTATTGCATTATTTGTGACTTTGAATGCAAGTTGCAGTTCGGAAGACAATGAAACTGATAATGGGAAATCGCAATCTGGAAGGACAGTGTTGCGGCAAGGGAAAGATTTTAGTGTGAACGCAGTTGATCTTGGAAAATATGCACGTATTAAATTAGATAAAGAGAGTGCCGATATTGAATTTACATTGAGTACTACTAGTATAACTTCGGTGGAAGTGAAGCCGACCAACTTGAATATCCAATATGAGGTGAATAAGAATAAGCTGATACTTCTGGACGTAAAGCCATGTAAAGTAGCCGTTACTGTCAATGATGATTATAAAAATCCCATTTATCTGTTTGTAGACGGAGTTGCTCCAAAAGAATGGAACAATTTACCAGCGAATACAATACGATATACAAAAGGGTCTCATACCATTGATAATTCCATACTCCAGAGTGATGCTACTATTTTTTTGGAAGAAGGGGCTGTTCTGACCGGTTACTTCTATGCAAGCGAGAAAGCGAATATCCGTATCTTGGGTTACGGTATAATTGACGGTCGATTACAACAAAAGGCAATACGTATGGAAAAATGCCGGAATATCGAAATCAACGGGCCTGTGATAATGAGCCGGAACGGCTGGTGTACTTCGTTTTTTGAGTGTGACGGAGTGAAAATAGATAACGTAAAAATATTAGGTTCTCAGATGTATTCTGATGGAATTGATTTAGTAGGTACATCGAATGCGACTGTCAATGATATCTTTGTGCGTAATGAAGATGATTGCATTGCTATCAAGACCAATAAGTTCGGCTTCTCCGGAAATGTGGAAAACATAATGGTTAAGAATTCAGTGTTCTGGGGTGGCGAGCTTGGTAATTGTCTGGAAATCGGCTGGGAATTGGACGGCACTTATCTTCGGAATATCCGTTTTGAGAATATTGATGTAATTCGTAAAGAAACGTGTGATAATAAGTTTAAGCGTGCGATTATGTCTATTCATCAGTGTGGTAATTCCACTGTTTCGGATGTAGTATATAAAAACATTCGTATGGAGTCGGCATACGAGCATCTTGTTTGGATGGAATTAATTCCTAATAACCAATGGGGAAGTGGTGGTGGAAATATCGATAATATCCGTTTCGAAAACATTGAATACATTCGGGGAGATGATGCAAGTGTTCTTATACATAATGAATCTACGGGCAATATTACCAATGTTATTTTTTCCGGCTTTAAATATAAAGGCCGTACAATATCCGATGTTTCAGATCCTGTTTTTGATATCGCCGATGCGCAAGTTAAAGTAGAATAGGGATTTTTCACCCGGTAAAATTGGTTTTATGAATTTATATACTAATTTTGTAGAGAATTTGTTTAACCATTAATTTACTTGTAAGGCAGTGGACAGGTAGTCGCCGTATGGATGTGAATAGTAATGAAAAGACACTGATAAAAGCAATCAGTTGTGGGAGTCGGGATGCATTTGAATATGTTTTCAAACGATATTATCAGAGATTGGTAGGTTTTGGTAAACGATATATTCAAGATGAAGAAGTCGTACAGGATATTGTTCAGGATTGTTTTGCCATTTTGTGGGAAAAGCGATCTTCTGTCTCTGTTATTTCTGTTTCTATTCCTTCGTTCTTATTTGCTATGGTACGTAATGGTTGTTTGAATCATATTAAGCACGAGCAAGTCATCCAAAAATACGAAATTGAATATCTGGCTTTTGCCAAAGGTGAAGAGAGACTGTATCATATAGATTTTGGTTTGGAAGTAGAACACAAACTGTTGTATGAAGAGTTGAAGGAAAAAATTACTCAGGTAGTAGATCAGTTACCCGAACGTTGTCGGGAAGTTTTTATATTGAGTCGTTTTGAAGGTCTTAAAAATCATGAGATAGCCGAAAAATTACAGATATCGACAACTGCAGTTGAAAAACATATATCAAAAGCAATGCAAAAATTCTCAGAATATTTCAAGGATGAATATTCTTTCGATGTTTATATCATTATTATTGCATGGCTCATAGGACCCTATAGTTAATTCTATATATTCAAATGACGGTCAAAGAGAAAACTTGCCAATATGTTATTTTTTCTTTGGATATGGATTTTGGAAAATGTATTAACTTGTTGATTCTTATTTGATTAATGGCGGAATTTTAGCATGTGCAAAAGTCTATGTTTTTATATGTTAGAAGCCTATACTTTTATATGGTAAGAGTGTATACTTTTCCTATATAAGAGTCTATACTTTATCTTGAGAGGTCGTTTCGTTTGAAAAAAGTAGGAAAGTAGCTTTTGGGATATTAAAATAAATGCCGGTATTCAGAGATTATACCGGCATTTTTATTGTTAAAGTACTTTCTTGAATCTGATGAGGAATTCGTCCGCTTCTGCTTTGCTGAGGCAGAGAGGGGGTAATAGTCGGATAACATTTGTTCCACTGGCTCCGGTGAATACTTTCTGTTCATGGATGAGACGGCTGCGAATTTCTTTTACCGGCTGTTCGAACTCCATGCCAATCATAAGTCCGCATCCGCGTACTTCTTTGATTTGTGGGAATTTTTTCAATTCTTCCAATAAGTAAGCACCGATGTTGGCTGCATTTTCGACCAGACGATCTTGCTCAATGACGTCCATAACTGCTAATGCCGCAGCACAGGCCAAGTGATTTCCTCCGAAAGTCGTTCCTAACATACCGTAAACCGGTTTGAACATCGGGCTGATGAGTACACCGGCCATTGGAAAACCATTGGCGATACCTTTGGCTACTGTGATAATGTCGGGTTTGATCCCTGCATATTGGTGCGCAAAAAATTTACCGCTACGTCCGTAGCCACTCTGAATTTCATCAAGGATAAGTACAGTCCCATTCTCTGTACATGCCTTACGTAGCTCTTGCAAGAATTCTGCAGTCGGTATTTTAATACCTCCTACTCCCTGAATACCTTCGATGATAACAGCACAGACATCTCCTTTGGCCAGTTCGGCTTTCATTGCTTCCGTATCGTTCAGAGGAAGATAAGTGATATGTCCGTTCGCATTGATGGGAGCGATGATTTTAGGATTATCGGTCGCTTCTACAGCCAGTGAAGTACGTCCGTGGAAAGCTTTGGAGAAAGAAATCACTTTGGTCCGTCCGGTATGGAAAGAGGCCAGTTTCAAGGCATTTTCGTTTGCTTCCGCACCACTGTTGATCAGGAATAGTGAGTAATCGTCATAACCGGAAATCTTTCCCAAGCGTGCAGCCACTTCCTGTTGCAGCTTGTTGATAACCGAGTTGGAATAAAAGCCGAGTTTTGCCACTTGGCTGCTAATCATCTCTACATAGTGCGGATGGGCATGTCCGATGGAGATAACGGCATGGCCTCCGTAGAGGTCGAGATATTCTGTTCCGTTTTCATCCCATACATGGCAACCTTTTCCTTTTACTATGTTTATGTCGAATAAAGGATATACATCGAATAGGTTCATGATGATATTTACGATTTTATGATTTACAATTAGACGAACGTCACTCTAAAAAGCCGATGGCTTTAACCGGAGACCTACCGTCTCTTCCAGATTGAACATCAGGTTCATATTGTGTACTGCCTGTCCGCTGGCACCTTTCAACAGGTTGTCGATGCATGAGATAATAAGCAGCTTATCTCCGTGTTTCTCCAGATGTATCAGGCATTTGTTGGTGTTGACCACTTGTTTGAGATCGATGTTTTTGTCTACGATGTGTACAAATGAGTCTTTTGCGTAATATTCCTCATACATGCGTACGATTTCTTCCAATGCTACTTTGGTTTTTACCACTAATGTGGCAAAGATACCCCGTGGAAAATCACCCCGGTAAGGGATAAAATCAATCTCAGAGTCGAAACTGTTTTGAAGTTGTTTCAGCGATTGTTTGATTTCGGGTACATGTTGGTGGTCAAAGGCTTTGTACACACTCATGTTGTTATTACGCCAACTGAAATGACTGGTAGCACCAGGTTTTACTCCTGCTCCCGTGCTTCCTGTGATAGCATTTACCATGATGTCGTCATTCAGCATCAAGTGTTTGGCCAATGGAAGAAGTCCTAATTGGATGCAGGTTGCAAAACATCCCGGATTGGCTACATGCTTGGCCGTACAGGTGGCACGACGGTTCAATTCTGGCAATCCGTAGATGAAGTCGTGATCCGGTGATGCGATACGGTAATCCATTGAAAGATCGATAATTTTCAGATCCTCCGGTATATTATGGCTTTCGATAAATTTCTTTGTATCGCCGTGGGCGGTACAAAAGAAAAGTACGTTGATTTCTTCCAGAGGAAGTGCATCGGTAAAAGTTAGATCACATTCTCCGTAGAGTCCTTCGTGTACATCGGTAATCTTATTACCGGCATTACTGCTGCTGTTGATAAATACTATTTCTGTCTCGGGGTGGTTGATAAGCAGGCGGATAAGTTCTCCCGCCGTATATCCTGCTCCACCAATAATTCCTGCTTTTATCATAATAGTTGAAAGCTTATTTAGTTGAAAGTTGAAAGTTGAGAATTGAAAATTGGGAGTTGAAAGCTGGCTTGCACTATTGAACTGCATAGCAACTTTCAACTCTCAACTTTCAACTAAATTTCATGGTTTGCATAATAAACGCGTAGCGGAGTGGAAGTTACTTTGATAAATCCTTTCGCGTCTTCCGCAGTCCAGCCTTTCTGCATTTCGCCATATTCGCCAAATTTAGTTTTTACTAAATCATCTTCCGATTCTACGCCTACGGTAGAGAAAGACAATGGGCGGAGTTCAAGAATTGCCGTACCGTTTACATTGCGCTGCGACTCTTGCAGCATGGCTTCGATGTCGCGCATTACAGGTTCCAGGTACTGGCTTTCGTGGAGGAACATACCATACCAGTTGGCTACTTGATCTTTCCAGTATTGTTGCCATTTGCTCAGCGTATATTTTTCGAGGAAGCGGTGTGCACCGATAATCAACATCGGAGCGGCTGCTTCAAAACCTACGCGACCTTTAATACCGATGATTGTATCTCCCACATGCATGTCGCGTCCAATACCGTAAGGAGCGCCAATCTCTTCTACCTTCTGGATGGCGGCAATTTTGTCTTCAAAAACTTCTCCGTTTACGGCGTGAAGTTCTCCCTGTTTAAATTCAAGACGTAACTGTTCGCTTCCTTCCTTCTGCACCTGTTTCAAGTAGGCTGTTTCGGGTAGCCCTTGTGCCGAGTCGAGAATTTCGCCGCCACAGATGGAAGTACCCCACAATCCGACATTATAGGAATATTTCAGTTTGGTAAAGTCTGCACTGAAACCGTTTTTATTCAAGTAGTCTATTTCTTCCTGACGGCTCAATGCCATGTCACGGGTCAATGTGATGATTTCCACACCCGGAGCCAGTACAAGGAAAGTCATGTCAAAACGAATCTGATCGTTGCCGGCACCGGTGGAACCATGGGCGATGGCATCCGCACCGATTTCGTTGGCATAACGTGCGATAGCCAATGCCTGGAATATACGTTCCGAACTGACGGAAATAGGATAAGTACCGTTACGCAGTACGTTTCCGAATATCATGTATTTCAAGCTTTTCTCGTAGTATTCCTGGGTCACGTCCAGTGTAACGTATTTCACAGCTCCTAACTTGTATGCGTTTTCTTCATTCTGTTTCAACTGTTCATCGCTGAAACCACCCGTGTTGGCACAAGCCGCATACACCTCATAGCCTTTCTCCTTAGCCAGATACATTACAGTAAACGAGGTATCTAATCCCCCGCTGAATGCAACTACCACTTTCTTTTTCTGTTCCATGATCTTAATAATTAGTTAATGCCCCGATTGTTCTATTGACGATGCGGTACATTATATTATTTTAATTCTTTTCTTTCTCTATTAATTGGCATATTGGCACATTGACCAATCGGCACATTATTCCTCTTCTTTATGTTTCTCCGGATCGTAAAGCATTGCCGTACAAATACAGAATTTCCGGTTTTTGGCTACCAATATATCATGGTTGATACAACCTTCGCAGCCGCGCCAGAATGCTTCGTCATCCGTCAGTTCGTTGAACGTAACGGGTACATAACCGAGTTCCGTATTCATTTTCATAACGGCGGCACCACTGGTCAGACTGAATATTTTGGCCCATGGCCAGCGTAGGCGGGCGAGTTTGAAAGAAGCTTGTTTGATACGTTTAGCCAGTCCCAAACCGCGATAGTCGGGGTGTACGATCAATCCCGATGTCGCTACATATTGTTTATTACCCCACGATTCTATATAAGTGAAACCTGCAAATTTATCTCCCTCCAGGGCGATAATGGCTTTCCCTTCTTTCATCTTGGTTGCAACATATTCGTGTGTACGTTCTGCAATTCCTGTCCCGCGTACTTTCGCTGCATTTTTGATTGTCTCCAAAATAGTGTCAACGTAAACCTCATGTGAGGCGTCGGCTACCATCACATCTATTTTTTGAGTCTCCATTTCTTTAATAAGTGTCGAGTATATAGTTATCTGTTTATTGTATATTCGGAATAATAAGTGACAGGAAGTTGCGTACCATTTTAGGTTCGGCACCTTCACGCAATACAAGCATGATGGTATCATCGCCGGCAATGGTTCCTAATATATCGCCGAATTCACGATTGTCGATATCATAAGCCATACTGCTGGCGTATCCGGGACGTGTTTTGATTACCGCTATGTTGCCGGAAAACTGCAGGGAGACGAAGCCATTGTTCATTAACATCTCGGTGGCACTTTGGTCACCGACACGTTTGTACATGATGTCATTAGGCAATACGTATACATATTTACCGTTCATGCTGGCTGCTTTGGCTACTTTCAATTGCTTCAAATCCCGTGAAAGAGTGGCTTGCGTCAGTTCAAAACCTTCGGCTGCAAGAGCCTGCAACAACTCTTCCTGTGAACCTACCTCTTTGCTTGAGATAATCATTTTGATAGCGTCTAATCGGTTTGCTTTCTTTTTCATCTTGTATAATTATTCTAAGGATGGCGCAAAAGTATGCAATAAATCGGAGAAATGATGCATAAAACCAAACTTTTTTATTCTTTTTATACATAAAAGCGGAAATTATTCAAGAATGGTTATAATAAAGGAGGGGATGAAGGTGGCGGATTGGCATGACAGTATAAATAGATATATAATGTCTAATAAGTTTTTTATTAGTCTCTATGTTTTTATTGTAGATATAATGGCTGTGTTATTACATTTGATTTACGGACAACAACTATATGACAGGTGTTTTGTGTGAAATAATTCGGGTTTTGTTGTGATTTCAGATATGTATGGTAGTTGGAAAAGGGGGATAAGGGAATTGTTTAAGAAATGAAAAAATATGATATTTATGTATGTTTTTAAAGTGTTGATTATAAGTGTGCTATGTGGGTCGAAATTTATTCGTAGAGAATCGGCTCGTTCCTCTACGATGAACGCTTCGTTTCTCTACGAGCAACGGAGTGTTTCTTACCGAGAAGCAAATGGGATATTCATAAGATGTGACAACTAATAAAGGCATAACAATAAAAACATTTATTAGTTGTAATGAAAAATAAAACGTGTTAGCAAAAAGAGGTTTTTTCTTTTTTCTAACACGTCTATGATAGAGCGGACCACACTGGTCTTATAAATTCTCTATTTCTTCTACGGATAATCCGGTTCCCTGAACAATCATTTCTGCGGAAAGTCCCATCTTTTTTAAGTTACGGGCTACTTCGATCTGGTTTAGCTTTTTGCCTTCCTGCAATCCTTTCGCACGCCCTTCTGCACGTCCTTCCGCACGTCCTTCCTGCAATCCTTCCAGTTTAGCTCCGTCCAGCACATCATTCTGAATCATGATAGCATTCAGATGTTCGTCATAGGCATGCCGTTCTTCCGCGGTCATATTATAATAAATGAGTTTCTGTCTGGCTTCTGCAAGTTCCGGTGCTACGGTGTCCGGCCGTATTCTTCCGGTTTTCAAGTATTCTATCCATTCTTCGAGTGGGGTGACAGCGGCTTTGTCGAATTCGTTTACGCGAATTAGAAAATATTCGGGAAATACTTCGGCGGGTAACTTGGTCACTATGGCATCCCTCTCTTTGGTGGTGACCAATAGCTGATCACCGGTATGTACACCTAAAAACGTGTTTTGCCCATGATACAGGTAATCTTCTCCCCTGCCAATATCAAAATAGAGAATGCTGACGGAATATATCTTCTTCACTTCATAATAGCGTTCTCCGAGTGAGATATGCTCGGTAATTGCTTTCGTCACTCCATAAAGGATGCGTTCGAGATAATACAATTCACGAGTGTTTTGTATTTCCACAATGATGATTTCTCCTTTGCTGTTCTTCGCCTTGATGTCTACACGGTTGAACTTGTCATCAGCAGTCAGTTGATTGCTTTCACTTTCGAGGATTTCCACTATTTTCACCTCTTCATTCGGCAGTACCGTCAGCAGCCCTTCAAGTACCCCAAAATTGGCTTTCTGGCGCAACAGTCGTTTAATTGCCCAGTCAAATCGGATATAGCGGTCCATTGTTTCCATAATCATCGTTTTTTATGTATCACAAAGATAGGTTTTTCTATTCGAAGTAACGCAGAAGTTCGTGTGAAATGTTTCTGTGTGGGTACTATAATTTTTACTTCTTATGATTTTGATAGATTTCAATCAGGCTATTACAAATTTTTTGTAAGTCATAAAGGTGATTTTTATTATTTGAATTATAATCAAGCCCCATTTCATTCATAAGAACATTTTCCAAATATTCCATCAATTCTTGCCGATTTGGAAGCAAATGGAGAATCATAGGGATGTATCCTTTGTATTCGTCCGTTGCTATGTTTTCGCCAACTCCAATAGGATTCCATTTTGCTAAAATATGATTTATGTCTTCCGAAACTTTATCCATAAGCTATTTTCACATTCTATAAATTGCTTAACTATTATGCAGGCTTAGGTACAATTGTAGATATGTTATAAATTCACTCGATATTTAGTTCCATCCATTGATAAGGAGATTCCTTCTCTCTCATTCTCAGAAAGATTGGCAAGGTAGATTCTATCTCTTTGGTTCGTTGAATGATAGTGAAATCAATAGTCCTAAAAGAAAAACTTCCTTCTGAAAAATTAATTCTACAAGCGTATTCTTTAGTACCTTTGGACAAAACTGATATATTGCGAGGTACTTGTTCTGAAATTATTTCCATACTATCAATGATTAAAGTCGTATTCATGACGATGTCTATATTTACATCCCATACATTGGAGAATACAAAAGTGCATGGGGATATATGTAAACGATATGTTCCATTTTGTAGCTTCCATGAAACGATCCAATCTACATCCATCAATAATTTGTGGCTTTCAGAAAGGATTCCCCAAGCATAGGCTTTACAGTCATGTAAATTCAATTCTTTGAAATTTAGATATTCACACATAGCTTTCTTTTTTAGATAATCCGTTTAGGGTGGTATTGGGTATACATCTTTTCTTTAATATAAGCATGAGGAGTTGGTATTATATAATCTTATGTAGTTCGAAATGTGTATTTTCAATACGGAAAACTCTTTCCATATTGTTATTGTCCAACACAAGAACATATTTAAACGGAGGTGCTACAGTGTAAAAACCTGCTCTAAATCCTATAAACTTTTCAAATGAAAAGATAGAATTATTAATTTTTTCATTTGTTGATAGATCTGTTCTGTGATGAATGAATACTGAAAGATAGTGAGTTGCGGCTATATTGATATCGGTTATTCTACTGCTTATACCATTAAAATCTGTTCCATCTCCATAAACTTCCAGGTATTCATTTAATGGCAGAATTTTTCTCTCAACCAATAATTCCCAATTTGCCTGCATCCAATCATTTATTGAATCTTCATTTGATGTATAAGTTCTTTCCGATAACAATGGAATAACATAGTTCCAACTTGTATTTAAGAAATCGGAAAAAAATTTGATTATTTCGTTGGCATTCATGGGTATTGATTATTTAAATGAGCAATTGAGAATAAAAAATCATCAGCAGCGAGTGTCTTTTATCGAAACCGCCTACTTCTCGTTTTATTTTTTCGGTATTTGGTTTGAATATTCAACATCCTCAAAATGAGAAGGAATCATCTCCAATTTACTAAAATCAACTTTCCATATATCTAATTCGAAAAGTTCGTTATCTTTATCTAAATATAAAGAGGCTATTACTGGCACTCCATCAATATCTTTAAATTGGCATTCGCTAACTTGTACCCCAAAATGGCGTTCTTTGTTGAGCGTATTGTGTGGGAACAGTGTTAAACTTCCCATTTTTCCATCATGTAAAGGAGATACTAATAAGTCATTTTTCCAATTAGAAGGAATCTTTATATTTGAACGCGAAATTAACTCTTCCAAAAGTTTTTCTTCTTGCAGGTTTAATTCTCTCATATGGTTTGATATTACGAATTTGTTTTATATTATATCTTGATTTACTGTATAAGTTAATATTTTTGGGGTAAAAAGCGTCAATCAACATGTCTAAGATTTTACTTTCTTTTGTCAATTTGTAATGCCTGTCAAATCCTTTTCTTTGTAATTGCAAATTTGCCCAATCTCTTATTTGATCAGCTATATCATCATTAACTTCAATCAAATAGACATTCTCTTTTTTATCGATTCTCAATTTTAGCATTAAATTGGTATTGCTTTTTATGAAATTATCATATAAATAGTCCATCTGATTTTGATTCAATCTAATTCTCATTTTTTGCTTATTAAAGTTATTTATTGTGTGAGTTGATGCTTCTGGTAACTCTTTACTTATCTCTATAAAAAATACTTTGGATTTTAATCATTTTCACTTTCTTGCCAAATATCCATAGGAACTCCATATCCCTCCAGTGCAACTTCTTTACACAAGGAACTGTCATCCTGTAAGTAATCCGCAATGCATTTGCCTTTTTCAAAAACATATAAATATACCCCTATTTCTGGAAAATCATTTTTGATTATAAATTTCATGTGATTATAAATAGCTTTCATTTTTTCAATTTTATTAAATTGGTTGATTAGAGACATATATGGGATGTTTTGTTGATTTTTATTAATGGTGTGTGGCGGGATGTTTCTTTATCGATTGCAACCATTCCAGATACATCTTTTCGGGCATTTTGCGATAACCTAACTGATGGATATGTGAATAAAGATTCTCTGCTTTCCGATAATAATCTTCATTTTTTGTTTTCGTAAACATCTCAAATAATGTCTCTGCTTTAAGTAATAAAGCGTTGATATAATCAGGAAATGCTTCCAAGGTACGATTGCAGCATTGCAGTATGAATTCCGGTTCGTAGGTAGAAGTGAACTTATGCTTATAACCTTCAGCCAGATCCGTCATACAAATAGCAACCGTAGCTTTCAAAGAAAGTGTATCCATATAAATACTGTTTCGAATAGCGTCGGTATGGATATATCCGGAAGCTTTTATCCATACGTCAGTAGGAAATTGTCCCGAAGTCAGTTCCACATTATACCAACCGTCGGCTTGGTTGTGTAATTTGATGTAAGCATGATTAGGAGCTAATGCCAACCAAGACTTTTCACCCAACTCTTCGGTCAGCAGTTTGTAGAATAGGGGTAATGAGTGACAATTCTCTTTACGTGTAACCATTAAAGTAGAGACAAACATGTTACTCCATTCTTTTTTTCCCGCATAATCATCAAAATTATATTGGAATGGTAAATGGTATAATAAGGCAGTGTCGGAAACGTGTACCGGAATTGTATCTGTCATCATCCGAAAAATAGCGGCGTGAGTGTTAACTGAATGAAAATCAGTATGATTATAACTGATTAACTTATTTGTAGAGAGTGACTTGATAAAAGAAGTGAATTGCTGTAAACTATTCTCGAATTTATAGCGGCTTAGATTACCGTCAAAGTAGGCATTTTCAGTTGTAAATATAGCTTCTTTCAAATTCAACTCTTTTTTGCCTGTTAACATTGAGTCTATCTTGTTATAGCTGGTATAATAGAAATTGTCAGCTTGTGCAAATGCTTTATTAACAATAAATAAAAAGCATATTAAAAATCCTGTTTTTGTCATTAAAGTTTGTTTTTAATAAATTCTCATAAATATTGGCTATATTATAATTCAATATCCCGTTCCTTTGTGCTTTCGAACCCTTTTTTCCATCTATATTCATCTGCAAATATCTCAGTTGTAATGAAACAATCGCACGAATATTCTTTGAATCCCGGTTGTAATGTTCGGTTATAAATTATCCCTTTTCAAAACGAGGGATAATTTATGGAATATCTATAATCTTTTATCAATTCTAAAAGGACGAATGGACTTACTACCAATCCAATATATGATTTTTGATATTCTGTTTCTAATTTTCCTACATATTTCTGTTTTTCATTAATTCGCCATACCTACCATTCTATAGAGACTGTTATAGGCTTTTCGCCAGGTTTTACTCCATAATCGTTTGTGCTTCTGAATAATATATGATTGTTTTCTCCAATATTTTTGTTATTACCAATTTTGTTCCAAAGATTCATCTTTATACCTGCTTTTGTTGTACAATGTATATAAAACTCTATTTCACCGCTTACTATTTTTGATAAGTTATGATTTGAATTTATTGGATATTGTTCTTTAAACACTCTAATAACATCACTGTTTAGCTGTGTTAAATCATAAGCTATTAATTGAAAATATTTTTTGGTATTCTCGTCTGTTTTTGCAGAGAAAACATCTCCTATTTTGGTATATGTTCTTACCATAGTTTTGACTGTTTCTATAGGAATATACTAAATCTTTTATTTGGAAATAATTTTATTTAATTCCATATTGTCCCCAATATTTAAGCGCTATGGAGTTGATTTTATTGAAAAGCAATCCTCCGTTTTTCCTAAACCATATTGATTTATTAAAGTTTGTTTCCAAATCCTTGCTTGAATTTGAGTTAAATTAGTAACTCTTGAAATATCTTGACAACTCAATGTTGCCGATGAGAACTATTTATAAATTGTTTGTTGTTTTCTGTTTTAATAAGTTAGCTCTCACTTCATTTTTTGGATGTTCGGTTTGAATATTCAATATCCTCAAAATGAGAAGGAATTATTTCCAATCTACTAAAATCAACTTTCCACATATCTAATTCGAAAAGTTCGTTGTCTTTATCTAAATACAAAGAGGCTATTACTGGTACTCCATCAATATCTTTAAATTGGCATTCGCTAACTTGTACCCCAAAATGGCGTTCTTTGTTGAGCGTATTATGTGGGAACAGCGCTAAACTTCCCATTTTCCCATCATGTAAAGGAGATACTAATAAATTATTTTTCCAAGTAGAAGGAATTTTTATATTTGAACGCGAAATCAATTCTTCCAAAAGTTTTTCTTCTTGTAGGTTTAATTCTTTCATATTATTTAATTTCATGAATTCTTCCTATATTATATTTTCCGTTTGGTAATTTGAATACTGTGTATTGTAACTTATGACCTCCAACCTCTATTACTGAATTAAAAGGTTTTCCAGGAATAACTTGATTCGTTTTTTTTTAAGAAATCTTTTTGAACAGTTTGCTTAACAATGTTTCTATCTAAGCCTAAATCATCAACATGACGAAAAACATGATAAATCTGATTTGTGTTATTTCCAAATTGAATGGTCTTAGAAGTAATTGCTCCCACAATTTTTTTTATTCCCCAAGAGGCTCCTTTTCCTATTATATTTAATAATGGGATACCAACTTTACCAGCTAATGAATATGTGAAAGTTTCTCCTATCGGCCTTGCAATCTCATCTATGTTGCGGCTATTTAAGGCGTTAAACAATTCTGACTTAGAATTCTCCGATAAAGGACTATTCTTTCCTAAAAACTGGTTCTGTAATTTGCCACTGGAGGATATCAAGCCAAAGGCATTTACTGCTTGATAGGCCATTATACCTGCGTTTTGGTAGGCATTGAAGTACGAATCTTCACCTAATTGAATAGATACAGAGGCTCCAACATTCGTATAACCTTCCAATTCATCGTGCCCCTCCTGCCAATAATAGTTTCCAGTCTCATTATGGCGATACCAGTCTCTTCCGTCGGGATCAATACAGTTTACCGGATTATTATTACAGTATGCATATGGACTAATTGAATAATACCTTTCTGCGTTGGGATCAATCGAAATAAACCGGCTGACCGTTTGAATATCCATAACGGTATCTAAAGTATCAGATTCAGCCAGTCCTATTATTTTATTTGTTTTTGTATCAAACTTGACAGAACCGATTTCTATGATCCGATCCTTGTCATGAAATTCATCAAAACGCCCATTACTTAAAGTGGCCATTTTCGGCTTGTAGCCGTAAGTGGCAAAAGGGTTTTGTGCATATCCTGTCAGTAACGTGAGCAGGAACAGTAGTAGGGTGCTAATTCGTTTCATACACATCTATTTTTTGATTTGAATGATTGGTGAAGGTTGGTTTTCCGGCAATGTTTTGGCTTTATCAACTTGCTTTAACCAATTATGATATATCTCGGCCGGCATTTCTTCATAACCCAGGCTGTCTATTTTCTCATAGGATTGAAGCATCTTTTTAAATAAACGGTGTGCCTGTGGATATTCCGGAAGCTGTTCTTTGGGAGGTCTGCCGCAAGCATCAATTACATATAGAGCTTGTACAGTGCAGATGTTTGCGTAATGTTGATAAGCCGTTAAATCAGAAGGAGAATAGCGCAAAACTAAACTGTTGTTTTCTTCTATAAAATGATCATAGCCATAGCGGGAAATATAATAAGCAGACAAGTCATTGAGCATATGGGCAATGGTCTGTTTCATAGTTCGTGGATTCAGATAAATACCTGTTTGTATAGCTTTGGATTTAATGAAACCGCTATTCATATAGAAATCATCTGTGACAACAGCACCTTGAGTTAGCTCTATATTATACCAACGGTTTTGCTTGTCTTGGAATTTTATAAAAGAGTGGCTCGGTGAAAAACACCAGAAAGCTTCTGTTTCCAACTCTTCGGCAAGAATCAAAAACAATAAAGGCATGGAATGGCACTGTCCTGTGTTTTGGGCTAAAAGCTTTGATACCATATAATTACTGGTGTTAACATCTGCGCGATAATCTTCAAAGTCATATTTCATCGGGTGATGAATGATTGTTTTTTCACTACCGGGTTCTTTGACTTTAATAACTTCCGACAGAATACGAAAGACCATCATTAACTTTGCTAACCCGTCATTCTTATCTAATTCTTCTTCCTGCATTTTCAGCAGACAAATGTGTTTTAAATTCTGAATGGCCGCATCAAACTCTTCGTATTTCATTTTATTCCTGAAAAAAGCATTTTCCGTCACGAATACGGCTCTTTTCAGATTCATCTCCTTTTTGCCTTCAAGCATTTCAAGTATCTCTTCACGGGCACTTTGAAAACATTCTGAACCGGGAGTTGAGGAAAAATCCGGTAAAGGGATCGAGTTGGATTTCATATATTTCTGAATAGCATATTGGCGGTTGATGGCTGCTCTTCTACGTTCGTTTTCTTTTACCTCACGTATGATGGCCTCATTTTGCCTTTGAATCAAGGCGTCACGGGAAGATGATATGCCAGGTGTCTTTTGGGGAGAAGTTTGGTGGAAGTTATCGAAACGGCCTATTTCTGCCGGTTGAGGAATTGATATCACTGGAACTTGGGCAAACAAAGAATTTGCTCGGAGTATTGTGATTAATATTATACTCCAATAAATTATTTTATGTAAAACCACCTTAATCATAGCATTTGTTTTAAGGTAACTTTATTTACTTAGATTTCTTATAGCTGTTAACTTTTTTTATATTTTAGATAAGGGCTATCGGTTGATTTATAGAAAAATGAATATGTATGTGTAGTAGAGACATTCTACGGGTAATTGTTTTTTTTGATATGAAACGACAAAAAGAATAAGATTACAATCAAAAAACAAACCGATACTTCGGTCGATTCTGCCTATTTTTGCGTCATCAATAATTCCATTAATCTTTTAAACTATCAAAAACACATGAAAAAGCAGTTTTGGTATTTTATATTTTTACTTTTCTATATCGGTACATTGCCTGTACAAGGCAAGATTACACTTCCCGCTATCTTATCGGACAATATGGTATTGCAACAAAAGGCTCAGGTTCGTTTCTGGGGAAAAGCGCGTCCGGGTGAGAAAGTTACGGTTTCTACTTCTTGGGATAAAAACATTTATACGGTGCAGACACCCACTGACGGACATTGGGAGGTGAAAATTAAGACTCCCGGTGTGATGGATAATCAGACGCTGACCGTAAAGGGAGAGAACACAATCACAATACATAATATATTAATAGGTGAAGTATGGCTTTGCACCGGACAGTCGAATATGGAATTTCCGGTAGCTCGTGATCCGAATGTAAAATGGAAAACAGGTATACTGAATGAAACGGAGGAGATGAAGGATGCCGATTATCCTTCCATCCGGCTTTTCCATGTGGAGCATCAACTGGCTCCTGAGGGAGAAAAAGAGGATTGCATCGGCCGATGGCTGGTTTGTACTCCGGAAAATGTGAAAGAGTTTTCGGCTGTCGGCTTTATATTCGGTCGTAAACTTTATAAAGAATTGCAGATGCCGGTCGGACTGATTCAGTCCACTTGGGGAGGTACCCATGCCGAATCGTGGACTGAGAGGAGGGTAATGAAAGACAATCCTTTGTATGCCGATGTCATGGAAGAGTTTGCCCCGCAGAACGTGAAGCGTGAGAAAGACAAATGCAAAGTACCGGCCACGTTGTGGAACGGTATGATTGCTCCGATCAAAGGATATACCATTAAGGGAAATATCTGGTATCAGGGAGAGTCCAATTCAATCCGTCATGAAAAATATCAGAAGGTGTTCACTAATCTGATAAACAGTTGGCGGCAGGAATGGGGGCAGGCTGATATGCCCTTTTATTTCGTACAGATTGCACCGCACTACAAACAACCAGCAGGCATTCGTGAAGCACAATTGAAAACCTGGCAAAGCGGTTTGAAGAATATAGGTATGGTAGTAATAACAGATGCCGGTGATTCTACGGATATTCATCCGCGCAACAAACGGGTGACAGGTGAACGCTTGGCTGCCTGGGCTTTGGCGAAACAATATGGTAAAAAAACAGCTTATTCGGGACCACTTTATAAGAGCATGAAAGTGAAGGACGGAAAAGTAACGTTGACTTTTGATTATGCGGAAGGCGGATTGCAAACTCCGGAAAATGCTCCGGTAAGAGGATTCTTTATCTCCGGAGCCGATGCCCGCTTTTATCCTGCTACGGCTGCCATTCAAGGCAGTAAACTGGAATTGTCAGCACCGGAGGCTCCCCAGCCGGTAGCAGTACGTTATGGCTATGGAAATTTCTTCCGGGTGAATCTTTATAATAAGGCGGGACTTCCGGCAGTCCCTTTCCGTACCGATCATTTTGCTCCCGATACTTATGCACGCTGGTTTGCCGATTCGGAGATGCGCCGTTTTCCGAAGGCGTATCAACTGGATCATGGGAGACGTCTGTTTTTCGGCTATGCACAGGGAGTGGGCTGTTGTGCCATGCTCCGGATGTGGAAACAAACGGGTGAACAGCATTATTTTGATTATGTGGAAGCCTGGGCCGATTCTGTTGTCAATGAAAAAGGAGAAATCCATTTATATGATATGTCTACTTATAATCTGGATTTCATCAATTCGGGAAAAGTGCTTTTCGATGTTTACCGTGAAACGGGAAACGATAAATATAAAAAGGCAATGGACGAGTTGATAAAACAATTGAAAAGACATCCGCGCACGCTGGAGGGAGGATATTGGCACAAATTGATTTACCAGCACCAGATGTGGCTGGATGGCTTGTATATGGCTTCTCCTTTCATGGCACAGTATGGTGCGGAGTTCAATCGTCCGGAGTGGATCGATGAGGCGGTGAAGCAGTTCTCGCTTTGCCATAAACATACTTATGATGCCGGAACCGGCTTGTATCACCATGCTTGGGACGAGAGCAAAAGCCAGCGTTGGGCCAATCCGGAAACCGGACATTCTCCTAATTTCTGGGGGCGTAGTATCGGTTGGTGGTTTATGGCATTGGTCGATGCGTTGGATTATATTCCGGAAGAACATCCCGGACGTGCCGATATGATAAGCTGGATACAAGGCTTGGCGGATACTCTCCCTAAATATCAGGATAAGGCCGGTTTGTGGTATCAGGTGATTGACCAACCTAAGCGTGAAGGGAACTTTCCGGAAGCATCCGTTACTTCACAATGCATGTATGCCTATGCAAAAGCTGTGAATAAAGGATATATCGATGCAAAATACAAAGCAGTTGCAGAGAAGGCTTTTAAAGGATTGAAAGATAAACTGCTGGTAGAAAATGCGGATGGTACACTGACGTTGACCCGTTGTTGCCAGGTAGGCGGCTTGGGCGGACATCCGTATCGTGACGGTAGTTTCGAATATTATATCGGAGAGAAAATGCGTGATAATGATGCAAAGGCTACCGGCCCTTTCATCATGGGATGCATTGAATTGAATAAATAGTACCGCACTTGGATGACGGATAAAAATAAAATAATGAACAGAAAGATAACGATCTTATTGGGAGGATTGCTGATGTGCGCTTCGATGGGGGCACAACAGGTGGACTGGCCGGAAATACAGACAGAAGCAAAACCTGCCGCACGCTGGTGGTGGATGGGAAGCGCCGTAGATAAAGAAAACTTAACCCGTAATCTGGATGCCTATGCGAAAGCAGGGATGGGAACGATGGAGATCACCCCTATTTATGGGGTCAAGGGGAATGAGGCAAATGAGATTCCATTTCTTTCGTCCCCTTGGATGGAGATGTTGCAATATACGAAGAGTGAAGCTGCCCGCCTGGGGATGCAGATTGATATGAACACTGGGACCGGATGGCCTTTTGGAGGCCCGGAAGTCGGGATAGAAGATGCTGCCGGTAAGCTTTTCATCACTGAATATGAATGGAAGGGCGGAGAGCCGTTTAAAGAAAAAATAGTGGTTGCCGATTCCAAACAACTGCCTTATGCAAAGTTGAGCCGGCTTATGGCTTATTCTGATAAAGGCCGGTGTATTGATGTGACGGATAAAGTGACAAAAGACGGTAGACTGCAATGGAAAGCACCGAAGGGTAATTGGAAACTGATTGCTGCTTTTTGTGGGAAAACTTTCCAGAAAGTGAAACGGGCGGCCCCCGGCGGTGAGGGATACGTGATGGATCATTTGTCCGCCCGTGCCGTGAAGAATTATCTGGAGCGTTTCGAGCGTGCTTTCGAGTCGTCGAAAACGCCCTATCCGCATAATTTCTTCAATGATTCTTATGAGGTATATAAGGCGGATTGGACGGAGAATCTTTTTGATGAGTTCGCCATTCGTCGCGGCTATAAATTGGAAGAACATCTTCCGGAATTCCTGTCAGAGAAACGGACGGATACGGTTGCCCGTATCATCTCTGATTACCGGGAAACGATGGCGGAATTGTTATTGGAGAATTTTACCCGGCAATGGACGGAGTGGGCGCATTCACATGGCTCTAAAACCCGTAATCAGGCACATGGATCACCCGGTAATCTGATTGATCTATATGCCACGGTGGATGTTCCCGAATGTGAAGGGTTCGGGCTTTCCGATTTTAATATCCGGGGATTGCGCAAGGATTCATTGACACGCCCCAACGATTCGGATCTGTCCATGTTGAAATATGCATCTTCGGCTGCTCATATAGCCGGCAAGCCCTATACAACTTCCGAAACCTTTACTTGGCTGACGGAGCATTTCCGGACTTCACTTTCGCAGTGTAAGCCGGATATCGACCTGATGTTTATCTCGGGCGTGAATCATACGTATTTTCATGGTACCACTTATTCGCCTGCTGAGGCTGCATGGCCGGGATGGAAATTCTATGCTGCTGTCGATATGAGCCCTACGAATAGTATTTGGCGGGATGCACCGGCATTTTTTGATTACATAGCCCGTTGCCAGAGCTTTTTGCAGATGGGAAAACCGGATAATGATTTTCTGATCTATCTGCCTGTTTATGATATGTGGCAGGAGCAGGACGGGCGTCTGCTGATGTTTGACATTCATAAGATGGCGAAGCGTGCTCCCCGTTTTATCGATGCGGTGCATCGGATCAACGATGCGGGATATGATTTGGATTATATTTCCGATAATTTTATACGTAGCCTTACTTGTGTCAATGGAAAGCTGGTCACTTCTGGGGGGACGGCTTATCGCGCGTTGCTTATTCCCGGTGCCCGTTTAATGCCGGACGATGTGCTTGCTAAACTATGGAGTCTGGCAGACGAAGGGGCAACGATTGTGTTTTTGGAGCAATTCCCACAGGATGTGCCCGGATATGCCCAGTTGGAGACACGCCGTGCAGCTTTCCGGAAGTTGATGGAACAGAAAGATAAGGAACGTAAAGGACGTATTATATTCGGTACGGACTATGAGCGTACATTGGCAGAAACAGGAGTTTTGCCGGAAGCGATGAAAACGGAAAACGGATTAAGCTGTATTCGGCGTGCCAATGAAGAAGGTAACCATTATTTTATTTCTGCATTGAAAGCGGAGGATACGGAAGGATGGATTCCTTTAGGGGTGCAGGCGGAGTCTGCTATGATTTATAATCCGGTGAATGGTGAAAGTGGCAAGGCGGCTGTTCGTCAGGCCGACGGGCGTACGGAGGTGTATTTGCAACTGGCTTCGGGAGAGTCTTTGTTTTTGAAGACTTTTGCCGGGAGTGATATACAAGCTTCTGCATGGAATTACTGGCATCCGGCATCCGAAGGAAAAAAAGTACCGGATCGATGGGGATTCCGCTTTGTGGAAAGTACGCCGGTTGTGACTGCTGTTCCCGATTCTGTAGAATTGGATTCGTGGACGGAACTGCCGGCAAATGAAGTGAAAAGCACAATGGGAACTGCATGTTATTCCCTTAAGTTCCATCTTGACGATTCTGCGATTTCCGAATGGATGCTCGATCTGGGGGATGTGCGTGAAAGTGCCCGTATCCGCGTCAATGGGAAAGAGGCCGCTGTTTTGTGGTCGGTTCCTTACCGTTGCCTGATTGGCAGATATTTGCATCCGGGTGAAAATATATTGGAAGTGGAAGTTACTAATTTACCGGCCAATCGTATTGCCGATATGGATAGGAGGCAGATACCTTGGCGCATTTTTAAGGATGCCAACATTGTCAGCCTTAATTATAAGAAGTCCGGGTATGAGAATTGGCAGCCCGTACCGAGCGGGTTGTTAGGTCCGGTAAAATTGATTCCGATGAAAGAAGTACGTTTTTAATATTTTATCATGAATAGACGAATTGCTTTTGTGCTCTGCATTTCTTTTGCAGTGGCTACTCTTTTTGCGCAAGATCCTCGTGAAAGACAATATATGTACGAGATACTGGATCCCCGGCATGAAGCCAAACCATTGGTGGAAGGGTTTGCCACAGAACGGGTTACGGAACGGTTGAACCGTGGATTGTATGCAGTGCCTTCTCAGGACGGGAAGGGTGTTTACCTGAGTTGGCGGTTACTGAACACGGATGCGCCTGCTACTGCTTTTCATGTATATCGTGAAGCAAATGGTAAAACTCGCCGTTTGACGAATAAGCCCATACTGCGTACTTGTGATTTTGTAGACAACGCACCTGTGAAGGGAGTAGCTTCCTATTGGGTGGTGCCTGTGTTGAAAGGGCAGAACCCCGTTGCATCCGAAAAAATAGAAGTAGAGGCCGGGAAGAGTAAGAACTATACTTCCATTCGCTTGAAAGATAATGCCAAAGCAGGTAAGATTGCTTTGGCCGACTTGAATGGTGATGGCATTTACGATTATATCATCCGTACTCCCGAAACCAATGTAGATCCGGGCATGCCGGGAGATACTACCGGTAAGACATATAAAATTTCGGCTTATTTGAGCGACGGTACATGGCTTTGGACGTATGATATGGGACCGGGCATCGAGCCGGGTATTTGGTATTCGCCTTTTATCGTTTATGATTTCAATGGGGATGGTAAAGCGGAAGTTGCGGTGAAGACGGCCGGTGATGATTATGTGAAGAATGAAAAAGGCCGTGTTTGTGGTGGAAGTGAATACTTGTCCGTATTGGATGGGATGACGGGGAAAGAGATAGACCGGGTGGACTGGCCGGAACGGAATGACCGGTACGGAAATCTTATTCGCCAGAATAGGAATCAGATGGGAATGGCTTATCTGGATGGGAAAACACCTTGTATTCTTGCAGCTCGTGGCACTTATAAACTGATGGTGGTGGATGCCTGGCAGTTGAAAGAGGGGAAGCTGCAACGGATGTGGCGTTGGGATGGTGATGAAGAAAATCCCGTAGTACGTAGTATGGGGGCACATAGCATGGTGACCGGAGATGTGGACGGCGATGGTCGGGATGAGATATTGTTGGGGTCTTGTATGCTTGATGATAACGGGACTTTGTTATGGTCGTCCGGGTTGGGACATAGCGATAAGGCTTATTTGTGTAAGCTACGTCCTGATGAGGAAGACTTACAGGTGTTTATGGTGAGCGAACCCAAGAAAGAAGACGGTCGCGGAGTATCTGTGGTGAATGCTCGTACCGGACAGCTGATATGGGGAATCGGACATGCTACCTATCATGTGGGGGATGGCATGGTGGCGGATTTTGATCCGGAACATCCCGGTTTGGAATGTTTTGCCAGTGAAGACCGTAAAGGTGGAAGTACGGATAAATATCTGTTAACTTCGGATGGAAAGAAATTGAATACAACGAATGCGGAAGTGCCGGGATGCCGGAATTGGATTTGGTGGGATGCCGATCTGCTCCGTGAAACATTCCGGGGGGATAATAACCGTTGGGGAGCCGGTTCTTCTTCGAACGGCAGAAAACAAAGTATCTGGAAATGGAAAGGAGAGACGCTGACAGAAGGGATTGAAGGGGACATTTTGATGATAGCCGACATGGAGGGCGATTGGCGGGAGGAGTTGATAACTGCGCTTCCCGGAGAATTGCGTATTTATCATACTTGTATTCCGGCAAAAGACCGTCGGGTAACATTGATGCAGGATGCACTTTATCGAAGTTATATTACACATCGGAGCATGGGGTATCCGCAATCGCCGGTACCTTCTTATTATCTTGGAGAATGATTGAGAGCCCCTAAGGGCAGTTTTATAAGATCAAAATTGTTTCTAAGTTACATAATATAAAAAAGTCGAATGAAGAGAATTTCAATTGTTTTGTTTCTTTGTGCGTGGGCGGTATTGTCGTCTTGGGCGCAAACTTATAAATATGAAGAAATATACACGAATCTCCCCTTTGCAATGCCAAAGGTGGAAGCACCCCGATTTCCCGATTTGAAGGTGTTGCTGCCGGATTTTGGTGCTGTCGGCAATGGAGTGGAACTCTGTACCGAAGCTTTTGAAAAGGCTATCGAAACATTATCGTCTCGCGGAGGCGGACACTTGATTGTACCGGCAGGTATCTGGCTGACCGGTCCTATTGTGCTGAAAAGTAATATCGATCTTCACATAGAGAAAGGGGCCGTAGTGCTTTTCTCGCCGGATGTGGAGCTTTATCCGTTGGTCGAAACTGTTTTTGAAGGATTGGATACCCGCAGGTGTCAATCTCCTGTTTCGGGACGTAACCTGACGAATGTAGCTATCACCGGGCAAGGAGCCATTGACGGGAATGGACACTTTTGGCGTCCTTTGAAACGGGAAAAAGTAACGGAAAGTGTTTGGAAACAGACGATAGCCCGAGGGGGAGTATACAAACGGCCCACTTATTGGTTCCCTTATCCGCAGACACTGAAAGGAGATACGATCAGCAATATGAATGTACCTCAGAACTTGACGACGGAGGAAGAATGGCAGAGCGTGCGTCATTTTCTTCGGCCGGTGATGGTGAGCTTGATAGAGTGTAAGAATGTATGGCTGCAGGGGGTTATCTTTCAGAATTCTCCGGCGTGGAATCTGCATCCGTTGATGTGTGAAAATGTACTGATTGAAGAAGTGCAGGTGCGTAATCCGAGCTATGCGCAAAATGGTGACGGCTTGGATTTGGAATCTTGTAAGAATGCCTTGATTGTAAACTCTACTTTCGATGTGGGGGATGACGGGATTTGCTTGAAGAGTGGAAAGGATGAGGATGGACGCCGTCGTGCCCGCTCTTGTGAAAATGTGGTGGTAGACGGATGCACGGTGTTTAAAGGACATGGCGGATTCGTGGTAGGCAGTGAGATGAGTGGCGGAGTACGTAATGTGTCTGTGAGTAATTGCCAGTTTTTAGGTACTGATGTAGGGCTTCGTTTCAAGAGTAAGCGTGGACGGGGTGGAATTGTTGAAAACATCTGGGTACGCAACGTTTCCATGATGGATATTCCTACGGAACCTGTTACTTTCAACTTGTATTATGGAGGTAAGTCGGCTGTTGAAGTGTTGGAAAGTGGTGAGAAAGTACCGTTGAAGGTAGATCCTCTGCCGGTGGATGAAACGACTCCTTGTTTCCGGAATATCCATATTTCGAATCTGGTATGTTCTAATGCCCGGAGGGCGCTTTTCTTCAATGGCATCCCGGAAATGCCGATCGATGGCATTACGCTTGAGAACTTGGATATTACTTCCCAAATAGGAGCCGAATTCGTATATAGCCGGAATATAACATTGAAGAATGTGACGATTCACCATGAAAAGGGAGAAAAGTTGATAACCCGCTTTTGTGAAGGAGTGAATCAAATTGTCAAATAAGACATCCTTTGTGTCAAAACGTACAGCGTGAATAGGGTACAAATCCTTTATTTTTGCGTCATTATAGAAAGAATAGGCTCAACATTATATAGGACATGATAAGAAATTGTTTTTTTGCGGTTGATTTGGGAGCTACCAGTGGCCGTACGATATTAGGCTCTTTCTCTGAGGGCGGATTAGAATTGGAAGAAGTGAATCGTTTTCCCAACCACCTCATAGAGGTTGGAGGACACTTTTATTGGGATATTTATGCACTTTATCAGTATGTTATAGATGGGTTGAAGTTGGTTGCGGGCAAGCAAGATGTGAAGATCGTTTCTATCGGTATCGATACTTGGGGAGTCGATTTTGTTTGTGTCGGAAAGGATGGGCATTTGTTGCGCCAGCCGTATGCTTATCGCGATCCCCAAACAAACGGGGCGCCGGAAGCGCTATTTTCGCGCATTCCCCGTAGTAAGGTGTATAAGTTAACGGGCATTCAGATAATGAATTTTAATTCGTTGTTCCAGTTGGATACCTTGCGACGCAATAATGACAGTGCGCTGGCTGCGGTAGATAAAATTTTGTTTATTCCGGATGCTTTGAGCTATATGCTGACAGGAGAGATGGTAACGGAATATACGATTGCCAGTACGGCACAATTGGTAAATGCACAAACCCGCAAATTGGAACCGGAATTATTGAAAGCGGTCGGTTTGACGGAAGAGCATTTCGGACGTTTTGTGTATCCGGGAGAGAAAGTCGGAACATTGACAAAAGAAATACAAAAAATAACCGGATTGGGAGCTGTTCCTGTAATTGCTGTAGCCGGACATGATACCGGATCGGCAGTGGCTGCCGTCCCGGCATTAAATCCGAATTTTGCTTATTTAAGTAGTGGGACATGGTCGTTGATGGGGATAGAAACCGATGCGCCGGCTATTACCGAAGAAACGGAGAAGTTGAATTTTACGAATGAAGGGGGAGTGGCCGGAACGATCCGTTTGCTGAAAAATATTTGTGGAATGTGGTTGCTGGAACGCTGCCGTGCCGGATGGGGAGAGACTTCGTATCCGGAATTGATCGCTGAAGCCGAAACGGCGGAGCCTTTCCGTAGCCTTATCAATCCGGATAATGCACTTTTTGCGAATCCCGATGATATGGAAAATGCCATCCGTAAATATTGTATGGATACGAATCAGCCGGTTCCGGAAACTCGTGGGCAGATTGTACGTTGTATTTTTGAAAGTCTGGCACTGCGTTATCGCCAAGTATTGGATGATCTGCGCGGATTAGCTTCTCAGCCGATAGAAACACTTCATGTGATAGGCGGGGGAAGCCGCAATGAATTGCTTAATCAGTTTACGGCGAATGCGGTAGGTATTCCGGTAGTAGCCGGACCGTCAGAAGCGACTGCTCTCGGCAACGTCATGATGCAGGCTATGGCGATAGGTGAAGCTGCCGATGTGCCGGGAATGAGAAAGCTCATTCATAATTCTATTCCTTTGAAAACTTACCAACCCCAAAATATGGAAAATTGGGGACAAGCTTATATACACTTTAAAAATATAGTATCATGAAAGAAGAACTGATTAAGAAGGCTTACGAGATAGCGGTTGAACGTTATGCGGCTGTAGGTGTCGATGCTAATAAGGCATTGGAAGATTTGCAAAAGATTTCTCTATCTTTGCATTGTTGGCAAGCAGATGATGTAACGGGATTCGAATCGAGCGGTTCGCTGACCGGAGGTATTCAGGCCACCGGTAATTATCCGGGAAAAGCTCGTAACATAGAAGAATTGAGACAGGATATATTGAAAGCTGCTTCTTATATTCCCGGAACTCACCGTTTGAACCTGCATGAAATTTATGGTGATTTCGGTGGACAGTTTGTCGATCGTGACCAGGTAGAACCGAAACATTTTGAGAGTTGGATACAATGGGGAGCGGAACATGGTATGAAGTTGGACTTTAATTCTACTTCTTTCTCTCATCCGAAAAGTGGAAACCTTTCATTGTCGAATCCGGATAAAGGCATTCGTGATTTTTGGATCGAGCATACCAAGCGTTGTCGTGCAATTGCCGAAGAGATGGGTAAGCGTCAGGGAGATCCTTGTATCATGAATTTATGGGTGCACGACGGAAGCAAGGATATCACGGTGAATCGTCTGCTTTATCGCAAACTGCTGAAAGATTCTTTGGATCAGATCTTTGCCATTGAATATAAGAATATGAAAGATTGTATCGAATCGAAAGTGTTCGGTATCGGTCTGGAAAGTTATACGGTAGGCTCTAATGATTTTTATATTGGCTATGGTGCAAGCCGTAATAAAATAGTGACGCTCGATACCGGTCATTTCCATCCTACCGAAAGTGTAGCTGATAAGATATCTTCGCTGTTGCTTTATACTCCGGAAATCATGTTGCACGTTAGCCGCCCGATCCGTTGGGATAGTGACCATGTGACTATCATGAATGATGAAACGCTGGATCTGGCAAAAGAAGTAGTGCGTTGTAATGCTCTCGACCGTGTACATATCGGTTTGGATTATTTTGATGCCAGCATTAACCGTATCGGTGCTTATGTGATTGGTAGCCGTGCTACGCAGAAATGTTTCTTGCAAGGATTATTGGAACCGATTGCCAAGTTGCGTGAATATGAAGCCAATGATCAGTTGTTTGAACGCCTGGCTCTGCTCGAAGAGGCTAAATCGCTTCCGTGGAATGCTGTGTGGGATATGTTCTGTTTGAAGAATAATGTTCCGGTTGGCGAGGAATTTATTGCAGAGATAGAAAAATACGAAACAGAGGTAACTTTGAAAAGAGAATAAAAATAGTGGTTAGTGATGAAAGTAGTATTTCCAATCACTACTTTCATCACCTGTCGCTAATCATTTATCACTAATCACTTATCACTAAATACATGAATACACTGATAGGCCTTATTATTATAGCCATTGGCAGTTTTGGGCAGAGTAGCTCGTATGTACCTATTAATAAAGTAAAAAACTGGTCATGGGAAAGTTTTTGGTTGGTACAAGGGATTTTTGCATGGCTCGTGTTTCCTTTGTTGGGTGCTTTGTTGGCTGTGCCGGCCGAGAGTAGCCTGATGGATTTGTGGAGCTCCGGTGGTGCTGTACCTGCTATGGTATATGGAGTACTATGGGGAGTCGGAGGGCTAACGTTCGGACTCAGTATGCGCTATCTTGGCGTAGCTTTAGGACAAAGTATTGCTTTGGGTACTTGTGCCGGTTTCGGTACACTCTTTCCTGCTATCTTTGCCGGAAAAGATTTGTTTCATGGTGACGGTTTGATGTTGCTTATCGGTGTGTGTATCACTTTAGCAGGCATTGCGATTATCGGTTATGCCGGAAGTTTACGTTCCCAAAATATGACCGAGGAGGAGAAGAAAGCGGCTGTTAAAGATTTTGCATTGACTAAAGGATTATTGGTTGCTTTGTTGGCAGGTGTGATGAGTGCTTGTTTTGCTCTTGGGTTGGATGCCGGTACGCCTATTAAGGAAGCTGCTCTTGCTAACGGAGTGGAGGCTTTGTATGCTGGCCTTCCGGTTATATTTTTAGTAACTTTGGGTGGATTTTTCACCAATGCAGTCTATTGTATACAACAGAATATTAAGAATAAGACCGGTAAGGAATATTTTTCTGTTAAGGGCGGGCAACTGGTTAATAATCTGCTATTTTGTGCCCTTGCCGGGGTACTTTGGTATTCACAGTTCTTTGGCTTGGAAATGGGGAAAAGTTTCCTGACGGAAAGCCCTGTTCTATTGGCGTTTTCATGGAGTATTCTGATGTCGCTGAATGTTACTTTCAGTAATGTTTGGGGCATTCTTTTGAAAGAATGGAAGGGAGTAAGTAATTCGACAATCGGTGTTTTGATTCTCGGGTTAATCGTTCTTATTTCTTCCATTATAGTAGTGGCGATGGCACAAGCATAAATAATAAATTAGACAATTGGACGATTTCTGACCGTTTATAATTGAAAATACCGGTTAGTAGTTGTTCTTTGGTCTGTATATAAAAACAATCTTTAATTGAGCAGGTAGAAACTTTAAGGAGGAAAATATTTTAAGCAGGCTCTTATTTTAATCGTAAATAGAAAATCGTTAACGTACTTATGGCATAAAGATCAAATAATGGTCATGACCACAGGGAATAAATCGTAGATAAAAAGATGAAATCAATTTTGGAAAATCGTCCGGCTCTTACTAATGAAGTAAATAAGGCTGCCGAAGTAGCCGGATATCTTTGGCAAAAAGGCTGGGCCGAACGTAATGGTGGTAATATCGTTGTGAATATTACAGAGTTTGTAGATGATGAAATACGCAATTTGGCTCCTATTAGTGAAGTAAAATCTATCGGTACCGTATTACCTTATCTGAAAGGTTGTTATTTCTATTGCAAGGGAACTAATAAACGTATGCGTGATTTGGCGCGTTGGCCGATGGAACATGGTTCCATTATTCGTATTCTCGATGATTGTGCAAATTACGTTATCATTGCCGACCATCCGGTATTGCCTACTTCCGAGTTACCGTCGCATTTGTGTATGCACAATTATCTTATTAGTAAGGGCTCTACCTATAAAGCATCTTTGCACACACATCCCATTGAATTGATCGCTATGACGCATCACAAACCTTTTTTGGAAAAAGATGTATTGACTAATCTGCTTTGGAGTATGATACCCGAAACGAAGGCCTTTTGTCCGCGTGGTTTGGGGATTATTCCTTATGCATTGCCCAGTTCTGTAGCATTGGCGGAAGCCACCATTAAAGAACTCAATGATTATGATGTGGTTATGTGGGAAAAACATGGTGCTTGTGCTGTTGGTGAAGATATCATGGATGCTTTCGACCAGATTGATGTGTTGAGCAAATCTGCACAGATTTATATCAATGCGCGTAATATGGGTTTCATTCCGGATGGTATGTCTCAAGAACAAATGCATGAAATGACAGTCGCTTTTAATCTGCCTAAATAATCATAAAAAGAATCTATTAATCCATGAAACGAATCTTTATATCTTGTGCTCTTTTCTTGTGTACTATTTCTCTTTCCGCTCAGACTAAAATGACGGCAAAAGAGGCTGCGTTGAAAATTGCCGACCGAATATTAGATAGTACTACATACGAATTCAAGAACACCAAGACTGGAGAAGTTTATAAATCGGTGAAAAAACTTCCTCTGTCAATGGATGTGAAAGTGGCTTGTAAGTATAACAACTGGCATTACACAAATGGGGTAACCAACATTGCATTGATGGAATTGGCTGATAAGGTAGGTGATAAGAAGTATGACAAGTATGTCCTGAAGAACATGAACTTCGTGTTTAATGAAGGTAACCTTGATTTCTTTCGTCGCCAATACGATCAGGCATTTAAGGATGGTGGCTGGAATGCGGTTCGTAAACTTAGCTGGCATATGATTTTTCGTGGTAAGCGTCTGGATGACAATGGACCGATGGGGGCCAGTTTGATAGAACTACAGATGCGGCATCCTAATGAAGCATTTTTGAGCTATGTAAATGAAACTGCCGACCATTTGAATTATGCCGAGCCCCGTCTGGTGGATGGAACGATTGCCCGGCTTTGGCCACATGTCAATACAATTTGGGCGGATGATGCTTTTATGGCTATCTCTTTCCTTGCTCGTATGGGGAAGATGACCGGTGATGAGAAATATTTTAATGATGCCGCCAATCAGGTATTGAATTATACCCGTTACTTGTGGTGTCCGGAAAAGAATATCTATTATCATTGCTATCACACCGATACAAAAGAACATGGGGTGGCTCACTGGAGTCGTGCGAACGGTTGGGTGTTTATGGCACAAGCCGATTTATTAAGTGTAATGCCTGAGGATCATCCGATGCGTGATGCGGTGATTGAAAATTTTCGTCGTCAGGCGAGTGGGGTAGCCCGATATCAGGGAAAAAATGGCTTGTGGCACCAACTGTTGGATAAAGAAGATTCTTATGAGGAAATTACCGGAACAGCCATGTTTGTTTTCGGTATTGCTCGTGGAGTTAAAGAAGGTTGGTTGCATCCTGATTTTATTTATGTAGCGGAACAAGGTTTGAAGGGTATGATGAAGAAGATTACCGATAATGGTGATGTTACTGCTATTTGTGTTGGTACCGGTATTATGCCTTCTGTGGCTTATTATTATAATCGTCCTACTCAAGAAAATGACCCGATGGGAGAAGGTCCTGTGCTCCGTGCATTAATAGAGATGATAGATGCGCCTAAGTATACGGAAATAAAAGCTGAAGAGCAATACGATAAGATTGTGTTGAAGAAATGATGGAATAGGAGAAACTTTACTGTTTTTTCGTTAATTTTATTTTGGATAAAGATGGGTGGTTGGAAAAATATTTCCGATTGCCCATTTTGAGTTTTAAAGATATTTTATGCAGTTGTAAAATGGAGTTAGTTATCGCATAGGTTTTTCTTATTTGTTTTTTGGGGAAAGTATTTCTCTGTTTGTCTGTTGTTTTAGTAATATGATATTGAATGATAATGGTGTTTGTTTTTGGGGTGTAAAAATATTTTAGCCCATCGGCTTTGCTATGCGGAATTTTTTTATAAATTGCTTCCGTTTATTACTATATTATAGCCTTTAATTTTATATTGTTATGCTAAGAAAAACACTGCTGTATGTTTATTTCTTGATGTTCTCATCATCTATTTGGGCCGGGAATTTGATTGATATTGATTGCAAGGTCCAATCGGTTTATGGATACAGAGCGGATGGAACACCCGGACGTGTTGTTGTGATAAATTTGAAGGGTGAGTGTCTGAAAGGTAACTGTCTGGTTGATGTTGCTGCAAAAGGTTACAGGGAAAAGAGTAATTTTGTATTGGATGCGAAAGATTCTACTCGTATCGAACTTTTATTACCTTCAGAACTTCCTGTGGGGAAAAAAGCGGAAGTTGCTTTTACATTTACTTATGCGGGTGAAAAGTACAAGAGAAAATTAACCATTGATCCTATGCGATATTGGTTATACGAATACGCATAAAAATGCAGAATGACTTCATAAAAATAACATAATAGAAGGGATCAAGTTGGCAGAAAAAACAAAGGATTTTCTATCGGGAGCACGGTTTGTGTGGAATCCGGAAGTTAGTTGGCCACTTGAACGTTTATGGGAATCTAATCCGGAAAAGAGGGAAGGTCTTATTGATGCAATCAAAAAAGGACAACTAAGTATAGATGCCAGTTATCTGAATTTAAATACAAGTATTTGCTCAGATGAAGAATTGTTTCATGTCTTTGAATTTACGCGTAATATACAAAGAATGAGTGGAGTACTATCCGATGTTTTTCAGCAGTTTGATATTCCGGGTATCTCTTGGGGGCTTATTCTGGTTATGGCACAGGAAGGCAATAAAATATGTGATATCGTGGCCTAATACGGACCGGGCAGGGAATGCACATACGCATGAAATCGATGGCAGACCTTTTTGGTAGGTTGGGCCCGATGGTGAATCTAAGGTCTTATTTCTGCAACCCGAATGTTATGCAAATAGTGGGAGTATGCAGAAGGGTTGGACGACCGGACGACCTTGGTTTGGACAGCGTGATCCGGAGAAGGTGCCTTTGACTATTAAGACAGGAAATGCCAATGTTGATTTTGCAAATAAGTTGGTTGAACTTGAAAATAGTGACTATCCTTATGACTTTACTGTACTTTCCTGGACTTTGTGGGATAATAGTCCACTGGATGCCGATGTGCCTTTTGCTGTAAAAGCTTGGAGTGAAAAATATGCTTATCCTAAAGTAATTATTAGTGGTGGGCATGAAATTATGTCGATGATAGAAGAAAAATATGGGAAACAATTACCGGTAGTGACCGGAGATTATACGGAGTATTGGACAGATGGCATCGGGACGGCTGCCGGACTAACATCAAAGAATAGGACAGCAAAAGAACGACTGGTGCAAGCAGAAACTGTTTGGTCGTTGTTGGCGGATGGCAAGAAGGCTCCTCGATTTGATTTTGACGAAGGTTGGAGATATATACTTTTAGGTTCTGAACATACATGGTGTTTTGAGAATCCTACTGAACCCTATTTTCAAGATGCGATCTGGAAAGTCAAACAATCCTATTTTCACGAAGCCGAGAACAGATCTCAGGATATGATGGCAGAGTCATTGGCCCCCATTACTGATAAATCGGATGGTGCATTGGGGCCTAAAGAGGGTCCTTCTAATGGCGGTATTGCAGTTATTAATACGCATACTTGGATGCATGATGGAATTATCGCTTTGTCGAAGGCAGAAAACCTGAAAGGAAATAAAGTGTTGGATTCCAATGGTGAAGAGGTACTTTCCCAACGCTTGTCGACAGGTGAGTTGCTATTTCTTGCAACAGGTGTTCCGGCTCTAAGTTCTTATCATTACCGGGTGGTTGAAGGTGATTGTTTACTTACAGGAGATTGCAAAGTAGATAGTGGGAGTTTAGAGAATGAATTTTTAAAGCTTCACATTGATTCAAAGACAGGTAATATAATTGGTTTCGTTGATAAAAAAACGGTTATGATTATGTGGGCAATGATGGAGCTGATACTTTCACTTGGCTTCCTGCGAATGAAAACCAACCCTTGGCAGATATGGTAACAAATATTTCAGTAATAGAAAAAGTACCGTTAGCCGTAGAATTACGTGTGGTCTCCAAGGCTAAAGGATGCCGTAACATCTCTCGTTCTGTTCGATTATTGGCTAACCAGCCATGGGCAGAGATAACATAATGTAGTGGATAAACTACCTTTGACCGAAAAAGACGGTATACATTTTGGTTTTAACTTTAATATTCCCGGTTCTAAAACCCGTGTCGACATTCCTTGGGGAATTATGGAAGTGGAAAAAGATCAATGGGTACAAGGAAACAGAAATTGGCTTGTGCTACAACGATGGTTAGATATTTCCAATGAAACACACGGTGTTACTTGGTGTTCTTTGGATGCCCCTCTGTTTGAATATGGTGACAGGCATGCCAATATTTCGATGGGGTGGGGTGGACAAGGTAATTGGGCAACTAAGTTGGAACCCAGTTCTACGATCTATTCGTGGGTGACGAACAACCATTGGCATACGAATTTTCCATTAACTCAAGATGGTCCTGTAACGTTTAGATATCGTATTTTATCTCATGAAGAATATGATGTAGTAAAAGCAAACCGTTTTGGCTTGGAACAATCTCAACCTTTAGTTTATGTAACAGCGGATAAAGATCCATGTGTGCAACCTCTGCTTGCAATTGATAATCCGAAGGTTTATCCGACAATACTTAAATCTTTGGACAAAGATCGTGTATTGATTGTTCGTCTTCGTTCTTTATCTGACGGAGAAGAAAATGTGAAATTATTATTTCCACATAAGAATTCTAAGAGAATCTCTCTTTGTAGACCGGGAGAGGTTAATAGTGAAAAGATTGGTGAAGAGTTGGTAATGAAACCTTATGGACAGGTTACGTTGAAATTGGAGTTTTAAAAGATAAAGGGAGGGGAGGGGAGGGGAGAAATTTTGAATATTTGAGCTGATTTGGGTTTCAACGTATATTGGGCAATTGAGTATTAGGGTGATGCTGTTTTGCAATATCTTTCTTGATTCTTTGAAACTGTGAATTGTTAACGCGAGGTTTATGTGTTAGGATTAGTTTGTTAGAATCTGAAGAAGGAATAATTGAATGTATATTTCTCAGTTAGAAAACCGGGATATTTGAGGTCATTTTTATTATATTTCTTTGAATTCCTATGTTTGGTTTACGTTCTAAAATGAGTTTATACACTTTGCTATGATAGAAAGATAAAAGATTTGTATGCCCCTCCTTTCCTTTAATATGAAATCATAAAAATCAATTTTTGTATCAATTCAGCCAAAATTTATATGGCCCCGTGTTCGATAACTGCGTATTTTTGCATCATAATCAATTTAACTAATAAATAACTGTTGTTAAACTAATAATTTAAAAACTATGAGAAAGAATACTTTTCTTAGTGTAGCGCTTTTAGCAGCGTCTGTGTCTGTAGTTAATGCTCAAGAAGCCCCGAAGGAGTTGTTCTGGCAGAATAGTAGTAATACTGGAATTTGGAGTATAATGGACTCTGAATGGGGAGAAGATTTAGGTGGGTTTTACTTGCCTACAGGTTGGCAAGAAGGCTGTATGGCAGTTTTCAATGGTGGTGGTGCGTTTGCTGATGCTGATGGTAATGCTAAAACGGTAGAATCAATCAAAGTGAGCGGTGAAATGCAAGTAGGCGGTATTAAATTTGATAGTGATAAGAATTATTCCATTTTATATAGTTCAGATAAAGCTACGGATAAAATAGTAGGAGACGGAACTTTGATAAAGGAAGGTACAGGTACGTTAACATTAAATGTTCTCAATCAACTGAAAGGTGGTACAATTGTAAGGGGTGGTCAAGTAAATTCTGATAAAAAAGATTCTCCCAATGTTTTTGGAGATACAATTGTGCTCGATAACGGGTCTATTGGTGTAGCTATGAGTGAAATCTCTACTCCTGCATGCCAATTTACTGTTCCTGTTGGTATCCCTGAAGGAAAAGTGGGCTCTATTTGGGCAGGTCGCTATCTTCAGTTCACTAATAAATTTTATGGAAAAGGAACATTAGTTATTTATGCCGGTGGTGAACGTACATATATTACTGATGACAAGGCCGGTAAGAAAGACATGACTTGTTGGGATGATTTTGAAGGGGATCTTGTAGTTGCTGCTAATAAGACTGTTGAGTATGCAGAAGGTAAAGCTCCGGCTTTTTTCGGATTACAATTCAATACTACAAAAACATTTACTGGAGTAGCAGATATGGAAGGGATAGACTCTACTTTGGTTAATACAAAAGTAACGTTGAAAGAAGATGCCGGTTTAACAGGGGTTAGTGGTACGCGTTGTTTTGCTATAGGTGAGTTAAATGCAGAAGAGGGTGGTTTCCTCTCTGGTTATGGTTCCGGAAGTTCTAATCCGGTAATTTGGTGGTCAATAGGTAATTCAAATACAGATGTAACAAATCTTCCTCTCTGGTTGAGAGATAATACGAAAGCAAATAAAAATGCATTTGGAGTAATAAAAGAAGGTACAGGTACTTATATTTTCACAGGTACTAAAAACTCTGATACGGGTAAGGTATTCTTGGGCTTACATGTAAAAAAAGGTCGTGCTTATATCAATACTCCGGTTGATGATCCGACAATTACTGCATTGTGTAGAAGTGAAAAAACTGCAATGGCTATTTATGAAGGCGCTATTGGTGGTGGTAATGGACGTATAACAAGTGAAGTTATCGTAGATGGTGGAACATTGGAAGTTGGTTGTCAAGGTATAGGTCAATTAATTTTGGATGATATTGAGGGACAGAGCTTAAAATCACCGTTAACTGTAAAAAATGGAGGTACGGTGGAATTTGAACTTGCAAATGCTACAAGTTATGATAAGTTGACTTCTAATAATACTGCTACGTTTAATGGCAATAAGATTATTGTAAAGGCTGCTGAAACATTTGACATTAAAGATGGTGACTCTTTTACTATTTTGGATGCTGCTATTAAGCCGGAAGGTGATACTTATGAGGTTGAGTTCCAAGGGTTCCCTGCTAGTTTGACATTGGCTGCTACAGAGGAGAGTTATCAATCAGGAACTAAAACCGAGGGTGAAGGAGAAACTGCTACAGAAGTTCCGGTGATGGGATATAAGATAGTAATTACAGCTAAAGGTAGTGGCTCCGGTACGGGTCTTGAAGATTTTAATGTTGCTGATGAATTGGCTGTCTATGCACAGAATGGAAGCATTGTAGTAAAAGGTGCTGGTGTAGAAAATGTGATAGTAATGAATACTCAGGGACAGGTAGTGGCTAACACTAATGCTTCGATAATTCCAATGAATACAGTACAGGGTATGTATATTGTAAAAGTAAAAACAATAGCTGGTATTGTAACGAAGAAAGTGATTTTGTAAGACAACTAATAAAAAAGGAGAGGCGGTATCTATTCAGTCCGCCTTTCTTTTGATTCGTATATTTGTTTTCCTTTTTAATTCTTATATTACGTACTGATGAGAAACTACATCTTCTTCTCTTTCCTGCGTATCACAAAATTATGATTAAATTTATGTATAAGAGATTTGTTACCGCATTGCTCTTTCCGCTTTGTATGGGAGGAGGATTGTATGCACAACAGTTGGCTTTTCCTGGCGCTGAAGGTTATGGACGTTTTGCAAAAGGTGCAAGAGCCAGTGAATCTCCGGAAATTTACCATGTGACTAATCTGAATGATTCCGGAGAAGGTTCCTTACGTGATGCAATCAGTAAGCCCAACCGTGTTATTATATTTGATGTTTCGGGAATTATTAATATTAAATCCCGCCTTGTGTTTTCTAAAAATCTAACGATTGCCGGACAAACAGCACCGGGTGATGGTATTACGATATATGGAAACGGGGTCTCTTTTTCTGCGTCTGATAATATCATTGTTCGTCATTTACGTATGCGTATGGGATTGAGAGGTGATTCCGGAAAAGATGCAGCAGGTATTGCTAATGGTAGTAATATGATATTTGATCATATTTCGGCAGCATGGGGATTGGATGAGAATTTCTCTATAAACTGGGACGACAAAGGGTATGAACCTTATAATATAACGATTCAAAACTCTATAATCGGCCAAGGAATTATGCCACATGCTTGCGGTGGATTGATACAGTCTAATGGTGGAATCAGTTTGTATAGAAATCTATATATTGACAATAAAACTCGCAATCCGAAGGTAAAGGGATTAAACCAGTTTGTTAATAATGTAGTGTATAACTGGGGTGATGGAGGATGTTATATCCTGGGTGATACAGATGCTTCTTCTTGGGGAGTAATTACTAATAATTATTTTATAAAAGGTCCGGTAGCCGGAACAAAAGCTTTTGTAAGGGCTAAACCTGCTTTTCAAGTTTATCAGAAAGGCAATATGATTGATTATAATGTTGACGGAGTCTTAAATGGTTATGAGGCAACGGAGGAGGATTTTCTCAGAGATGGGAGTGATCCTACGAGTTTGAATGTTACTTTCGTAAAATCTCCTGAAGATTTTGATTTTTCTAATTATTCCAGACGAAAGCTGGAAGGAGATCAGAAAATAGTGGTGTCGACTGATGCGGAGAAGCATCCGGTTATTATGGGAGAAACTACTGCCGTAGAAGCTTATAATTGGATTGTGGAAAATGCAGGAGCTTCTTTGCCGACACGCGACGAAGTAGATGGCTATATGGTCGATGAACTACTTTCTTTAGGAACTAAAGGAGCTTTGTTAAATTCGGAATCGGAAGTTGGATTGACAAATGGTGTAGGGAATATTTTTGCAGGAAACCGTCCTCTGGATACTGATAATGATGGAATACCTGATGCTTGGGAAGAAGCTAACGGGTTGGATAAAAATGATCCTACTGATGCGGTAAAAATGGCCGCTAATGGATATTTGAATATTGAAAATTACATAAATAGTATTGACGGTCCGGTAATGGATTATGTAAAATATCCTACGAATGTACAATTATCCAGTTTAGGAACTGATAATGTTTCTATTAAATGGCAGAATAACGCATCGGAATCAACTGCTCTTATCTTGGAATATTCTGCAGATAATAAAACCTTTACTCCGGTTGTGCTGAATACAGATGTAACTACTTATAAATTAGAATCACTAACTCCTAATACGACTTATTATATTCGTCTCAAAACAGTTAATGGAGAATTAGAGTCATTATACTCTTCCGTATTGGAAGTAACTACACGTGGAGTTCCTATTCCGCCGGTCGCTTCTATCAATCCTGTTCCGGAAAATGCTTCTACCATTTCAGATTACAGCACGGTACGTCTTTCGTGGGAAAATAAAACGGGAGTATGGGCTGGTACGGTATCTTATTCTGTTTATCTTGGAAAATCGGCTACTACAATGGAGAAGGTGGTAGACGCTACTACCCAGATGGCAGCGACTGTAAATGTAGAGCCTGCGACTACCTATTATTGGCGCATTGATGCCAAAAATGCATTAGGAGCGAATGAAGGAGATGTATGGAGCTTTACTACGGGTACAAAACCTGAACGTGGAAAGATAGCTTATTATTCGTTTGATGAAACGGAAGGTGCCGCTTTGAATAACGAATTCGGAACAGCAGCAGTTGCCAAGAACTTTACTCCGGAATGGGTGACAGGTGTTCGGAATAATGCTGTGAACTTTAATACTGTGAATGCATCGTTTGTGCAAGAGCATTATGATGCATTGGAGTTAGGAAACGAGTCTTTTAGTATTGAATGCTGGTTTAAGTCGGCAGGTGGTTCTGTCGATTGGTATTTGTTACACAAAGGTAGTCATGCGGATAATAGTTATGAAGGTGCAACAGGCAGGTGGTTCGGTATACAGTATCAAAAGAATTCAAAAAATGACCGTTTGACTTGGGCTATCGATGATAATGTAACTAAGACGGATGTAAATGTAACTGGGGCTACAGCTAAATTCTTCAATGACGAATGGGTACATCTGGTTTGTGTACGCGATGTTGATGCCAAGGAGTTGAGAATGTATGCAAATGGTTCCTTAGTTGCATCCGGCACAGATAAAACCGGTAATATCGGTACGGTAGAAAGAATGGCGATTGGAAACTGTAATACAGCTTACGAGAATGGTTTCCAAGGATTGATGGATGAGCTTTCTATCTATAATGAAGTATTGACTGCAGAGGAAATTGCAGATCACTATAACACGGGTACGGGCATACACTCTAATAGAATGGATACTCCTGCAGCGGGATTGGCTTATCCGATGCCGTTTGCTGACGAGTTTTATATTCCTGTGATTAATGTAGAAGATATGCCTGCTCAAATAACGATAATGAATGCTTCCGGGCAGGTTGTTCACCAAGTAGAGGTAATGGTTCAGGGCGGAATGGCTCACGTGAAGGATGTGGGTAAACTCCCGGCTGGATACTATATCTACATGTTGCAACTGGATGGTAAGACATGGGTTGGTAAAATTGTGAAATAAATAAATAGCGATAAGATGAAGAAATATTTTCTAATGGGTCTTTTCTTTTTCTCTCTGGTCTCTTGCCAGAGAGAAATCGATAAGTATTATGAGATTCCGGATTGGTTGAAAGGAAATGCTTATGAAGTGATGGAAGATAGAGGTAATTTCTCTATTTTCATGAAAGCGGTGGATCGGAGTAGTTATGCAAGCCTGGTAAAAGGGAAAGGTATTGTTACCGTAATGGCGCCTACCGATGATGCCTTTAGTGCTTATTTGACTAAACATAATTATGGTTCAGTAGAGGATATTTCTCAAACAGAACTGGATAAGTTGATAGGCTATCATTTGATTTACTATTCATATACGAAACAAAACTTTATGTTTTATAATCCGAATGGGATAGATGCTGAATTGGAAAATCCGGGGACTTATTTTAAGTTTAGAACAAAAAGTCGCGATGCTATCTCTACAGTGAAAGATTATGCGAACGGCGGTGTTATTCGTAAGATTATGCATAAGGACCGCTTTATTCCTGTCATTTCAAATTATTCATTGTCCGGCTGGAGTAGCTCGCCTAAAGATGAGTATGAGAAAATGTTCCCGGGGTCGACTTATGGCGGTGGAACGAATAATTTTAATATTTCTAATGCCGGTATTGTCGGTGATGAAATAGTAACGGATAACGGTTATTTATATGTAGTCGATCAGGTACTTGAACCTCTTGAAACTTTGTATACGGAAATGAGCCACGAAGGTTCGGAATACACCAAGTTCGCTGCTATGTATGATCGCTTTGTGAAATATGAATACGATGAAGATGCTACAGCTGATTATGGTAATGGTGACTCTTTATTTATACATTCTCATTATTCTTTACCTTCCATAGCATGTGAATGGACGAATTTGTCAGAATATTCTATTCCTGATTATGCTCAGCTAAATTATTTGTCTTCTATTTCTTTTACAGTGTTGGCCCCTGATAATGCAGCAATTGATGAATTCTATCGAAAATATTGGGCAAATTCTTTTTCTTCATTGGAGGAGGTTAATTATGTTCCTTTATATTATTTTATGAGTGCGCATGCCGGAGAGTATAGGGGTAAAATGATGACATCGACTGCTCTGTCTGCGATTATTAATATGAATGATCTTTACGACGGTGTCACAATAGCAGAACCTGACTATGTGAAAGTTTGTACAAATGGTATTTTGGGGGGAATGAAGGGCAATGTGATCACTCCTGAGCCTTTTGAATCTCCGATGGCTCCGGCTCTTTGTAATAAGGATTATAATATTTTTGCTTTAATAGCTCATAGGGGTGGTCTTATAAGTAAGATCCAATCGATAAACGAGACTCAATTTAATATATTTTTTCCGAGTGACGACATGTTGAAAAGAACCGAGTATAATGGTGACTTCATCCAATACTTGAAAGGAAATCCTTATATAATTAATGATGAACAAATACAAGTTGCTAATGCTGAAGACGGGACATTGGGTAATCTGAATACTACTCAGGCACAGGAAATAGCAGGTGCACATGTAATGGATAATGTGCTTTCTACTCGTAATGGTGGTACAGAGATAATTTATGGCTCTTATAATGATTTCGAATATCTGTATAGAGTTAATGATGAAATCTATTCTTCGGCTACATGGAATTCAAAAGCATTAGGTAATGAAGTATCTGTACCCACTGCGAAGCTGATAAAAGATTACGGAGAATTCGGGGCATCCTATGCTTTGGAAGGAGATAATACGACGGTTGCCTTATTGCCGGAACAGGCGAACTTTAAAGATCGTGTCATGCAAGACAAAAACATGAATGATTATAAAGGGATCAATGTGTATTTGAATGCATCAAACGTTGGAAAAGGAGATAATGCGTTTAGTTTTATACAAGGTAACCGCTTTATCATTTTTATCCCAACCAATGAAGCAGTAATGGCAGATATGACTACCGGTCCCAAACGATTTCCTGTAACTGGCTCTATGGATCAAAGAAATATGTATGTGACCAGTCTTTTTATTGATGTTTCTTCCAGTGGATTAGTAGATTATCCTTTCCCTGTTACAGGTAAGCGGACAGAAAAAGTACTTACGACATTTGGAACCAAAACTGTAAATGGGAAGAAAGAAAGCATTACAGTTACACTAATCAATGAAGCAGATGGCAGTATGAAGTTGAGGGATGCGAAAGGCAATGAAGTGAATGTAACTTCCTATTTCCCTTATATCTATGCTGACGGTGCAGCTTACGTGATAGATGGTGTATTGGATTTATTGAATTAATATAGAATAGAGAAAAATGAAAAGGAATCGAAATATAATCTTGACATTGCTACTGTTGGCTTGCGTACAATCGATATGGGCGCAACAAGTGTTGACGGGTACAGTAATGGATAAAGTTTTTAATGAACCGTTGATGGGGGCCAATGTATATGTCACGAATGCTTCGAACCGTTCTTTGGGTGGTTGCATCGTCGATATCAATGGTAAATACAGATTGTCTATCCCTGATCAGAAAGGGTTGTCTATTGTATTCTCTTTTATAGGATATAAAACACAAACGATTAAATATACCGGGCAAAAAGAGCTTAATGTAACTTTGGATGAAGAAGGTATGTCTTTGGATGCTGTAGAAATTACAGCAAAGAAGATAGAACGAAATTCAATGGGACAGTCTGCCCGTGAAATGATATCGGCTACGCAAAAACTAAGTTTGGGTAGTTTGGATACGGCTCCGGTAACTTCTGTAACCGAAGCTTTACAAGGAGCAATGGCGAATGTGGATATTTTGACTGGTGCTGATCCGGGTTCCGGTAGTTCAATCCGTATTCGCGGTACTTCTTCATTGAATGCTTCCAGTCAACCTTTGTTTGTGGTAGATGGTGTACCTTTGCCTGTAGATGTAGACGATGATTTTAGTTTTGCTTCGGCCAACTCCGAAGATTACGGTTCGTTACTGAATATATCTCCGGCAGATATAGAGTCTATTGAGGTGTTGAAAGATGCTGCTGCAACTGCGGTATGGGGGTCTAAAGGTGCTAATGGTGTTTTACTGATTAAAACGAAGAGAGGTAGTAAAGGACGTTTGCAGTTTAACTTCAATACAAAATATGAATTTAGCAAGGAGCGTACCGGAGTGAAGATGCTGAATGCAAATCAGTACATTTCGATGATTCAGGATGCTATTTATAATACAGTATCCGATTTAGGAGCTCAGTCTTCTAAGTCACAAGAGTATCTGAAACTTTTATACAATACAAAAGAAATCGGTTTTGATCCTGCATGGCAATATTTTAATGAATACAATCAAGATGTTAACTGGTTGGATGAAATAACTCAAAACGGCTATACTACAGATAATACTTTTTCTGTATCCGGTGGTGGTGATAAAGCAAATTATCGTCTTTCATTGGGATATTTAAATCAGGAAGGTACGACAATCGGTACTGCTTTCGAGCGTTTTAGTACGTCATTCAATACGGATTACCGTTTTTCTGACAAGTTGGATATTTCTTTGCAATATAGCTTCTCACGCGGAGTGACAGATGCAGCTTATACAGATGACACCGATCAATTGAAAAAAGCATCTGTACGTGGACATGCTTTGACGAAAATGCCCAATATGAGTCCTTATGTGATTGGTGCAGACGGACAGCGTACCGGTGAATATTTCACTCCTTATGAATCATTCGGTATGACTTTTGCTAATGATAAAGTATATAATCCGGTAGCGATGGTTAATGAGGCCACTAATCGTACAATTGCAACAAACAGTCGTATGACTTTCGTTTTGCATGCAAAATTATTTAAAGATCTGGATTATTTTGGGACGGTAGGTTTCAATGGACAGTTTTCGAAAATTAATCGTTTCTTACCTCAAAGTGTAACGGGAGTTGCGTTTGAGCACAGTTCTTCTGCACTGAATTATGATATCGGTAAAGATGTTTTATACTTAACTACTGAAAACCGTTTAGTGTATAATAAGACAGTAAGCGATGATCATAAATTCTTGGTGAGTGCTATTTTCCAGACAGGAGATAAAACGACCAGTACTTATAGTAGTAAGGCTGCCAATACAGCTTCTTCGGGGATAACATCGCCCATTGCAGGTAGTACTATTTTGAAAGGTGGTTCCGGACGTACAGTTAATCGCGATATGGGAGGTACACTGAACGCCCAGTATATTTTGCAAGGGAAGTATATGTTTAACGGTGGTTATCGTATGGAGGCCAGTTCTGCTATGGATGCAAGTAGCCGTTGGAAAGGATTTCCGACATTCGGCGTAGCTTGGCATTTGGGTGAAGAAGAGTTTATCAAGCGTTTAGGATTTATTTCTTTAATCAAAATACGTTATAGTTGGGGACAGTCTGGTAATGCACCTTCCGGAACATCTCCGTATATCGGAACATTCGAAGCGGTGACTCCCGGTTATGGCGATATGAATGCTGTAAAACCGGCAAGTCCGGATTTAACTCATCTGAAGTACGAGACGATTACTTCTAACAATATCGGTGTGGACTTTGGCTTATTTTCTGATAAAGTGAACTTTACATTTGAATTATATAAGAAAGTCACGGATGATTTGTTGCAGAAAAAAATGAAAGTGCCCAGCTCAACAGGACTTTCCACTGTTGCTTGGTATAACTCCGGTAAGATTCAGAATAAAGGTTGGGAGTTTAATATTGACATTGCAGCTGTTAAAACGAAAGATTGGAGTTTTAATTTTGGATTTAATATATCACAAAATAAGAATGAAATTCTGGAACTACCCGAAAATAAAAATGATGAACTATATACATTCGGAAATAAAAACTATGCATACAGTGTAATGATGGGTGACCCGCTGGGTTCTTTCTATGGATATAGATATAAAGGTGTATACCAGAATGTAGAAGAAACCTATGCTGTAAATACCAGTGGACAGCGTATTTTGGATATTGATGGTAATCCGGTGGTGATGAAGAATGGTGACCAGAAAGTTTATCCGGGTGATGCACGATATGAAGATGTGAATGGTGACGGTGTGATCGATGAAAACGATATTGTGTATTTGGGTAATAGTAATCCGACGTTGACCGGCGGTCTTAATTTTACTCTTCGTTATAAAAAAGTCAGTTTAGTAGCTGCTTTCCATGGGCGTGCCGGGCAGAAGGTTATCAACCAGGCCCGTATGGATATGGAAAATATGCGTGGAAAGAATAATCAGAGTGTAGCTGTATTGAGACGTTGGAGAAGTGAGGGGGATGATACAGATATTCCAAGAGCTTTGTATGACAAAGGCTATAACTATTTAGGTTCAGACCGTTTTGTTGAAGACGCTTCTTTTTTACGTTTGAAGACTGTGACTTTGAAATACCAAATGCCGGCCAAATGGATGAAAGCGATAGGAGTGAATAAGTTGGAACTCTATGCAACCGGTTATGATATGTTTGTTTGGACAAAATATAAAGGACAGGACCCGGAGGTTAACTTAAAGGCTGCCAATGACGGTACAGTAGCTCAGGTGGCTATTGACTCAAATAATACACCAAAACCATTTAAGATTGCGTTCGGCTTAAATTTGAATTTCTAAATAGGGAAGAAGTGATGAAAAAGATTAAATATTATATTTTAGGACTTTTAGTTACATGTTCCGTTTCATCGTGTGAGGATTATCTGACGGTGCTTCCGGAAAACAATCAAAGTAGCTTTGAGTATTGGGAAACAAAAGAAGACGTGGAGGCGGTCCTTGCTGCCGGGTATGTGAATCTTAGAAGTTGTGTCGAAACATTTTTATTGTGGGGCGAAGCCCGTGGCAATGGTTTGGATTATCTGTCAACATCCGGTTCAGATTTGCAAAAAGCAGGTCGTAAACTCCGTGACTTCGATATTTTGCCTGATAACAAATTATGTGATTATAGTAAACCGTATGCTGCAATTGCAATGGCGAATGCCGTTATTAAATATGCATCGGACGTTGTAGAGAAAGACCCTTCTTTTGATAGGAATATGTGTCGCTCATTTATGGCGGAAGCTTTCTTCCAACGTTCATTGGCATACTTTTATTTGGTACGCACCTTTAAGGATACTCCGTTTGTTGTCGAACCTTATGTAGATGACAGTGCACCGTATGTGATGGGTAAGACCGATGGCACTACCATTCTGAAATCATGTATCAGTGATTTGGAAACGTACTTGCCTAATGCAAAAGAATTTTTTCCGGAAGTGGATAATGATGATCCGATTAATACCAAAGGACGTGCTACGCAGTGGGGTATTCATGCATTGCTGGCCGATATGTATTTGTGGATGGGTGATTATGATAATTGTATTTCACATTGTAATTCTGTCATTAGTTCCGGTAGAGTCGGTTTGATTAATAACGGATTTATGAACTTTTTCCCAGGCAATAGTAATGAAGGTATTTTTGAGATACAATACAGCAATCCGAAAAGCCAGACCAATAGTTTTCAAACTTGGTTTAAAAGTTCAAGTGACGGCTATTATAAAATAACAGAGTATGTGAACGGACTGTTCGATATGGAGTCCAATGATATTCGTGGATTAAATTACACATATAATGCGGACGGATATATCTGGAAATATCTGGGTGTGGATAAAACGACTGCACGGGCAGCTTCCGAAAATGATCAGAATTATATCATTTATCGTTTGGCGGATGTATTGTTGATGAAAGCGGAAGCACTTATCATGCAAGGACACAACGAAGATGCTGCCGATTTGATAGATCGTACTCGCGAACGTGCAGGTTTGGGAGAGACAACCCTAAGTGATGATCGTATGGTAATGCTGGAGACTTTATTAGTAGAACGTCAGAAAGAGTTTTTTGGTGAAGGTAAAAACTGGTTTGACTTATTGCGTATCGGATTAAGAAGTGAACAATTGAATGATACCCAATATAAGACGCTTTTTGTCGAACAAGCTTTAAAGGCAGTGGGTGCTTCTCGACAGTCGTTAGGACGTGCTACTTTAGCAAACTCGGGCTCTTGGTATTTACCTTATTCGGAGGATGAGTTGAGCAAAAATCCTTTATTGGAGCAGAGTGATTATTATCAGAGTATTAGTAACTAATATAATATAAAATAGCGATATGAAACGCATAATGATTTTATTTGCTGCAGTATTCTCGTTGATATGGGGGGGATGTTCCGATCCATTCGAGAACCAGGCCTTCCGAGAAACAGATAAGATGCCGGCAGCCAGTTATATGGAAGCTAACAGTTCGACTTATTCTTTGTGGGTCGATCTATTGAACTATACAGGACTGTTTAATACAGTCAATTTGAAAATGGATTATACTTGTTTTGTTCCCGACAATGACGCAATGAACGCTTTTCTACAAAAGAAAGGAATTTCATCGGTTCAGGGATTGAACAAGGAAGAGGCTGCAAATTTGGTGCGCTATCATACTATCGCATCTCATCAGTATACCTCTTCAGACTTCTCTGACGGGATGTTTCCTGATTCTACAGCCAGTGGTGATTATCTAAGCTTGGATATGCGCGACGGTGGACTTGAAGCGATGTATATTAACAACGAAGCCCGGATTAAGAGATTAAATACGATGACGACCAACGCGGTAATCCATACGTTAGAGTCGGTGCTGACCCCTGTTACAGGTATGATTGTGGATAATTTGGGAGGAGAGTTTTCGTTTATGAAGAATTTGTTGGAAGTGACCGGATATAAGGATATGCTGTCAACTCTTTATGTGAATGACGTGAAAAGACGTTATACGCTTTTTGCTGTCCCCAATGCTGTATTTACCGAAGCTGGAATTGAATTAAATATTGCTTCGTTAGCTGCATATTTAGGAGAGACCGATACAAATTACGATGAGGAACAAAACCTTGTGTCCCGTTATGTCGCTTATCACATTGCTACTACGGCTTATTCATATGCTGACTTGAATGCGGATATTGATAACAATACCTCTAAAAATATCACAATGGCTGCTTCGAATTCATTGATGAGCTGTAATTTGGTGAATGATGCTTTTTATTTGAACTATGATAAAGGGACGCAGAAAGGGATTACTGTTACAGAGAAGAATATCAATTGTAAGAATGGTGTAATTCATGTAGTAGACGGGCTGTTAGAAGAAGTTGTTCCGAAAGCTACTACCGTGAAATGGGATTTGACGGACTATGAAGAGTTAGGAGCCATCTGTGAGAAGTTCCAGTTGGCCAATTTATCTGCGACTTACCTTTACAATTATTTGGGATTTGACTATCCTTCATGTTATGCATACTCCTCTTCCAATTTTGACTATTATCTGGCCAATAAGAATGAGGTAGCTTATAAATGTGTGAATCATGATTGCCTGCGCTTCCGTTTCTCCAAATATGGATGGATACAAATGCGTACTCCGATGATTATTGCAGGCAAATACACTGTTTCTTTAGCGCATTATAATGTCGCTGCCAAAGAGAAAGGTGGAAAATGGGCTGTTATCATTGATGGTGAATATGTGGGCGGACAGGTAACTACTACCGGTGAGTCTACCTCTAAAAGTTCCTATTCTACTGTAAAGGTCGGTGAAGTGGAATTCGCAGAATCTGTGACGCATATAGTACGTTTCCTTTCAGGAAGTACCGAAACGTCTTATTTGGATTGTTTAATCTTCGAACCTGTTAAAGAATAAAAGTTATGAATAAGTCAATCATATATTTATGTATGCTGTTTGCAATGGTATTCATTTCCTGCGGAGATAAATGGGATGAATATTATAATGGCAATGACGGATCCAAGGAAGAAGAATTGGATCAGACCCTTCAGGAGTTTTTTGCAGAACACAATGAGTATAATGCATTTTACAAAGAACTGGAGTTGTGCGGTCTTGATGAAGAGCTGACAAAAGATCAGCAATTAACCCTTTGGGTAGTAAATGACGATGCTATGGCGGCTTCGGGTATAGAAAAGGATGATACTTTACGTATGAAATACCACATGAATTATCTGCCTTTTCTGCAAAGTGATTTAAAGGACGGGCTTCGCATTCCTACTTTGAACAATATTTATCTGCAAATAACCAGACAAGGAGAAGAAGTGTACGTAAACCGTTCGAAGGTGGAGTCTTCCTACCGTTTGAAGAACGGCGTAGTGCATGTAATCAGTGAATTGATGAAATCAAAAATAAATATGTTTGATTACATTAAATCATTACCGGATGAATATTCTATGTTCCGTGATTCTATAATGAAAAATAATGAGATGCTTTTTGATAAAGCCAACTCAATTCCAACAGGAGTAGATATAACCGGTAATACGGTATACGATTCTGTGTTCTATGTTTATAATCCCTTGTTTGAGAAAGCACAGTTCAATTCAGAGTTTAAGCAGTTTACTTTATTTCTTCCGGATAATGAGGTGTTGAAAGATTGCTTTACAAAGTTGAACACACAGTATAAAGCAATGGGAAAAACGGTTACGGCAGTAGATTCGGCTAATGCTATGACTTGGATAAAAGAAGCGGCTTTCTACACCGGAGAATTGAAAACCTTCACTGATGCTGATATTTCTTCTGCTTTTGGAAGAATATGGCGGCCTGGAATTCAAGAGATTGATCAAAGTAGTATGGAAGAATTAAGTAATGGTATTTTGTATAAGATGACAGAGGTAAAGATTCCTACTAATTATATTTTGACTCGTATTAAATCGTTGGTACATTATTATGAATATCTGACTGAAGCGGAACAGCAACAGTATTATACTTTCATGAATACGACTAAGATTTCTATTTTTGAGGATTCTGCGACTCCGAAACCGGAGATTTTGTCGAACTATTACATTTTGGATTTGAATGGAGATGAAGAAGCTTCTGATTTCTGGGTGGAATTTCCTCCGTTGGAACGATATAGAGATAAAGATACGGATCCTTATCGGGCACGAATTATGCAAGTTCCTTGTGGTGAATACGATTTATATATGGGATTCCATAGTAGCGGTCACCCGTATGTCAATGTTTATTTTGACGGTGATACGGATGGAACGACTTCTTCACCGGATGCTAATATGCAATTAATAGGTTCTAATCTTTCTATCGTATCATCTACTCCGTGGAATTTTGACCGTGTAAATGAGACAACGGCCGACCTGTACGGTGATAAAATAGTGAAGTGGGACGGATTAGGTGGATTGGTCGGTACTGTGACTGTCAAAGGTGATGGTATGAGCTCTTTCCGAATTCGTGTAGAGTTCTATAAAGGTGATAGTAAAAAGTTACGCATTTATCACTGGGCATTGAAGCCTTCGGCTAATAATTATTAATCTTAAGCATTAGAGCAATGAATAAGTATAAAATTATATTGATAATATTCTTTTCCATCCTGAGCCTTTCAAATTTAATGGCACAGAAAGGTGGAATAAAAGTTTCGGGTAAAGTGGTTAGTTCCTATGCTAACCGGCCCTTGCCTGATGCAATAATTACCATATCGGGTGTGGACAAAACTGTGGAGTGTGACAGTCTTGGGCGTTTCTCTGTAGATGGCGTACCGGCAAAAGCCACAATTTCGGTATGGTGTCCCGGTTTCTATACCAAAGAAGAACCGGTTGCTAATCGTGAACAGGTACAGATTGTAATGATACCCGAAGACATGGAGGGGTATTCCGAGAAAGTGACGTTACCGTTTCGCGGAATGGTCGTTCAGAAGAATAAGTCGACAAACTTGAGTTCGGTAAGTAAGAATGGGTTGAACTTAAACTTGACAGACGTTGAGGAGGGGTTTAGAAACATTCCGGGGCTTCAATTGATATCAAAAAGCGGACAGAGCCAGGAAGGCAGTTTCTTTAGTATCCGTGGTGTGAATACGATGATTGCCAATTCTACTCCGTTGATCGTGGTTAATGGAGTACCTTATATGCCTGATATGAATGAATCGGGTATTATCGGTGGATACTCCAAGGATATTTTTAATATTCTGAATGTTCAGGACATAGAAAACATAACGGTTTTGAAAGGTGCAGATGCTGCCATGTATGGTTCTTTAGGTTCCAATGGAGTAATAATGATTGAAACGGATAAAGCAGCCGATTTGGATACTAAAGTAGAGTTTATAGGCCAATACGGATTATCCTGGAATACTTCTACATTGCCGGTATTGGGCGTAGACGATTATAAAAGCTTGATGGGAAATGTGGCTTTGACGAAATATGAAGATATGTCTGATGCGTTGAATGCTTTTCCGTATTTGAAAGATGATCCTGAATTTTATTACAAGTATCTGTATAATAACAATACTGATTGGCAGGATTTGATTTATCGGAATGCTTTTGTTACGGATAATGTATTGAAAATTAAGGGTGGTGATGCTATTGCTAAATATGATTTTTCTATTGGAGTAAAAAATAAACAAGGAACAGTGGAAGAGACGAATTCGTCGAAATATTATGCCCGTATGAATGCAGATGTGACATTGAGTAAAAACGTTTCTTTGTTCTCGACCATTTCGTTTGCTTATACTAATAATCGGGTGGCCGAGCAGGGAATGGTGCTTGAAACCAATCCTCTTCTGACTGCTTTACGCAAAGGTCCATTATTTTCGCCTTATAACAAAGATGACAAGAATAACCTTTTGCCCGATTTTGCATCCATTCGTGACGAAGATGGAGCATTGATTGTGAACAATAGTGTAAGTAATCCGTTGGCAGTCGTTAACGATGTCGAAATGAAAGAGCACGCTTATGATGTGCTTCTTGATGCCGGGTTGCAATACCGCATCAATGAGAATTGGAAACTGAAAGCCACCTTCGGATTAAATTATAATTTGAAACAGGAAGATGCATTTGTTCCCGGGATGAGTTCTATGACAATCATGCCTTTGGATAATCAGTTAGCCAAAAACACAGTACGTTCGGCAGAAGGAACGACATTGAACACATATTATGCTTTGAATTTATCTTATCTTAAAAAGATTGCCCATATACATACAATTGCCGCCTCTTTGGGTGGACAAATTGCAATGAATAGCATTGATTATAATGCAGGAAGTGGATACAACACCGCAAATGACTATTATAAGACACTGAACAATGTGCAATCTATCGGACGTAACTATTTTGGATATATAAATAAATGGAATTGGATGAATTATAATGCTTCTGTGAAGTATAATTATAATAATCAATTCTTTGCTGGCGCCAATCTGGCAGCAGACGGTTCATCTGCAGTGGGGGCTGACGCGGCTCGTATTTATCTTTACCCGGCTGTCAATGCAGCTTGGAACATCCGCAATACATTGTTTAAGAATGTTACTTTCTTGAACGATGTGAATTTACGTACGGAATATGTGATGACCGGTAATAGCCGCTTTGCATCTTCTATCGGCGAATATTACTATTTGAACAGAGTATTTAAAGGGCTTTCCGGATTGGTACGCGCAGGGATACCCAGTGTGAAAATTACCCCTGAAAGAACAAATACCTGGAATTTAGGCTTGGATGTGGCTATGTTTAATAACCGTTTGACGTTCTCTTTGGATTATTTCGACAGCAGAAGCAAAGACCTGATTATGCCTGTAACGATTTCTTCGGTATATGGAACGGATTGCATGTACCGTAATTTAGGCGAAGTTTCTAATAAAGGTATCGAATTTGGTGCACAGCTTGCTTTGATTCAGAATCGCGATTTCAAATGGTATGTAGGTGGTACGATTTCTACCAATAAGAATGAAGTGAAGAGTTTGGGCGGAGAGAATTCGATGATTCTTTCCATGAGTGATGGCTCTGCCGTTATTTCTGAAGTGGGACAACCGTTGTACTCTTTCTATGGCTATCAGACGGATGGTGTGTTTGCAACGGATGACGCTGTTGTTGCTGCCGGAAAAGACGGACAGGCATTGACTGATGCTATCGGGGTTGCTTTTGCCGCCGGTGATATGCGTTTTGTCGATCAGAACGGTGATGGTAAGATAGATAAGGAGGATCGCGTGAATTTGGGTAACGCCCTTCCAGACTTTTATGGAACTTTCTATACTAATTTCCAATACAAGGGGCTGGCAGTATCAGCCGTATTTGGTTATAGCAAAGGAAATAAAATGTATAATGCCGTAAGACGTACCATGGAATCCATGTCTGATTTTTCCAATCAGTTGACTTCCGTAACGCGGCGGTGGATGTATGAAGGCCAGATAACGGATATTCCTCGTGCCGTATACGGTGACCCGATGGAAAACAGTCGCTTCTCTGATCGCTGGATAGAGGATGCTTCTTATTTGAAACTGAAAGAGTTGATGGTAAGCTATAAGTTTAATCTGTTTGCCGGGACTACCGTGTTTGTTGCTGCCGAGAACTTATTTACTGCTACCAAATATCTGGGTATGGATCCGGAAACAATGTACTCTTATGATAGCTCTATGCGTGGCTTTGATTACGGTAAGATAGCTTCTCCACGCACTGTGAAGTTAGGTTTTAAAGTTCAATTCTAATATTAAAGGTGAAGATTATGAAAAAGAAAATATATTTCCTGGCTTTGTTATTTCCCCTGTTGTCCGGGTGCGATGATTTCTTTGCACCTAATACGGATGATACATTGCTGGAAAAAGATTATATCGGTACTTCTTATGAGTTGTATACCGGATATATGGGGTTGGCTGCCTGTGTGCAGGATGTAGTAGATCAGGCAATGTTCTTGGAAGGCCTTCGTGGAGACCTGCTGGAACCTACTACTAATGCTCCGGTAGAAATGTGGGACGTTTATAATTACAAGGATTTGCAACAGCCGTTCTCTGATAATGCATTGGCCGATCCTAAAGGGTTTTATGCCGTGATATTGAATAGTAATGACTATCTGGAGCATGTATTTGAATATAAAGAGAAGTATCCTACTGTATTGTCGACAAGTGATTATAATGGTATTATAGGTGGAGCATTGAGATACAAAGCTTGGGCATATCTGATGCTTGCTAAAATTTATGGAGAAGCGGTTTATCTGGATGATCCTTTGGCCACTTATCAGGATTTGTCTCAATATCCGGTGCTTAAGTTTGATGGAATTATCGATAAATGCATCGATCTGATTGAAACGGGTATGAATGGTGTCAATGGGAAAGGAGATATCCGTTGGTCTAATACTTTATATCCGGGTCAAGGCGACTCTCCCGAATCATTGGAATGGAACCGTATTTGTCCCACTCCCGAGTGTTTGTTGGCAGAATTGTATTTGTATAAGACTAAAAAAGAGAATACTGCTGAGGAGAACGCTGTTTATTATCAGAAGGTATGGGATAACTGTGTGAGTATCATTCGTACAGGGGGAACTCAAGAGGCCAGTTTTACTTTGAATAAGTCAAAGTATGAGGGATCATGGAGTCAGTTGTTTTCAACGACCTCGTATAATCGTCAGGACCATATCTCCGTTGCTTTCTATGATTATAGCAAAAAGCAGACGAACCATGTAATTGAGTATTTCTCTAATACTTATCCCAATAAATATTATCTGCGTCCGGCTGCGGCTGCCGTAACCCGTTGGGAAAAGAGCGGAGCTAATGACCAGAAATATCGGGGTATCAATAAGTCTTATAAAGAAAGTACGGAAGGATTGATTTTTTATAAATTCCTGGGGGCTCATACTACCAGTGATTATATTTATCGTAATGACGTACCCTTGTGTTACTATAAAGCTGCTGATATTCACTTATGGCTGGCCGAAGCCTGCGCCGGATTGGGACGTTATCGCGAAGCACTGCAATTCCTTAACGGTCAGTCTTCTGCCCGACAGAATTTCGGCTCGCTCTATAATAAGAATGCTAATATGTTCGATCCTCCATTCTCTGACTATCCTATTTGCCTTTATCAATGTGTAGGTAAAGAAAGTCAGTTGAATTGTCAGGGTGTTCGTGGTCGTGTGAATGTACCGGCTGTGGGAGAATGGATATTGGGAGAAGACGAAACCACCAACGATGTGATTGTTGAACCCGAATATGCCCATTGGATGGTAGACTCGCTGCTTGTAGAAGAATCGAGATTGGAGTCTGCCGGTGAAGCACGTACTTATTACACGATGTTGCGTTCGGCAAGACGCTGGGGCGACAAGGCACGTAAGATATGGGCGGATAAGGTTGCTGAGAAATATACTACTGCGACTTCTATAGGCAGCAATCTGGAAGCAACTGAGGAGAACTGGTTTATAAAATATGATTTGAAGTTGAATAAGTAAGATCGAATGAAGAAATTAAGCATAGTATTATGGTTTTTGCTCCTTGGAGGCATGATGATGCCTCTTTGGGGGCAGGCCCAGGAAAAGTTGGGGAGAGGCGTTGTTGCCGTGAAGTCTTCCGACGGTGTGTTCCTGTCTTGGCGCAGTCTGGCCACGGATACAAGAAAATTAGGTTTCGATATCTACCGGGATGGCGTGAAGATTACGGCTGCTCCGGTAGTAACCACTACTAATTATGTCGATAAAGACGGTACGGTCGATTCCCGTTATGTCCTTAAAGGAATATTGGATGGTACAACGACCGAGACAACGAAAGAAGTGACCGTATGGGCAGAGCAATTTAAGAAAATTCCTCTGAAACGTCCGGAAGGCGGAGTGACTCTGCCCTATGATGTGGTTCAGACAGATAAAGATAAAACCCGTGAAACGTATCCCGACGGGCAGGAGTACACATATACTCCGAATGATTGCAGCGTAGGTGATGTGGATGGAGACGGAGAATATGAAATTATAGTGAAATGGGATCCTACCAATTCGCGTGATAACTCTTTCTATGGATATACGGGAAATGTATATCTGGACTGTTATAAATTGGACGGCACTTTTATGTGGAGAATTGATCTCGGAAAGAACATCCGTGCCGGTGCCCACTATACTCAGTTTATGGTATACGATCTGGACGGTGACGGCAAGGCCGAAATTGCTTGTAAGACGGCACCGGGAACAATCGATGGTCAGGGCAAATTTGTAATTATGGGCAGTGATGATCCTAATGCCGATTACCGCTCTTCCGGAAGCAAGGCCGGGATCGTAGTGGATGGTCCCGAATATCTGACTGTTTTTAACGGGCAGACGGGAGCAGAGATTTCAACAATTGCCTATAGTCCTCTTCGCGGAAATATCAACGATTGGGGCGATGGATACGGGAACCGTTCGGAACGTTATCTGGCATGTGTCGCTTACCTTGATGGAGTAAAACCGAGTCTGGTGATGTGTCGTGGATATTATGCACGTACCTCACTGACTGCATACGACTTTGACGGAACGAAATTGACGATGCGGTGGGCACATGACTCCAAAGTATCCGGTTCGGGTGCTTTCGGACAGGGAAACCATAACTTGTCGGTAGCCGATGTGGACGGCGATGGATGTGATGAGATCGTTTATGGTGCCTGTGTCATCGATCATGATGGAAAAACACTCTATCGCACCGGGTTAGGGCATGGAGATGCCATTCATCTTTCCGATCTGGATCCCGATTTGGAAGGACTGGAAGTATTTTCACCTCATGAAGAAAAAACGGCAGCTTATGGATATGAGATGCATTCCGCCGGAACGGGTGAAGTCATCTTCGGCGAGAAGACCGGAACGGATGTGGGACGTGGCATTGCTGCGGATATCGATCCGAACTATCGTGGGTTTGAAATGTGGTCTACGGCCAATGGAAATGTGTACGATTGCAAAGGAAATATAATCGCGACTAAGAATCGTCCTTCAGTGAACTTCAGAGTATATTGGGACGGTGATTTGCAGGACGAATTGCTGGATGGGGTGAAGATAGACAAGTGGAACGGTACGAAAGTGAATCGTATGATTACTCTGTCCGATTATAGCAATGCCGCTTCTTGCAATTCTACCAAAGCCACTCCCAACCTGAGTGCCGATATCTTTGGCGACTGGCGCGAAGAGGTCATTCTGTGGGATTCGAAGACGTGTTCCGACCTGTTGGTTTTCACAACGGTGATACCTACTGAATATAAAATAACGACTCTGATGCACGATCACGTTTATCGTATGGGAGTTGCCTGGCAGAATGTTGCTTACAATCAACCTCCTCATTTAGGCTATTACTTAGGAGATTGGGACACGGAAAATGCTTCATTTGCAAAGAAAGGAATCGGCTTTTTGAATCAGTCGGTAGAATTGGGCGAAGCGATTTCTCCTATTTCATATTCGTGGAAGAATGCCGAAGATGTAAAAATTACCGGGTTGCCGGAAGGGCTTACCGTTACGGTGGATAAGGAAGAGTGTCTCTTTACAATTGAGGGAACTCCGGGAGCAACAGGTACTTATGCATATACTATAGAGAGTGTCGGCGGGCTTACCGTGGCAACCCTTTCCGGAACGATTAAGGTGAAAGCTCCGGTGGTATTGAACGAGCTGGCTTATTTCCCGTTTGATGAGACTGCCGGTACATCGGCTGTCAATTCGGTATATGGAAGGGCCGAAGCGGTTAATTTCACTCCTACATGGATAAGCGGTGTTCGCCAACAAGCATTGGAGTTGCCTGCAACTCCTGCCAACCGCAGAATGGAACAAGCCTCTTATGATGACCTGCAATTGGGAACTAAGGATTTCAGTGTTGAGTTGTGGTTCCGTTCCGACGGCGGTACCGGTGTCGACTGGTATCTGTTCCATAAAGGCAGCCACACAAAGAATGCTTCGACCGGTGCTACCGGAAAGTGGATGGGATTGCAGTATAAGAATGGAAATCTGACATTCGGCATCGATGACGATGTTACGAAATCCAATCTGGACATTCCTGCTACCCAGTATTTCAATGGCGAATGGAATCATGTGGTTTGTGTTCGTGATGGCGAAACCAAGACATTGAAGATGTATATCAACGGTGTGTTCCAAGGCGAAGTGACTGATAAGACCGGTGATATCTCGGAATCGGAGATGTTTGTGATCGGTAACTGCAATGTAAACTTCAATACCCCGTTTACCGGTGCAATCGATGAACTTCAGATTTATGAAGGAGCGATGAGTGCTGCTAAAGCAAAGGAACGTTATGAAGCCAATAAACCGACGGGTATTTCGACGGAAAGAACTCTCCGTCCCGATGTGAATGTTTATCCGCTTTACTTTACGGATGAAATCACAATCGAGTTCCCGGCGGAGGTATCAGGACGTGCTATGGTTTCGATGTATTCTGCTGCGGGTACGCTTGTGTATCAGACTGCCTATATGGTGGACGGAGGAGCAACACTGTACATCAGTGGGCTGGAAGGCTTGCCGAAGGGTGCCTATATGGTTGTAGTAGAAGTAGGAACAACGAAGTTTGTGAAGAAACTATTGAAATAACAGAATCAATCCGTTACCGGAAACAGCCGGATTAACGTGTGGATAACCGGTAATCGGAGTTGAAACAAGTAATCGTTTAAATCGTCTCTCAGTTGTGAGACGCGTGTCTCACAACTGAGAGATGTGCGTTTCATAATTGAGAGACGTTCGTCTCATGGATGTGAAGCGATAATAAAACATGCATCAAATATAACTCATTATTCATCATGAAACTTATCTTGTCTTTCCTGTTCGCTTTTCTTTTTCTGACTGCATCTGCCCAGTCCACCCATCGGCAATACCTTTCCGGTGAGGGGTTGAATCACACGGTGACATGGGACTTTTATTGTTCCGATGGGAATAACAGTCAGCGGTGGAGCAAAATCGAAGTGCCTTCACAATGGGAGTTGCAGGGCTTCGGAACGTATACTTACGGGCGTTGGTATAAGGAGAAAGGAGTGAAGAATCCCAGTATGGAAACCGGAATTTACCGGCATTCGTTCAAGGTGCCGAAAACGTATAAGGATCATACGGTACGGATTGTCTTTGACGGGGTGATGACGGATACGGAAGTATTTGTCAACGGTTTTCCGGCCGGCCCGGTTCATCAAGGCGGATTTTATCGTTTCTCGTATGATATCACCGACCTGCTGAATGTGGGTGGAAAGAACAAACTGGAAGTACGCGTCAATAAACATTCGGCAAATAAATCCGTCAATGCCGCCGAGCGCAAGGCCGACTGGTGGCTGTTTGGGGGGATTTATCGTCCGGTGTGGCTCGAGATAAAGCCCAAAGAACATATCGGAAGGATTGCGGTCAACGCTTCTGCCGATGGAGAACTGCAAGCGGATGTTTATTTGACCGGTGCCCGTCCGGGTTACCGGTTGTCTGCTGCAATCGCTTTTCCGGATGGTAGCAATAAGACCGAAGAACGGTTCTTCACACTTGCAGATACCGCTTCCATGTATCGGATAAATACCCGGTGGAAAAAGGTCCGTACCTGGACACCGGAGACTCCGAATCTCTACCTCCTTACCTTGAAACTGCTCGATGCAGAAGGCCGTACCCTTCATCAGCATCAAGAGCGTATCGGATTCCGTACGGTAGAATTCCGTCCTAAAGACGGGCTTTATGTCAATGGAGTGAAGATTGTGATGAAAGGCATCAACCGTCATTCATTTCATCCTGACGGCGGGCGTACCACAAACAAAGAAATCAGCATTCAAGATGTACTGCTGATCAAAGAAATGAACATGAACGCAGTCCGTTCCCATTATCCGCCGGATACTCATTTTCTGGAAGCTTGCGATTCGTTGGGACTTTTTGTGATCGACGAGTTGGCCGGTTGGCAAAATGCTTATGACTCAACAGTGGGAAGGCGGCTTTTGGAAGAGATGGTAGTCCGGGACGCCAATCATCCTTCTATTGTGCTTTGGAGCAATGGCAATGAAGGAGGGTGGAATACGGCACTCGACAAGTATTTTTCCTGCTATGATCCCCAGCAACGTCACGTGATTCATCCGTGGGCAGACTTTAACGGACTGGATACGCATCATTATCCGGCCTATCTCACCGGTGTGGGGCGTTTTACAAACGGCTATAATGTGTTTATGCCCACCGAGTTCATGCATGGGCAATATGATCAGGGACATGGTGCCGGACTGGAAGATTTCTGGGCGAACTATACCTCGCATCCTCTCTTTGCCGGTGGTTTTATGTGGGCTTTCTCTGATGAGGCAGTGCGCCGTTCCGACCGTAACGGGCAGTTGGACTCCGATAAGTTCAATGCCCCCGATGGTATTGTAGGCCCTTATCGTGAGCGCGAAGGAAGTGTTTATACGGTACGTGAGGTATGGGCGCCCATACAGTTCCGTCAACTTTATATTACCCCTTCTTTTCGGGGAGAGTTTGCTCTGACCAATACGTATTTGTATACCAATTTGCGGGATTGCCGGATGAACTACCGTCTCTACCGGTATCCTTCACCTCTACGGGAAGAAACGTTATCTTGCTGTATCGATTCCGGCGAAGTTCGTCTGCCGTCTTTGTGTCCCGGTGAAACGGGATATGCACGTATGCAGATGCCTTCCTGTTTTTGGGAAGCCGATGTTTTGGAACTTGAAGCTTTCGGGCCGGATGGAAAAAGTATTTGTAATTGGACGTGGCCCGTACGCTATGCCGGTGATTACCTGAAGCGCGAAATACCCCGTTCCGTTCCGAAACAGGAGAGGGCGTCCGTGCTTCAGGATCACGATTCGTTGGTGACGCTTTCGGCCAATGATATTACTGTCGCTTTTCGTAAGGCGGATGCAACGATTGCCCGTGTCCAAAAGGGAAAAGAAGGAGTGGAAGTCCCTCTGACGGATGGCCCTCTGCCGGTGGGTATGAAAATGGAGTTTACTCGCTATACGGTCCGGATGGATGGGGAAGATGCTGTTTTCTGTGCCCATTATCGGGGTGGGGTCGATTCTATCCAATGGTGTATGTCCCCTTCCGGCCTGTTGTCGATGGATGCTGTTTTGCTGAACCGGGCGTCCGGTGGAGGTGGGTTTGATGATGCGTTCATGGATGAGGCGGTACTTAACTTGGGGCTTACTTTTTCTTATCCCGAGCAGGAGTGTACCGGCATGCGCTGGTTGGGACGGGGCCCTTATCGTGTATGGAAGAACCGGGTGAAGGGAACGAATTATGCCGTTTGGCAGAAAGATTACAATAACACGGTCACCGGAGAAAGTTTCGGGAATCTTGTTTATCCGGAGTTCAAAGGTTATCATGCGAATCTTTATTGGGCTACGGTGCAGCACCGGATGGCTCCTTTTACGGTATACACAGCCACCGACGGGCTTTTCTTCCGTCTGTTTACTCCGGAAGAACCGGCCGGCCGGCAGAATGGGGTGAATACGATGCCTGATTTCCCGTCCGGGGATATCTCGTTTCTATTGGATATTCCGGCTATCCGTTGTTTCAAGCCTATATCGCAGCATGGTCCTCATAGCCAACCCGGGATTGTGCGTATAAAGAAAGGAGATGAAGGGCTGCGTATCCGTTTGTTATTCGATTTTCGTTAATATTATCATAATGATCATTGCAAGCATCAAATAGTGCATTCTATTCGTGCAGGTCATGGAGTATCTTTGTCTTATCGATTAAGACATAACAAAAGGAGAAGCTTTATTACGGTTGAGTGTTAGTTTAAAGGGTTTTTAAGTTAGTGAAGTAAAATGCAATTCTGCACTGTTAAGTTTCTCGTGCAACTGTTTATTTATTAGTTTAATAAGTTGCTTTGTGTTTATTCTATGGATAACGGGGATAAAATCTGTGAAGAATTTATCCCCGTTTAGCATATGTATTTGTTTAATCTTCTTCCAGTTCATCACTCGTCTCACGGCCGAAGCTCCGGTATTCCAGTGGGGTGAATCCCGTGCGTTTCTTGAAAAGTGAGAAGAAGTGTTCGGTCGATTTATAGTCGAGCATGAAAGAGATCTCCTTGACGGACTGAGAGGTGCCTATCAGTAGTTGTTTCGCTTTGCGGAGTTTGAGTTCCTGGAAATATTTGGCCGGGGCATATCCGGTATAGTCTTTGAATACCTTGCGGAACCAGGAATAGCTGATGTTGAGTTTTAATGCTAATTCTTCCGGGTCTATGTTTTTGAAGACATTTTCATTCATGATGATCTTTGCCTGTTCGATCTTTTGGTCTACGTCTCCTATTTCGAATATTTTGTTTTTCGATATGGACAGGATCATTCCGATAATGTGCAGTACTATTCCCGACAGGTATTGCTGTGCCGATATTTTATCGGCTTCTGCCACTTCCAGTGCACGGGAGAGTAGTGCGACCAACTCTTCATTCAGACCGACTTCCAGTATTTGGTTGTCTTTGGACAAGAAAGAGCTTTTGATTATGTCATCGATAATCGGTCCTTCAAAACCGATGTAATATTCATTCCACCCTGTCTGTTGCATCGGTTGATAGGTATGCCATTGTCCGGGAAACAGAATAATGACGCGACCTTTGCACACTTGTCTTTCGTCTGTTGAATCTGAAGTAAAAAGTCCCCTTCCTTTGGTAATATACAGAATTTGATATTCGCGGAGAGTACGTCCTTTTTGTGCGTTAAAGAAATAGCCGGATGGATGGTCTTTCAAAGGGTAGGGTGAATTAGGTTGGATGGATTGAAAGCCTACGGTGTTTATCCAAAGTCCGAATTTGCGGTCCATGTCGTTTACAATCAAATACTTGAATTCTACTCCTAAGTCATTATAGCTGTTCATACGTGTCCTCCATAATATTCATAGCTACAAAAATAAATAATATTTTTTTAAATCCAACATATCTCTCACAAAAACAACGTTTTGCAATTGATTTTCGGCAAATGTGGAAAGGTTTTCGCTACTGACAAATTACACAGCATTTCAGTCACTATGTATAGATACCCTTTGCCGGCAATCGCCTATCTTTGTAGCATCTATTCATTTATATAATTACAGAACAATACCATGAAAAAACTACTTTACCCGTTTGTGGTTCTGGCGTTGATGGCTTGTGGCGAAAAACAACAAGCGCCCATCGATCGCGAAGCACTTGTCGATCGTAATTCTCCTCAAGTAACTGCTTTTGATTCTTTAGCTTCCCTTTCTGTAGGCAATGGCGAGTTTGCCTTTACGGTAGATGCTACCGGTTTGCAGACATTCCCCGAAATGTATACGAAGGGGGTGCCGTTGGGAACACAAAGCCAATGGGGCTGGCATGAATTTACAAACCCCAAAGGGTACAGGCACGAGGAAACACTGAAAGATTATGATTTTGGTCGCGGACGTATGGAACCTTATTCGGTGCAGTTCAATGAAGACGGCCGGCAGAAAGAGGCTGCCAACTGGTTCCGTGTCAATCCCCATCGCCTGCACCTCGGTATGGTGGGCTTTGAATTTGGACGTGATCCTCTTGCCGTGGCGCAGGTGACGGATATAAAACAAAAACTGAACCTTTGGGAAGGTGTCATCAATAGTAGCTTTAAATTGGATGGCAAACCGTTTGAGGTACAGACCGCCTGTCATCCGAAAGCCGATATGGTGGCTGCCACCATTCGATCGGAAGCGCATGCCGGCGTCAATTTCCGTTTCCCGTATCCCACAGGTGGCCATTGTGATGATGCTTGCAACTGGACTTCGAATGATAAGCACTCTACGGCCATTGTCAGTCAGGATGAACAACAGGTTGTATTGAAACGTACCTTGGATGCCACTACCTATTATGTAACGATTCGTTGGGAGGGCAAAGCAACGTTCGGAGAAAAAGAGAAAAACTATTTTGTGCTTACCCCCGAAGAGGATATCCTGGCATTTACTTGTGCCTTTACTCCGGAAAATTCTTCTCCGGAAATGTCTACTTCCGAACAGACCCGGCAGGCTGCCGCCCAATACTGGACCGCTTTCTGGAAAAATGGCGCTGCTGTTGACTTTTCTGCCTGTACGGATGAACGTGCCGGAGAATTGGAACGTCGTGTCGTATTGAGCCAATATCTGCTCGCCATCCAATGTGCCGGAACTACTCCGCCACAAGAAACCGGACTGACTTATAATTCCTGGTTCGGCAAATTCCATTTGGAAATGATCTGGTGGCATCAGGCGCAATTTGCTTTGTGGAATCGTGCCGATCTGCTTGACCGCACTTTAGGATGGTACGAAACTGTAGAGCCCGTTGCCCGTGAAATAGCCGGCAGGCAAGGTTTTGATGGAATACGATGGATGAAGATGACCGATCCGAGCGGCACGGAGGCGCCTTCTAAAGTAGGCAGTTTCCTGATCTGGCAACAGCCGCATTTCATCTATCTGGCAGAATTGGTGTATCGCAGCAATCCCTCGGATGAGATAATCAGGAAATACAACCGGCTGGTACAGGAAACCGCCGACTTTATGTATTCCTTTGCTACTTATGATGAATTGGAAGGGCGTTTTGTGTTGAAAGGTGCTATTCCCGCGCAAGAAACGCTTCGTGCTTCTGAAACAGTAAATCCTCCTTTCGAGCTTTCGTACTGGCATTTCGCTATGGAGACAGCACAGAAATGGCGCGAGCGTGCCGGTGAAAAGCGGAATTTGGAATGGGATGAGATGATTGATAAACTCTCTCCGTTGGCTTATAATGAAGATAAACTGTATCTGGCTGCCGAAACAGCTACGGATACTTATAAGGACATTCGTTTCACCTCCGATCATATGGCCGTGTTGGGTTCAGTCGGTATCCTTCCGATGAATAAGCTGATTCGCGATGATTATATGAAAAATACCCTGCATTGGATTTGGGACAACTGGAACTGGGGCAAAACCTGGGGATGGGATTATCCGATGACAGCTATGAATGCCGCCCGTTTGGGTGAACCGGAAAAGGCTGTCGGTGCCCTGTTGATGGACAAACGCACCAATACTTATCTGGTGAACGGACACAATTACCAGGATGGCCGTCTGCGCGTATATCTGCCCGGTAACGGTGGCTTGTTGACTGCCATCGCCATGATGTGTGCCGGATGGGACGGTTGCCAGGTTGAAAACCCCGGCTTCCCGAAAGACGGAACTTGGAATGTACGCTGGGAGGGACTGAAACCGATGCCGTAAAATAATGAAGCCTCTCCCCAACCCTCTCCGGGGGAGAGGGGGTACAGATACTCTTGTCTATTAATTGGATACTCTTGTCTATTAATCAGTTGCAAAACTAACTTAGCTCCCTCTCCTACGGAGAGGGTTGGGGAGAGGCTTCGTTCCTATTGAATAATTATTAATCATGAATCGTTATTTATCTTTCTTTTTATTAAGTTGTTTCGGTTTGTCGGCCGGATGCGTGTGTGCGCAGAAGCCGGTAAAGCGAATCGGAGATTTTATAGAATCCACTTCTTATAATGATCATAAACGGGGAGCATCCCGCAGTTTGCAATATTATCCGGAGGGGGATGATTTTGTTTGTGTCAATGGTAAGAATCGTTATACACGTGCTTTGTATGGCAGTTGGTCTCCTTTCCGGTTGGAAACGAGTGACCGGCCTGTATTTGCCACTTATGATAAGCGGAACAGTAAGAATATCCGTTTCAGGATTTCCATGCCCGGTGGTTACTCGGCCATGCTCGATTCTGTAGGTTATTGTGAAGCCCGCTATACGCCCGGGCGCCGGAGTTATCATCTCACTGACCCGGCTTGGGGAAAAGGAGAACTTCGTATCTCTGCTTTGGCATTGCCGGATGTTGATGGGGCTATCTGGAAGCTGGAACCGGTCGGTTTCTCTTCTCAGTCGGTGCTTACGGCCGTTATGTCGGAGATCAAGGCACACCGTCTGAATCGTAATGGCGATATGGGTGCCGATCCGGCCGATAGCTTCGAAGCACCGGAGAATCCGCAGCAAGTGGAGACTTGTGATATGCGTCTGAAAAATGGGGTTGCTTATCTGCTGTTCCGGGATTTCTCTATTAAAATGCTTGGCAAGAAAGAGGGAAGCCGCTTGTATGAAAAGGCGGAAAAGGTCCGTGCGGAATTGGCTTCCCGTATCCGGATAGAAACGCCGGATGCTTATTTGAATACGCTGGGAGGGGCTCTTGCCCTTGCTGCCGATGGAATTTGGGATGGGCAAGTCTGGTTGCATGGTGCGGTAGGTTGGCGTATGCCGCTAAGTGGCTGGCGCGCTGCTTATACAGGGGATGCTTTAGGCTGGCACGATCGGGCCCGTACGCATTTTGATGCCTATGCGGCCAGCCAAGTCACAGAGGTTCCCAACACGATACCTCATCCGGCACAGGATTCCGTCCTTAATCTGGCCCGTTCGGAAAAGCGGTGGGGAACTCCCCAATACAGCAATGGGTATATTTGCCGTAATCCCCGCAACAATACCCAGATGCATCATTACGACATGAATCTTTGCTATATAGACGAACTGCTTTGGCATTTCAACTGGACGGGAGATTTGGAGTATGCCCGCCAGATGTGGCCGGTGCTCGTCCGCCATCTGGCATGGGAGAAGTTGAATTACGATCCCGATAATGACGGCCTTTATGATGCTTATGCATGTATCTGGGCCAGTGATGCCCTTTATTACAACAGTGGTGCCGTCACTCATTCTTCTGCCTATAATTACCGTGCCAATAAGATGGCGGCTGTTATTGCCGAAAAAATCGGTGAAGACCCTACGCCTTACCGGGAAGAAGCCGGGAAGATATTGCGGGCCCTTAATGCACGTTTATGGTTGTCTGATAGAGGACATTGGGCCGAATATCAGGATTATATGGGGCATCGCCGTTTGCATGAGTCTGCCGGAGTGTGGACCATCTATCATGCCCTCGATAGTGAAGTGGCCGACCCTTTTCAAGCCTATCAGGCCACCCGTTATGTCGATACGGAAATTCCTCATATCCCTGTTCGTGCCAACGGCTTGGAAGAAAAAGACTATGCTACCATTGCTACGACCAATTGGTTGCCTTACTCATGGAGCGTCAATAATGTAGCTTTTGCAGAGGTGATGCATACGGCACTGGCCTATTTCCAGGCAGGGCGTCCGGAAGCCGGATATAAGCTGATGAAGAGCTCTGTCCTCGACGGCATGTACATCGGTGATAGTCCGGGCAATTTCGGGCAGATTAGTTTTTATGATGCCGCCCGTGGGGAGTGTTATCGTGATTTCGGTGATCCGGTAGGGGTTGCTTCCCGGCTTCTGATTCAGGGATTATTCGGGATTCTGCCCGATGCTCTGAATGACAAGTTGGTGATTCGTCCCGGGTTTCCGGCAGAATGGGATAAAGCGTCTCTTGCCACTCCCGATTTATCTTACCGTTTCCATCGTGAGGGAATGCGGGATATTTATACGGTCAAACAGCATTTTGCCAATCCGATGGAGCTGAGTTTACAGATAAATGCTTTTAAAGAGAGAATCGAGTCGGTGAAGGTAAACGGCGTTTCTGCCAAATGGGCATTTGTAGAATCCGCTTCGGGCTGTCCGGTGATGGCTGTCACGGCACCTGCTGCCGGGGAGACGGTTGTTGAAATTATTTGGAGCGGTGCTTCCCTTCGGAGGCTTTCTCAGGAGCCGTTGGAAGTACATCCCGGACAAGACTTTTCCTTGACGGCTTTGGAAGGCACTGTTTATGATAAATTTTATGATCCTCAAGGGATACTTGTTGATCCTACTGTAGATAAAAAACGGTTAGCGGCTCGGATTTCCGGTCAAACGGGGCATCATACTTTTTTTGTATTGGTAGAACAAGAGGAAATGAAATGGTGGCAACCGGTGAATGTAAATATAAAGCAGGAGATGATGCCGGCCGTTCTCCCGTTCACCCATGTAAAGGCGGATTCGTGCGAACCAATCGATATCACTTCGGCATTCAATGCTTCGGTTACCGATATCTATCGTAATGAGTATCTTTCTCCCCGTTCGCCTTACACTACTTTGCAACTTCCGAAACAGGGAATTGGAGAATGGTGTCATCCCACGTTGACGGCGGATATCGATGATTCCGGCATGAGAGCATTGGTACGTGACGGGCTGCTGTCTACTAATTTAGGAGTATCGTTCCGTACACCGGAAAAAGGAAATAACATCGCTTTCACCTCCTTGTGGGATAATTATCCGGATAGTCTGTCGATACCTCTTACGGGCAGGGCTTCCCGTGCCTATCTGTTGATGGCCGGTAGTACGAACCATATGCAATGTCATATTGTCAATGGGGTCGTTCGTGTGCATTATGCAGATGGAACCGCAGAGACTTTAGAACTTGTCAATCCGGAAAACTGGTGTCCGATCGAACAGGACTTTTATGTCGATGGTATGGCTTTCCGACTCCAATCTCCTCGTCCGTATCGTCTACATCTCAAATCAGGATTGGTCAGCAATAATCTTGAAAAAGATTTGAATATAACCGGAGTATACGGACGCCCGATCGATGGGGGTGCGGGGATACTGCTCGATATGCCATTGAATCCGGATAAGGATTTGAAGCGTATAACCTTGGAGACCGTATCCAATGATGTCGTTATCGGCTTAATGGGAATTACCTTACAAAAATAAAAGAATGAATGAACCGCATTGTATTAAACGAAACATCCTATTTCGGTGCTGGCTGCCGTAGCATGATCGCTGTGGAAGCCGCCCGTTGTGGATTCAAGAAAGCTTTCTTTGTGACCGACAAAGATCTGATCAGGTTTGGCGTAGCTGCCGAAGTAATGAAAGTATTCGAAGCTAATAATATCCCCTATGAGCTTTACAGTGATGTGAAAGCCAATCCGACCATTGCCAATGTGCAGAACGGAGTAGCTGCCTACAAGGCGTCGGGTGCCGATTTTATTGTAGCGTTAGGTGGAGGTTCTTCTATCCAATGCTTTGCTGTTACCGTATGTCATGGAGTATAACGCGGAATCTCCGGCTGCTTCGAAATACATCCGGATTGCCGGGGCGATGGGAGTAAATACGGATGGCATGACGGAGGCAGAAGGGTGCAGGCAGCTATCGATGCAGTGAGAACCCTTTCGGTAAGCATCGATATTCCTCAGAAACTGCATGAAATCAATGTCAAAGAAGAAGATATTCCGGCATTGGCCGTAGCTGCTTTTAATGATGTGTGTACCGGAGGTAATCCGCGTTCCACCTCTATAGAAGATATTGAAGCTATTTATCGGAAGGCTTTTTAAAGTTCCGGGTACCGGTATTCCGCTTAAAAAGAGTGTAACCAACATCTCTATTAAATTTAAAATCACCCATACCACAGTTTTAACTGCGCTGTAAAAGTTGGATATAAAACTTTAGGAGTGCAGTTCTATTTGACTGTGGCATGGGTGATTCTATTGAAAGGGGCATTTTCTTAGTTCCTGTTTTTGTGAAGTTTCACGGTTTTAGTTGCCGTCCGGTTTTTCTATTTCTGTAAACGGACTGTCATTCCAATGAAAGTTTTCCACAGCGTCCGGATGTGCCGGATCGTAAGGCTGGTAATCTTCCCTCAGGTATTGAATAAGGTCAATTTCTGCTTTCTTCATCCCTTCGATCACACATTTGGCAATCTGATATGCACCATAGGGGTTGAAATGGGTATTGTCTTCCAAAGCTTTATCTTGTCCCGGATAAGTACCTGCCGGATAGTGTACGAAAGCTTTCTTTGAGGCTTCTACTCCCATGGCTTCGTATAGGGTGCGGGTCATTTCGTTCAAGTCTATTAAAGGAACGTTCTCTTTGGCGGCCAGCCAACGCATGGCATCCGGATAATCCTCGTGTGTGTCTTGTATTTTACCGTCTGCTCCGAAACTGCGACGTTGGGTCGGGGTGACCAATACGGGATGTGCCCCGTGTGCACGGGTTTCGTCTATAAAGGTTTTCAGGCTGGTCATATAAGAATAGAATGCTCCTTTCCCGGGTCCTTTCTGCTTTTGGTCATTATGGCCGAACTCCATGAACACATAGTCTCCGGGCTTCATTTGGGTTAGTGCCTTTTTCAAGCGTTTGGCTGCAATGAATGTATTGGCGCTTTCTCCGGATTCGGCATAATTGGCAAAGCAGATATTTTCATTGAAAAAACGTGGAATCATTTGTCCCCAACTTCCCCAAGGTTCATTATCCTGGTCTACTACTGTAGAATTTCCGCATAAAAAGACAGTGGGGACATTGTCCGTTCTCTCTATCGTTAATTCTGATACGCAAGGTGATTTTCCATTAAATTCTAATGTCAGCTTATCGTCCCAGTTCAGTTTGCGTTTTTCACGAGGTTTGATGCGTACTTGCTCGGTGTCCGAAATACGGGTGTTTCGCTTATTGATGGTAAATATGCAAGGTATCATTTCTCCTTTCTCGCTTTTAATGTTCTCAAAGAACAAACGACGCGATTCGCCTCTTATGGTAGTTTCTCCTCTCTTCTTACCGGATCCTAACAGTACTGTTATTCTATAATTTCCATCGGGAATTTGTACGGAAAAGAAAAAAGGAGCTGTATCTGAGGAGGTCGATACTGGCTGCAAGTCATAGCCGTATCCTTTACTTTCCGAAAAGAGATCGGTAGGGGTAACTTTAATGTAACCTTCTTTTGTGCTTTTTTCTTGCCTGAAATCGAATTTATAGTTTTGTGCCGTACTTGTTAAGACAGTGAATAATCCAACTGTCAAAATAGAAATGTTTTTATGTATTCTCATGATAATATAATATTGAAAAAGACTTTCTGTAATGAAAGTGCTAATTTACAATATTTTATTGTTAAAAGGAATACTGAATTGCTGTGAAAAATAAGTTTCGAATATTGTACTATTCTATATGATGGAAAAAGTATTTAATGTGCTTTTTCAATGCAGGGATTTTCAAACTGAGCTGATGTTTTTTTACGTTGACCCCTGATGTTGCGTTGATCCGGAATCAACGCACTCAGAACACAGTAAAAAAAGAAAAAACGACAAACGATTTTGCTCGTTTGTCGTTTTCTGTCGGAATGAGGCGACTCGAACGCCCGACCCCTACGTCCCGAACGTAGTGCGCTACCAACTGCGCTACATTCCGCTCTTGAAAGTGGTGCCACCAGGAATCGAACCGGGGACACAAGGATTTTCAGTCCTTTGCTCTACCAACTGAGCTATGGCACCTTTCTTGTTTGCGGGTGCAAAGATAGGTATATTTTTTAATACTGCAATATCTGGAGGGAAAAAATGTAATATTTTGGTTATATAATCTTTTTAAGAGCTATCGGTATTTTTCATATCCAATAAGAAAAGGAGGTATACCTAAACTAACTCAGGTATACCTCCTTTTTCTTCATGCCAAATAGTAAGTTTATGTTTTGGGAGTATTATCCTTGCTTGCAGCATTGTTTCCAACGTTGTTTGTAGAGGTGGACGATGCTACCGGCGCATCGGTTGCTGCACTGGTTGTCGGAGCTGCTTTAGCCGTGGTAGCAGTTGTAGTAGCGGCGGTTACCGTTGCTGTGGCTGCTTGTGATTGAACTTGAGCTTGTTCTTCCCAATGGAAAGGCTCGAAGTTGCTGTTCGGATCTACCCATGACGGCTTTTTGGAAGCGTAGATGATAAACGGAGCTATCACTACGACAATTGCGCCGACAATAAGAACGGTGAACCATACGGTGTTGCTACCTGTGGAAATCTGGCTGGGCGGAATAAAGCTCAATATGAATGCGAGTAATGAACCGCAGAAACCGAGACCGCCGATAAGCCACATCAGGCCGTTGCCTTTCTTACCGATACGGAACGGACGATCTGTCTTCTTCATGTTATAACGCAGATAGATGGCGCCGGAGAACATGAGCAGGTACATGACCAGATAAAGGATTACTGTCAACTGTGACAGAATCTGGTAAAAGCTCTGTACGGAAGGCATGACGACGAAAAGAAGACTCAATACGGTTACGGCAATACCTTGTACGAAAAGAATGTTTTTCTGTACGCCTACCTTGTTGGTTTTCTGGAAGAACGGAGGCATATAACCGGCCTTACCTACGGCAAAGATACCTTTTGACGGACCGGCAACCCATGTCAATACACCGGCCAACACACCGAATGCCAATGCGATGGCGATGATCGGTGACAACCAGGAAGCGTGGATGTATTTGAAATAGTTATCAAAACCGACCAGCAAGCTTTGTGTCAGACTGATGTCATTGGCGGGGATGATGATACCTAATGCGAAAGTTCCCAATACGAAGATGACTACTGTAATCAAAGCACCGATAAATACGGCTTTCGGATAGTTCTTAGTAGGGTTTTCCACATCTTTTACGTGGATACCGCCCATTTCCATACCGGCATAAAAAAGGAAGATACTTGCTGCAAGAACTACATTGTCGAATTTCGTGAAGTCGGGGAAGAAACTGCTGTGGAAGTCCAGGTTGGAGTGTCCACCGGTAGCCAGATAGACGATGCCGAGAATAATCAGCAGGGCTGCCGGGATGATGGTACCGACCATACCGCCGATTTTCGCAACTTTACCTACCCATCCCATACCTTTAAGAGAGATGAAAGTGGCAAGCCAGTAGATGATCAGTACGACAGCCAGCGTATAATATTTATTACTTGCCAGTGACATGTCGTGAGCGTCATTCATTCCGATGAAGGCGATGGAAACGGCACCGAATGTCAGAACGGTAGGATACCAGATGGTACTTTCGATCCATTGCACCCAGATAGCCAGGAAACCGAACTTTTTGCCGTAGGCTTCACCTACCCAGCGGAATACACCGCCTTGCTTGTCTTGAAACATGGCAGCCAGTTCCGCTGCAACGAGCGAAGTCGGTATCAAAAAGACAATGGCTGCGAAAAGATAGTAGAAGGCCGAACTCATACCGTACACGGCCTCGGCAGGAAGTCCGCGTAGGGATACTACTGCCGTTACATTCATGATAGCCAGGGTGAATACCCCTAATTTTGCTACTTGTTTAATATTTGCCATAAGTTAAGGTTTTAAGTGAAAAATATTTTTAAGTCTGCTTTATAACAACATTAGGCAAGAGATGTTTTTGGAGGATAGCGTCAAACTTGGTTAATTAACATAAGGTAAGCTCTAAACAAAGCGGGCATATAGTTGTTTCTTCTGCATTGCAAGAATAAGATGTATAATTACTAAATAAGTAAGTTTATGAAAACTGCCCTTACTGATTTTGCGCTGCAAAAGAGGGGGATATATGGCATTTTGCATGTCATCATACTGTTACTGTCCCTCTTCTTGGTTATCAGCATTTCTGTGGATACATTCAAAGGTATCCCGTTTTACACACAGTCTCTGTACATGAAGGTACAGTTATGGATTTGTATCCTGTTCCTGTTCGACTTTATTCTCGAACTTTTTTTGTCGAAGGACAAACTGCGTTATTTCGGCACACATTTTCTTTTTCTATTGGTAGCTATCCCGTATCAGAATATTATAGCTTATATGGGTTGGACATTTTCGCCGGAGATTACCTACATGCTCCGGTTCATTCCCTTGGTGCGGGGAGGATATGCAATGGCAATCGTAGTGGGATGGCTGACGTATAACAAAGCATCCAGCCTGTTTATTTCTTATCTGACGATGTTATTGGCTACGGTTTATTTTGCCAGTCTGGCATTCTTCGTGATGGAGCATAAAGTGAATCCGTTGGTAGTGGGTTATGGGGATGCTCTTTGGTGGGCGTTTATGGATGTGACGACGGTCGGTTCCAATATTATTGCGGTGACTGCTACCGGACGGGTTTTGTCTGTACTGTTGGCTGCATTGGGAATGATGATGTTTCCGATATTCACAGTTTATGTCACCAGCTTGATTCAGAAGAAGAATAAAGAGAAGGATGAGTATTACGAACAGTTGGCGAGTGAAAAACAACAGCAGCAACAGCAACAACAGCCGGTAGCTGATAAATAATCATATGCCAATAAGCTAATATGCCAATGTGCCAATTCGTTGATGTGTCGATGCGCCGATGTATCCGGGGATGAAAAGCGGATTTGAGGAAAAGATATTAAATGCGTGACTAATCTGTCTTTTTGCTGGTATATTACGGTGTTTTGTGACGGGTACTTTGCGGATATGATTGTAACTGGAGAATAAACTGCATAACAAAATGAATAATAGTTGTTCTTTCTTGTATATTTTTGACCTTATCCGGATAAATATGCGATTTGTCCCGGTGTGTTAACTCGATTATCCCGGTATGTTAGGCTCGGTTCCTCTACGAGGAACGGTCCGAAACTCTACGGGAAACCATAAGAAGCTCTACGGGAAAAGTAAATTCCTTCATAAAGAACGCTTTTTTATGCTGGTTGGTTACGGAGTCTTGCTTGTAACCGAATGTGAAAAAGTAGGGTATAAACCTGAATTTGTAATAAATAGTATAGCTGTTGTAGATGATGGGGAGCTATCTGTTGTATTATTGATTGTATTTCGTGCAATCTGAATGAGTAAAGATGGAAATGGCGGTCGTTTTTGAAAGGTCTGCTTATATTGTTCCTGATGAATGGATTCTGCAGGGATAGGAATACCATTTTGACAATTTGTAAGTGGGAAAGCATATAGGGGATAGCTCTGTATAGGAAGAATGATACTAAAAAGAGGCTACTGCCCTTATCGGGCAGTAACCTCTACAAAAAAAAGGACAGAACTTTTATTCAACTACAGTAACTTGCTCGCCGTTGAATATATTCAACCCCAGCTTATTCATAATAAATTTGATTGCCAATTGAGCCTTTACGGAGTTGCCCGAACCATCCAGTGGAGGTGCAAAAGCGGAAACTCCCATTACGCCCGGCAATACACCCATTACACCGCCGCCTACACCGGTTTTAGCCGGAATACCGGAGGTATACATCCAGTCGCCCGTATGCTCATAGAAGCCCACGGAGGCAATCATCGACGTAATCTTCGGAGTCAGTTCGGCTTCGAAAACCTGTTTGTTTGTCACAGGATTTACCCCGTGATTTGCTATCGTACCGGCAGCTACGGACAACATTTCTGCTGTAACGCCCAGTGAACACTGACGCGTGTACAGATCGAGCGACATATCCGGATCATCGTAAATTCGATTGTAGTTCTTCAATAACCAGGCTATCGACCGGTTGTTGAAGTTGGTGGCAGATTCGGATTTGTACAGTTCGTCAATCAATTGCGGAGCATCGCCGCAAAGATCCGTAATATTCTCTACGATTGCATTCCATTTTTGGGTAGCTTCACCGACCGGTTGCACCATAGAGCAAGCGGAAATCGCTCCCGCATTGACCAACGGTGTAGAGGGATGATCGTTTTCCAGAAGGATAGCGATGATAGAGTTGAAGGGCAATCCGGTGGCATCGGCACCGATCATATCCAATATCTTCTGAGCACCGTATTGACGGAGAACCAGAATGGCTGTATGGACTTTGGATACCGATTCTATGCCGAAACGGTAATTATAATCACCTATTGTGATTTTCTGGCCATTCAGCAGGCAGATACTAATACCGAACAGGTTCTTGTCGATATTGGCAAGGTAGGGGATGTAGTCGGCATTCTTTCCGTCCGTGTTGCCTTTCACCTGCTCATAAGCCTGTTGTGCCACCTCTTTTATTTGAGATATAGAAATCTTTTTCATAAGATAAAACATTTTTGGATTTACGATTGGACGATTGACGATTTACGATTGAAAGCACTCCTTGAAATGATTCTACAGAGATACTCCAATCGTTCATCACTTCACTTTAGAGATACTCCAATCGTAAATCGTCAATTGTCTAATTGTAAATAATTTTATTTTTTAGTCGCTTGTGGCTTACCTGTATGGTTGAATACCTTTGTGGCTACCGGCAGATTCTTATCTTGGGCGATACGTGTGGTAGTAGGATATTCCAGTTTTTCCAATTCGGTAATGGCGTTCTTGATGTCACCTAACAGCATATCTGCCATATCACGGCTGAATCCTTGACGGACAACGATACGCATCACTACATAATCTTCTAATTTGGACGGCAAGGTATAAGCCGGAACCATCCATCCGCTCTGAGCCAGTTTGTCTTGCAAATCATACAAAGTCCATTTGGCATCTTTGGCATATTCCGGTTTCATGTACCAGATAAACAATGGGTTCACTACGTCTTCTGAGTAGTTGACGAACGGAGTCATCTTGGCAATCTCACCGTGGAGATACTTGGCGATCATCAATGAGTTGTACTGTACTTCTTTATATCCCTGGAATCCCAAACGGATAAATTGATAGTATTGTCCCAAAATCTGGGCAGCCGGACGAGAGAAGTTCAGGCCTACCTGTGTGATGTTGGCACCTAAGTAATTGACACTGAATGACATTTCTTCGGGAAGATATTCTTTGCCTTTCCAACAAACCCAACCGAGACCCGGATAAACCAAGCCGAACTTATGACCGGAGGTACTGATGGAGAGTACCCATTTCAAACGGAAGTCCCATTTGATTTCCGGATATAGGAACGGAAGGATAAAACCGCCACTTGCAGCATCTACGTGGATAGGAATGTCGTAGCCGGTTTTGGCATTGTAAGCATCGAGCGCTTTGTCGAGCGCTTCTACGTCGTCATTCAATCCTGTCCATGTAACGCCCTGGATAGGAACAATACAGATGGTGTTTTCATCACACATCTTCAGTGCTTCTTCCGGATCAAGGGTTGTCTTTTCCAGTGTCAAAGGCACTTCGCGCATTTCGATCTGCCACAGTTGGGCAAATTTTTCCCATACTACCTGGAAGCCGGTAGAAATAACAAAATTCGGTTTGTCTACGGGTTTACCCTGAGCCTGACGTTTTTTGCGCCAGCGTAACCATGCAGCGACACCACCCAACATACAAGCTTCTGAAGAACCGATAGCTAATGCACCGGTTTTCCAGTCGTCTTTTTCCGGAGTATTCCACAGGTTGGCCATGATGTTGATGCATTTACCGTTCATTACAGCGATACGGGGATATTCTGTTTCATCGATGTAGTTGATATTGATGGCTTCATTCATCAGTTTGGTGGCATATTCGTCCATGTAAGTGGTGACGAAAGTAGCCAGGTTCAGTCGGGGCTGAGTCTGTGCGAATGTTTCATCTTTTACCATTTGGTAGGCGATTTCCGGAGTGGTCGGCCCGTCAGGTATTTTTTCTACCGGAGAGGGTTGCAACATTCTGTTTGAACCAAATACATCAGTCTTGGCATCACCGTTTCTAAAATTTAAATCTTCCATTTTACTATTGTTTTTAGTTAGGTTTAGGCGATGGGGATTTTCCCCGTCGAATTTCCCACAACAACAGCACCGGTTTTTTAAAGTTTAGCCGTTTTGCATTATTTTGCGTTTATTGTACTTCCCGTGCGGAGTTGAACATTCCGGGCATCACGTTGTTCTTTTCAAATCCAAACCTCAAATATAGAAGCGAATATGAGAATACAAACAGGAAGGGGAACGATTCCTCTTATAACGCTTATCGGCATTTGGTCCATTTCGGCTCTTAATGCTTTGCCCGGTTTAGCCGTTACGCCTATCCTCGGGAAACTATCTGTCATCTTTCCTCATTCTACCGAACTGGATGTGCAGATGCTTTCATCCTTACCCTCTCTTTTGATTATCCCGTTTATCATTCTGGCGGGAAAATTGACGGAGAAAGTGAACTTTATCCGCCTGTTACAGGTGGGGCTCGCTATTTTTGCTTTAAGCGGTATTCTTTATTTGTTTGCCGGTAAGATGTGGCAACTTATCGCTATCAGTGCCATGCTCGGTGTTGGTTCGGGGATGATTATACCACTCTCTACCGGACTTATTTCCAAATACTTTGTCGGTCCGTACCGGGTGAAACAGTTCGGGTTCAGTTCTGCCATTACGAACATAACATTGGTGGTAGCTACTGCCGTTACCGGGTATCTGGCTGAGGTAAACTGGCATTTACCGTTTGTGGTTTATCTGTTTCCTTTGGTATCGTTGGTATTGTCGGTTTATCTCCGGCGCAGCATGATCAGTGAGGAAGGGAGTGCTTCGATTGCGAATGACGAAAAGGAGGAGACTGGTGTGCCACCGATCGATCCGGAAGTCGGGAAGTCCAAATACGGAGTGAATATCAAACATCTTTTGCAGGTTATGATGTTCTACGGGTTGTCTACTTATCTGGCGCTTATCGTAACTTTCAATCTTCCTTTTTTAATGGAAGAATATCACTTTTCGAGTGGTGATTCCGGTGTTATGATTTCGCTCTTTTTTCTCGCTATTATGGCTCCCGGTCTTTTCTTGAACCGTATTGTGGGGCTTTTTCGTGAGAAAACAAAGTTTTATAGTTTGCTGTGTATTGCTGTCGGGCTGGCACTGATCTGGATATCTCCGAAAGAGTGGGTGATAGCTCCGGGATGTATTCTTGTGGGATTGGGGTATGGGGTGATACAACCTGTCATATACGATAAGACCACCCATACGGCTGTTCCGAAGAAAGTGACGCTGGCGTTGGCTTTTGTGATGATGATGAATTATTTAGCCATTTTACTCTGTCCGTTTATTATCGATTTCTTCCAATCGACGGTATTCCACATCAAGTCTCAGCAGTTCGCTTTTGTGTTCAATCTTTGTATCACATTGGTAGCTTTGATATGGGCTTATTGCAAACGGAACACTTTCTTGTTTAAGGAATAATGAATAATTTGCCAATGTGCCAATATGCCAATGTGCCAATTGGCTGCGCTATCATGCCGCATGATAATTGGCATATTGGCACATTGGCAAATTGGCACATTATTAAATTAGCAATTTATTAAAATTAATAAGTATGAAGAATAAAAAATTGGAAGCTAATCTTAGCATGGCTATATCGAAAGTATTCAGCGGGTTGAATATGAATGCCCTTAAATTTCTGCTTCCTCTTTGGATGAGTCCATTGACGGGAGCTACGATTCGTTGTACTTTTGCAGCAGTTGCTTTTTGGGTAATCGGGTGGTTCTCCGCACCGGAAGAAAAAACAAGTCGGAAGGATAAGTGGCTGTTGTTTCTTTTGGGAGTGGTGGGGCTTTATGGCTTTATGTTTCTTTATCTGGTAGGTCTTAGCAAGACTACTCCTGTATCGAGTTCTATTTTTACGAGCTTACAACCGATCTGGGTGTTTCTTATCATGATCTTTTTCTTCCATGAGAAGGCTACTGCTCCGAAAATTATCGGTATATCTATTGCTTTGGTGGGTGCCCTTGTCTGTATTTTGACTCAGCAGAGTGATGATCTGGCCTCAGATGCTTTTACGGGAAATATGTTGTGCCTTTTCAGTTCGGTGGTCTATGCCGTTTATTTGGTGGCAAGCCAGCGTATTCTTTCGGCGGTAGGGCCTGTCACGATGCTGAAATATACTTTTAGTGGTGCGGCCTTTTCCGGTATAATTGTTTCACTGATTACCGGATTTGATGCTCCGGTACTTTCAATGCCTTTCCATTGGCTTCCTTTTGCGGTATTGATGTTCGTGCTTATTTTCCCTACGACCCTCAGTTATATGCTGTTACCGGTCGGGTTGAAATATTTGAAGACGACAGTGGTTGCCATTTATGGTTATCTGATATTGATCGTGGCTACCATAGCTTCCTTGATTTTGGGGCAAGACCGGTTCAGTTGGACGCAGACCTTTGCTATTCTTTTTATTTGTGTCGGGGTTTATCTGGTAGAAGTGGCGGAGAGTAAAGATAAGGCCATACCAAAATGAGAGAGCCCGGCGCAATACCGGACTCTTCCTATAATCGGGTACTATTTAAACCCATCCAACTTTTGGGGCGATTCACCTTTGGTGACGTGGGTGATTTCGTTGAAAGGGGAGTTTTAGGACAGATCCCCATGGACTTTTCTCTTTACTGTTTCCAATTCCCTTTTTTCAGATAATAAAGAGATAAACCCAGAAGCAATAGAGCATAAAGCTGCTCTGCCGTCCAGTACATGATTAATGGTAACTGTTCGCGGATGGATAGCCCGTACAAATACACCAGATAGACGATGATTGTGATTATTTGAAATACGAATGCCGTTTTGGTTTTTCCTGTCCCGATAATTGCATTGCAATAGGTATAGGCAGGAGCAGCCAGAAAAAAAGTGGATAGCATCAGTAAAAAAGGAGCATAGGCTGTTTCGATTACTTCGCTGCTGTTGGTATAGACTCCTAAGATGGGTTTGGAAAGGAGTGCTGCCGCCAATACGAAAGGAGTACCTACCGCGTAACTCAGCTTGACGGTTTTCCAACATATGGGTAATACATTGTTTACCTGTTGGGCCCCGATTAAATTACTAACCAGAGATATACCGGTCGTTGCAAACGAGTTGACGATTACAAACAGCATCACGGATACGCTTCTCACTACATTACCTGCTGCCAGTTGTCTCTCTCCCAAATGCTCTATGGCAATGAAAAACAGGAACCAGGGGGCGATACAGAAAAAAGAACGTATCATTGTCCAACTGGAAATCCGGAATAATTGACCGAGCAGTGGAAGATTGACTGTCGGCCGCCAGCCGTATTTCTTTTTATCTATCTTTAGATGGGTGTAAATTACGATGTGTATCAGGGCTGCTATTTCAGCCAAAGAGGAGGCGATGGCCGCTCCTGCTATGCCCAAGCGCGGGAAACCGCATGCTCCGAAAATGAGCAGGTAGTTTAAAGCCGCGTTGGTGGTCACTAACAGGATGGAGTTTGCCGTCAGTACCTTGGTTTGGGTTATTCCGACGAAGAACGCCCTGTATGCCAGTATCGGAAATACAAACAAGAAACTGTAATCCCGCCAGTCGATATATTTCATCACTGCCTGATAAATCTCTCCGGATGATATTACTTTCCGTAGAATGAGCGGGGAGGCTACTTTAGACAAAGCGAAAGTCAATGTCGACAATGAAACAAGGAAAAGCAGTCCTTGCCAGAAAATTTCTCCCGTTTGGGCTAAGTTTCCTTCTCCGTTTCTCCGGGCAACGACTACCTGTAATCCTAAGCTGAAGCCGAAGCCAAGCATATAAATAGCGATGTAATACATTCCTGCCAGGGCCGAAGCGCCTAATTCTATTTCGCCTACATGTCCTAAGAAAACGGTATCGGTGAGGTTGATGAGTTGTTCCATCAACAGGCTCATCATCACCGGAAAGTTGATGAGCCAGATTTGTTTATAAGTAAAATTCATGGTTTAATTGCAAATAACGTTAGGAGGATGACCTTTTCAGTCATCCCCGCAGAATGAATAAATAAACTCTCTATTATTTCATTCTGAGCGTAGCTATCTGCAAATTTGCCATTTCATGTGTTGAACAATCGGGTATTTATAGATCAGATGATGTGGCAAAGATACGAAAAACTTATTTATCGGCGTACAATCCGACATGGTTTCCCTTACTGTCGGCAAAAACACAGGAGTATCATGAACGCACCCGACAGGAATCGTTCTTTCCGTGACGGGTGCGGTAATATGTGCAAAAATAGCTTCTTGCTTTTTCCTGTGAGGAACACATTCAGCTTCGGAGCGCTGATTATTTGATATTCGGGTTTAAGGTGTGCCAGTCTTCGATAGCAGGAATGATACCCATTTCGATAACCTCATCACGCAACTTGCAGAGGTGCTTGTAACTGTTTTCCAGCTCTTCTTCTTCGATAGGGGTGCCTTCCACCTGCTTGTAGCTGATGCCGTTTTTAGTGATGGAGGTTTCCATCGCCATCATGATGTGGTTGAATTTTCCATCGGAAACGTAGGTTCCGGCAGGCCATCGGAAAGGTGCACCGCCCATAGCAGCAGCGATCATTTCGATAGAAAGATAGGCCGGACTTTGGAAAGAGGAACGTCCGCGCAGGTCGATAATGTGTTTTCCGCCTTGAATAACACGTTGCTTGATAGCATCCCATTCGGTTTGCGGCAGGCGGGTAGTACCGATCCAGTTGATCAACGTATCGCCATCGACTGTAGTTGTTGAAGCAAATACGGCCATTTGCTCTCCGTGTCCGCCGTATGTGCGGCAGTTTTGTATTTTGGAAGCAGGTATTTTGAAGAACTTCGCTAACTCATTTTGCAGACGGGTACTGTCCAATGCTGCAAGTGTAGAGACTTGTGAAGGCTTCAATCCTGAATAAAGCAAGGTGATCAGGCCGGTAATGTCGGCCGGGTTGAATACTACCACTACGTGTTTCACGTCCGGGCAGTATTGGCGGATGTCTTTACCGAACTGGGCGGCAATCTCGGCATTGCCTTTCAGCAGATCTTCACGCGTCATACCGGCTTTACGGGCTGCACCACCGGACGATACGATATAAGCTGCACCGGTCAGCGCCTCCTTGATATCGGAGGTATAGGTGAGATTGACCCCTTCGAATCCGCAGTGGTATAACTCTTCGGCTACACCTTCCAGTGCCGGGGCGTATGGGTCATACAAGCAGATGTTGGGAGTTAATTTCATCATCATGGCGGTTTGTGCCATATTTGAGCCAATCATTCCGGCGGCTCCTACAATCGTTAATTTCTCATTGGTTAAGAATTCCATAATCTTATCTGTTTTTTGTAAATGAATATACTGTTTCTCTATTGACGATACAAAGATAACGACTTATCAGCCAGATTGTTCATTGAAAAAAGTTTTGGCTGATAATGAAAAGTTATATCGAGAGGGGAGATATGATTGAAATAAACTATCTTTGCAGTGATTTAGAAGTTTGTTTTAGTAGTAAGTAGATAGTTAGTAAGTAGTAGTAAGTAGATAGTAGTTAAGTAGTAAGTAGCTAAATCGTGAAGTTGTAAGTAGCTGGTGGTTGGAGACCTTTTCAGTATAACAACGCCGATATGTTGCATTGTTTCTAACTACTGATAACCTGTTTCTGACTACCATCTACTTACTACTTAACTACTGACTACTTACTACTAACAAATTACTACTAACAAATTACTGCTGAATAATTATGTCCATTGAATTAGGAAAGTTCAACCGTCTTGAGGTTGTGAAAGAGGTTGATTTTGGAATGTATCTGGATGGGGGTGACGAAGGGGAAATCCTGTTGCCTGCCCGTTATGTACCCGAAGATTGCCAGATAGGAGATATGTTGAATGTGTTTCTTTATCTTGATAATGAAGAGAGATTGATTGCCACCACATTGACCCCTCTCGTACAGGTGGGTGAATTTGCTTGTTTGGAGGTGGCATGGGTCAATCAGTTTGGAGCCTTTCTCAACTGGGGGTTGATGAAGGATTTGTTTGTGCCTTTTAGCGAGCAGAAGATGAAAATGCAGGTTGGTAAGAAATATATCGTTCATGCCCATCTGGATGATGAAAGTTACCGTATTGTGGCTTCCGCCAAGGTGGATCGTTATCTTTCGAAAGAAAAGGCAGAGTATCAGCCGGGTGAAGAGGTGAATATTCTGATTTGGCAGAAGACGGATTTAGGCTTTAAGGCTATTATAGAAAACAAGTTCGGCGGATTGCTTTATGATAGTGAGATCTTTCAGCCTTTGCATACCGGTATGGTGCTGAAAGCATATGTAAAGCAAATACGTGAGGATGGCAAGATAGACTTGGTGCTTCAGAAACCGGGATTTGAAAAGGTGGATGACTTCTCGAAGACTCTGCTGGAATATATCCGTGAGCACGACGGGTATACATCTCTGAATGATAAAAGTCCTGCAGATGATATATACGCTGCTTTCGGTGTAAGTAAAAAGACATTCAAGAAAGCGGTGGGCGATTTGTATAAAAAACATTTGGTTGTGCTGCAGGAAGACGGTATCCGGTTGGCGTCCTCCTAACTGCAATAGGGAAATCCCTATATACGAATATAGATAATCATTAGGGTGGGGAGTTTCCTCACCCTATTTTTGTGGTATAAGAAAACACGGAAGTTGAATTACTTAAATGTATATAGGATATGAAAAAGATACATGTTTTATGGATGTTATTGTTTCTGGTGTTGAGCACAAGTTGTGTTTCTGTAAACCGGTTGATGAAAGTGCAGGAGGGTATGAGCAGACAGGAGATCTCAAAGATTTTCGGGGCACCGGAATACCGCCGTTTTGACAGGGGAATGGAAGAGTGGGAATATCGAAGCCTGTCTCTTATTTCGGGAGAGTATAAAGTGGTGGTGATAACGTTTGAGGATGGAAGGGTTTCGGGTATGGATACATTTACGACGCGGGATTTCCAAGAACATCCTCTGCTGCCGGCACCTTGTATACATTAAAAATGGGATGTTTTCCTAAAAAAGTTTCACTTTTAAGATATAGGTTATGAAAAAGATACATACTTTTGGCATTCTGTTGTTGATGATGATGCTTGTCAGCTGTGTCACTGCCGGTGCCGGGTTTACGAATGAACAATTGTCCGGTATCCATAGGGGGATGACACTGGAACAGGTTAAGGAGGTACTCGGAGCGCCTGCTTACAGGAGTTTTGATGATAAAGGCGAAGAGTGGGAATTCCGTGTAATGGTACTCTCCGGATGGTCGGTTGTCCGGGTACGCTTTGTGGATGGTAAAGTGACGGAGATGAAATCTTATTTGGAGAGAGACAAAGATTGCCATACCAGAACGGAAAATAATAAAATAGAAAAGATATGATACGCAAATTGATACTCGGTTTTTGTTTTCTGCTGGCAATGTTTCCGGCAAGTGCTTTCTCTTTGGAGGGCCTCTCTGTTGAAAGCCCAAGAGAACAGGTGGTGGTATTTATTGATGGGAAGCAGGTGTGCCGGCCTACATATAGTTGTTTTATCGCTAACCTGCATGGTGGCAGTTATCGGGTGGAGGTATATGCCGCCCGTCGTGGAAACCGCTTTGAAAGAGAGAACTTATTGTTTGATGAGCGTGTTTATTGTTCGGGTAGGGAGGTGAAGGAGATCGTCATCGATGGTCCGGACAGACCGGAGCACAGACCGGGCAGGCCGGATAAACCCGGACACCGGCCGGGTGGTTTCAATTCCAGGGAGCCGGTGATGAGCGACAGCTCTTTCAATCAGTTCATGAGCTCATTGAAAAAGCAGCCTTTTGAATCCGACCGTAACGCTTTACTTGACAATGCATTGATAAGTTCGTATTTTACTACCGACCAATGTATACGGTTACTGGAATTTTATACATTTGACAGTGAAAAGAAACCGTTCCTTAAGAAAATATATCCGAGGATTGCCGATAAGGCGAATTTTTTCCGGGCATTGGATAAACTGACCTTTAGTTCGGATAAGGAGGAGGTAAATCAGTTTATAAAGGTGTATCATGAGAATAATAACTAAAAAGACTTACTGATTATGAAACGAATTATTTTAATATTATTTGCCATCGGGATAACTGCCATGAGCAGTGTGAGTATGGCCGCTATGAGCAATAGCAGAGTTCGTAAGGAGACGCGTTTCCTGACAGATAAGATGGCGTATGAACTGAACTTGAATACTGCCCAGTATAATGATGTCTACGAGATCAATTTCGATTTTATCTATTCCATCCGCTATCTGATGGATGACGTGATACGTGGATACGAATGGGCGTTGGATGATTATTATAATTATCTGGATGTACGTAACGACGACTTGCGTTGGGTATTGAGCGATGCGCAGTATCGACGTTTTCTGCAAGCCGATTATTTCTATCGTCCGATCTATGCAAGTGGTAGCGGATGGAATTTCCGTGTCTACATTACTTATACCAATCGTAACTATTTCTATTTTCCGAAACCCTACCATTATCGTAGCTATTCGGGAGGACATTACCGGACGCATTTTCACAATGTAAGCTATTATCGCGGAAGGTATAACCATAGTTATTATAGAGGAAATTATAGTGTGAGAAATGATCGGGTATATCATACGAATCGCCGTTCCGATTTCGGCTCGGTAAATATTCGTCCGAATACAAGCACAAGACCGAGTTCGAGACCGGGTACAACAACCACTCGTCCCAGTGTGTCTACTCGCCCGAGTACCGGTACAACACGTCCGAGCACGGGAGCAAGTACCCGTCCGAGTACGACTACTACCCGCCCGAGTAATACCTCTTCGTCATCATCGAGCCGGGAGAATTCGTCAAGTAGCCGAAGGGAAAATAACAGTTCGGGCAGCAGTACATCGGTAAATAATAACACAAATTCTGGGAGTAGCAGGCGCAGTAGCAGTTCTTCAACAAGCCGGACAACTACATCTCCAAGCAGTAGTAGCTCAAACTCCAACCGTAGTACTACGCGTAGCAGTACTCGTAGCAGTTCGGTATCCAACGGACAATCCAGTCGCGGTTCTTCTGCTTCAAGTTCTTCTTCCGGCAGTAGCAGCCGGAGAAGTTCTTCTTCAAATTCTTCCGAACGGGGAAGCAGTTCGTCAAGAAGATAACTAATACTAATAATATATGTGTACGGACCTAAGTGCCCGTTTAGGTAAAGGAGCCCATCGTTTCAATAGGAAGAAACGATGGGTTTCATCTTATTGGCACAATGTGTTCCATCCGGTTGGAACAATGTGTTTCATCTGGATGAAGCAAGTGGTTTCAATATGTTGAAACTAATCCGGATCCTAATCTTCCGGGTGTATAGGCAACTATAAACGGTCATTCGTATAATAATATCAGCTAAATATCGTTATTCTATAAAGTTATGGAACGTTTAAAGACATTTACAGATAAACGAGGAAGTCTGACTCTTCTTGAAGTAGGTCAGGATATACCTTTTGAAGTGGCACGTGTATTCTGGATACATAATGTACCTGAAGGACAAGAACGGGGACAACATGCTAATACGGAATTATCCGAGTATCTTGTGGCTGTAAGTGGTAGTTTCGATATCTGGACGGAGGATGAAACGGGACGTAAATATTATCATTTGTCTTCTCCTTCCGAAGGCTTGTTGATTCCTCCGGGAATGTGGAAAGTAATGAGTAATTTTTCATCGGACGCTGTTGTGCTGGTTTTAGCTTCTCATCCTTATTGCCTGGACAATTATATTAATTCATACGACGATTTTCTGGAATATATAAAGAAATGATACCCGCTACCCAAGACTTGCAGTTGAATATAGTTCGTTATACAGCGGAGCAGAAGACTGTTTGGGATAGTTTTGTTGCTACCTCTAAAAACGGTACGTTTTTGTTTATGCGTGATTATATGGATTATCATGCAGATCGTTTTGCAGATCATTCTCTGATGTTTTACAAAGGAGGGCGGTTGATAGCTTTATTGCCCGGCAATGAGAGTGATGATACTTATTATTCGCATGGCGGGCTGACATACGGCGGGTTTATTCTTTCTTATCATGCCACTGCAACGGTAGTGTTGGAGGCGTTTTACCTCTTATGCCGCTATTTAAAGGGGACTGCCGGAGTTGGTAGGATCGTTTATCGTACCATTCCATTTATTTATCATAATTATCCGTCGGAAGAGGATTTGTATGCCCTTTTTCGGTTGAATGCCCGTTTGACAGAGCGGAAAATATCTTCTGTGGTAATACCGGAAAAAGGATACCCATTCAGTACTCTCCGTCGCCGTAAGTTGAAACAGGCTCGTAATCATGGACTGAAAGTCTGCCAGGATGAAAATTTTGATGCTTTTTGGCCGGTTTTGGAACAAAATCTCCAACAACGTCACGACAGATTGCCTGTTCATTCTTTGAAAGAAATGGTCTGTTTGAGTCGTCTTTTCCCGGAAGAAATAAAACTTTACCGTGTGTTGGACGGTGAAGAGACTGTAGGAGGATGTGTAATGTATCTTACCGGAGAAGTAGCTCATGTTCAGTATATTGCTTCTACCGGACAAGGTCGGGAAATGGGGGCACTCGATATCTTATTTGATTATTTGATTCATCAAATTTATACCGATAGGAAGTATTTTGATTTCGGGGTCTCTGTGGAGGATGGAGGCCGTTACTTGAATGAAGGGTTGATCTTTCAGAAAGAGGGATTTGGCGGACGTGCGGTGATGTATGATACGTATGAACTTTCTTTAAAATCTGTACTAAATGATTAAGTATTTTGATTTACAGCGTATTAGTGAATCTTTTGAACCGGAGCTATCGGAAACGGTGGTTCGTGTAACCCGTTCCGGTTGGTATCTTCAAGGAGAAGAGACCCGTGCTTTTGAAGAGGCTTTTGCCGGATATTGCGGAACCCGATATTGTATTGGTGTAGGAAATGGTTTGGATGCCTTGACCCTTATTTTTATGGCTTACCGCGAGTTGGGAGAGATGCAGCCGGGAGATGAAGTGATTGTTCCTGCCAATACATATATTGCTTCTATTTTGTCAGTGGTTCGTGCCGGGCTGAAACCCGTGTTTTGCGAGCCTTCTTTTGATTCCTGTAATATAGCGCCCGAAGCGATAGAAACTTTGATTAATTTCCGGACTAAAGCGATACTTCCCGTACATTTATATGGAAGATGTGCTGATATGCAACCTATATTGAATATAGCGGCATCTTATCGTCTGAAAGTTGTGGAGGATGCTGCACAATCGCATGGGGCGGTTTATCATGGAAAACGTACCGGTAATCTTGGAGATGCGGCCGGATTCAGTTTCTATCCGGCAAAAAATCTTGGAGCTTTGGGAGATGGCGGTGCAGTGACAACGAATGACCAACAGCTTGCTGCGATGATACGTTCTATTGCCAATTATGGTTCTTCTGCCAAGTATGTTCATCTTTGCAAGGGAATTAACAGTCGCCTTGACGAGCTGCAGGCTGCTGTGCTTCGGCTTAAATTGGCTCGTCTGGATGTCGATAATGAGCGACGCCGAAATATTGCCTGCCGATATCTTGATGGAATTAAAAATCCTCTGTTGACTTTACCGTCTGTCGATGACTGGAAACAACATGTATTTCACATTTTTCCGGTTTTTTCTTCTTGTCGTGACAGATTGCAAGCCTTTCTTGCAGCAGAGGGAATACAGGCACAGATACACTATCCGATACCTCCGCATAAACAGGAAGCCTTTACCGAATATAGCTCTCTGTCATTGCCGGTGACTGAACGAATACATCGGGAAGAACTCAGTCTGCCGATGTCTCCGCTGATGACGGATGAAGAGGTCGATACGGTAATTGCCGCACTGAACCGGTTTGTGTAAGAAAAAGGAGAGTACAGTTTTTTAATGTGCTTCCCAAAAATCAACATATTGCTGTGCCACCTTTACATAGTTATGATGTTTTCTTACATATTCGATACTTTGCGCTGATAATTCCGGAATACGTTCCTTGTTTAATACGATGTATTCTAATTTTTGGAAGATATCTTCTTCGGAGGGATATACATTGATAATGGGACGTAGCTCTTTTTCATTTATTATTTCATAATTTTCTTCTTCTCCGCCGCCCAGCACAATCACTCCTTTTGCCATGGCTAATAATGAATTCATGGAAGGAGTGTATGAGTAGAGCTGGTCTAATTGTACATCAGCATCATCCATTAACTTTTGATAAGTCGCGTACGGAACATCGATCGCTTCTGTGATACGACATTGGTCAGGGTATTTTTTTTGTATTTCTTTTAAGACCGGATACATAATATCCGTTCCTTTTATATCACTCCGTGCAGACTGGATGCCAATGAAAAAGTTTACTTTCTCAGGCTCTGTCCGTACACGGCTCGTGATATTGGAGTAATCGATAGGGAGGGGAATAAAAGTCGTTTTATCGGGAAAATAGGGAATATAGGCTACATAGTATTCCCATAGGCAAGCTATAATGCCGTTACAGGTTTGGGCAATTTCTTTGTTGGCAACAGCGGTTCCACCATATAAGCACTCTTTTATGATTGTCCGATTTGTTTGGGTATCTCTAAGTGTATGATTATATTTAAAGTCGGAATACTTGAAGATATCCGATTCCATACATGCTTTTACATAATAGTGGTCTGTACCGAATGCTCCCAAAAATATCTTTTTATTATTTTGTTTTAGAAAGCGATAAATGGGCAGGCTTTTCTTGGGTTTTAAATTAAGAAAGCATGGATTAACGATTTGTACTATGTCATATCCTTTTAATTGGGGTAGTAATAATAAAACCTTTGCCAAATATTTAATTCCGTCTATTTTATTATTTGTAGGGCGTAACAGGGTAATGTCACGTTTGTAGTTCTTCCAATGGTTACCATCTGAGACTACGCAAACTTCATGCCCTAAGGCACGAAGTCCTTCTGCCAATGTCCAATGGAGATTACTAAATTCACCGATAAGTAGTATTTTCATAAACTTGCGAATAAATTAATGATAACACGTGCAATAGAATATTTCCATGAATATTTTTTTAAAGGTAATGGAAGCAAACCATTCTTTTTTAGCTCATTTATTACTTGATAATAAGTTGAAAGCGAACAATGATTGCGCTTTAATTGTATTATATAATCAATTGTGAGAAAGTGAATTCTTCTTTGCAGAGCTTGCTTTTGTAATTGAGAAGCCTCAGCATGTTCTTTTAGATATGTTTGTAATGAAGTTAGTATCAATCGAAAGTCTTGTATACGTTTAATGCGACAAATATTATCTTGTCTGTGTAAAATGGATTGTGGACATTGATAATAGGCATACACCAACCAGTCTGTAATGATAGTTGTTTGAGCATGAAAATAGGCCTTTGCCATGAACGCTTCATCTTCATGAAAAGTATTTTCGGAAAATGTAAGTTGATACTTGAGTAACCATTCTCTTAAGAAAAGATGTCTCCAGGCTGTACCCATAAAATTGTGTTCATTCATAAATGCGGCTCCGGAAGGGTACATTTTGTATTGTTCGTATTTATTTTTTCTGGGGGACTCATTGGAATGAGAAACTTTTTGGTATCCAAAAGATAGTATATCTGGACGATGTGTTAAAAGTGATATACATCGTGATAATGCATTTGGAAACAGATAATCGTCTGCATCTATAAAAAGAATATATTCACCTTGCGCTTTACGTATTCCGTTATTACGGGCACCACCTAATCCTTTTCCTTGATCATCAGCAAGAATTATCTCATAATCTTCGGTCTTCAAATCTTGACAATAAATGGAGGCAAGACACCGTTCCAGCATTTTTTTGTCTGCTGTACCATAGAATGGGATGATTAGGCTTAATTGAGGTCTCATAAGATACAAAAATAACAATTTATTTGATATGGTGCCATAATTCTCTGAGCGTAATAAACATGGAAAAGACAATTAATATGGTACACAAAAAATAACCTGACAATGGATCAATTGGCACAAGATAATATATGGAGATAAAGCTTATTATTGCGATTGCAATAGTGAACAGGGATAATTGAAGAACTTCTTTATTGAATGTGATGTTGAATGTCTTTTTGCAGATAGTGATCATTATTGTGAGATAGAAAGCATAACTGAATAAAAAGGCAATACCTATACCTTCGATTCCCCAGATATTGTATCCTATAATATTGGTTATTAATATTGTGCTCCATGATAATAGTTCGGTACCGAGAAATAAACGATGTGCTCCTTTAACGATAAGTATATATCCTAAACAGGTTGAAGTTACTTTGAAAATCATTCCCAATATAGCCCATGACAGAAAGGGAATGACTGGTAAGAAAGACTTTGTAAGGAGTAACTGTACGATTAAAGGAGCGGTAGGCAGAAAGATGGCAATTACCGGGCATAATATCAATAATGATACTACTGTCTGTTGATTCATGATGGAACTTAATTTCGTGTTTTGGGTGTGGACTGCTGCCAGACGCGGATAATAGTCTGTACTCATTGCCACAAAAATAAGACCTACATACTTATCAATTAACCCGAACCCGGATTGATAGATACCTACATCTTGCAGACCACCATGACTTCTGAGGTAAATATTAAATAAATAACTGACTAATGTACTGGCAAAACCGCTGATTGTGAGTATCGCTCCGATGGTAATGATGCTTTTACCTTCTTGGCAGATGGGGAGGGGAGGAGTCTTTTGCTTGTCACGAAATAGTAAAGTAGCGAAATAACCGCAGATAGAGGAAAGGATAATGGTGGCTACAATGCCATCTGTTCTCCATATGTAATATATAGGTAGGGAGATTAACAGGCCTGCGGATGCACCGATTAAATTGGCTTGTGCCAGAATCCGGAGACGCCGGAAGCCTTGGAAGATGGCCAATTCGCCTTTCGTTAGCGTATCAAATAGTAATGTGCAGGCTAACCACATATAAGCTCCTGTAAAATCTCGGTTACCGAAGCTCCACTGTGATAACCATGGGGAAAGAGTTAATATCACTGCTGAACCGAATAGTCCGGCATACAAACTCATTTGTCTCACCAAAGAAGCTGTTTGTGCCGCCTTCTGGGGATTGCCTGCGGCAGATATACTTTTTACTCCACCTTGATTAATCCCCAATCCTGTAATGCTTTGCACCATGCTTATGGTATTATTCAACAGTCCTAATAATCCTACACCGTCTACTCCAAGAAGCAATGCTACCACTTTGGTACGTACCAAAGTTAGCAGAACTTGAAAAGCTTGCACTCCCCCAAAGAGGGCAGTAGTTTTTATGATACTTCTATATTCTTTTTGTTGTTCCATAAAGCGGGAGACAAAGATAATTAAAAATAGTATACTGTCCGCATATAAGCGTACATGTGTTCATTTTCGTACATATTAGATTTTTTGATTAATTACTGATAACCAGTGCGTTATTGCTTTGGCATATTACTTGCATTCATACATATGAAGACAAGCATCAAAAAAGAGTAGAAAAAAAACAGAAAATGATGCAACCTTTGAATGAATAGATACGTCTAATGTATAAATGGGAAAAAGTTTAACTAAATAAATAGATACGATTATGAAAGCAACAGTATTTTTCAGAATGATTGTTTTGGCAGCTATGGTAGTTATAGGTATTACAAATGCAGAGTTGAAAGCTCAGGAAGAAAACTTCGTAACTAATGAAATTAAAGATGGTGATCTTGTTACTTCAAAAGTGATTTATAGAATGGATGGTTCTCTTTACAGACATATGAAATACGATTTTTCTTATGATAACCAGAAGAGAATGACTGCTAAAGAAGCATTTAAATGGGATGGAAGTCGTGATAAATGGGTGCCTTATTTTAAGATAACTTATTTATATGGCGGCAATGAAATAACTATGGAATACGCCCGTTGGAATGAACGTCATAAAGCTTACATTGATTCGGTAGAGAAAAGTGTTTATGAGCTTAATGCGGATAATATGCCGGTGGCATATGTAAATTACAAGTGGAATGAAGCAGGGAAAGACTGGAGTTTGAATACTTTGAATAAATACGACAATGATTTTGAACTGATAGCCATTGCTTATTAACCTATATTGTAATAAAAATAGAAAAAAATGTCAGGCTTCGTGTTTCCGAAGGGTTACACGAAGCCTTTTATTATGGAATTATAATTTTAAGCGTGGTACACGATCCTCCATTATATACACGTATTAAATAGAATCCTTCAGCTAAACCATCTGTTGGCAGAATAAAATAACTTTCGGATGGGTGAACCGTATTCGTGACAATGATTTGTCCGTTGACAGAAAGAACTTCTACCTTATTTATATTTTCTCCTTTCAAGGTTAAGTAACCGTCGCGGGGATTACCGAAGATTTGAATTCTGTTTTTGGCGGTGACTTCCTGATGACCGTTTCCTGTTGTTTGTCCTAACATCAAAGTTGTGATGATCGGATCATGGTCGGAACAACGGTATGGGTCCGGAGAATAATCTGCAGCATATTTATAACCGAATTTACTTTGTTCATCTGCGTTAATATGCCAGGGGAATGCATCTGTTACTTGTTTACTCATGCTGATAGAAGCAATTGAATGATCCAGATAACCGGTAGCTCCGTTATAAACATAGCTATAATCCAAGGGAGAGAATTGTTCGAGCAGATTTGTCAAAGAAGCGTTTGTTAATATTCGGATGGGGTCTTCTTTGGAGTATGCGTTTAAATCACCCAATATCAATATATCCGGATCCTCGTAATAGCTGATCAGGGCATTCAATTCATTGATGAGTGTACGAGCCTCGGATTGCCGTTGAATATTTGAGCTTCCTTGCCCGTCGTATTGATCGGCATTGCTTCCGTTACCGCTTGACTTTGATTTGAAGTGATTTAATGAGATTATCAATCTTTCCTGATTCTCTTTCAGATCAAAAGCTTGTGCCACATGGCGGAGTTTAAGGTATGAGCCGATGGTACGGAATTCTTTGTAGGGTGTTACTTTGGTTGTATTGTAAACAAATACATTTTTAGTGTAGGTACTTTCGTGGCTATCTCCGCTATCTATATAAGCATATTTATCCGTTCCGTCTGCTTCATTTAGTCCGTTTACTATATCTTGTACGGCCGTTCTTCCTTCACCAACCTCGCAAAGAGCATATATATCTGCATTCATGGCTTTAAGGGCGGCAAGGATTTTTGTACGTTGCCTTGTGAACTCGGCTTGATTGGCTGCACCATATTGGGAATTCCATAAGGAGCTGTCCGATATATAAAAGTTTAAGTTGAAACTGGCTATTTTCAAATTATGCGGTGACCCTGTTTCTTTGGGATGAAGGGTACGTTCATTGCCGGTAAAAGTTGGGACTGTTTTAGGAATAATGGTATAGACACCTTTGTCTACAGATATTGTTCCGGTAAGATTGGTGACTTGCTGTCCTGTGCGGTAAGAAACAGTTTTATTGATCTTTAGAGATAGAATGCGTTCGGGAAAATTATTCAGCCATTGGGCATACATCTTTTTTCCCGGAATATTTTCTTCGGTTGCCGCCTGTATACGTTCTGCTGCCAGTGTTAAGATGCCGTTAGAACTTAATTTCCGTGTATCGGTGATGGTCAGTTGATTGATGATAGTTACTTCTTTTCCATCCAGACTGGTATTGAAATTGTCAGGAAAGATCACTTTTTGTTGGGCAAGCAGGATACCCGGTAGGAAAGTGATGAATAGGAGTAATCTTTGCTTCATATACTTGTCTTTTTTAGTTTATGAAGCAAAGATAACTGATATTATTGATTATTCGATTGCTTTTCCTTTGTAGAAGTCGAGAATCTTGGTGCGGAACAGGTAGTCATATTTTGCCTGTATTTTGTCTGATAATGATTTTGTTAGATTTTGTTTGGCTTCATTGTATTCCACAAAAGTGGCTTTCCCGTTATCGAATTTCTCACTCATCAGACGGAAAGATTCTTCATTGGCAGTAACGGCTGCCATACTGCTATTGAATTTACTTTCGGCAGCTACAGCGTTGTACCATGCCTGTTGAATCTCTTTGTAAAGCGCCTTCTTGGTGTTGTCCAGTTGCAGGGCAAGGTTGGTTTGCTGCAACCGGGCACTGCGAACACGGTTACGGGTAGCCAAGCGGTTGAATAATGGCACACTCAGATTGAATCCGATGCCTTTATTCAGATTATTTTTCAATTGAGAACCGAAGCTGTGTTCGGCAGAACCGTTCAATGTATAGAAATTTGTTCCTATACTTGCTCCGAAAGAAAGTTGTGGATAATAATTACTTTGAGCTATGCGTATGCTTTTTTCGCTTCCTTCCAAGCGGAATTGCGCAGCTCGGATACCGGGTTTATTGCTCAATGCTTCCGTATATATATCGTCCGGTGCTGTCAACGGAGCGAAGTTTACTACAGTATCAGGTTGTGCGAGTGTAAATCCTTCGGGGGTAGGCAGTTCCAATAACTGACTTAGATCCAGCAGAGCCAACTGGTAATTGTTTTCAGCTTGTACCAGGCTCATTTCGTCTTGTGCCACACGGGCTTTAGCTTCGGCTACTTCGGCAGACGAAGCCTTTCCTACTTCGGCAAGGCGGATGATACGTTTGCATTGTTCTTTACTGAGTTCCGTCTGGCTGGCTGCTACCTTACTGAGTTCCATATTGAACAAAACCTGTAGATAAGAGGAAGTTACATTGATAGCAATGTCCTCCTTAGCCTTGTTCAGGTCTTCGATTGCCGCTTTAAGGTTCAGTTTGGAAAGTGCATACTGATTGGGCAGTTGCAGTCCGGTGAACAACGGAACATTGGTATTAAGTCCGAATTGTGTACTGCCACTGTTTACATCACTGTATGTATTGTCTTTGGGTGACTGTGAACGTCCCCAGCTCCAATTTTGCCCTGCCGAACCGCTCAGATTCGGCAGCCTTGCCCATTTTGCCGTATTTACTTCTATGGCATTTTGTTCAGCTTCATTGGCTGTCTGCTGGATTTCGATATTGTGTTCGATGGCATAGTCGATACATTGGCGTAGCGTCCATCCTTCCTGCGCCTGGCTGGTGACGCAGAGTGTGGCAAGAGAGAATATAATAAGTCCTTTTTTCATAATTTCCTGTTATTGATTTTATTATTTATCTTTCTTCTCCGCTCCACGGATTTTATCTTTCGCTGTCACGCCGCTTTTTATCTCTATCTTGATACCATCGCTCATGCCGGCAGTTACTGGTTTGCGTTGGAATTTTTGTTCCGGTACCGAATCTGTCATCACATAGACAAAAGTGGAGTCGCCACTGAACTCAATAACACTTTCAGGCACTGCTAAGGTCTGTTGGGCGCGTTGAAGCACAATTTCTGCATTTGCCGAATAGCCTGAACGGATTTGTACGCTGTCGGGCACGGATACTGCTGCTTTTATCTCAAATTGGTTAGCGCCGTTTTCCTCCACCCCTTTAGGAGAAATATATTCCAGTTTGGCATCGAATGTCAGATTTTGTAATGCGCCGATGGTTAGTTTTACAGGCATTCCTTCGTGAATACGTCCGACTTCCGTTTCGTCTATCTTACCTTTAAAAATCAAATCATTCATATTGGCCACCGTAGCGATGGTTGTTCCGTCATTGAACGTATTACTCATAATTACGGAGTTACCGGCTTTTACCGGGACATCCAATATCAGCCCGTCTATTGTCGAACGGATTAAAGTACTGGAGAGTGAAGCGCTGTTTTTAGTAATCCCTTCTTTGATAATTTCAAGTGCATCTTTAGCCGTCTGTACTTCTACACGCGCCTGTTTCAGTGCCACTTCGCTTTTTTCGAAGTCTTCGCGGCTGATGAGTTTGTCTTTGAATAACTTCTCTACGCGGTCAAAATCCGTCTGTGCCTGTTTCTCATTAATTTCCGCCAGGCGTACACGGCTTTCGGCAGAGTTTACCTGTCCTAACTCCGGGATTACCTTTACTTTGGCAATCACTTCACCTTTGCGGATGCTCTGTCCGGCTTCTTTGTATACTTCGTCAATGATACCCGAGATTTGAGGCTTGATGAGGATTTCATCGCGAGGCTCTACTTTACCCGTGGCCACTGTTGTTTTTTGTAGATCGGTGATCTCGGCGTTTACTGTTTCGTATACAACAACTTTCGGTCTTGATTTCATCCACAGGAATACAAATGTTCCTATGATACCGGCTGTTAGGACTACCAGCAATGTGATTTTCAGAAACTTTTTCATCTTAGTCTTATTTTTTGATTTTATATTTTTCTTTTTTATCTCTCTTTGATTTGCCAATTGTGATTATTCGTCACGGATGGCTTCAATCGGTTTAATGGCCATTGCCCGGTAGGCGGGTGCCAGTCCTGCCAGCATGCCCAATGTGATTAATAATGCACAAGTGCCCACAGCCAAACCGAATGTAACCTGGAAGCCGAAAGACCTCCCACTGTCACTGGTGATGGTCATATCCATCACTTGAAGTACTAATACGGCAAATGAGATTCCCATCATTCCGGCTATTGTGGTAAGCACCATGCTTTCAGAAAGAATCTGTTGGAGTATATCCTTGGGACGGGCACCGATCGCACGGCGAATACCGATTTCGGTAGTACGTTCGCGCACTGTTACCATCATGATGTTTGATACCCCGATGGCTCCTGCTAACAGAGTACCCAATCCTACCATCCAGATAAGAATGCGTATACCTGTGAATAGGTTATCCATCATTGAAAACATAGCCTCTGTGTTTAATACCATGATGGCTTGTTTGTCATCCGGTGATATGAAGTGTGCTTCTTTGATAATACGTTCTACTTCCGGCTGTATATCTGTCACTTTCAAACCCGGTTTGACAGTAAAGCAGGCCAACTCTATGTTACGTCCCAGGTTATAAGCCCGTTGCATGGTTGTAAAAGGCAATATAACAGATTCGGATGATTGCCCTTGGATGCTGATATTTCCTTCTGCCACCGATAATCCGATGACACGATAGTAAATTCCGTCTACGCGAATGTATTTTCCCAAAGGATCGGTGCCCGGTGTAAACAGGCTTTCATACACACGTTTCCCGATGACACATACTTTGCGCGCTTCGCGTATATCCACATCATTTATAAATCTCCCGAGGGAAATATCTTGTGCTTCGATATTTTCATATTCGGGATGTAGTCCTTTCACGATACAATCGAATTTTTTGTCTTCATATACCGATTTAGAGCCCCAACGGGCAATGGAAGGGGTGATAAGCTCGATCCCGTCTACATTTTTGCGTATACGTTCGATGTCGTCGATATTTAAGCTCCACCAGCGTCCTTTACGGAATCCTTTGTAGGCCTCGCCTGTTTTCTGCGGCCATGCAAAACCGGAGTTTGTGGCGAATCCTTCAAACTGCACCTGCATGGCATTTTGCATACCCTGTCCGCCTCCAATGAGTGCCACGAGCATGAAAATACCCCAGAATACTCCGAATGCCGTAAGCAGGCTCCGGGTTTTGTTTCTTGTTATCGTGATAAGGATTTCCTCCCACGTGTCTATGTCTATTCGCATCTTGAATAATTTGCCAATGTGCTAATTTGCCAATGTGTCAATTGGCTGCGCACGGTTAATTACTTAGTTATTTAATTTGTTATTCAATTATTCAATTTCCTAATTTCCCAATTTTTTCCATTGGCATATTGGCACATTGAATAATTGGCACATTATTAGTCTGCTCTGAGCGCTTCTATCGGGCTGATGGTTACTGCTTTCCGGGCAGGGAAGAATCCGGCTAAAGTGCCTGCTATGACTAATGTCAGAGTGGCTTGTATGGCAATTCCCAAATCTACCGTCGGATTAGAGAATACGGTTTCCGACCACATACCGTTATCCATTTGCTGGTTTCCGAAAGCGCTGTTCATCCATTCGGTTACTGCAATGCCGCTGACCATTCCTATATATCCGAAAAAAGTAGTGATCGCAACGCTCTCTACGATAATGAGCCATAAGATAGACCGTGGTTTTGCTCCCAATGCTTTGCGGATGCCGAATTCCCGGGTTCGTTCTTTTACGGTAATCAGCATGATATTCGAGACTCCTACAATTCCGCTCAGCAGTGTGAAGATACCTATCACCCAAATAGCTATCCGAAGCATATTCATGGCTCCCATGTTGCGCAGGTAATTGGTAAACCGGTTCCATATCCAGATGGCACTTTCGTCAGTAGGATCGAAGCGGTGGTGGGCTCCTAATACTTTGCGGTATTGAGTTTCAAAAGCCTTGTTGTCTTCTATTGACTTCAGATTTTTGGTGGTGAAAATGATATTGTTTACTTTATTTCCTTCATTATAAATGAGTTGTAGAGTTGTAAAAGGAATATATGCATCACTTGAACTGTTGTCTCCCTGGTCTTTATACAGCCCTACTACCTGATAGATAATCCCCCCTGTTTTTACGTTTTGTCCGATAGGTTCTGTATGAGTTTTATCGAAAAGGATTTCGGCTGTTTTGGTATTGAGAACAATCACCTTCCTGCATTGTCGTATGTCTATCTCATTAATGAACCGTCCTTTGGATAGTTTTACCGTTTCTACTTCCGGGAAATTCGGGAATACTCCTGTTAGTCTTAGGTTGACATATTCTTTACCAAAATTTAGATTGGTACTATTTTGATATAAGGTTGCACCGACTTCGATTACATTTTCTTGGAACTGTTCTTTGGTTATGTCTAAGTCCTTGTTATCCAGCTTAACCCTTCGTCCTTCTTTCAGCCCTTCATACGATTTGGTAGTCCACCCGGGAAATATCTTGATAGAATTCAAGGCCCGTTCCGAAGACGATTGTTCGAACGCGTGGATCAGCCCGTTGCCTGCCCCTAACAGTACGATAAGCATAAAGATGCCCCATGCTACGGCAAATCCTGTGAGGAATGTGCGCAATTTGTTCCGTTTGATGGTACCATATATTTCTTGCCAAATGTCAAACATGATTTTATTTAGATTTATTCCCTATGGTCATGACCATTGTTTAATCTTTGAACACATAGGTACGTTTACGATTTACGATTGATATTATCGGTTTATATTTTGAGATGGGAAAGAGATGAACAAACAAAGACTATTTTTAATCGGAAATTGCCAATTGTCTAATCGTAAATCCTTTCTTTTTTCTTATTTCATTATTCCGTGTTGGCCGAAAGGAGATGCATCATGATCGAGGTTCTCCTCAATCCGTTCGATGATTCCGTCCTTGATATGAATAATTTTATCCGTTTGATTGGCTACACCGCTTTCATGTGTCACTACTACGATGGTCATTCCCGTTTTGTGGAGGTCTTTTAATATTTGCATTACCTCGACGGAAGTCTTGCTGTCCAGCGCACCGGTCGGTTCGTCAGCCAAGATAATTTGGGGTTGGGTGATCAATGCGCGTGCAATGGCAACGCGTTGTTTTTGTCCGCCACTCATCTCGTTTGGCATGTGATGCGCCCAATCTTTCAACCCCAACTTATCCAGATACTCCAATGCCAGGATATTCCTTTTTTTGCGGCTTACTCCTTGGTAGAATAGTGGCAGGGCTACATTCTCCACAGCATTCTTAAAAGAAATCAAGTTGAAGGACTGGAAGATAAATCCTATCATCCGGTTTCTGTATTCTGCAGCTTTGGTTTCGCTGAGGTCTTTTATCAGTACGTTATTCAGGTAATAGTCACCGGTATCATAGTTGTCAAGAATACCCAGTATGTTTAGCAAGGTAGACTTTCCCGATCCTGATGCTCCCATAATAGAAACGAACTCTCCACGTTTTATGTCGAGGTTGATACCTTTGAGTACATGGAGGGGAGCTCCATTGTAGTAAGTCTTGTTAATGTCTTTGAGGTGTATCACAATTTCTTTTATTTAGTTTGGCTTTTCTTATAATTTCTCCTATTAGACGCACGGAAGATACGAAAAGTTGCAAACAGAGTGAAGTTTTTTAAAAAAACATTTTGTAGACTCAATCTTCTTTACGTAATTTGTGTGCAATAAATTATTAATAAGCTAACCCTTTTAAACGAACTATCATGAATTCAAACATGGAAAAACCCTACGTAGTAGGTATTGACATAGGCGGAACAAACTCTGTCTTTGGTATTGTAGATGCACGCGGTACTATTATTGCAAGCGGCTCTGTAAAAACTCAGGCTTATGAAACAGTAGAAGAATATGTAGATGAAGTATGTAAAAATCTTCTTCCTCTTATCATCTCACAAGGTGGCGTTGAAAAAATAAAAGGTATCGGTATCGGTGCTCCTAACGGAAACTATTATAGCGGAACAATCGAATTCGCTCCTAACTTGCCTTGGAAAGGTATTATTCCTTTGGCTGCCATGTTTGAAGAACGTCTTGGCATTCCTACGGCTTTGACTAATGATGCCAATGCGGCCGGTGTAGGTGAAATGACCTATGGAGCTGCGCGTGGTATGAAGGATTTTATCATGATTACATTGGGCACAGGTGTCGGTAGCGGTATTGTTATTAACGGACAGATGGTTTATGGTCACGATGGTTTTGCCGGTGAGTTGGGCCATGTGATTGTTCGTCGCGGTACGGGACGTATGTGCGGTTGCGGACGTAAAGGTTGTCTGGAGACGTATTGCTCGGCTACAGGTGTAGCCCGTACGGCTCGTGAATTCTTGGCTGCACGCACGGATGCCAGCCTTTTGCGTAATATTCCTGCAGAAAACATTACTTCAAAAGATGTATATGATGCAGCAGTGCAGGGTGATAAATTGGCACAGGAAATTTTTGAGTTCACAGGTACTATACTTGGTGAGGCTTTGGCAGATTTCATTGCATTCTCCAGTCCGGAGGCAATTGTGTTGTTCGGTGGTCTTGCAAAATCGGGTGATTATATCATGAAACCGATCCATAAAGCAATGGAAGATAATTTGCTTAATATCTATAAAGGTAAAACCAAGCTATTGGTTTCCGAATTAAAAGATTCTGATGCTGCTGTGCTGGGTGCCAGTGCATTGGCTTGGGAGTTGAAAGACTTGTAATCTTTTTAAGAGTCTACTTCATTATTATATAAAGGTAATAAAGCCCCGGGCGAACATTTGTTTGTCCGGGGCTTTTGCATGTTGCCATTTTGTATGTATGGACTTTATGATGTATTTGTCTTTTTAGGTAATAAAAACACCCTTTGGGGTGACAGGTCAGTGTTTGCTTATATACTATCTTTGCAATATCCTATTTTAAAATAAATTAATGATATTATCAATGCTTCAATAGGATATAAAGCATTTGTTTAGAGCTTGATAAGATCTTTGTTTAATCTGATAATTGTAAATTATGAAAGCAGTTAATTATTTGTTGATGCTGGCAGGTTTCTACCTACTGGTATCTTGTGGAGATGGTAAAGTATCTGATCGGGTAATAGAAGATACTGGAAATGCACTTTTAACTTTGGGAGGTACCGCACCGGATCAAGCCGCGTATAAAGCAGCCTATCTTCCGATAGGGGATGTAACTTTCGATGAATCGGCTACCATTAAATACGGATCTGTGGGAGAGCGCAATCTGAAAATGGAACAGTTTTTAGTTTTGCAGGAAGCAGGTTTGATTACTGTGGAGCAGAGGGAACGGGTAGGAGCGATTTATCGTATCATTGTCGGCTTGACTCCAGAAGGTGAAAAATACCTGAAAGGCACACCTTTAAAGCAGGGAAGCGTGGCGTTTGTTGCGATGAGAGGAGCCAATGAGAAGGTGGGCAAGGTGATTACCAAGGAGTATGTCGGGGAAAATAAAGGATATGCTCACTATACAGTTGTTCTCACCAACATCACTCCATTTGGCAAAATCTTGGAAAATTTTAAAGAGGGAGATATAGCGATAGAAAATGAAACCATGGAACTGATAAAGGATAAAGAGGGCAAATGGAAGCCTTACACAGTGCTGGATTATATGGCGAAGTAATATTATTAACATTATAAAGAAGTAAAAATGAAAAAGTTGTTTTATTTGTTTGCGCTTGTATATGCTTGTGTATCATTGGTTTCGTGTGAAGAAGAGGATAATGCGATCAAGCTGACAATCAACACATCGGTATACGATGTAGTGAAAGATTTGAGAGATGCGAAAGGCGATCTGTATTTCACGGATGAGTTGTCCGACGGTCTCCGGATTCGTGTTTCTTTTCTGGTTGTAAAGCAGGCAGGCAATGACGTCTCTATTGTTGCGAACGATAGCCGTTATCTCTCTAATATAAGTGCTATTGCTTCGTATACGACAGAAGAATTGGAACCAGGTGATTATAGTGTGATCGTTACGAGTGATTTTGTAAAGGGAAATATTGAATATAACCAGGTCTCGATCAACAAACAGTATAAGGGCCTGTCGGTTGAGTGTCTGCAAAGTGCAGGGGTCTATAATGCTTTCGGCACAGCTTATATGAGTGATATCGTGATGGATAGCAAAAAAGAAATAACGCTTAATACAGTTCGAAAAGGCGGTTTGGTTACTTTCCTGCTTAAAAATACGGACAAGATGACCGATGATTCATATGCTTTGACTATGGAAAAGTTTACTTATACGGCTTATGGGAAATTTGGTAACGATTTTAGCTACAGAACAGAAGCGATGCAACACAAGTGGACTGCCGGCATGACAGCCGTTCAGCATTATTGTGCTGCTACCGGAGCGGTAATAGACCCCATGACGTTGGGTTGGCAAGGCGATACTTATAAAATAAAATTGGGCAATGGAAAAGATGTGGTCCTTGAATTGGACTTCGCAACTGGAACAATAACCGCGAAGCCATAATTGTAATACTAACATTCATTATCTTGTAATATTGGAAAATAAAAAAGAGAAAATTCCTTACGGAACTTTCTCTTTTTTATCTCGAATTGGAGATTATCGGAATTAACCGTTAACTCTTTTTTCTTTGATTCTGGCTTTCTTACCGGTAAGTGCACGCAAATAATACAATTTAGCGCGACGAACTTTACCTACCTTGTTCACTTCGATGCTGTCGATAGCCGGTGATTCGATCGGGAAAATTCTTTCTACACCTACTGTTCCAGACATTTTGCGTACTGTAAAACGCTTCTTGTCACCGTGACCAGCAATTTTGATAACAACACCACGGTACAACTGTACACGTTCTTTGTTACCCTCGATGATACGATATGCTACGGTTACTGTGTCACCTGCTTTGAAGTTCGGATGCTGTTTACCGGTAGCAAATGCTTCTTCTGCAATTTTAATTAAATCCATTGTTGTTATTATTAAATTGTTTTATCGTTACAACGCAACATATCAGGCAACTCTCTCCTAACAGCGATTGCGCGAAAGCGGTGCAAAGTAACGAATTTTTTGGCACACTACCAACATTTTTATCTATATTTGTAGAACGATTAAAAAAACAGTATATGAAACAAACTTATGCAAAGCTCTTTTCGGGAGTGGCCCTAACGGGGCTTCTGATGCTTGCTTCCTGCCAGTCACCTTATAAACTGGCAAGAATTGATGGAAGCATGATTACAATCGATTCAATATGGGACGTACATCCAGATACGGACGCTGTGGCGTTGTTGGCTCCGTATAAGGCTTCGGTAGATAGCGTGATGTACCGGGTGGTAGGTACGAGTGAGATGACGATGGACAAAGGGGCGCCGGAGAGTTTGTTATCCAATCTGGTGGCGGACGTGTTGAGAGAAGCTGCCGTACAGGTATTGGGTAAGCCTGCCGATATGGGATTGATGAATATGGGCGGGTTACGTAATATACTTTCGGAAGGTGAAGTCACTTGTGGAAACATTTATGAAATATTGCCTTTCGAAAACTCCCTTTGTGTCGTGACAGTGAAAGGGAGTGTCTTGAAGGAACTGTTTGCATCCATTGCTGCCTGCCGGGGTGAGGGAGTAAGTGGGGTTCGCCTGGATATTACTAAAGACGGTGAACTGCTGAACGGTACTATCGGAGGAAAACCGGTGGATGATAACAAGCTGTACACGATAGCTACCATCGATTACTTGGCCGATGGAAATGACGGAATGAACCCATTGGTGAAAGCCGAGAACAGAGAGTGTCCTCCCGGAGCTACTTTACGTGGACTGTTCATGGATTATGTGGAGCAGCAGACAAAGGCCGGAAAGAAGATTACTTCTCGTATGGAAGGAAGAATTACAGTAAAATGATCATGAATAACGAATTTACAAAATAACCAGATAATGAAAAGGTATCAATTATCAATAACCATATTCTTTCTGCTATGTGCGCTTCTTCCGGGATTTGCACAGCAGACAAAAACACTTACATTGTTGCAAACCAGTGATACCCATAGCCGCATCGAGCCGATCGATGTACACGCTGCCGACAAATATGCCGGCATGGGTGGTTTTGTGCGTCGGGCTGCCCTGTTGGATCAGTTCCGTGAAAATAATCCCGATGTTTTAGTGTTCGACTGCGGAGACTTCTCGCAAGGTACACCCTATTACAACCTTTTTAAGGGAGAGGTGGAAATTAAAATGTTGAACCTGATGAAATACGATGCAGCCACTATCGGTAATCATGAGTTCGATTTTGGTTTGGAAAACATGGCGCGTTTGTTTAAAATGGCTGATTTTCCAATCGTTTGTGCCAATTATGGCATGGAGGGTACTGCGCTCGAAGGTCTTGTGAAGCCGTACGTCATATTGGAACGTGACGGATTGAAAATAGGAGTATTCGGGCTTGGTGCAAAAATGGAGGGGCTCGTACAGGCTGATAAGTGCGAAGGCGTAGTGTTCAAAGATCCCGTATCGGTGGCGAATGAGGTGGCTGCGAAGTTGAAAGACATGGAAGGGTGTGACGCTGTAGTTTGTTTGTCGCATCTTGGAATAAAAGAAGATGAGATGCTGGTACATCAAACACGAAATATCGATGTCGTACTTGGCGGCCATTCCCATACTTTTATGCAGGAGCCGGTCTTTTTCCAAAATCTGGACGGTGAATCAATCCCTGTATCGCATACGGGTAAGAATGGCATTTTTGTCGGGAAAATAGATTTGACATTTGAACGGGAATAAGGGAACGGATGCTAAACTGATAATTTGCCAATCATATATTTAGATGAGATGAAGAAATACCTGATACCTCTACTGCTTTTTTGCTTCGGTGAGTTTTTGTACGGTCAGACAAATGTACATCCTCTTCTTCTTTATAAAGCAGAACAAGATCCGCATTGCCGGCAATGGGTGGATTCGGTGATGAACCGGCTCAGCTTGAAAGAGAAGGTAGGGCAACTGTTTATTTATACCATTGCTCCGGTAGATACCAAGGCCAATCAGGCACTGTTGCGCGAAGCGGTGGATACTTATAAAGTAGGCGGTCTTTTATTTTCCGGTGGAAAAATGCAAACACAAGCTATCCTCACCAATCAGGCGCAACGTATGGCACGTCTTTCGTTGATGATTACTTTTGACGGGGAATGGGGATTGTCGATGCGCCTTCGCGGTACTCCGCTTTTTCCGCGCAATATGGTATTGGGATGTATACAGGATAATCAGTTGATTTATGAGTATGGCCGTGAAATGGCTCGTCAATGCCGTGAGCTTGGTGTACAGGTCAATTTTGCCCCTGTGGCGGATGTGAATATCAATCCGCAAAATCCGGTTATCAATAATCGTTCTTTTGGTGAGGACCCTGTGCGTGTGTCGGATAAAGTGATTGCTTATGCCAGTGGTTTGGAAAGTGGACGTGTTCTTTCTGTTTGTAAGCATTTTCCGGGACATGGAGATACGGATGTGGATTCTCATAAGGCATTGCCTGTCTTGCCTTTTACGCGTGAACGCTTGGATAGCGTGGAACTGTATCCGTTTAAAGAAGCGATACGGGCCGGGTTGAGCGGTATGATGGTAGGGCATCTCCAAGTGCCTGTTATCGAGCCTTTGAGTGGGTTGCCTTCATCCCTTTCGCGTAATGTGGTATATGGCTTATTGACGGAAGAATTAGCCTTTAGAGGGTTGATTTTTACAGATGCGCTTGCAATGAAAGGCGTTTCGGGTAATGCCGATCTTTGTTTGCAGGCTTTGAAGGCAGGGAATGATATGGTTCTCGCTCCGAGAAACTTGAAAGCAGAAGTACCGGCCGTGATCGGAGCGGTAGAGCGTGGTGAATTTTCGCGTGAGGAGTTGGATCGTAAATGCCGGAAAGTACTTACTTATAAATATGCCCTTGGACTTAGCCGAAAACCGAATATACAGCTTTCCGGTTTGGGAACCCGGATCAACACACCTCAGACGCGTGATCTGATCCGCCGCTTGAATCTGGCTGCCATAACTGTTTTGAATAATGAAGAACACATCCTGCCGCTTCATGCTGATAAAGAAATGCCGCCTATGGCTCTGCTGGAAGTGGGCGATGCCGGAGAGACGGATGCACTTGCCGGCAGGTTGGGAAAATATACGTCACTGGTGCGTTTCCGTCTTCGTAAAGGGATGACAGAAGCGCAGGAAAGGGTTTTGAGAGACTCGCTTTCCGGTTATCGCCGTGTTATTGTTGCGGTAAGCGAACAACGGCTGGCTCCTTTTCAGAACTTTTTTGCCGGATTGGCTACTGATAAAAAAAATCCCCCGACGGTTTATCTTTTCTTTACTCCCGGAAAGATGATGTTGCAGATACATCGTGCTGTTTCGATGGCACAAGCCGTTGTATTGGCACATTCTACGGGGCAGGATGTACAACGGCAGGTAGCCGATATCCTTTTTGCCCGTGCTTCGGCAGACGGCCGGCTTTCTGTCAGTCTTGGCGGGTTATTTGCTACGGGAGCCGGGGTGACGATTACTCCGCATACCCCTCCTCATTTTAAACCGGAAGAATACGGCATGTCTTCTGTAATGCTCGATCGTATTGATTCCATTGCCCGGATGGGAATAAAAGCAGGAGCTTATCCCGGTTGTCAGATTGTGGTGATGAAAGAGGGGCAGATTTTGTATGACCGCTGTTTTGGTACTCATGCAGGAAAAGGTAGTGCGCCGGTACATTCGGCCGATGTGTATGACATTGCTTCACTTTCAAAAACAACCGGAACATTGTTAGCTTTGATGAAGCTCTATGATAAGGGACGTTTTAATTTATCGGATAAGCTCTCCGATTATTTACCGTGGTTACAGGGAACCGATAAAAAGGACATAACTATTCGTGAAATACTCTTGCACCAATCCGGATTACCTGCCGGAATCGTTCTTTATCCCGAAGCTATTGATAAAGAGAGTTATAAAGGACGTCTGTTTTCTGTACGGCGGGATGCACTGCATCCATTGCGCTTGGGGGCTACTACATGGGTGAATCCTAATTTCCGTTTTTTGCCGGGAATGACTTCCAAAGTTCGTACTTCCGAATGCAGTTTGCAGATTAGTGACAGTTTATGGCTTAATAAGTCTTTCGTACAGGTTTTACAGGAAAAGATATCGGAGATACCGTTGAAAACCAAACAATACCGTTACAGTGATATCGGCTTTATCCTTTTGCGTTTTTTGGTGGATCGGTTGGCGGATATGCCGATGGATGAATATTTAGCGAAAGAATTTTATGCGCCAATGGGATTGGAACGTACGTTGTATCTTCCTTTGCGCCGTCTTCCGAAGTCAGAGATTATTCCCTCGGCCAATGACCGGTTTTTGCGAAAAAGTGTACTGCAGGGGTTTGTTCATGATGAGTGTGCCGCATTTCAGGGAGGAGTCGGCGGTAATGCCGGATTATTTTCTAATGCCCGTGAAATAGCCCGTATTTATCAGATGCTTTTGAATGAAGGAGAATTGGATGGGCATCGTTATTTGAGCCGCGAAACCTGTAAGTTGTTTACTACCGAGGTCTCTAAAATCAGCCGTCGCGGGCTCGGTTTTGATAAGCCGGATATGAAAACTCCTGATAAAAGTCCTTGTACAAAATCTGCACCGGCCTCTGTATATGGGCATACCGGTTTTACAGGTACTTGTGCCTGGGTCGATCCGGATAATGAACTGATCTATGTTTTTTTAAGTAATCGTACCTATCCTGATGCAACAAACCGCAAATTAATGGAGTTGGATATTCGTCCTCGAATACAGGAAGTACTTTATAAGGCGATGAAGTAGACAAATAAGTGGTGGTTCGTGATAAGAGATTAGTGATAAGCAATTAGTGATAAAGTGATAAGTGATTAGTGGGCTGCGCGATGATGCTGCAGGGTACTAATCACTTATCATTAATTACTAATCATTTATCACTATTTAGAACGACAATCCGATACGGAAACCGAAGTTGTTCAGTTTGTCCACATTGTAAGTCAATACGTTGTCGGCTTTGTTGGTGCTATAGCTATAATACAGGGCCAGATGCAATCCCGGACCATAAGCCCATGGGTAAACATTCAAACCGACTTCCGGTGATACGTAGAAACCCCAGTTTTCGTTTCTGGATTCAAAGATGTTATAGTTAGAGCGGACTTTGGCATATTCTGTACCGAGTTTTACACCGGCATAAGGTTGCCATGCTCCACCACGGTTGAACTGATAACGTGCTGCGGCACCGAAAGGCAACTGAAAGATGGTGTGTTGCTGGTCACTGGTCATGCTACCGCCATTTACCGAAAAGGTTTCACGGCCTACATATTCATGGTTGGTGTGATAGTTTAGGAAGAGGCCTAATCCCAGGTTGGGGGTTACGAAATAACCACCTTCGAAGTTCATACCCCAGCCACTTGCATCATCTGCAAATCCATTGCTTAACGGTACATTAAATTGCCAGTCGATATTCGCATATCCATTATCTGATAATTGTGCCTTTGCCGGCATGGCAAAGACGAGAGCGAGGGCTGCGATGGCCAACACTCTGACGGAAATATATTTTATTGTCTTCATAACGTTTCTAATGTTAGTTGTTATTTGTTAGTAAGATAAGGTGATTGTGTAAATGCCTGGTTAACACCTTTCACAGCGAGTGCTTTGTTCATATTGCTGGAATAAACCAAGCCGGTCATGTAACTTGTCCATAAGATAGGCAGTTTTTCCTTTGGTCCTTCCGGTGCATCCAGATTTACAATTTCCGTGATGAATGAGTTGGTGCTATAACTATAGTTCACTGCGTATGGATAATACCATCCGCCACCCCAGTTGCCCCAGTAGCCTGAGCCCCAGTATCCGGGATAGCCCCACCACCATTCCGGTTGTCCGTAATCGGTGAAGAAATAGGTGCTTTTGATGTAACTTACTTGTATACCCAATTGAGCCTCTTCTTTAGAAGCCGCCATTATGTAACCTCTTTGATCCATATTGCTTTTATAAGCGGCGAGAATTTCTTGTGCAGCTTCTCCTTCCAGATATTCCGGTTCTTCTTTATCGCTGATCACGAGAATTTTGTCCGGCAAGTAGTAAGTGGTGAACTCTTTGAAGTTAGCCTTCTTGTCGTAATTGGTATACACCAAATAATCATTGTCCAATTTGTCCATGTCGGGGTCTTTTTCGCAAGCAGCGAACGCAAAGACCGCCAATAAAATAGGAATTAATCTCTTCATATCTTTTATAATGTTTAGGTTAAATAAAAAAATCCTGCCCTGGTACCTTAGGCTTTTGATAGAAACAACAACTTCTGTTATAAAAGGTTCGCAGAGGTGAATGTTAAAATGTTAAAGTATGGGCCGGATTATCTCCGGAAAGGGGTTATCTTTGTACGAAATTAAAAATCGGATACGTATGAAACAGTTACCTCGCTGCTATGCAGTACTTTGTTTTTTTTCACTTTTGCTTCTGTCCGCCCGTTTATCGGCACAGGCCGGTTTACTGGAAAAAGTGGAAAATATGGCTCTTGTCGATCGTGTGAAACCGTTGGAAACAACTGAATTTGTTGAGAAATACGTTATTTATTTCTCTCAACCTCTGGATCATCGTCATCCGAAAAAAGGTTCGTTTCATCAACGTGTTATTGTGGCACACGTCGGATTCGACCGTCCTACGGTGATCGTTACCGAGGGATATGGAGCCGCTTATGCCATGCGTCCGGGCTATCGTGAGGAGTTATCACGCTTGTTCAATGCGAATATGATATTTGTAGAACATCGCTTTTTCCTGGAGTCTACTCCGGAACCGAGAGACTGGAAGTATCTGACTGCCGAAAATTCTGCCAAAGACCTGCATGCCGTGACTGCTGCATTTAAGACGATGTATCCGGGGAAATGGATAAGCACGGGTATTAGCAAAGGAGGGCAGACTTCCTTATTGTATCGTGCTTTTTTTCCGGACGATGTGGATATTTCGGTTCCTTATGTAGCACCGCTTTGTTATGGCGTGGAAGACGGCAGGCATGAGCCGTTTCTGCAGCAGGTTTCTACGGCCGAAGAGCGGAAAAAGGTCGAAGATTTCCAGTTGGAAGTGTTGAAACGAAAAAGCAGGTTATTACCCCGTTTCGAAACCTATTGCACTGAAAAGAAGTATGTCTTTCGTGCTCCGTTAGATGAAATTTATGATTTTTGTGTGCTGGAGTATTCGTTTGCACTCTGGCAATGGGGGACGGAAGTGAGTAATATCCCTTCCTCTACGGCATCGGACGAAGAGATATTCCGGCATTTGTTGGATGTCAGTGACCCGTCTTATTTTACTTGCGATAGTCCGAATGTTTCTTTCTTTGTACAAGCGGCCCGTGAATTGGGATACTACGGTTATGATATCGAACCGTTCAGAGAATATCTTTCTATTAAAAGCAGCAAGCATTATTTGCGGAGGTTGATGCTTCCGAAAGAATTACGGCATATGAAATTTCATAAAAAGCTTGGTCGGAAAATAGTGAACTTTCTGAAGGACAATGATCCGAAGATGATATTTATCTACGGGCAAAATGATCCTTGGACAGCCGCCGGTGTGACTTGGCTAAAAGGGAAGAAAAATGTGTCGGTGTTTGTTCAACCCGGTGGAAGCCATTTGGCACGGATCAGCACATTACCGGAGGGCATGAGAATGCATGTGATTTCGCAGATACAAAAGTGGCTGGACGAATAGATGTTTTTTGTTCGTTTTGTTGTATTTTATGAGTCTTTGTCGTGTTTCTCTACGAGGAAGGCGTTGTTCCTCTACGAAAAACGAAGGGAAACTCTACGAGGAACGGTAAGTTCCTCGTAGAGAAAAAGAAGCCGTGTCTTAGTATATTGATATACAATGACTTATAAAAACGATGGAATGTGTGCTATTTTTACTGTTTACACTCATGCTTTCAGAGCCAGTTTAAATTATTTATAGAAGAGGTTTGAGCATTTCCGGCACTTCCACTTTTTCGAGGTTAATGGCTTCCAATTGTTTCTCCCCCTTCGGGGTCAAACTGAAATACATTTGTCTTTTATCCGTTTCCCCTAAGGCTCTTTTTATCAATCCCTTTTCTTCCACGGTTCTGATGACTTTAGAAGTGTGGGAAGTTCCCATTTCGGTACGGGCAGACAAATCTGTGGATGTCATCTCCTTTTGGGCTTCCTGCAGGGCACACAGTATCATCGCTTCATTAAGTGATAAACCGTATACTTCTTCAAACTGCGCTTCAAAGCCCGCGAGGGCTTTGTAAATATCGCGCATTATGCATATTGTTTTCATTTATTTTTTTATATAAACAGGTTAATGTTCGCATTGTCGGCGCGTTCCATATACGTAGCTACTCCGCCAATGGTTATTTCATCCAATAATTCTTCTTTTTTCACTCCCATTACGTCCATAGACATTTGACAAGCAATAAATTCCACACCATTCTCCAATGCTTGCCGGCGCAGAGATTCCAGTGAGTCTATGCCTTTGTGCTTCATTATGGACCGCATCATTTTTCCTCCTATGCCTCCCATACTCATTTTGGATAATTTCAACTTTAGTGAACTGGAAGGTAACATCATACCGAACATTTTTCCAAAAATATCCTTTTTTACTTTGGGTTTACTAAGCCGTTTTATAACGTTCAGTCCCCAAAAGGTGAAGAAGATAGTTACCTTTTGCCCGGTTGCTGCTGCACCGTTTGCCAGCACAAAGGTAGCTAATGCTTTATCAAGATCATCGCTAAACATGATAAAAGTTTTGCCTTTACCTTCGCAGGAAGTCACCAGATTACAGGCTTTCGGTTCCTCTTTTTCAATAATCACCACCGATTTTCCACCTGAACTTTCTTTAGAAATCAGCTTGTTCCCAGTGGAATTGCACCATGCAGACGCATCACGCGCAAAACCGGGATCAGTGGAAATGACCTCTACCCGTTCGCCGGGAGTGAGTGTATCCATTGTTTTTTTCATTTTCAGGATAGGTCCGGGACACTGCATACCACAGGCATCCACCCGAATGACACGTGCTGATGAATCGGTGTTTGCTGACGGCTGCGGAGAAGGGGTGACGGTAGTAGGAGTTACCTTATTATCAGTGTGTTGAATGTCATTTTCTTCGTTCAGAACAATGGGTGCGGTAGCCGCCTTATAAATTTTTAATCCGCCGGAAAGGTTGCGCACTTTATCGTATCCATGCTGAGAAAGTATACGGTAGGCTAAATATCCTCTTAGGCCGACGGCACAGAACACGTATACGGGTTTGTCTTTGGGAATTTCGTCAATGCGGTCACGTATTTCATCCAATGGTATGTTGACTGCGCCCGGCAATGATCCTAAAGAGAATTCATCGGGTGTCCGTACGTCCAATAGAAATTCGTGTTCCAGCCGGATATCGCGCAGATCGCGCCAATAAACAAGCTTCACTTTTTCTGCAATGATATCTTCGGCCACGTAACCTGCAATGGCTACCGGATCTTTGGCCGATGAGAACGGAGGTGCATATGCCTGTTCCACTTGCGTCAGGTCGTAGATGGTGCCTTGATGTTTGATAATAAGTGCAAATTCATCGATACGCTTGTCAACTCCGTCGTAGCCGACAATCTGCGCACCGTATAGTTTACCGCTTTCTTTATCAAACGTGATTTTGATACTCATCTGGGTAGCATCCGGATAATAACCGGCATGTGAAGAAGAATGAGTGGTTGATGAGACGTAGGCTATTTCTGCTTGTCGCAGGCGTTTACCGGGCAATCCGGTGGTCGCTACGGTGAGGTCGAATACTTTGGCAATGGAAGTACCGATAGCTCCTTCATATTTGATTTTTGCTCCTAAAAGATTGTCGGCAACGATACGGCCTTGCCTGTTGGCAGGGCCTGCGAGGTAGTTCAACCAGGGTTTTCCCGTGATCGGATGGCGGTATTCAATGGCATCGCCGATTGCATAGATCGCTTCATCTGAGGTTTGCAGGAAGTCATTTACGGCAATACCGCCGGCTTCTCCGATTGTCAGTCCGGCAGCACGTGCCAATGTCGTTTCCGGACGTACGCCGATGGAGAGTATGACGATATCCGCCTGAATCGATTGCCCGTTTTTGAATATTACTTTCAGTTCTTTTCCTGTTCTCTCAAAGGAGGCGACCGCTTGTTCCAGATATAAATTCACTCCTTTATCCATCAGATGCTGATGTACGAGGGAAGCCATCGAGAAATCGATGGGAGTCATTACCTGATTGGCCATCTCTACGATCGAGACCTTAGCTCCCAACGCATGTAAGTTTTCTGCCATTTCCAGACCGATAAATCCGGCCCCGATAACCACTGCTTTACGAACAGGGTGTTCATGGATATATTTTTTTATCCGGTCCGTATCATAGACATTTCTGAGTGTAAAGATGCCGTCGGAATCGATCCCCGGCAGAGGTGGTCTGACCGGTATTGCACCGGTAGAGATCAATAATTTGTCGTAACTTTCTTCGTATGTATCCTCACTGTTGAGACGTACGGTCACTGTTTTTTTCTTGCGGTCGATAAAGATAACTTCATTTTCTGTACGTACATCCACACGAAAACGTACGGAAAAAGCTTCGGGAGTCTGTACGAATAATTTTTCACGATCGGTTATCACATCTCCGATATAATAAGGTAATCCACAGTTAGCGTAAGAAATATACTTACCTTTTTCAAGGAGAATGATTTCCGATGTTTCGTCCATTCTTCTGATTCGGGCGGCAGTGGTTGCTCCACCTGCTACACCTCCAATGATGATAATTTTCATATTTATTTTAGTTGTAAATAGTTTCCTTTGGAAATAATAACGTTCAATAAATATAAAAAGTTCATGAACTACGGAAAATACTTTCAGCTTTCAGTTCTCGATCCCTAATTTTTAGGTTCTCGGCTTTCAATTCCCAACACTTAACTTTCAACTCTCAATTTTCAACTTCCAACTACACAAGCATTTTATCCTCAAATAAAGAATTGCTGAGAGCTTGTAGCGCTTTTTTCTTATCACTGGTTTTCACAACAACGGATACGTCGTTGTTGGTGCTCCCATAAGAGATCATGCGTAGTGGGATGTCTTTCAATGCTTCCATAATTTTTGCTTCGAATCCGGTATATTGCCATTTCATGTTACCTACGATGGAGATGATGGACATATGATCTTCTACTGTGACGTTTGCATATTTCGATAATTCGCGGATGATGCGTGGCAATGCTTCGTTGTTGTCCGTCGCAATAGAAATATCGGTACTGGAGGAGGTGAGCAGACACAATGATGTCTGGTATCTGGCAAATGTGTCGAAAACCTTACTGGTGAACAGATAAGGGCGCAAGGCATGATTGGATTCGAATTTAAGATAGAATATCGAGTCCTTTGCGGCAATGGCTTTTATAATACGATCGTCTTGGCTTTTGGAAATAAGTGTGCCTTCGGCTTGAGGTTCTATCGAACTGAGCAATCGTACCGGAATGTCTTTTTGGCGGGCCGGTGCAATACAAAAAGGATGGAGGATTTTTGCTCCGAAGTATGCCAGACGTTCAGCTTCTTCAAAACTCAGTTTCTTTATGGGAGTGGTATTTTTTACGATACGCGGGTCGTTATTGTGCATACCGTCTATATCAGTCCATATTTGAATTTCTTCAGCATTGATAGCTGCTCCGATGAGTGAAGCGGTGTAGTCGCTTCCACCCCGTTTGAGGTTATCTGTTTCGTTGTAGGCGTTTTTACAGATGAACCCTTGGGTGATAAATAGTGGAATTCCTTTGTATTTCTTTATTAGTTCCGACAAATGTTTTTCAATGTATTCCATATCCGGTTCACCATCGGGGCCTATACGCATAAAGTCGAAAGCGGAAAGGAGTACATTGCTTTTTTTTTGTTCTTTCAAATAAAAGCTCATTAATGCTGTACTGATGAGTTCGCCTTGTGCAACTATTTCTTTTTCATCGGCAACTGTAAATGAGTTGCGGGTGAAATTCCAAAGTAAGCGAAAGCGATCCAGAATATAATCTATGGCTTGTCGCTTTATACAATCATCTTTTAATAATTTGTTGGCAAAATCCACAAAATAGAATTCAAGCTTAGTGATTTCGTTGTGAGCCTCGTCTATTTCTCTGTTGAAGATGTACGAAACTATTTTCTCCAGATGGTCTGTGGTGCCTGCTGTGGCGGAGAGTACAACTATTTTAGGATGATCATCACTAATCAGATTTGCTACATTCTTCATTCTTTCTACAGAACCGACAGAGGTTCCACCAAATTTACAGACTTTCATTGTTTCTTGTTTTTTAATACGGTTATTCTTGTTTTTATTTTCATAACCACCTTTTCATTTCAGTTCGTTTTTATCAAAATGAAAAGGAGGGAGAGATGTTTCTTATTTTCGAACTATAATCGAAAAATGCTGTTATAAAGCGGATTATACAATTAGTAGACTCTTCTTTGCTGTGACATCTCAGCTATAAAAAATCAAATGGCATGCCAAAGGTTTGGGTGATAAGATGAAAAGACGTATATTTGCGAATCCTGTTTTTACCGCTCTTTTGAATCATGAGTAAAATTCTTATTATCGATGATGAAGCCCAGATTCGTAGCTTGTTAGCACGAATGATGGAGCTGGAAGGATATGAGGTGTGTCAGGCCGGTGATTGTAAATCGGCATTGAAACAATTGGAACTTCATTCTCCCGATGTGGCTTTGTGTGATGTATTTCTTCCGGATGGAAACGGCGTTGATTTAGTGTTGGCCATTAAAAAAACGGCTCCCAATGTGGAGGTTATTCTTCTCACAGCCCATGGCAATATTCCGGATGGGGTACAGGCTATTAAAAACGGTGCTTTTGATTATATCACAAAAGGGGATGACAATAATAAAATCATCCCTTTAATCAGCCGCGCTGTAGAGAAGGCACGGATGAATGTACGTCTTGAAAAACTGGAAAAGAAGGTGGGACAGATGTATTCGTTTGATTCTATTTTGGGCGATTCTAAGGCGTTGAAAGCGGCTGTACAATTGGCTCAAAAGGTATCTGTGACTGATGTCCCGGTGTTATTGACTGGTGAGACGGGGACCGGTAAGGAGGTGTTTGCACAAGCTATTCATTATAATAGTAAACGTGGAAAACAGAATTTTGTAGCTGTCAATTGTTCCTCATTTAGTAAGGAACTGCTGGAGAGTGAAATGTTCGGTCATAGAGCCGGTTCTTTTACCGGGGCATTGAAAGATAAGAAAGGGCTTTTTGAAGAAGCCAATAATGGTACTATTTTTCTGGATGAGATTGGAGAAATGGCTTTTGAATTGCAGGCGAAATTACTCCGTATTCTTGAAACCGGTGAATATATAAAGATAGGAGATACCAAACCGACTCGGGTGGATGTGCGTATTATTGCCGCTACTAATCGTAATCTGCCGGAAGAAATAGTAGCCGGACGTTTTAGGGAGGATTTATTCTATCGTCTTTCTGTTTTTGAGATACATCTTCCACCATTGCGTGAACGTAGTGGCGATATTAAAATCTTGGCGGAGGCATTTGTCCGTAAATTCTCAGAGAAACTTTCTTATTCGGTGACGAAAATGTCTCCGGAATTTCTTGTTGCGCTTAGCCAACAATGCTGGAAAGGAAATATTCGTGAATTACGGAATGTGATTGAACGTAGTTTGATAGTATGTGACGGAGAATGCTTGGATGTATGCGATCTGCCTCTTGAAATACAAAACAGTCATTATGAACGGTCGGATGAAGCGGCCGCTCCGGGAAGTTTCGAACTGGCAGCGATGGAACGGCGGCATATTGCCCGTGTATTGGAGTATACCAAGGGAAATAAAACCGAAACTGCCCGTTTATTGAAGATCGGGCTTACCACATTATACCGTAAAATTGAAGAATATAAACTTTGATGAATGATGCATTGATAGGGTGTGATACTGTTATACCTTTTTAATTAATCCGATATATATCCGTTAGGAAAAGTCGATATGGTACAAGTGTGCCGGGGCTTTTCAAAATAGTGTAATCCTTTTCAAAATGGAAGGGTTACACTATTTTTGTGTGTGCCTGTCGTTGAATATAATTTATTGATATATAATCGATTATGATATAATCTTCTCTTTTGGCATATATTTGGCATATAGCAAGTCTGGTAAAAACAATTAATAACAATTTAAAAACAAGGTAAAAACATGGGAATAACATTATCATTCATTTTCTGCCTGTTTAGCGGCTTTGCTTGCTTCTGGCTATTTTGGAAATGCGTAGATTGGTTTGAGAATATTTAGAAAGAGGAGAATTAGAGTTATGTATACAATACTATTTGTAATAGGTATCGCAATCTTCGGTTATCTGATGTATGTGCTCATCAGACCCGAAAAGTTTTAAACTACTTTTTATCGTATTAAAGCAATGAATACAGAAATATTAGGTGTGGCTTTGCAAATTGTCCTGATGGTGGTATTGGCCTATCCATTGGGAAAATACATTGCCAGGGTTTATAAGGGAGAGAAGACGTGGTCGGACTTTATGGCTCCCGTGGAGAAATTAATTTATAAGGTATGCGGCATCGATCCGAAGGAGGAAATGAACTGGAAACAGTTTTTAAAGGCATTATTGATTTTGAATGCTTTCTGGTTTTTCTGGGGGATGGTTCTTTTGGTCAGTCAGGGATGGTTACCGTTGAATCCCGATGGAAACGGTCCGCAAACTCCTGATCAGGCATTCAATACTTGCATCAGCTTTATGGTGAACTGTAATTTGCAGCACTATAGTGGCGAAAGCGGATTGACGTACTTCACACAACTATTCGTTATCATGCTCTTCCAGTTTATTACGGCGGCAACCGGTATGGCGGCCATGGCGGGTATGATGAAAGCGATGGCTGCTAAAACGACCAAGACTATCGGTAATTTCTGGCAATTTCTTGTGGTGAGTTGTACCCGTATTTTACTGCCACTTTCTTTAATTGTAGGTTTCATTCTTATTCTACAAGGAACTCCGATGGGATTTGACGGAAAGATGAAAGTTACTACTTTGGAAGGTCAGGAACAGATGGTTTCACAAGGTCCTGCGGCTGCTATTATACCTATCAAGCAATTAGGAACGAATGGGGGTGGCTATTTTGGCGTCAACTCTTCACATCCCTTGGAAAATCCGACTTTCCTCACAAATGCAGTGGAGTGTTGGTCTATTCTGATTATCCCGATGGCAATGGTGTTTGCTTTTGGATTCTACGTAAAACGGAAAAAGTTAGCGTATAGCATATTTGGTGTAATGCTGGTTGCATATTTAATCGGAGTCTTTATTAATGTAAGCCAGGAAATGGGAGGAAATCCCCGTATCGATGAGATGGGAATTTCTCAGGCCGGCGGAGCGATGGAAGGCAAGGAGGTACGTATCGGTGCGGCTTCCGGTGCACTTTGGAGTGTAACGACTACGGTCACATCCAATGGTTCTGTCAACAGTATGCATGATTCTACCATGCCGCTCAGTGGTATGATCGAGATGTTGAATATGCAGATCAATACTTGGTTTGGTGGTGTCGGTGTAGGTTGGATGAATTATTACACTTTTATTATTATAGCAGTGTTTATCAGTGGATTAATGGTAGGGCGTACACCGGAATTTTTAGGAAAGAAAGTAGAGGCCCGCGAAATGAAAATAGCGACCATTGTGGCATTGCTTCATCCGTTTGTGATTTTGGTAGGCACGGCTTTATCCAGCTACCTGTACGCACATCATCCGGAGTTCGTGACGAGTGAAGGCGGCTGGTTGAACAACCCAAGTTTTCATGGATTGAGCGAACAGCTTTACGAGTATACTTCTTCTGCGGCCAACAATGGTTCCGGTTTCGAAGGGCTGGGAGATAATACTTATTTTTGGAATTACTCATGCGGTATAGTACTTATTCTGAGTCGTTTTATTCCGATTGTAGGTCAGGTGGCCATCGCCGGGTTGCTGGCTCAAAAGAAATTCATTCCGGAGAGTGCAGGTACTTTGAAAACGGATACGGCAACTTTTGGTGTTATGACTTTTGCTGTTATTTTCATTGTGGCTGCTTTGTCATTCTTCCCGGTACACGCATTGAGCACGATTGCCGAACATTTTAGCTTATAAAAAGTAAAAAGGAGAAAGAAAAGTATGAAAAATAATAAATCCGCTTCTTTATTTCAAAAGGAGCAAGTTATGGAAAGCTTGAAGCAGTCGTTCGTGAAATTGAACCCACGGATGATGATAAAGAATCCGATTATGTTTACCGTGGAGATAGTGACTGCCATTATGCTCGCTGTCACGATCCTTTCATTGGGAACAACGGAATACGGTACTTTCGGATACAATTTTGTCGTGTTTGTGATACTGTTCATTACCTTATTGTTTGCCAATTTTGCCGAGGCTATTGCCGAAGCGAGAGGAAAGGCGCAAGCCGATAGTTTGCGTAAGACCCGTGAAGAGACTCCCGCAAAGGTACTCGTAGGAGATAAAGTACAGACAGTAAGCAGTTCGAAATTGAAGAAAGGTGATATTTTCATTTGCGAGGCAGGGGATACGATTCCTGCCGATGGTGAAATAATCGATGGGTTGGCTTCTATCGATGAGAGTGCGATCACTGGAGAATCGGCACCGGTAATCAGAGAGGCCGGAGGTGATAAAAGTTCTGTAACCGGTGGTACGAAAGTGCTTTCTGATAACATTAAAGTGTTGGTTACACAACAACCCGGAGAGAGTTTTTTAGATAAAATGATTGCATTGGTAGAAGGTGCTACCCGCCAGAAAACGCCGAATGAAATTGCATTGACTATTTTATTGGCAGGTTTTACATTGGTTTTCGTAATTGTCTGTATAACCTTGATCCCTTTTGCCGATTATACGAATGTCGACCATCCGGGCACAACGATTTCCATTGCCGCAATCATTTCTTTGTTCGTTTGTTTGATTCCCACTACTATTGGCGGTTTACTGTCCGCTATCGGTATTGCCGGGATGGATCGTGCTTTGCGGGCAAATGTGATTACGAAGTCGGGTAAAGCTGTTGAGACGGCAGGGGATATCGATACCTTGCTGCTCGACAAAACCGGGACAATTACCATAGGTAACCGGAAAGCGACCAGATTTCACGCAGCTCCCGGTATCAATGAGCGTAGCTTTATTGAAGTTTGTTTATTGGCATCCTTATCCGATGAGACTCCGGAGGGAAAATCCATCGTAGAGTTGGGGCGCGAATCCGGACTCCGAATGAGAAATCTGAATACGACGGGTGCTCATATGATTAAATTTACAGCCGAGACCAAATGTTCGGGTGTTAATCTGGCCGATGGGACTCAGATCCGTAAGGGGGCTTTTGATGCGATTCGTCAGATGGTAGAGAAAGCCGGAAATAAATTTCCGAAAGAAGTGGAAGAGGTAATTGCATCTATTTCCGGTAATGGTGGTACGCCGTTAGTGGTTTGTGTAGACCAGAAAGTGAATGGTGTCATCGAATTGCAGGATATTATTAAACCGGGTATTCAGGAACGTTTTGAACGTCTGCGTAAAATGGGAGTGAAGACTGTAATGGTGACAGGTGACAACCCTTTGACTGCTAAATACATTGCAGAGAAAGCCGGAGTAGATGATTTTATAGCAGAAGCCAAACCGGAAGACAAGATGGAATATATTAAAAAAGAGCAGCAATCCGGTAAATTGGTAGCAATGATGGGAGACGGAACGAACGATGCTCCTGCTTTGGCACAAGCCAATGTGGGAGTGGCAATGAATAGCGGTACACAGGCAGCAAAAGAGGCTGGAAATATGGTTGACCTTGATAATGATCCTACTAAATTGATCGAAATCGTGGAAATCGGAAAACAGTTGTTGATGACTCGGGGTACGCTGACTACTTTCTCCATTGCCAATGACGTTGCCAAATACTTTGCAATTGTTCCTGCATTGTTTATGGTGGCCATCCCTGAATTGGCTGCATTGAATATTATGGGATTGCACAGTCCTGAAAGCGCCATTCTTTCGGCTGTCATATTTAATGCGATTATTATTCCGATTTTGATTCCGTTGGCTTTGAAAGGAGTACAATACAAACCGATAGGAGCCAGTGCGTTACTTCGCCGTAACCTGCTTATATATGGTTTGGGTGGCGTGATCGTACCTTTTGTGGGTATTAAATTAATAGATATGGTGGTTAGTATATTCTTCTAAATCGTGTAGTAATGAAAACTTTATTGAAATCATTAAAAATAACTCTTGCCTTCTGTATATTTTTTTCTGTGTTTTACATTTTTGTCTTGTGGCTGTTTGCACAATTTGCCGGTCCTAACAACGGTAATGCGGAAGTTGTAACATTAAATGGTGAAGTTGTCGGAGCTGCTAATGTAGGGCAGGCTTTTACAAAAGATATTTATTTTTGGAGCCGTCCTTCGTGTGCCGGCGATGGTTATGACGCTGCCAGTTCCGGTGGTAGCAACAAGGGGCCTACTAATCCTGAATATTTGGCCGAAGTAGAGGCACGTATCGATTCTTTCCTGATTCATCATCCCTATTTGAAGCGTAGTGAGGTGCCTGCTGAGATGGTGACGGCCAGTGGTTCGGGTTTGGACCCCAATATTACTCCGGCTTGTGCCTACGTACAAGTAAAAAGAGTGGCCCAGGCACGTGGCTTAAGCGAAGAAGCGGTAAGGGCGATTGTAGATAAATCCGTGGAAAAACCTTTGTTGGGGCTTTTTGGGACAGAGAAAGTAAATGTATTAAAGTTGAATGTAGCTTTGGAAGAAGCAAAAAAATAGTTTAAGGTATGAAGATTTTTAGTAAAGAATTAGTTGTTAGTTTATTAACTGTTACAGTATCTGGTTTCATGGGGATAACAAATGCGAATGCACAGGAATTTACAGTTCAGGGAGATCTTGTCAGTTCTTATGTTTGGCGTGGTATGTATCAGACAGGAGCGAGTTTTCAACCGACCTTGGCATTCAGTGTCGGGGGATTTTCGCTGACAGCTTGGGGATCTACTGATTTTGACGGGTATGCATCCGCCGAAGGGATGGCAAATAAAGAGATTGATCTGACAGCTGCTTATACATTTGGTGAAAGTGGTCTTACTCTCTCGGTTGCCGATCTTTGGTGGGCAGGTCAAGGACGTGGAAAGTATTTTAACTTTAAAAGTCATGAAACGGCTCACCATTTTGAGGCTGGGTTAGCTTACACGTTACCGGTCGAAAAGTTTCCTTTATCTATTGCATGGTATACCATGTTTGCTGGTATGGACAAGAAACTGAACGACAAAGGTGAGGAAAAGCAGAATTACTCCTCTTATGTCGAATTCAATTATCCGTTTTCTTTAAAATCAGTAGATTTGAATGTAACTTGTGGTATTGTTCCTTACAAGGCGGCTCTACAATACAATTGTAATGGTTTTGCTGTAACTAATGTAGCATTGAAAGGAACTACGGCCATTCGGCTTACGGATAAATTCTCATTACCTGTTTTTGCGCAGGCCATCTGGAATCCCCGTATGGAGGATGCCCATTTGGTATTTGGGATAACGTTGAGACCTTGATTGTGATTTCAACATTTTTTTTGAGAATCTCATGAATTAGTTGTAGGGCTCGTAGCAATAGTGATTATTGTTACGGGCTATGTCATTCTTAAATAGATATAGGATGGAGAGAGAAGAAAGTGTACAACATTTTCTGGACCTGATAAAGAAGTCGCGCCGGGGGAAGTTCAAAATTTACATCGGAATGATTGCCGGGGTAGGTAAAACTTATCGAATGTTGCAAGAAGCGCGTGAACTGCTTGATAATGGTGTGGATGTGCGGATTGGTTATGTGGAGACACATGGGCGTGCCGGTACGGAGGCAATGTTGGAAGGTCTACCGGTGATTTCCCGGAGGAAAATCTTTTATAAGGGTAAAGAACTGGAAGAGATGGATTTGGAAACCATCATTCGTATCCACCCGGAGATTGTTGTTGTGGATGAACTCGCCCACACTAATGTGGAAGGGAGTTTAAATGAAAAACGTTGGCAGGATGTAATGACTCTGCTTGACGAAGGCATAAATGTGATTTCTGCTATTAACATTCAGCATATTGAAAGTGTAAATGAAGAAGTGCAGGATATTTGTGGCATTGAGGTGAAAGAACGGGTGCCCGATAGTGTGTTGCAAGAAGCGGATGAAGTGGTGAACATCGACCTTACTGCCGAAGAGCTGATAACCCGTTTGAAGGCCGGAAAAATCTATCGTCCGGAAAAAATAGAGATGGCCTTGAATAATTTCTTTAAAACCGAGAACATTCTTCAGCTTCGGGAGTTGGCATTAAAAGAGGTAGCATTGCGTGTTGAGAAGAAAGTGGAAAATGAGGTGGTAGCCAGCGTCGGGATACGGCATGAACGTTTTATGGCTTGCATCAGTAGCCATGAAAAAAGTCCGAGACGGATCATTCGTAAGGTGGCGCGGCTCGCTACCCGTTATAATACCTCTTTCATTGCACTTTATGTGCAGACTCCGCGTGAGAGTATGGATCGAATTGATTTAGCAAGCCAACGATATCTGTTGAATCATTTTAAATTGGTGGCGGAATTGGGAGGCGAGGTTGTGCAGGTACAATCGAAAGACATATTGAAAAGTATTGTCGATGTTTGCCGTGAAAAGCAGATTACCACAATTTGTATGGGGAGCCCGAATCTCCGTATACCGAAAGTCTTTTCTACCGTATTCGGTTATAAAAAGTTTTTGGCTGATTTAGCACAAGCGAACGTAGATTTGATTATACTTGCAGTGGAATAGATAATGTGCAGATGTACCCGATTTCTTTAATTGGCACATTGGCATATTTGACACATTACTAAATTATTTATTATGAATATAAAAACGAAATTACTTTTGGGTATTGGAATGTTGGCAGGCATGATTATCCTGCTGGTGACGCTTTCTGTTGTTAATTTGCAGATATTGACAGCTACCGAGCCCGATAGTCCGGCAGCTATGCCCGGGCTGGAACGCGCTTTGCTGTGGGTTTCTGTCACGGGAGGAATTTGCATCCTGACGGGACTTTTTTTGTTGTTTTGGCTTCCTCGCTCCATCAGTCGGCCTATAAAAGAACTTAAACAGGGAATTCTTGAGATAGCCAACCATAATTATGAGAAACGGCTCGAGATGAAAGGAAATGAAGAATTTCGTGAAGTAGCCGACAGTTTCAATCGCATGGCGGAACGTTTGACTGAATACCGGGCCAGCACTTTGGCCGATATTCTTGCAGCCAAAAAGTTCTTGGAAGCTATTGTAAATAGTATCAATGAACCGATCATCGGTTTGAATACCGAACGCGAGATTCTTTTCATCAATAATGAAGCATTGAATGTTCTTAACTTGAAAAGGGAAAATGTCATTCGTAAGTCGGCAGAGGAATTATCATTGAAGAATGACCTGCTCCGCCGTTTGATTCGTGAACTGGTAACTCCCGGAAATAAGGAAGAACCATTAAAGATATATGCCGACAATAAAGAAAGTTATTTCAAGGCTTCCTATATTCCTATTAATAATACCGGTGTTGGGCAAGGTGAACCTCATAGGTTGGGGGATGTCATTCTTTTGAAGAATATTACGGAATTCAAAGAATTGGATTCTGCTAAAACCACCTTTATTTCTACGATCTCCCATGAATTGAAAACTCCTATTTCCGCTATCATGATGAGTCTTCAGTTGTTGGAGGACAAACGTGTGGGAGTTTTGAATGAAGAACAGGGGCAATTATCTAAAAGCATTAAGGAAAATAGCCAGCGTCTGCTTGAAATCACCGGAGAGTTGCTGAATATGACGCAAGTGGAAGCCGGAAAATTGCAAATGATGCCTAAAATCACTAAGCCTATTGAACTGATAGAATATGCAATCAAGGCAAATCAGGTGCAAGCTGATAAATTTAATATACAAATTGAGGTGGAATATCCGGAAGAGAAAATTAGTAAACTGTTCGTAGATAGTGAGAAGATAGCTTGGGTGCTTACCAATTTGCTGAGCAATGCCATCCGTTATTCTAAAGAAAATGGCCGTGTCGTTATCGGTGCACAACAGGATGGAAATTATGTGGAACTTTATGTACAGGATTTTGGTAAAGGTATCGATCCGCGTTATCATCAAAGTATTTTCGACCGTTATTTCCGTGTGCCCGGAACAAAGGTACAAGGGAGTGGATTAGGACTGTCTATTTCTAAAGATTTTGTAGAAGCGCATGGCGGAACTCTGACTGTACAGAGTGAGCTGGGGAAAGGAAGCCGATTTGTAATCCGGTTAAAGGCATGATTCGGGACTATTCCTATGTCGTTTCGCCTTAAGTGCCGGGTATCGGACTACACTAACAGGTTTCTACAAGGCATCAAGGGGAAACCTCCTTTTCTTTGAATATAAACTTTCTTTTGTCTGGTGAAAAAATGCTGTTTGTTCTTTTATAATCTATAATCATTGTCATACATATATTGAGATAAATTGGAGATAAAGGAGGAGGTTTGTTCCGTTTTTTATATTTTTGTAGTGTTGGAATAATTAATGCAATGCACAAATGAAACAGAACGGAAGCACCATTACCCTTTTATCTCTTTTTATTGTAGCTTTCTGGTCGTGTGTCTCCAGGCCGGATGAGATTGTGACGACTCTTCAACGGGCAGAATCGTGTATGGAAATGTATCCGGACAGTGCTTGGCATTTGTTGAGTGGAATATCCGATCCTGATGATTTGTCTGACAAAAAACGGGCAGATTATGTGTTGTTGTTGACACAGGCACGTGATAAAAATTATATGGATATGTCTGTCGATTCTTCCATCACTTTTGCTGTTGATTATTTCAAGAAAAACGGTAATAAACGAAAGTACGGCAAAGCGTTGTATTATTACGGGCGGGTGCTTCAAGGAAAGCGGGAAACGTCACGGGCAATGAAAACTTTTTTGGATGCCCGGCACATTTTGGAAAAAACGGAGGAATACAAAATCATGGGATTACTGCTTACAGATATATCGATTTTAAATCGTGAACAATCGCTTTATGATGAGGCTATCAATACCTGCAGGCCGGCTATTGTTTACTATTATCGGGCAAAAGATACATTGGGGGTTACTTATACCTATCAGACGATGGGAAGTTCTTTTTTTCTAAAACAGGAGATGGATAGTGTCTATCAGTGCGCGACAAAGAGTTTGCAACTACTTTCGGATAATCCCGTCTTGTTGAGAATAGGGGCTTCTAAAATGTTGGGAATGATGTATAGCTTTCAAAAAGAATATCTTAAAGCCGAAGAAATTTTTCTAAAAATAATTGATGAAGAACCTCGCGAAGATAGACTTACAATGCACTATATGTCTTTGGGGCGTTTATATCAACTGATGGGGCAGAAAGAGTTGGCGGAAGAATATTTAAAATGCTGTCTGGATAGCCGCAGTTTGTTTACCCGTTCTGACGCTTATGCCTGTTTGGCCGGGTTAGCCAAAACCAGACATGACTATGAACAAGCTTTAACTTTGAAAGAAAAGTCCGATTCACTATTATATATTGCTGAAAATGAGAAAAAAAGGGAAGACCTGATGCGTCTTCAAACAGGATATCAGAGAGAAAGATTAGAAAAAGAAAAGCTACAGATTAAATTGGAAAACAGGATATTGCAATTGGGATCTATAGTGGTATCCATTTTATTTTTGGGTGTAACGTATTATTTTTATAATAGGTATTGGCGAGCGAAATTACAAATAAAACAGATCGAAAAATCATTGGAGAAAAACAACAGGCAGATTGCTGTGTTTTTGAATGAAATAAACAGGTATAAACAACAGGACGATGAAAAAACAAAGGAGACGGATTCCAAAGTCAGAGACCTGACCTATCAAATAAACCGACTCGCTCAGGAAAATGTAGAACTTCGTAGTAAAGTAGATGTGAGCGAACTTATGAAGATATTGAAGAATGGAACCGTCATAGCCGAAAAGCTGACTTCTAAAGAATGGGATAAAATATTTAATTTGGCAAATTGCTTACATGCAGATCTTCTCGTTAAATTGAAAGAAGAACATAATCAATTGACAAAACATGATATTGAACTTTTGGCGTTTATATTATTAGGATTTACCTCTAAAGAGTTGATGGTCGTTTTTGATAGTAAGGATATTCGTACTATTTTCAAAGCAAAATTCCGGCTGAAAGAGCGCTTGAGGCTAAAAAAAGAGGAATCTTTAAATGAATTTCTTCAAAAAATGCAAGAAAGCTAAATTGAAATTGTCCACTAAATATGTATTTATTGGACACAATGTTTTGATTTATAGTATTATAACCTGTCTACCTCTGTGTTTGCGATAGGTACAGATTAATTACTTAGCTTTGTAGCATAATTAAAAAACACTGAAGAAATGAAAACACGTGCTATTCTATTATTATTGATTTGTCTTAACTGTACGGCTTTTGCACAAAGGAATAATCCTGTTATTACATCGTTTGGGAAAATCAATTTAGATGGTTATTGGAAAGGCGATGATTTTGGAGATGAAGGTGACCATCGTTCTATTCCTTATATACCTGTCATTGCTTCTCTTGAAAAAGACATTCTCATATTAGAATTTATGGAAGTGGGTAGTGATGTTACAGTGACCATTGTCGGCAAGAACCAAATACTTCTTTCTCATTCCCTTTTGATCGATATTCCTGGGAAATATTGTATTCCTATTGATGCTTATACTCCCGGAGTTTATTTATTGGAACTTTCAAATTCACAAGGTGGATATATCTATGGATGGTTTGAATTGAAATAGTTCTTTTTAATTTTAGTGTACTACCTTTTAATAATAATATGATGATGAAGAAGCATTTGCCGATATTAATCGTTCTATTGATGGCACAGAGCATCGGTTTGTTGATAGCTCAACAAGATACGATTTTGGTTTTTAAAGGGCGTCTTGATACTGCTCCAGCAGCTTTGCAAACCATAAAGCCTTGCTTGCTACGAACAGAACGTTCTAATAGTGATTTTGGAGGGATTATTGAAGTACAATGTGAAGCGGGAATGAGCGAAGAAATGCAATGCTGTATAAAAGTTGCTGCACAATTGTGGGAAGAAAAGTTGTATATCCCTAAGAAAGTTGTTCTAAAATTTGAGAAAGAGAAAATGGGGGTGGGAGCAGAGGATTTTGAGGCTCAGGTTTTGTATTCCTTTCTTCCTGGTGAAAGTAAAGCATATCCTCAGAGTCTTTTTATGAATTTCTTGACTGATGATGGGCGAGTAAATAGTGTAGATGCTATAATTAAAATAAATGACGATGTGGATTGGGATTATAGCTTTAGTGATGAAGTAATAAATAAGAAGAATCTTACAACGGCAATGTTACGTGCCATTGCGATGTCATTAGGATTTGGATCGACCGTTTTTGATAATTCCGCGAAAGGAGTTGTTTTCTTTACAAAAAGGTGTTTCTCTCCTTTTGATAATTATGTCATAAATTCCAATAACGTGCGTTTAAATGAAATGCCGAATAATGGGCGTACGAGTCAGGAACTTGTTTCATTTGTAACAGGAAATAATGTTTATTATAAAACTCCTAATAATGAGAGTCTTAAATTATATGCTTCACCGGAATTTCGGGGCTATAATTATCTAAGTTATTTTGATACAACAGGGGATTTGATGTCATACAATATGAGAATTGGAGACAAGAATCAGCAAGTAGATAGAAAAACACAGGAAGTTCTTGAGACAATTGGTTGGAAAGAACCGGAAAAAGGGTTGAAAATTGTAGCAGATGGTATTGATAATACGGGGATGGCTTCTGCTACGCGAGGTTATAATTTTCGTGCGGAGATTCCTGCCGGAAATATAACAAAGTATTCGTGGAAATATGAATTGTTGAATAACGAGATGGATTATGTTCTCATAAAAAAAGGAGAATCTTCTGAGTTTGCAATAGATAAAGTGGATGCCTTAGCTAAATATAGGAAAAATGTAAACGGTGATATTAAGGGTAAAATAAGCTTGAATACTATTGTTGATGGTAAGGAGATGTCTAAAGTATTTCATGTGTATCTTAGTACTAAACCAACTTTTATCTCTGTGAAAGTGGATTCTATAACTCCAATTCCTGGAACAAGATATTATAATCTTGATATCACTGTGATATATGATGGGGCTGATTATCTTTATGTAGAACAGTCTGAAGAATTTGGCGATATAGTCAATACGCACTTTTATTATGAACCTTATATTGCTCATCTCGGGTTTAAACGTATTTTTATGATAGGAATGTCTTGGGTTGATATGGAATTAAGTAATAATGAGGGAAAAGCATATTATACTGTAGAAATTCCAAATCAGATGGAACTCTTAAATCATTCTACTTTAATACAAGAAGAGGTTATAAACTCAGAAATTGCACAAATAGAAGTAAGGGATATGCAGGGGAGAATAGTTCTTCGAACAGATAATTATGAATCTGTTAGTTGTTTGTCAAAAGGAATATACATCGTAACACTTACATATACGAATGGCAAAACAGTAACCCGAAAAATGTGTCAGTGATGAAATGTTTGGCTTTTATATTGATTGTTACTTGTTCTTTGAGTATCTATGCGCAAAATAATTATACTCTTTCTGGAACTGTAATAAAATCGAGTGATATCTCTTTAGATGAGTACGGAGCTTTCTGATAGAATGGAATATATTTATAGCTGGGAACAATATTCATCTTTTACAGGACATATAATGTTTTCGTTTTTTACGGCTGACGTTGATGCGGACAAAGGAATTGGTCTTTTGCCTTTTTATGATGGGGATCGTTGTTTTCGCTTTTTTTCCTATAATTTTAGTGGAACAGTTGAGTGTGAAGACACTTTATACACTGCGAAAGTGGCTACATCTATCCCTCCCTCTGTTAAAATGGAGAATGTGCCATTCTATCCGAATCCGGTAGAAAATATTTTGTTTGTGCAAGATGGTATGAGTGATATTTTTCCTTTATCTATATACGATTCCAGAGGACGGCTTGTGAAATATGTGGGAGTTCCGATGAGTGAGATTGATGTTTCGAACCTTATACAAGGTGTATATTTTGTTTTATATAGAAATAAATCTTCTCAAGGAGAAGCGACCTTTAAGATGATGAAAGAATAGAGCTGTACTAACCATTATAAAAGAAAGGATAAATCATGAGAAAATTATTACTATTATTCTTGTTTTTGGGATGTGTGGGATTCTCTTATGCTCAAGAGGACGGAACTGAGGTGATTAGTCTGGGGAGAGACTTCTTTCGTAAGGAGAGTATTCCCAAACCAATAGTACGAGAAGTTGTTGGCGGAACAATTATTCAAGTAATATATGAGGGTAATGAGTGGGAACAAAATTTAGATAGGAAGAATGCTTTTGAACATGCCTGCCGTATTTTTGAAGAGCAGTTGCCTACCGCTTTACCCATTAAGGTGAAAGTTAAGTTTGGAAAGTTGAGGGGAAGTAATGTAATTGCTAAAACCGCTCTTTATACGGATTCTTGCCAAATATACCCATGGTCTAGTAGCTTTTACCGGGTTTGGAGATCTACGATAAAGTGGAAATTTAAAGATTTAGGGCTTGGAAATGCTAAAGTTGGGATGAGTTTTTTTGATAAACCTGATGGCGAGATAACTTTTAATAGTGATGATATATATTCATTTTCACTAAATGATGTCCAAGAAGACAAGTATGATTTTGTAACGGTAGCATTGCGTGAACTTTGCAAAATAATGGGATTTTATTTTAGTGCTCGGGGAGATAATGCAACAAAGGTAATTGAATTTGATAGAAATTCTTTATTTCCTTTTGATTTGGTTGTTTTAGGAAACCAAGTGCTTGATCCTTTTAAGGCATATAGTTATGCTACATCAAATAAAGCAACCTTGTCGGTTGGCGGTTTTGGGCCATATGATTTATATTCTCCTACTATATTTGAGTATGGACGTTCTTTATGCTTTTTTAAACCGGATGAGACGGATAATGAAACGAGGCTGATGCAACCCGATTTACCTCGTGGTACTTCTATACGCAATATCGGTGGATGGTTTAAAGGCTTCTTAAAGGCAATTGATTGGGTCCACTATACAGCTGTTGGTGGTGGCGGTGGTGGAGAGCCTACTGTAACTTCTACTTCTACAGATAAGGCTAAAAGGTATGATGAAGTGTGTACTTTCTCTAATCCTCAAAAAAGTTTGAATTATAATGTCGCTTTAAGAAATGAGGAAGTTGTTGATAAAGATGATGTGAATAAATATATATGGCAACATAGTTCTTATGCGTTAGATGATGATGGTGACATACTGTATGGATGGGTGGTCAGTGTTTTACGTAAAGACGGTACTTGGGAAATTATACCATCTACTTCTTCGTGGAATGAAAGTGAGGTTTCATTTATGCCATCTTCTATTGATGTGAATAAGGCAGATCAATATGCACGTTCCAGTGATGGATATTTACGTTGTCGGGTTAATTATACAAGTTATCCTGTAGAAGTAAATAGATTGGCTCGCTATTTTCTTTTAGATTACCTCCCTCAAAAACCGGAGATGGCTTTTTCTAAAGTAATGCCACAGACGAGGACTGTTGCGGACGATTACTATGCGGATGTGAAAATAGGATTTAAAAATGTGGAAGGAACAGAAAAAATTTTGGTTGAACAATTAGAAGAAGGATCTCCTGTTCCTTTTACTTATTATGTTGAGGATGTGCGAGATGGATATTTTATAGCTTCGGTGGATAAGGAGTATAGTACTACTTTTAAATTGCGTGCCATGAATAAATATGGAGAAACTGTTAGTGAACAATTAACTGTTGCTCCATTAGTGCCGGCAACATACACTCTAAATTCACAAGTAAATGGTGGCCTTTTGTCCTTGAAATTAGAGAAAGGCCGTAAAAGAAGCTTGGATGACAGGGCGTTAATAGATTATAAAGTGTTAGACTTGAATCGTTCAATGATAGTAAGAGAAGGCAAGGTTGACAATAATATCATTGATATAAGTTCATTGGAGAAAGGTATGTATGGTTTACAGGTCTCGGATACGGAAGGGCGATCTTATGATACAAAGTTTGTAAGATAAGTTTCATGGATTTTCTAAGGGGGAATTGAAGTGAATACCAGGAAGGTGTGTCAGAATAGAAAAATTGACATGCCTTCTTTTTCTGTTTTTTCAAAATAGCCGGCTTTATAAATCACGGTTAATTTCGATATTCGAATATGATAGAGTAAAGAAATGTGTTTATGAGACAGAATTTTTATTTAATTACTTTGATGTTACTGATTGCATTTTCTATGTTAGTAAATGCGTTTGAAACAATAATAACCGGATGGAGGAATTTTCTTATGAATTATCTGATGCTTTCGCTGTAAAAGTGCATAGTAAGACTGGGAAATATATAATGTGGATTGAGGATATAAATGAATTGAGAAATCTTACATCGGATATTTATATACTTCAATTGTATGATGACAAAGGTGTCTGTTATAAGACTATTAAATATTATTAAGTGAATAAATTAATCAATTGATTGTAAATCATTGAGTTATCCTGTTGATAACTAAGGTGATTATCTGTTGATAACCCTGTTGGTAACGATGTTGATAATGTCTTGTAGATAGATACAGGCTTTCTGATCATTGAAAATAGCCGTGAGGATTATTCTTTATCTGGGGGGGGACTCTTTTCGACTTTCCTTTCTCTATTTGAGATTCTTAATGATCAAGGGATTATCTTGTTAATAACTTTGTGTATACTTGTTAATAACCCTGTTAATAACAGTGTGAATAATTGATATTATTTAAGTGGATAAAGAGAGTGGTTACGATTCTGAATCATTGAAATATCTTTAATCGTTTTTTCACGTTGATCCTTTCTTACAGTACTACAGAAATCGATCAGTTTTGGGGAATAAAAAAGCGCCTAAGAGTGGAAGCCTCCCAAACGCTAATTTTCTTTTGGTAGCGGGACCCGGGATTGAACCGGGGACCTCATGATTATGAATCATGCGCTCTAACCAGCTGAGCTATCCCGCCATCGTTTCTCGATTGCGGGTGCAAAGATAGATACTTTTTTTTATTCTCCAAAACATTTGTCGTTTTTTTCTGTTTTTTATTTAAGGATCGGCTCTTTGAGTTATCATAAATAGATACATTGAGAGTGGAAAATAAAAAAAGAAAGAAAATAAAGTGCATGATTTATACTGCGTAATTAGAAAAAAGTATTTATCTTGGCACACACAATTTAAGGTGAATATAGCTATGAAAAGAGAGAAAATACGTTTGGAGTATCTTCTGAATGCGACCTCTAAAAACATTCTTTGGTCAGCAATCAGCACACCGACCGGTTTGGAGGACTGGTTTGCAGATAAAGTCGTGTCGAATGATAAAATAGTGGAATTTCATTGGGGGAAAACGGAGCAACGTGATGCCGAAATTACGGCCATACGCGCTTATTCTTTTATCCGTTTCCGTTGGCTGGACGATGAGAACGAAAGAGACTATTTTGAAATTAAAATGAATTATAATGAACTTACAGGTGATTTTGTGTTGGAAATTACTGATTTCGCAGAGCCGGATGAAGTAGACGACATGAAAGAATTGTGGGACTCTCAGGTTAATAAGTTGAGAAGAACTTGTGGTTTTTAGTTAACTTTCAACTAAAAACTTTCTGCACTCCTTTTTTTGTGCTAATTTTGCATCTCAATCGCACGAAACGTATTATAAGATGCTACGCATAAAAAGATTAGATATATTTATAGTAAAGAGTTTTTTACTGCTCTTTATTGGTACATTCTTCATTTGTCTCTTCATCTTCATGATGCAGTTTTTGTGGAGATATGTGGACGAACTGGTCGGAAAGGGATTGGAGATGAGTGTGATGGCTCAGTTCTTCTTTTATTCGGCATTGAGTCTGGTGCCTTTGTCACTTCCGCTGGCCGTATTGTTGGCATCCCTTATTACTTTTGGAAATTTTGGAGAACGTTATGAATTGCTCGCCATGAAAGCGGCGGGCATTTCTTTGCTTAAAATCATGCGTCCTCTCATCATACTTGTCTGTATCATTTGTGGAATTTCCTTTTATTTTCAGAACGTGATCGGTCCCATAGCGCAAGGAAAATTGGGAACGTTGCTGATTTCTATGAAACAGAAATCTCCGGAGGTGGATATACCGGAAGGGGTGTTCTATTCGGAAATTCCCGATTATAACCTTAAAGTGCGGAAGAAAGATCGTAAGACCGGTATGCTATACGATGTGTTGATCTATAATTTTAAAGACGGGGCGGAAAATGCGCATATTATTTATGCCGATTCCGGACGTATGGAGATGACGGCGGATAAACAACACTTGTATCTGCATCTGTATAGCGGTGAGCTGTTCGAAAATTTGAAGAGCCAGAATGTGAAGGCGCAAAATGTGCCGTATCGGCGGGAATCTTTCAAGGAGAAACATACTATTATCGAGTTTAATTCGGACTTTAATATGGCCGATGCGAGTATAATGAGCAATCAGGCCACTACGAAAAGTATGCAGACGTTACAGGTTTCCATCGACTCGATGGAACATGTGGGAGACAGTATCGGACGCCAGTATTATAAAGAGGCCATTGGCGGGGTATATAGCAATCCCGGTGGATTGTCAAAAGAAGATACGATAAAGATTACACAGGCCGATATCGGATCTTACAATGTAGACAGTCTTTTCGAAGCCGCAACGCTGATGCAGAAACAAAAGATTCTCTCTTCTGCTGCAAACCGTGCCGAAAGTCTGCAAGGAGATTATGGCTTTAAGATTTACAACATGAGAGAAAATGATTATCAGATCCGCCGGCATGGAACGGAATGGCACAAGAAGATAACGATTTCTCTTTCCTGTCTGCTTTTCTTTTTTATTGGAGCGCCGCTCGGCGGCATTATCCGTAAAGGCGGATTGGGGATGCCTGTGATAGTATCTGTGCTTGTGTTTATCGTTTATTATGTGATAGATAATAGTGGATACAAGATGGCACGAGACGGTAAATGGATTGTATGGATGGGGATGTGGCTCAGTTCTGCCATCCTGGCGCCGTTAGGGGCATTTCTTACTTATAAATCCAATAATGATTCGGTGGTGCTGAATGCGGATGCTTATACTTCCTGGATCAAACGGGTGATAGGTATCCGTGGTGTGCGCCATTTGTTTAAGAAAGAGGTTATTATCCATGATCCGGACTATTCGAAGATTTCTGCGGAACTTACTGCTCTCACTACAGAGTGTCGCGCATATATAAGTAAACACCAACTGAAGAAAGCACCCAATTATTTTAAACTTTGGATGTCTACCGGCGAAGATGATGAAGTGAAAGCGATCAATGAGCGTCTGGAAACGTTGATTGAAGAGTTATCGAATTCAAGATCGTTTACTTTGCTGACAACTTTGAATAATTATCCCATTATACCTGTGGCTGCTCATGTGCGGCCGTTTCATGTATATTGGTTGAACCTGTTGGCGGGAGCCATTGTGCCGATAGGATTGTTCTTTTATTTCCGTATCTGGATATTCCGTATACGACTTGTACGGGATATAGAGAAGGTTATAAAGACCAACGAAGATATTCAATTCATAATAAAAGAGAATCATAATTTATAGAATAAGTATGGAAGAGATCAGACTGAATACAATCGATGAGGCTATTGCCGATTTCAGAGAAGGGAATTTCGTAATTGTAGTGGACGATGAAGATCGCGAGAACGAAGGTGATTTTATTATTGCGGCTGAAAAAATAACTCCTGAGAAAGTGAATTTTATGATGACACACGGACGGGGTGTGTTGTGTGCTCCTATTACGGAGGAGCGTTGCGCCGAATTGGAACTGGATATGCAGGTTACTGCAAATACTTCTATTTATGAGACACCGTTTACTGTGACTGTCGATCTCCTTGAAGGTTGTACTACCGGAGTATCTATGCACGATCGTGCAGCGACTATCCGTGCTTTGGCCGATCCTAAAACGAAACCGGCTGATCTCGGGCGTCCGGGACATGTGAATCCGTTGCGTGCCCGTTCGCGTGGAGTACTCCGTCGTGCCGGTCATACGGAAGCGAGTGTGGATTTGGCAAAACTGGCCGGACTATACCCGGCTGCTGCTCTGATCGAAATTATTAATGAAGACGGGACTATGGCACGTTTGCCTCAATTGGTGGAAGTGGCCAAACGTTTTGGGCTTAAAATAATCTCGATTAAGGACTTGATTGCTTATCGTGTGCAATTAGAGTCGATTGTGGAGAAAGGAGTAGAGGTGGATATGCCTACCCAATACGGACATTTTCGTCTGATTCCGTTCCGTCAGAAATCAAATGGAATGGAGCATATTGCATTGATTAAAGGTAGCTGGGATAAAGATGAGCCGATTTTGGTACGTGTGCATTCTTCATGTATGACAGGTGATATTTTCGGCTCTTGTCGTTGTGAGTGTGGAGAACAGCTTCATAAGGCGATGGAGATGATCGAGGCTGCCGGAAAGGGGGTCATTGTATATATGAACCAGGAAGGACGTGGCATCGGACTGATGAATAAGATTGCCGCATACAAACTTCAGGAAGAAGGATATGATACGGTAGATGCGAATCTGCATCTGGGTTTCGATGCCGATGAACGTGATTATGGAGTCGGTGCGCAGATTTTGCGTGAGGTAGGAGTGGCAAAAATGAAGTTGATGACCAATAACCCTGTGAAGCGTATCGGTCTGGAAGCATATGGTTTGGAAATAACAGAAAATGTAGGTATCGAGATTACCCCTAATCCTTACAATGAACGTTACTTAAAGACCAAGAAAGAACGAATGGGACATACGCTACATTTTAACAAGTAAAATCCGCTTTTACTTTCATATATCAAATATTATAGCTTATTTTGCAACTAATTTCACTAAACGACAATAAAGTAGATACAAAATGAATCAGTTATCAGACCGTTTGAACAGCTTGTCGCCATCGGCGACACTTGCTATGTCGCAGAAGAGTAATGAACTCAAAGCACAGGGCGTTGATGTTATTAATCTGAGTGTGGGAGAACCCGACTTTAATACTCCCGACCACATCAAAGAAGCTGCAAAGAAAGCTATCGATGACAACTTTTCGCGTTATTCTCCCGTTCCCGGGTATCCGGCATTGCGCAACGCCATCGTAGAGAAACTGAAAAAAGAGAATGGTCTGGAATATACAGCCGCTCAGATTTCATGTGCCAATGGTGCGAAGCAATCTGTATGTAATGCAATCATGGTATTGGTTAATCCGGGTGATGAAGTGATCGTGCCTGCACCGTATTGGGTAAGTTATCCGGAAATGGTGAAACTGGCAGAAGGTACTCCGGTGATTGTAACTGCCGGGATCGAACAGGATTTTAAGATTACTCCCGCACAGTTGGAAGCCGCCATTACCCCGAAAACAAAGGCATTGATACTCTGTTCTCCGTCGAATCCTACCGGTTCGGTTTATAGTAAGGAGGAGTTAGCCGGTTTAGCTGCCGTGTTGGCGAAATATCCGCAGGTAGTGGTAATTGCAGATGAGATTTATGAGCATATCAATTATATAGGTAAACATCAGAGCATTGCACAGTTCCCGGAAATGAAAGAACGGACAGTGATCGTAAACGGTGTGTCGAAAGCCTATGCGATGACCGGATGGAGAATCGGTTTTATTGCCGGACCGGAATGGATTGTGAAAGCTTGCAATAAATTGCAGGGACAATATACGTCGGGGCCTTGCTCTGTTTCTCAGAAGGCTGCTGAAGCCGCCTATACGGGTTCTCAAGCTCCGGTAGAAGAAATGCGTAAGGCGTTCGAGCGTCGCCGCGACCTGATTGTGAAGTTGGCAAAAGAAGTCCCGGGCTTTGAGGTGAATGTTCCTGAAGGCGCTTTCTATTTGTTCCCTAAATGTAGTTCTTTCTTTGGAAAATCAGCAGGCGACCGTAAGATTGCGGATTCGGATGATCTGGCTATGTATCTGTTGGAAGTGGCTCATGTGGCTTGTGTGGGTGGTGCTTCTTTTGGTGCGCCTGAATGTATTCGTATGAGTTATGCTACCAGTGATGAGAACATTGTTGAAGCTATCCGCCGGATTAAGGAAGCATTGGCGAAACTGAAATAAAGATAGTTTGTGTCTGCCGGGCAATGGCGGATGTAAAAAATAAACCTGTATCGGACAGATCGTTTTGATTTGTATCGATACAGGTTTTTTATTAGGGTTGATTTAGAGCCTGCTTTTAATTGTCCTCTCAAAATAATACTGAGTAAAATTAAAGCAGGCTTTGGGTTGTAAAGGGCTATTTTACAATAACCTTAAATGTCTGTTGGTTACTTGCATTGACTACTGTCAACAAATAGATGCCTTGGGATAATCCGTTGATCGGTAATCGGGTAAAACTGTTTGTTGTTTCCTGTTGCATTATAACACTGCCTTGCATTGTCATCAACCGGATAGTGGAGCTGGCAGGAGACTCAACGGTCAATACCTCTCCATTTGCAATGAGACGGGGATAAACCTTGGTCTGTTTTTCGTTGCTGACGTTCTCTACACCTACGCCGGATTCTTTTCCTTCTTTGGTGACAGCAAATATGGCCGGGTGTCCCTTTCCTGTGTTTTCTATCTTTATCGATGCAATTACTTTACTCTTATCGGTATTTATTTTATGTTCATACAGACAGAAATTGTATCGTCCGTCCATTTGGTCGTTCGACCGTGTGATCCTGCTTAGTCCATGTACCGCTTTTCCTGTAGAAACTTCGCTATACCAGTCGCCTATTGTTATGCTTTTAGGAGTAGAACTGGTTTCATCGGCATAATATACGGTTACATCTACTGTGGAACTACCATCGGTACAGGTCGAAAGCAAATAAAGGGCTTCCGTTTGGTGAGAACCGTCGAATTGCAGGGTAGCTGCATTTTCTTTGATCAGAGTTGCTGCATTGGGCTTGTCATATGCGGCAAGGCGATATTGAACGCCGGTGCTGGAAGTGATATTTCTATCGGTTGGCAGAGAGCCTTGTTCTTGTACTCCTGATGTATAATAAATCCAACCTTGGTTATCGAGGGAAGCTGTAGAATAGTTGACGGCAGGACGTTGCTCGGCTATGACATCTTCATTAAATCCTGATGTGACGGTCAGTTGGGTATACTCTACCGGTTCGGGCTCTTTATCGAGTAAGGCCCTGTCCATGAAAATCAACCGTTCTTTGATCCAACTCTTTAAATAAGAAATTTCATCATCATAAGATTGGGCCACGTATTGATTGGGCCATACGTATCTTCCCCATCTTGGCCAAGCCTGTGAGTTGCGTTCTTGTGCTCCCTTAGCATTTAATAAGGTAGTTAACGAGTCAATGGTAAGTTCTATGTTCTTGTCCGAGTAACTTGTTTCACGATATAGTTCCCAACGCTCTTTCACTTCTTTCATAAATGCATCGTCTTTAAGCAACTTATACCACCAGAAAGGAACCAACTGGTTATCACCGGATGCTATGTCATTAAAGTTGTATGCCCAAGTGTCTGTTCTCCAACCATTATTATAATCAGCGTTGCCGAAACCTAAATTCATATCCCATAAGGATGTTTTGAATCTGGGATCTTTGCTGTCTCTATACTTATATAAATTAGTACTTAGGCGATAACCGTCTACATTATGGCAGAATTCTGTTGAGAGCATATAGTCGATGAAAGAGGTGACGTCGATGTACTTTCTGTATCCTGTTTCCGGGTTCTTGTAATCTGCGGAGGCTAAGTTATCTTCGAATGCATCGATGTATCCGTGTATATAATCCAGTTGGGTTTTGGAAAATTCATCCTGGTCCATGTTCTTATATTGGAAAGATATTTTTTTATTACGGATGGGGTTACCTTTTGAATCTACGGGTGAGTGTTTGGAGTAATAAACCGGTTCATCGTCTCTGTCCACTTCCAGATGGTAACCTCCTGTCAATGCATCGCCACTGTCTCCCGGATCCGGTAAGTCCAGGCGGTTCTTGCCTTTTCTAACTCTTTCGGAAAGGATAAAGACACCGTAATAGGTGCCGTCCATGATCATTTCACAATATTTTCCTGTGGGTACGTATTCGAAGAAGGGTCTGGCCAGAGTAAACGCAAATACGTCTCTGATCATACTTTTGTCCGCATAAGGAGCCAGCAATGCCCAATCGTTGTCTTTGCCCATTCCCAATAGGGATACTTTTTGTTTCTTACCTCCTTCTTCCAGAGGTTTGTCCAGTGCACGAATGGCATATGGTTTTTTGTCGGAATTGGTAAAAGAAGAGTTGCCCCGGTATTTCAAGTCGATATAGCCGCTATAGTCTACTGTTTGATTCGGATATAAGAGGGTATCCATATGGTTCAATTGCCCTTCTCCATTATCGATAATTTTCATTTTGGCGGTGATGCGGTTTTCACGTTCGATCACTTGGTGTTGGGTATCGATGAAAACGATCGGGAGATTTGTTTCTGTGAATTTGACTTTCTGGTTATCCGGTTTGAAATTATTGATATCCGTGTCCTGAGCGGAACAGACAACAGACGAAATCAAAAAAAGAGATAAAAATAAGTTTCTCATAAAGTATGTTTTATTAAGTGAATAAAAGGTCTTTGTTAGTAAAACAGTGACAGGGGAAAAAACACTTAGCCGGAGTATTCTTTTTTAAGGGTAATAAAGGTTACAAATGAAAAAAGGCTGCCTCATCGATGGAAGCAGCCTTTTTGGATTTTTCTTTCTTGATTGTATTATTCAGCCGGGTGAATTGCTTCAGAAGGACAAACATCTGCGCAAGTACCGCAGTCAGTACATACATCCGGGTTGATAGAATAGATATCACC
>UMBU01045290.1_pt1 | contig 174134 bp, 138 predicted proteins | sample 1964051 | NCBI WGS metagenome assembly UMBU01 (sample SAMEA4835949, study PRJEB28245) | human gut metagenome | biome: gut microbiome; material: fecal sample | place: Denmark | collected 2008
GGGCTTGCCGATCGCCCAGGCCAGGCCCTGCGCCACCCCGCAGGCCACGCGCAGCCCCGTAAACGCTCCTGGGCCCGCTCCGAACGCCACGGCGTCCATGTCGGCCACCTTGAGGTTTTTGCCGCAAAGCACTTCGTCGGCAAGCGAGATCAGGCTTTCGGTATGGCGATTTTTTTCCTTAAAAATGTTGCAGACGACTTCGCCGTCGGCCAGCAAGGCGGCGCTCGCGTAGTCGCCGCTCGTTTCAACAGCAAGAATTCGAGTCACGGCTTTTGTGTTGTGCTTGAGTTGTTTTCGATGGCTTCTTCCGAAGAGAAGTCCTGCTCGGCGTTGTTGAGCGCAAATAGCTGCGCCATCGGACGGTTCAAAGCTTCGGTTGTAGAAAATTCCTTCCACCAATCGGCCAAAATTCCGCCGGCGCCTTCTTTGCCGGCCAAGCGCTGCATCTTACTCGAAACGAGTGAATTGCCGCCGCTTACCGCAAAAAATTCGAAGGCGCGCAAAAGGGTTGTCTTCTGACTGTCGGCCACGAGCACCCACTCCTGTGTGCGCCCGCCCGCCTCCGTCGTGACGGGTGCGACGTAACCGGCATCGGCCAGGCGCGAGAGAATGCGCTCGGCCGCTTCCGGATAGGTATCGGCCGCGTCGCACAATTCCTCGACGTCGAGAATCGGACGCTTGTGGCGCAGACGCAGATGCACAAGTTCGCGCAGCATGGCCAAGGCCGTCAAAAAATCATTGCCCGGACGATAGTAGTCAAGGAAGCGCCCCGCGGTGAGTTTCGGAATTGTCGCGGCAATCGCGGCGCCTGCAAAAAAGAGGTACCAGGCCACGTACACCCAGAGCACGAACACGGGGATCGCCACGAAGGCGCCGTAGATGTTGGTGAGCGTTCCGGCCGTCACCCACATGCCGAAAAGCTGCTTGACGACCAAGCCGCAGACGCTTACCACAGCGCCGCCCACGAGCGCGTGGCTGAAATGCACCCGACACGAAGGCACGAACTTGTAGATCACGGCAAAGCCCAATGCCTGCAGAATCACCTGTCCGACGTTGTAGAGCGTCTTTGAAAGACCGGGATCAACCCCTTCCAAAGCCATCGCCGCGTAGTGGCCGGTCATGGTGAGGCTCACGGCCACCGCCAGAGGTCCGACGGTCATCAGGGCCCAATAGATGAGCACCCTTTGAAACCACGGACGAGGCGCCGTCACCTTGAAAATGCGGTTGAGCGTTACGAAAAGCTTGTCGATCAGAAGAAAAGCCGTTACGGCCAAGCCGAGCAAACCGAAGGTCGTGAGTCCCGCAGCGTGTGACGTGAACTGACTGATGTAGCCCAGCAGCTGTTCGCTGTACTGCTCGGGCAGCAGACTCATTACGATCAGGTCTTCGAGAGCCTGGCGGGCGTTGGCAAATCCGGGGAAAGCGGAGAAAGCCGCAAGCGACAGGGCAAGCACCGGCACGATGGCCGTCAGAGTGGCCAGAGCCATCGTGGAAGTGACTTCCGTGAGGTCGTTTTCGCTGGCGCGATCGGCAGCAAAGCGCAGCAGCGTGCGTATGCTCGAAATGAGCCCCTTTTTGCGCAGTTTTTCGCGCAGCGTCAGTCGATGACGAAGCCCGAGACGCCGTGATGCGGTGTCCTTGGACGCCGGTCGCCCTTGAGTATTGGAGGAATCGTTCATGAATAAACAAATAGCCGACTATCCGCTAATTATCGCAGGCTGCCGGCAAAGAGACGAAAAGGAGCCAATGCACCAAGGCTGACAACTCAATCAATTGCTTCGACAGCCGCCTTTTCAAGCAAGGACAGAGCGCAGTAAAATAACACGCTTCATTTTGACACGAGACAAACTTTCCGAAGTCTCTTTTTGCAATTCGACATTCATGCGCGCCAGTCAATTTTTCATCAAGACGCTCAAGGAAGCTCCGGCCGACGCCGAAATTCCCAGCCAGATCTACTCGGCCCGTGCCGGCCTCATCAAAAAGCTTGCAGCAGGTGTGTTCACGTTCATGCCGATGGGCATGCGCGTCATGCGCAAGATTTCCGCCATCATCCGCGAGGAAATGGACCGCGCGGGCGCCATCGAACTTTCCATGCCGATCGTTCAGCCCGCCGAACTCTGGCAGGAATCCGGCCGCTGGGCCAAGTACGGCCCCGAACTTCTGCGCTTCAAGGACCGTCATCAGCGCGACTTCGTGATTCAGCCCACAAGCGAAGAAGTCATCACCGATCTGGCACGTCAGGAAATCACGAGCTGGCGTCAGCTTCCCGTCAACTTCTATCAAATTCGCACGAAGTTCCGCGATGAACGCCGTCCGCGCTTCGGCGTGATGCGCGCCCGCGAATTCATGATGAAGGACGCCTACAGCTTCGATCGCAACGCCGAAGAAGCCAGCAAGTCCTATGAAGTGATGTTCGACGCCTACATGCGCATCTTCACGCGTCTGGGCCTCGTGTTCCGCGCCGTTCGTGCCGACAGCGGCGCCATCGGCGGCTCGCGTTCTCAGGAATTCCAGGTGATCGCCGACGTGGGCGAAGACGTGATCGCCTACTGCCCCGATTCAGACTACGCGGCCAACATTGAACTGGCCGAAGCCTTCTCGCTCATTGACGAACGCAAGGCTCCCGCTCAGGAACTCGTCAAGCACGCCACCCCGGGCAAGGAAAAGTGCGAAGACGTCGCGCCTTTCCTCGGCATTGCACTCAACGACTGCGTCAAGAGCATCGTTCTTGCGCACGACGAAGAAGATGAAAACGGCAATCCGTTGCCCGCCAAGATTGTGCTCGTGCTGCTGCGAGCCGATCACGAGCTCAACGAAGTCAAGGCCGGCAAACTGCCCGAAATGAAGGGCGCTCTGCGCTTTGCCACCGAAGAAGAAATCCGCACCCACTTTAACGGCGCCGATCCGGGTTCTCTGGGCCCCATCGGCATTTCCGAAGACGTCGTGGTGTACGCCGATCGCACCGTCGCCAACATGAGCGACTTCTGCTGCGGCGCCAACGAAACGGGCTTTCACTACACGGGCGCCAACTTCGGGCGCGACCTTCCCGAACCCAAGGTTGCCGACCTGCGCAACGTCGTCGAAGGCGACAAGAGCCCGGACGGCAAGGGGCAGATCCGTCTGCAGCGCGGCATCGAAGTCGGTCACGTGTTCTATCTCGGCACGAAGTACTCCGAAGCCATGAAGGCAACCTATCTTGATGAAAACGGCAAGCCTCAGGTTCTTGAAATGGGCTGCTACGGCATCGGCGTGTCCCGTGTTGCGGGCGCTGCCATCGAACAGTGCCACGACGACAAGGGCATCATCTGGCCGGATCAGATCGCTCCGTTTGAAGTCGTCATCTGCCCGATGAACTACGCCAAGAGCGAAGCCGTTCGCGAAGCCGCCGACAAGCTCTACGCCGAATTGAAGGACCTGGGCGCCGACGTCATACTCGACGACCGCGACATGCGCGCAGGCCCCATGTTTGCCGACTGGGAACTCATCGGCGTGCCGCACCGCATCGTGATCGGCGACCGCGGCTTGAAGACCGGTGAAGTCGAATACGTCTGCCGCCGCAGCCTCGACAAGAAGGAAATGCTGCCGGTGGGCGAAGCCGCCGCAATCGTCAATTCCCGTATCGTGCGGGCGTAAACGCTTCAAGTCTCTTCGACCAGAGCCGATATCAACGCCGTTTTGCCTTTCTCTGCAAAGCGGCGTTTTTGTGTCTGGCCGCCGGCGTGAATTTGATAAATATCAAATTAATGGTTTTATCCTTACATTCTCAGTCAGATCAAACCCGGGGCTATGGGAAGCCCCTTTCCGATCCTGTCAATAAACCCTTCATTTTTAACGATTTTTTCGCCTTTCCGGAATCTTGATCCGTAAGATTCTTCCTGTCGGCGGCACTCTTTCTTCCGGCGCATCTACGTCTTTCTGTTTCTCTCTCCTTCGGTCCGACAAGGATCCCGGTTCCTATGAAATCTTGGATTGAGTGCCGCTGGCGCGGCGTACTGTCTTCCGTCGTGATCGGCGCCGCCGCACTGTTTGTCTCCAACACGTACGGCGGCCCGACCGTTCTCTACGCTCTGCTTCTCGGCATGGCGTTTCATTTCATCTCCGAAGACGATCGCGCGGTGGCAGGCATTGAACTGTGCGCCAAGAATTTCCTGCGCATCGGCGTGGGACTTCTCGGCGCACGCATCACCGCCGAAGAACTCGCGCAGCTCTCCCTGGGCTCCATCACCGTCCTCATCACGGGTGTTTTTGCAACCGTGGCCTTTTCCATGCTTTTGAACCGCTGGATCAAATGGCCGCGTGCGGAAGGTGCTCTGGCCGGCGCCTCGGTTGCCATTTGCGGCGCCAGTGCCGCAGCCGCCTTAGCGCTCGTGATAGACAAAAAGGCTTTAAGAGAGCAGGCTCTTTTGGCCATCATCGTGACCGTGACGGCCTTGTCTACGATTTCGATGATCCTCTACCCGATCCTCTGCGAACTTCTCGGGTTTGAATCGTCTCGCGCCGGATTGCTTCTGGGCGGCACCATCCACGACGTAGCCCAGGTGGTGGGCGCGGGCGCAATGCTCGGCAACGACGCGCTTCAGACCGCAACCATGACTAAGATGCTGCGCGTGGCGATGCTCATTCCGATGATGTTCGTATTTACTGCGTTGTTTGCCGCCAAGGGCGAACACGGAGAACCTAACGGCCCCAAGACCGTCAATCCCTTTGCGCAAATTCCCCTATTTCTGATCGGCTTCGTGACGCTCGCCGCACTCAATGTTGCCGGAGTCATCCCGACGTCGGTAAGCGACACGCTTGCTCAGGCCTCGCAGCTTCTCATTCTCGTAGCAATGGGCGCGCTCGGCATCAAGACGAGCCTCGGCAAGCTCAAGGCCGTAGGCTGGGCGCCGATCATTCTGATGACGGCAAACACCGTCTTTCTCTTCGTCTGGGTTCTCGCAGGCATCCTGCTTTTGGCCTGACCATCCTGAAGGCGCCCATTGAGGCGCCTTTTTGTTGTTTCCATGAGCTTATGAGTCTAAACAACTCCCCTCTGAAGAGGCATTGTTTAGATCCCATGCACCGAGGACCGATTTTCCAGGTGAAGTTTTCCTGAACGATTGGGCCGAGGCAGGCCTACCGGAACCGTCGGTGGCGCGTTGCTCAAAATTGGCACAAATATCTTTGACAACACTGAAGGAAAGCTTGTTATACCGGCGATTGAGTAATCCGGATGCAATTAAGGCATGTCAAGCACTTCAGAAACTCGGCGTTCTCTCCAGTTTCTGAATTTTTATAACGGAAGCTTTGCCTGTTGCTAAAATGCGCGGCAGAGTGGGTAGGTGTCTGAACCAATGTTTCGACACTGCGTGTAATATTGTCAACCTTGCCGACAGACAGGGTTATATGACCGGAGAAATCAAAGTGGAGTCGCTGAAGCCGCTGGTGCGCGTGATTGACGACGATGACGCAATGCGTCGTTCATGGGCCTTTCTGATCGAGGGTGAAGGCTGGGATGTGGCAGTCTATTCCGATGCCCTGGACTTCATCAGCTCCGGCGATTTCCAGCGTCCCGGCTGCCTCGTTCTCGACGTTCGCATGCCCCGCATGAGCGGCCTGGAACTCCAGGACAAGATGCGTGAACTCGGCATTGATCTGCCGATCATCTTCATTTCCGGCCACGGTGACATTGATATGGCCGTGCGCACGTTAAAGCTCGGCGCCGTTGACTTCCTGCAAAAGCCCGTCGACGATCAGCGTCTTCTGACCGCCATCGGCAGCGCCGTGATGAACAACCTCAACCACCGCCGCACGGAAATGGAACTCTCCTCCTTCCGCAGCCGCCTGATGCAGCTCACGCAGCGCGAACGCGAAGTGATCCGCATGGTCGCCCACGGCATGAGCAACAAGCAGGTTGCCGAAAACCTCGGCATCAGCGAAAAAACCGTTCAGGTACACCGCGGCTCTGCATACCGCAAGCTTGATCTGCACAACGCCGCAGAAATCGCACGTCTGTTGTTACGTTCGGGCGATCCGCTCTGATGAATTTCTTCACAGGCCCCCGCAGATAACTGATTGCGGTTCACTTTTCAGACAAAAACAGCGCGAATTTCGCGCTGTTTTTGTCTGTCCATGAAAGACTATCAGTTCCCTGTCATTTTTTCTTCTCGATAACAACGGGGACGGTCTTTTGAACGCCCATTCGATTTTCGTACTTCAGAACATCAATGACTTGCGGGTTGTTAATCCGGACCATCTTGTCGTCGTACAACATTCCGTCCACAGATTTGGGAATGAATACGATTTTTCCCAAACAAACCAAAGCATCCGGTCTGTCACAGCTTTCTGCAAGTGCCCCATCGTCCAGAGTCTGGAACACTTTGTAGTACCCAACTTCAGGTGCTTCTGCCTCACGCTCCTGCATTGATACTTTTTTTGCTTCGGCAAGCTGAGCCTCAAGTTCGGCAATCCGCCGCTTCATCAAGGCTTCCGAATCCGTGTTTGAAGTTACGGTAGTCACCTCCGGGTCATAGGGCACGGCAAGCGATTGAGATTGAGACTGAGGCATTGTTTCGCAACCTGTCAACAGGGTTGCGAAGCTCAAAATGACAATTAGCTTTCTCATTTGCGTTCGTCCTCCGGAATAGGAAGCGTCAACACAGATAGCTCCATTGTAATCGGTACCGTTCGCCCCTTCCCCGACTTCGAAATTAAAGCAACGACTCTCCTCTTGCCACCAACACGCGCTTGGCTTTGCCGGGCAACCCGCTCATCCACGGAAACTCCCGTTCGTGCTGCTCGCGAAAACGCTTGACCTCATCGATTTCGGAGAGCGTCGTATCGACCATGTCAAGGCCCAGCTCGAGCATGCGGCTGTGACGCGGTGCAATCGCAAAGCTGACAACAATGTCGCCGGTACAAACCGTCCGTGCGGCGAGATCAACAGTAAAAACAGCTTGAGGATCCTTGCGCAGGACATCAAAAAGCTTTTCCAAATCGTCGACCGAAACTTTGCACGCCAAAAGGCCGTTGTTGAAACAATTGCTGTAGAAGATCTCTCCGAAGCTCGGCGCCACAACCACTCGGAAACCACCTTGCAAAAGCCCCCAGACGGCGTGTTCGCGGCTTGAACCGCATCCGAAGTTAGGGCCGGCCAGGAGTACGGCGGCCTTAGCCGCAGCAGGGGAATTGAGCACGCACTTCGGATCCAGCGAGCCGTCCGCCTTGTGCTTGAGGTTGTAGAAGAGCCCCTTGTCGAGTCCCGACTTGTCGATTCCGCGCAGGAACTGCTTGGGCATAATCTGATCAGTATCGATATTGTCGGCTTCCAGGGCAACGGCACCGGTCGTGAGCGACGTAAATTTGTCCATTTCTGAGCTCCTTTCGTATTACAGCATTGCGGGATCGGTCAGTTTGCCCGTAATCGCAGCTGCGGCAGCAGCGGCCGGACTCACCAGATGCGTGCGCGCACCTCTTCCCTGGCGCCCCTCGAAATTTCGGTTCGTGGTCGATGCACAGCGCACGCCCGACTGCAAAATGTCATCGTTCATGGCCAAACACAGCGAGCAGCCGCTCTTACGCCATTCAAATCCTGCTTCCTTGAAGATCTCGGCCAAGCCTTCGTCCTCGGCCTGCTTTCTCACGCGCATGCTGCCCGGCACCACCTGAGCGCGAACCCCCGGCGCCACCTTGTGTCCCTTTACCACGGCAGCGGCAACTCTCAGGTCTGAAATCCGGGCGTTGGTGCACGACCCGATGAAGACGTGCTGCACGGCAAGTTGGGTCATGAGCGTTCCCGCTTCAATGCCCTGATACTCCAGGGCGCGGACGGCCGCCGCACGCTGTACGGGATCCTCGAAAGATTCCGCTGCCGGAACAGGCTCATCGAACGCGACACACTGATCGGGGCTCGTACCCCAGGTCACCATGGGCTTGACGTCTCCCGCATTGATCACAACGGTCTTGGAAAAGACCGCCTCGGGGTCGGAAGCAAGCGTCTTCCAGTAGCGCGAAGCCGCTTCAAACTCATTCTGATCAAAGTCGAGCCAGTGCGTACGCACCCACTCGCGCGTCTTTTCGTCCGGGGCAATAATCGCCCCGCGCGCTCCGGCTTCCACCGTGAGATTGCAAAGCGTCATGCGTTCTTCAACGCTCAATGCCTCGACGCCCGAGCCTTGGTATTCGACGACGCAACCGAGCGCACCGCGGGCGGTGATTGTTCTCAGGACATAAAGGGCCAGATCCTTGGCCGTTGATCCCGGCTTTAATTTTCCGTCGATACGGATCAGCATGGGCTTGGCCAAACGATAGACAAGCGTTTGCGTAGCAAGAATATGCTCGATTTCGGAGGTACCGATGCCAAAGGCCAGAGCTCCCAGCGCACCGTGCGTCGTCGTGTGACTGTCGCCGCAGATCACGACCATGCCGGGTCGCACGAGCCCCTGCTCGTCCATCAGAACATGTTCGATGCCTTGAGCTGCATCGTTGGAACCATAAAACGCATCAATGCCGAAATCGCGGCAGTTTTTGGCGAGATTGGAGGCCTGAAGCGCGCTCGCCTCATCATGAATCACTCGCGGATTGGTATCGGCCGACGGAATGATGTGGTCGACCACGCACAGGTGCGAGTCGGGAGCAAAAACACCGCAGCCGCGCTCGCGCACACCGCTGAAGGCCTGCGGACTCGTGTATTCGTTGGCAAAGTGAGCGTCCACGTAAAGAAGCACCGTTTCCCCGTCAATACGCTTGACCGTGTGGCTCTCCACAATCTTCTCGTATAGCGTTCTTGCTATCGCCATATTCGCCTCCTTGTTATAAATTGTTTTCTCAACAATAGGAATTCAGCAATGCTTTGATTCTACGCCTCAAAACGGCACTCTTCGGCTTTTCGGACGGTTCTGAAAACAAGGTGCGCTCGTTTAGAATGCCGACGTTTCTTGTCTGCAGTTTTGTCTTTCATCGTCATGCCGCTTCAAGTCCGCAACAGTTTCATTCTTTTCTTGTGCGCCGTCATCTGGGGCTCCGCCTTCGTCGCGCAGGCCCTCGGCATGAATCACATCGGACCGTTTGCCTTTACGTTTGCGCGCTCCATCATCGGCGGACTGTTTCTGCTGGCGGTGCTGCCCATTTTGGATCGGATCACACGCAAGAAGATCGATGAGACAACAGGCGAAAAATCCAACCCTTGGAGAAATCCCAAGGTTTGGACAGGCGGCATTCTCTGCGGCATCGTGCTTTTTGTTTCCGAATCGCTGCAGCAGTTCGGACTTCTCTACACCACAGTGGGCAAAGCGGGATTTTTGACGTGCCTGTACATCGTCATCGTTCCGGTCGTCGGCATGTTCATCGGTCGCAAGACGGGCTTTCTGGTGTGGATTGCGGTCGTGCTTTCGTGCCTTGGGCTCTACTACCTGTGCATGCCTCCCGGAGAATTCTCCCTGAGCCTCGGCGACGGCTTGGTGCTGGCTTGTGCGTTTAGTTACACCGCACACATCCTCGTAATCGACCACTACACAGACCACGTCGACGGCGTGCGCATGAGCTGCATTCAGTTCTTTGTGGGAAGCATCTTGGGCTTCATCCTGATGATGATCTTCGAACCGCCCACGCTCGAAGCCATGAAGGCAGCCGCTCCCGCCTTCCTCTACGCAGGTATCTGCAGCAACGGCATCGCCTACACGCTTCAGATCATCGGCCAGCGCGGCGTCAATCCGACCGTGGCTTCTCTGATCCTGAGTCTTGAAAGCGTTGTGAGCGTCATCGCCGGCTGGCTGATTCTGTCGCAATCCATGAATTCCCGCGAACTTTTAGGCTGCAGCCTGATGCTGAGTGCCGTCATTCTGGCTCAGCTTCCGAGATCGTTTTTCAAACGACTGTTTGAAGGACGCATGAGCCACTGACAGAAAACCGTATCCTCCGATTGACATTCTGAAACCTGCGGTTGCCTTTGGCCCGAACCACCGACGTTTCGTCGTAATTCGCCTTTATTCGTTTCTGTGCCTAGGAACCGACTCTCGAATAATTTTCCTCAGGCTTACGGACACAAAAAACCGGAAGGTCAGCTATCGATCTTCCGGTTCTTCGTTTTGATGCCGCCGTGAAAACGGCACCTTGAGCGCTAAAGCTTATTCAGCCTTCTTTTCCTCGGCGCCCGGCAGGTAATCCTTGCTCAGGACCACAGCGTTGTGCTTGGCGCGCAGGCTGTCGAGATAAGCGTTTTCTTCGGCCTGACCGAACATGCCGGCCAGCTCGTTGCGCGTGCCTTCCAGAGCGGAGGCGTCGGGCTCAACCGTTTCGGACTTGGTGATATGCACCAGCGTGTAGCCCGTGGGAGTGCGCACGCCGATATAGGCGGGCAGTTCCTTGGCGGGAACACGCATGAGCGAATTGATCAGGTTGAAGTCCCAACCCAGAGGCTGAGAACGGGACACGGTCACGGCTTTGTCGAACTTCACGTCCTTAGCTTCACCGGACTTGATCTTGGCAAGCAGAGCCTGACCGTCCTTTTCGGCGGCGTCAAGAGCGCGTTCGGTTGTCAGAAGCGAAAGAATGTCGGCGCGAACGTCTTCAAACTTGGCGATGTGAGCCGGCTGATAAGCCGTCACGCGAGCGGCAACGAGCGTGTTGGAAGCAACTTCGATGGCCTGCGTGTTGCGCTTTTCAACCAGACATTCTTCACCGAAGAGGTTTTCCATGACGTGCTGGTTGAGGAACTTCTTCTGAGCCGCATCGCTCGGGCCTTCAGCCGTCACGTTGTTGAGCGTCACGGGCTTGAGGTTGTACTTTTCGATCACGCTCTTGAGCGAATCGCTCTGTTCGTAAACCATGTTGGTGAAGTTGTCGGCTTCTTCGGCAAAGCGCTTCTGGCTTTCCTGATCCTGATAGAGCTTCACGATTTCGGCACGAACGTCAGCCAGGGGCTTGGCGGCCGTCGCCTTGACGCCGGTAACCGAAATGATGTGGAAACCGAATTCGGATTCCACCGGACCGACAATGTCGCCTTCCTTGGCGTTAAAGACCGCGTCTTCAAACGCCGGCACCATCATGCCCTTCGTGAACCAGCCCAGATCACCGCCTTCCTTGGCACTGCCCGGATCAGCCGATTCCTTCTTGGCCACTTCGGCAAATGCCTTGGGATCGGCCTTGACCTGCTTGAAGATTTCTTCGGCCTTGGCCTTAGCCTTGTCCTCGCCCTGACCGAAGTCAATCAGGATGTGGGAGGCTCGCCGTTCTTCCGGAGCCTGGAAGCGGCCCTTGTTCTGTTCGTAGAAGGTCTTGATGTCTTCTTCGCTGGGTTCAACGTTCTTAAAGAGATCCGGAGAGAACACAACGTATTCGACATTGACGGCATCGGGACGTTCAAACTGCTTCTGGTTGTCCGTCCAGTACTTCTTGGCGTCTTCGTCGGAGACCTTCACTTTGACCATGTATTCGCCGACGCTCAGGTTGTGCACGGCGGCTTCACGCTTTTCCGTGAGAAGGTTGAAGATGCTGCGCGAGGCGGTATCGGGCACCAACGTCGTGCGGGTGATGCCTTCGGTGAGCAGATTGCGGCTGATTTCACCGCGGATCATGTGCACGAAATATTCATCACTCATGCCGGAAGCGGCCAGATAGTTGGTGTATTTCTCGGCGTCGAATTTACCGTCGGTGAGAAAGCGCGGGAAGGTCTTGATCATTTCGATGGCGACCTGTTCGCTCACATGAATGTCTTCAAGAGACGTCTCACCGATGAGACTGCGTTCGTTCATGATCGCTTCGAGCAGCGCGACCTTGGCCTCCTGGCTGTCGAGCATATTGGAGCGGAATTCTTCACCGAGACGCACGCGCAGGTTTTCCAGACGTTGGCGCTTGGCTTCGTCAAACTGCTGCGGAAGGATCGAAACGTCGTCAACCTTGGCAATGGCGCCGTCGTCGCTGATCATTCGGTTGTAGGAATAGATACCTGTGACCACAAAGCTGGGAATCACGAGCACCATGGCGATGAACATCAGCCAGCGCTTGTGATTGCGGAACAACTCAAGAAGCATGAAATTAGCCTTTGGATTAAACAAAAATGCGGACTGCCGCACAAAGCCGCAGGGCCGCTGTGCGCCCACGACAAACGCTGAGAGCACTTTTCTACTTAATAGCCGTGCATTCTAACAAAAGCAAGCTGTCGGCTCGCTTAATTTCGCGCATCAGCCGCGTTGCAAAACGTTTTTTTTCGTGACTCTGATATCAGCCGATCTCGTCGGGGGCAAAGACCGGGCACTCCAACCACAGCGCCTGCGGGAATCGACTGAAACAATACCGCTTCATATATTCCCGCGTATCCTCTTCAATCGTTGCGTCGGGCATCGGGTTGCATTGATTGAAGATCACGGCCGAAAGTTCGGCCCCGCGTCGCTGCAGCGCCTCAAGAGACAACACGGCGTGATTGATGGAGCCTAACCTCCCCGAAGTCACGAAAACAAAAGGCCAGTTCTGCGCGCACACAAAATCAACCGTCAGTAAATTTTCCGTCAGGGGCACGGCCAAACCTCCGGCGCCTTCGACAAGCACCACATCGTAGCTTTCAGCCAGTTTGTTCGCGCAGTCAATCAGATGCGCAAGATCAATCGGTCGGCCATCGATTTTGGCCGCCAGATGAGGTGACGCCGGGTAGGTGAAAAGTTCGGGCGCGGTGATCCCTTCCTCGTCTTCGGGCAGCGTCACCCCCATCAGACGCCGGTGCAGGCGAATGTCCGGACTGTAGTCTCCGCAACCGGTCTGCACCAATTTCATGGTGGCCACACGACGTCCGCAGCGCAGAAGTTCGCGAGCAAGCCACCCCGTGCAGACGGTCTTTCCCGCATCCGTATCGATGCCGCTCACGAAATGAATTCCTGAAGAAAGCTTCGCTACATTGTCCTGCATCAGTGCCATCGTTGATCACTCATAAACGGTTGCATTTAATCTGTTATTGGTGTTGTCACAACAAGGATTCTTCTTCTGTAAACAACCCGCGACTAAAGTCGCAGGCTTTGCAACTATCACATTCGTAATGTCGCATTAGGCCTGTTTACGTCCGGCCCCTGGGTCATCAGCAGATAGCCCAGACCGTGCAGATTTCGACCTGCATTCAGGTCGCTGTGCGCTCGGTAACCACAGTGCCTCAGACTGGTTTCAGTTAACACACCGAACTCAACGACCTTCTTTGAGCATTGAACGAGATTAACAGCTTATATTTGCTCTTTAAATCTTCTCTTCCACCCAATTGCGCGTCACCTTGACGAAACCGACAATCAATGTCTGCAGTTCATCGGGTTCGATCACAAAGGGCGGCATCACGTAGAAGATATTTCCGAAGGGACGCACCCAAATGCCTTCCTTGACGAACTGTGCGGCCAGAATTCTGTTGTCGGCAGCACGCTCGGTTTCCACCACACCGACGGCTCCGAGCACGCGCACATCCTTAACACCCGAGACTTTGCGCAAAGGCTCCAAACCTTTCTTCAGTTCGGATTCAATACGACGAACCTTGGCTTCCCAGTCTTCGGACATGTATACGTCCATCGCCGCGACAGCCGCCGCGCAAGCAATCGGATTGGCCATGAAAGTGGGACCGTGCATCAATGCGTTCGGAGCATGACAACTCACCGTATCGGCCACCGCATTGGAGGTGCACACGGCGCTTAACGTCACCGCGCCGCCCGTGAGAGCTTTCCCGAGCGTCATGATGTCTGGTACGATCTCGGCCCAATCGCAGGCAAATCGCTTGCCGGTCCGACCGAACCCCGTCGCAATTTCGTCAGCGATTAAAAGAATGTCGTACTTGTCGCACAAGCGGCGCGCTTCACGCAGGAACTGCGGGTGGTAGAACCGCATAGCGCTTGCCCCCTGAACGATCGGTTCGAGAATCAGCGCGCATATTTCGTCCTGTTGCGCATCGAAAACGCGCTCAAGTTCCTCAATGTCCCCCGGGTTCCATTGACCTCCGAAAACGGAAGACGGTTCATCAATAAAGATGCGCTTCTGCAGCGCTCCGGAAAAAAAGCCGTGCATTCCCGCAACCGGATCGCACACCCCCATCGCGTTCCAGGTGTCGCCGTGATAACCCTTGCGGATCGTCGCGAAGTTCGTGCGCGTCTTTCGGCCTTTGGCCAATTGATACTGCACGGCAAGCTTCATGGCCACCTCAACGGCAACCGATCCGGAATCCGCATAGAAAATCTTCGTGAGCTTCTCAGGCAACAGACGAGTCAATCGTTTGGCCAGTTCCACCGCAGGTTGATGTGTAAACCCTGCAAACATGACGTGAGTGAGTTTGCTTGCCTGTTTTTGAATCGCCTCGACGATTTCAGGACGGTTGTATCCGAAGGCCGCGCACCACCAACTCGAAGTACCGTCGATGAGTTCTCTGCCGTCTTCCAAAACAATGCGCGCACCATGACCACCCGCAGCGACATTGACGGGAGGCGGTAAGGTGGCCGACGCATACGGATGCCACAAATGCGCTTCGTCAAAGGTTTTGATATCTTGCGTCTGATATCCGACCTCGGAAACAAGCTCGCGGTCGGCATCAATTGCATTGCCCTTCGTCGTCAGCATGTCTCCGGCAATGGCGGCGTTGATCCCGCACTCGAGTGCCGCCTTCTGAACTTCTCGTGACAAACGGGCTCTTCCGCCCGCAAAGCGCAGCTTAGCCTTGGGATTGATCAGTCGAAACAGAGCGACAGACCTCAGAATCTCTTCGTCGGACAGGAGCGGCTGATGCTCGAGCGCCGTGCCGGCAATGGGCGAGAGAATGTTGACGGGAATCGAAAGCACGTTGAGCGCACGCAATTGAAGTGCCAAATCGATGCGATCGCTTTCGCTCTCCCCCATCCCGATGATGCCGCCCGAGCAGACGTCCATACCGACCGCGCGTGCGTTCATGAGCGTTTTGACTTTGTCAGCGGTTGTATGTGTCGAGCAGAGCTTTCCGAAATGCGATTCGCTCGACTCAAGATTGCAGTGATAACGCACGACGCCTGCTTCAAAGAGACTTTGCAGTTCCTTCTCAGTCAACAGACCAGCGCTCAGGCACATCTGAAGATTCGTTTCCTTGCGAATGACTCGCACGAGTTCAATTGTTTCGCGCACTTCACGCGCAGAGAGCTTTCGACCGCTCGTCACCAGCGAAAATCGCGTGAGACCGTTTGCCTGTGCTTGTTTTGCAGCTTCGAGCGCCTTGTCGGCATTGATGAGCGGATAGATGGGAATGCCTGTGACAAAACGCCGCGACTGGGAGCACCAAGCGCAGTCTTCTGAACAACGGCCTGATTTGGCATTGATGATGCCACAGAAGTTAAAGACCCGATCTGCGAACTTGATCGTCGCCTCTTTGGCGGCGGCCACGAGCGTCTGCGTGCAATACGCGCTCAGTTTCAGAGTCTCCTCCCGAGTCGGCACGCGTTCCAGCGATCTGACGGCAAAGTCCAGGCAGGCGTTTTTTTCAGCTATCGGCTCCATTGTCTGCTTCTCATCCTTGAATTCTCTTGTGTGGCGGTCAGAAACTAATATATTGCAAATAAGCTGTTATCGCCTCTTTTTTTCTTAACACATCAACCGTGCAGGGAAGAAAAAGAGTCCTTAAAAGCAATGTTGTTCAATTTCTACCGTCTCGGCGAACAGGCAGGATACCAAACATCCCCATCCGTTTCGCTTGTTTTGAAACGAGAATTTGCAGACAATAAAAAACCCTGAAGATGCAAATCTACAGGGCATTTGGTGCTATGGCGGAGTGGACGGGACTCGAACCCGCGACCCCCGACGTGACAGGCCGGTATTCTAACCAACTGAACTACCACTCCGCAGAGCTTTTCAAATTGTCAAATTAATCGTGGCGGAGTGAACGGGACTCGAACCCGCGACCCCCGACGTGACAGGCCGGTATTCTAACCAACTGAACTACCACTCCGTTCGGATCAATTTGTTCTCCAAACTTTCGTCTGAAGAGACGTGCATTTTACAGACTCTTTTGAAAATTGCAAGTCCTCAATGAGTTCTTTGCTTTTCAAAACTTGGCTGTGTTCTGCACAACGACTGCGCATTCTACAGAAAAATAGGCATTTGCCAAGAGCTCAAACAAATTATTTTGAGGCCGGAAAAATTTCCCCTGAAATATCAACGAACGCCGTCAGAAACAGCTTTCTCAGAATCGCTGAAAACTTTCACTCAAGTTTCAGGCTTTTATTGCATCACTTAACGCTGACAAATCGATGACAGGCATTTTTCCGGATGCAGCCTCCTCCGGTACAACGAACGACACCATATACCAAGGCAGGTAGGTTACGGCGTTGTTTCTTTCAATATTGCCACGACAAAAGACTATGGCTCGCTTCAGATTCCATTCGTCGACCGCAAGCACGTTTGAAAGCGCAGAATGCTTTTTGTAGTCTTTGCCGGATTTGATCTCTATCGGAGTGATGTCTCGTCCGTTTTGGATGACGAAATCAACTTCTCCCAGACGTTTGGAGTTGTAGTAACGCAGTGCAAAGCCGTTGGCATGCAGTTGTTGCGCAAACAGATTCTCCAGCACGCTACCAAGATTGACTTCGACGTTGCCTTGCAGAATATCGAACTGAATGTTCTGCATGCTTGCTGCGGCAAGCAAACCCGTGTCGCACAAGAAAAGCTTGAAGAGATTTCGCTTTTCGCTTAAACCCAGAGGCGATGTTGGCTGTGTGACGTTGAAGCATGGCAAGGCCACACCTGCGTCAGAAAGCCAGACAAATGAATTCTCGTAACGCAGAAGCCGGGCTGACTTCGCAATGTCGGAAAGAACGAAACGACGATTTTTGGCTTCCAACTGGGAAGGAATTGCATCAAAAATTTCCCTAATCTTTTCTTTATCTCTGCCAGCGTAGCGTGCAATGTCAAGGCGGTAAAGCGCAAGGATATCGTTCTGGATGGCAAGGATCTGCCCGATGTCGTGCGTGGCAATATAGGTGCAGACACACTGGGGCATCCCGCCGACAACCATGTATGCGTATAAGAGCTGCATCATGCTGTTGTGAACGGTTTCAGCTACAGGTTGCAATGTCTCAAAACACGTCTTGAGGTAGTCGAAAGTCTCGGGCTGAAGGCCGCAAGCCATACAAAACTCCGAAAAGTCCAACGGATACATCGTCAACGGCGTTTCAAAACCGACGGGAAAAGACGGGACGGAATTTGTCTTGACACCTAACAGAGAACCTGACTCGATGTAGTCAAACCGTCCGTCCTCAACCAGAAACTTTATCGCGGCTCGCGCCTGTGGGCATTCCTGAATCTCATCGAGAAAGATAAGTGTTTTTCCGGGAACCAACGGCCGACGTAGATATGCGGAGAGCGCGGTGACAATGGCATTGGCATTGAGCGAACCGGCAAACACGGCCTTGGCCTTCGGTTCTGTCACAAAATTTATTTCTACAAAGTGTTCGTAGTATTGCCGCGCAAAATGACGGATAAGCGTTGTTTTGCCGATCTGACGGGCGCCAACTACGCACAAAGCGCTGCGTCGAGGTGCTTCCTTCCAGGCAATCAGCTTCTGTAGGGCTTTGCGAGCAAGAAAGAGCTTTTCATCGGGATCATTTGTAACGTTTTTCGCCATTTTGAACATCCGTTTTGTAACGTTTGGCGATTATTCTAAACGCGTCCCGTAACGTTTTTCCAAAACAAGAGTTGGCGTTTTGTAACGTTTTTCTGAAAATTCTCGATCAAAAACGTAGAAATCACCTCAGTTTTTGCAGTGCGCACAAAAACCAAATCAAGCCGGCTCTCTAGCGTTTTGCGCCGTCAAACGGTCGCTGCATTTCAATAATTTCCAGCAATCGTTTTTGTGTCGGCGTGTTCTCGAGGCGATCTTTCGGCGGAAATTGCTGATCAAATTCAAACGCCGCCTCCTGGCTGATGTTGTAGACGGCATCATCGCTGTAGCGACCGACATAGGACTCCGGTCTCTTTTCCTGCAGCGGACAGATCTGTAGAGCAACAAAGTACTTGTTGTCAGCCGTTCGAATCCCAAAATTTTCCGCAGGCTCAAACCCCACTCGCGAGTAGTAGAGAGGATCTCCGCATAAGACAATCGCTGCATACCCCTGCCGTATGGCTTCCTTGCGAGCGTGGTCAATCAAACGGCGCCCCACTCCCTTCTTTTGGTATGCCGGAAGCACGGCAATCGGCCCGAGCGTGAGAACCTCTCGCACGACACCGTCGTCACCCGCTATCGTTCCCTTCACGAACATCACGCAACCGACTATCTTGCTGTCTGCAACCGCCACAAAGGCCAGCTCTCGCGCGAAGTTTTCACTGCTGCGCATGACGTGCACCAGGTAATGCTCCGTGCAGCCCGGAGCGTATACGTTCCAAAACGCCTCGCGAACGACATTCTCGGTTTCGGTGTAATCCGAAGGCTTCTCAAGCCTCAGTTCGATATCCATTGCAGCTCCGCTGAGTCCATTGATCAACGAAGTCTAACGGATGCGGGCCAAGCAACCCCAGACACCGATCAGCGTCAGCAACACCCAAGCGGAAAAGCCGATGGCCATCATGGTTTCCGTCACCGGCATCGGCATGGAAGCAATCACGAGGTTGGGAATCACCGAGCCCACGTAAGCCGACAAATAAAGTGCCGAGATGACGCCGGCACGTTCCTGAATCGAAGTTCCCGCCAGGAGGAAACGCAGACCGCTTGAACAGGCCGCACCGTTGCCGGCACCTGTCAAGGCAATACTGATCAACAATACACACACAGACGGATGAATGAGCGTTCCGAAAGCCACCAGAGCTGCCGCTGTAAAGAGCAAAATGGAGCGCTTGAGCGTGGGACGAGGCTCAAATCGCCCGGCAAAGACACCCATGATCGCATTGGGAACGATCAAAACGAGATACAGGACACCGGCAAGGAGTGCATTGCTGTGTCCGAAAACAGCCTGACACAGATACGCCGAAAAGCCTTGAAGAAAGCTGCCAACACCCCAGGTTCCCACAAAAGCAATGGCGCTTGCGAAAAAACGACGACGCAGGTGCACGGGCAAGGCGATCTTGGGTACAAAGACGCTGCCCAGAGATTCGCTTCCAAAGCGCATGGTTTCGGTGGAAGCAAACGCCAACCCGGCACAAACAACGAGAAGCACAACAGCGCAGTCAAAAAGTTCGGCAGGCGTCAAAACACCGCTTTCAAGCACCACACCTGTGATCAGAGTACCGAGCGACAAACCGATATTGGGCCCTGCCGCCGTCAGAGCCGTGCCGAGCCAGGGATACTTGAGCGGGGCCGAGTCAACCACCCAGGACATCGCGGCACTGGACGCAAAGCCGCAGGAAAAACCCTGCAGAAAACGACCGATATAGATTTCAGAAGCCTCAAGTGCATTGGCGTACATAAGGCTTGCCGCCATGCCGAGCAAAAGTGCAGCGAGAACCACCGGCTTGCGGCCGAAGAAATTCGAAAGGCGCGCAAAGAAAAAAAGCGTGAGCACGCAACCGGCGAAATAGCTCACCACCGTCATGGCTATTTCGGATTCGCTCAAGCTCAGCCCGCTTCGCCACTCGGCCATCATCGGAATGGCGATGGCCGCAGCAATAAAGGTGCAGATAAGACAGGCTGTGGCGGCCACAAATGTGAGGCCGCGGCGCGGAAAATCGTTGTCGGTCTTGGCAAGTGACTTGTGAAAGACGGTGGTCATAGTCTTTTGTTTGCGAAACGGTACGGGAGCGAGATTATTCCACCATCCCAAGCGCGCCACATCCCGAAGGATAGGTTGCTCACAAAATTCGGCAATTTTTCGACACAGGTCAGCCGATTACATCGTTTTTTCGGCTCCTTCGAACAAGTCACTGACTGGGTTACCTTGAAGCAGTACGGATTTTTTGGACACTTGGGAGTCCAAAAATTCCATACCACTTCAGTGATGGTTGATTCGGGGAACCCAAATCAACCATCTATTCCGTTAGCACCAAGGCTTTTCCTTGGCGATTTCCTTACCGATGATGCGGCCGTTGACAAGGCAATCCAGCGTAGCGCAGCTTCCCAGACGAACAGCTCCATGCACGCCGCCCGTGGCTTCACCTGCGGCATAAAGGCCGGCAATGGGATTGTCGGTCTTGATGTCGATCACCTGTCCCTTATTGTTCGTCTCAACGCCGCCCATGCAATGATGGACTTTGGGCGAGAGAATAGAGCAATAGAAAGGAGCCGTGCCCATGGGCTTGGCACCGGGTGCGAAATAGCGTCCCATTTCATCGCCCTTGCCGGCGGCCAGAGCAGCGTTGTAATCCGCAATTGTCTTTTTCAAAGCCTCGAGAGGGATCTTGTATTCGGAAGCCAAAGCTTCAAGCGTGTCGAATTTATGAACAACACCGCGTTCGAGCTGTTTTTCGAAAATACCGGGACGGGTTTTTGCAATCGTTCTTTCGATTGTCGGCGCGTCCGCTATGGCAATCGACATATGGCCTTTGTTGCTGTTATTGATCACAGCATCCGCGCGAACTTTGCGGTTTGCCAATTCATTGATAAAGCGCTTGCCCGTTGCGCAGTCGACCCAAACACCCTGCGTGGCAGCGGCGCCTTGCGCAAAGTAAAGAGCAATGCCCATGCCTTTTTCTTCAGGCGAATTCCATGGACCGCACTGAATCCAGTCCTCCTGAATGACATTGCAGCCGATGCGGGAAGCTTCTCGCCACATCTCAGAAGTGGCACCGGGCTGGTTTGTGGTATCGAACTTATCCGTCAACTTCGGGTCAAATTTCATACGGAACTTAACGTCCGCTCCAAAACCGCCGTAGCATAGAGCCACTCCTTTTCGGGCACGGATAAATTTCACCTTGCCGGATTTGGCGTCCGGGAACCGATAGCCTTCACGCACCTTGAGTCCTTTTACGCGGCCATCCCCGTCTCGAATGATCTCTTCGACATAGGTACGAAGCCGAACTTCAACACCGAGTTTCTTGCAGTAGTCGTATTCCTTTTTGACGATTTCCGATCCCGATCCGTTGACTGTGAAAAGATGGCGAGGAACAGAATGTCCGCCTTCCGCACCGACGCGATCCGGAATCCACTCGACATGCAACTCGTTGACCGTCCATTCGTACGTGGCCATGGCCTGTTTGGCCATTGTGAGAACTTTATCCGGATAGTTGTATCCGAGACCTTCGCGGATCATATCTTCGGCAAGAAGTTCCGGGGAGTCCTTGATGCCGAGTTTTTTCTGCGCCGCATTTCCGGGGACCGACATGATGCCTCCGTTGATGGTGGAGTTGCCTCCGTAGGCGCGCATTTTTTCAAGAACCAGCACACTGGCTCCAGCCTTCCTGGCCTCAATGGCGCAGGCAAGGCCTGCAAATCCCGAGCCGATTACAAGAACGTCAACTGTCTCGTCCCATTTGGCGGGCATCGGGTCAGTGCACTTTGCCGATACGCTTGCCGGAATCAACGCAGCGGCTGCGGCAGCCGATCCTGCAGTTAGAAATGTGCGGCGATTTAGCTGTGTTGTCATAACTTTTCTCTCCCATTTGGACTTGACACAAACCGAATATCCGGCCTGTTCAGCTCAAAGCCCGTTACGGGCCTGTTAGTCTTGCGTTCTGTTTTGATTTTTACTTTCAAAAAGATATTTAGCAACACTTCCGCCTAAAATCAATTGTCAAAACGACAAACAAACGTTTTGAGGAATAAGGTCGGTGCGGGTTACGGAAAACATCAAGGCTTGGAAAACACTTCTTGCGCTTTCGGCGGGCGAAGGCTTTTTCTCGGCTGCCGTGGCGGTCGACAAAGATATGGCCGCTTGTTCGAGGATGATCGGGCGGCTTGAAGCTGATTTGGGCATTGACCTCATTGACCATACGCACCGACCGGTACAACTCACGGCATCGGGTCGAGCGCTTTAACCCTATGCAAAAGCGCTCGTTGACGCACACTGCCGACTTGAAGAAGCTGCCCGGCAATGTCTGGCAATGCCGATTGTCATGCGCATGGGCATTCCCGTAAACATCTCCCGCAGCTCGGTCTTTGACTTTCTAAAACGGTACGAAAGAATCGATCCCAACCTGCGGCTTGAGATTCTTTCGGACATTGATCATCAAGATCTCTTCGAAGGCAAGGCCGATGTGGCTTACCTGCCCTACAGACCGCCGGCAGAAGGTCTGAGGCTTTGGCATATCGGTTATACCGAAAACTGTCTGCTGGCTTCGCCGGATTACCTCAAGACTCGAGGTGAACCGCTTGAACCCAAGGATCTCGCCGAACACGATCTGATCATTCGAAGCGGCAGAAATTATCCGACAACAAAGGAACTGATCTGTGGTGAAAAACGCACGCCGCTGATGTATAAGCGCATTGCCTTTGCCGGAGATGTCCTGTCGGGAAAAGAGGTGCTGTTGGCTGCGGAAGGAATTGCTGTCGACCTGTCATTTCACATTTGTCGACACGAAATCGAACAAGGGCGTTTAGTTCGGGTACTTGCCGGCTGGCACAGGCCGCCCTGGGATTTGACCATCGCCGTTTGTGACGAACGTGTGACGGACAGCAGAATTCTTAATTTCTGCAGGCTGTTTGCAGAGGACGAGAAAAAGGCTTCGGCCATACGTCTGCGTCACATGCACAAATTCTTCCTCGAACGAGATCTCAACAGCCGATAAAAAAGAGGCTGGCACCTGTAGCAGGACACCGGCCTCTTTACTCGTTTTGCTCGCAGAACGCTACTAGAGACTGCCGCCTTTAAGCGTTGTAGAAGTCCCTGCTCGAGGCTGCCAACGCATGGCGCGACGTTCGACAACGCCCACGATCCAGTCAAGCACCAAGGCAAACGCTGTGAGCACAAGAATCCCCGCCATGACGGTGTTGATGTCAAAGACACCTTCGGCCTGAAGAATCAGGTAGCCAACACCGTGGCTTGAACCAAGGTATTCACCGACCACCGCGCCGACAAACGCCATGCCGACCGACGTATGAAGAGATGAAAACACCCAGCTCATGGCAGACGGCAGATAAACGTTCTTGAGCAACTGCTGCCGATTGGCGCCAAGCATGCGAGCCGACGCCAACACATTCGGGTTGACCTCACGCACGCCCTGATAGACGTTGAAGAACACGATGAAGAAAACGAGCGTGACGCCCAGCGCCACCTTGCTGGCAATACCCAAACCGAACCACACCGCAAAGATCGGAGCGAGAATCACGCGGGGCATGGAGTTGAGCCCCTTGATAAAGGGATCGGCCACCGCCGCAGCAAAGGGCGACAGCGCAAGCCACATGCCGACCAAACCGCCGCTTACCGTGCCGAAAGCAAACGCAAGTATCGTTTCCACAAGCGTCGTCCACAAGTGCGCATAAATGTCAGCGTTGACGACAAACCAATCCCAAATTCTTGAGAAAATCACCAGAGGTTCACCGAAGAAAAACGCCGCTTGATTATCGTTATCAAAAACGAAGGCAGGTATGAGACCTGGTTTGGTGAGCGCCCACCAAACGAAAAAGATCGCAGCCAGAAGCCCGAATTGCCAAACTCGAAGTTTGAGACGGTACTTTGCCACTTGATTGCTGTTCATTCTTTGTCTCCCGAGTCTAATTTCCGCTTTTTTCTACGGTTGTACTTTTCTTTGCTGCTGCGCGTAGCCCTTCAAAACCTCTTCACGCAACACCGACCAGATGGCCGTGTGCAGCTCAATGAATCGGGGCGTCACGCGTACCTCACTGACATCTCGGGGTCTGGGCAGATCAATCGTAAACTCACCGATGGGATGGCTCTCGGGTCCCGCACTCATCACCACGACGCGATCGCTCATGGAGATGGCCTCGTCCAAGTCGTGCGTGATGAAAAGCACGGCTTTGCGCTTTGCCTGCCAGAGGTTAAGAAGCTCGTTTTCCATCAGCTGACGCGTCTGAATGTCAAGCGCGGAAAAAGATTCGTCCATCAGAATGATGTCGGGATCCTTGATCAGCGTCTGAGCCATCGCCACGCGCTTTCTCATGCCGCCCGAGAGATGGTGCGGATAACGATCCTCAAACCCGGTCAACCCGACGCGCGCCAACCACTCGCGGGCTCTTTGAGCAGCCTCTTTCTCAGGCACCCCCTCGAAAAGAAGTCCTGCCGCCACATTGTCCAGAGCACTCTTCCAGGGCATCAGGCTGTCGGCCTGAAACATGTATCCGGCTCGGCGATTGAGGCCGACAAGCGGTTCACCGAAGATGCTGACAGTACCGGCGCTGGGCTCCAAAAGTCCTGCGCTCATATTGAGCAGTGTGGATTTGCCGCAGCCGGTGGGGCCGACGACACTCACAAACTCACCGTCGGCCACCGTCAGATCCACATTTTTGACAGCCGTGTAGGTGGACAGGGTCCCGGAATCGTCACTCACAAAAGTACAGGCAATGCCTTTGAGTTCTATTGCAGCTTGAGACATTTGATTCTTAGTGTTGTTTTTCAAAAATGAACTTGCCTATGCTCAAATACGCACCGCTCAGTCAGGGTACTTCTTGTGCGCCGCTTCCACAAAACGGTTCGTAAAGACAGCCTTGTAGTCAGGCTTAAAGTCGGCGAGCTTGTCGTTGATGATCTGCAGCGACTTAAAGGAGATCTCAGGCGCGTGTTCCGGAATGAATCCGTCCTTGGAAAGCGCAGGGCGGTTCTTCAAGAAGCCCGTGACGTAGATATCCTTGTTGCCGAGGAAATACGACTCCGGAACAGCTTTGACGATGTCTTCGGCCGTGGCCTTGGCAAGCCAGCGATTGGCACGCACCACGGCGTTGGTAAGTCCCTGGACAATGTCCGGATTCTCCTTGATGTAGCGCGTCGGCGCGTAGAGACAGCCCGCAACCATGGGACCGCCGAAAATCTTGTCGCTTTCTTCCACGACACGCGTATCGGCCACGATGCGGATCACATTGTCCTTTTCGAGCGTGGCGATCACCGGATCGAGATTGACAAACGCATCAATCTGCCCTGCGCGCATCGCGGCAACTGCAGCAGCCGACGCACCCACGCCGATAAAGGAGACGTCCTTGGGCTCAATGCCGGCATTGCGCAGAATGAAGATGGCAATCGCGTGCGAGCTTGAGCCCGGAGCCGTCACGCCGATCTTCTTGCCTTTGAGCTCGGCCATCGACTTGAAATCAGGCATCGTTTTGTTGCTCACTGCAAAGACGCACTGCGGCGCTCTGCCCTGCAGGACAAATGCCTGCATTGCTTGGCCTCGGGCTTGCATCGACAAGGTGTGCTCGAAAGCGCCCGACACAACATCTGCGGAGCCGCCGACAACGGCCTGCAAGGAGCGCGAGCCCCCCTGAAAATCAATGATCTCGACGTCAAGTCCTTCATCCTTGAAGTAACCGAGACTTTCGGCAATGGAGATCGGCAGGTAGTAGTAGAGCGCCTTGCCGCCCACAGCGATTTTGACGGACTTGCTGCTCGCAAAGACCGGCGGCACGGAACACATGGCGGTAGCCGCAGCGGCTGAGGCGATGAGTTGACGACGAGTGAAAGGCATTTTTGTCTCCCTAATAAAAAACGCACATCCCCGAAAGGTGTGCGTCTGTTGTCCAGTGACGTATTGTCTTGATTTTTAGTCTTCGAAGGTCGTTGGAAGCTTCGGATTTCGTTGAAGTCTTTCGGTAACTCGACTCCCCTCTTCTTACACTTCCTGCGCCGACGCACCCGCGCACGCCCTCTCCGTGTCTACCGATAGCAGCAGACCCAGAGACAGCAGGCACAATCGACCGCAGGCCTTCGCAAGAGGGCTCTTCTCAATAAGAGTCGGTCGTATATGCGTCATTTGCGTTTCCTAACAAAGGTACTCAGCGGAGCACCGATGCGTGAAACGGTAGCGCGTTGATTTTTACACGTCAATAATTGAAATTGCCTAGAACAACCCACAGACGACAAAAAACCTCGCAAAATCAACATCCTGCGAGGTTCTATCAGCTGTATTGGTGGTGGATGCTGAGAGTCTCGAACTCCCGACCTACGCCTTGTAAGGGCGCCGCTCTACCAACTGAGCTAAGCATCCGACCTTTTTCAGCTCGTCATCAAACGAGTCAATTATTGTACAGCATCCTTAAGCTTTTTGCCAGCGCGGAACTTCGGCTGCTTGCAAGCGGCGATCTTGATGGTTTCGCCGGTCTGCGGGTTGCGACCCGTGCGTTCAGAGCGTTCGGAAACCGTGAAGGTGCCGAAGCCAACCAACGACACGTCCTCACCCTTCTGCAGGGAGGTGGTCACAGCTTCGATGAAAGCTTCAAGAGCAAGGCCGGCCTTGGCCTTGGTGATGTCGGCAGACACGGCGATCTGTTCGATCAGTTCGTTCTTGTTCATGGGTATCCCCTTAGTGTTGTTACGCCCTGAGGGCGGTCAAAGAAAAATCCTGAGCACTATAGCCTAAAAACTGCGCGAGACCAAGCAAAATCACACGAAAGCCCAGAAAAATAAGGCAATGTTGGTTTTTTTGCGTCACTTTTGTCCAACAAAGCTTCACTCTCGAGCCTTTTGGGCCGCGTTTCGCCTCTCCGGGCAGGAAAACGCCCGCTCGAGACTTTCTCAAACGGGCGTCTTTACGGCGTCAGTCAGACGACTGCTGCATCAGCAATTGCAGTGACCACCGGCAGTCGTCGGTTCTGCGGAGTCAGTGTCCTGAGCCTGCGCGACGACGTCGGCGACAACCTCCTTGTCCTTCTTGGGTTCAAGCGGAGTGGGCTTGCTCATAAGCGCCTCTTCGAGAACCTTGTCGATCCAGCGAACCGGGACAATCTCCACAGCTTGCTTGACGTTGTCGGGCACTTCCTCGAGGTCCTTGACGTTTTCTTCCGGAATCAGAACCTTCTTGATCCCGGCTCGAACGGCCGCAAGAAGCTTTTCCTTCAGGCCGCCGATTTCAAGCACTTCACCGCGCAGCGTAATTTCACCGGTCATGGCGATGTCGCTGCGAACCGCAATGCCGGTCATCGCGGAAGCCAAAGCCGTCGTGATGGCGGCGCCGGCACTCGGACCGTCCTTCGGAACGGCACCTTCGGGGAAGTGGATGTGCCAGTCGGTCTTGGCGAAGATTTCCGGATCAATGCCAAGCTTGGCGGCGCGGGCACGAACCACGCTCAAGGCAGCCTGCACGCTTTCCTTCATCACGTCGCCCAGCGAGCCGGTACGAACCACATTGCCGCGACCGGGGAAGCACACGGCTTCCACCGCAAGCGTATCTCCGCCCACGCTGGTCCAGGCAAGGCCGTTGACCTGACCGACGCGAGCTTCCGTAGGCGCCACGCCGTACGTGAACTTGCGAACGCCCAGATAGTCATGCAGGTTTTTCGGAGTCACGCGAACCTTACGCACGCGCACCTTCGCGCTCTTGACTTCTTCGGTGCCGGCTTGGGCGGCCTTGGCAGCCATTTCATCCTCACGCTCGCACTGCTGACGGACAATCTTGCGAAGGATCTTGCTGATGGCACGCTCCAGACCGCGCACGCCGGCTTCACGCGTGTAGAAGCGAATGATGTCGAGCACCGCTTCCTGGGTGATTTCGGCTTCGGTCTTCTTGAGTCCGTTCAAGCGCATCTGCTTCGGAAGAAGATGCTCCATCGCAATGTGCACCTTTTCGTCTTCGGTATAGCCCGCAAGATCGATGGTTTCCATACGATCGAGCAAAGGCGGATCGATGGCGTAGCTGTTGCTCGTTGCCACGAACATCACGTCGGAAAGGTCAAAACCCACATCCACATAGTGATCTTCGAACTCGCGATTCTGTTCGGGATCGAGTACTTCGAGCAAAGCGGCCGAAGGATCGCCCCGCACGCCGGAACCGATCTTGTCGATTTCGTCCAAAAGGAAGAGCGGATTTTTCACGCCCACCTTGGCCATGGCCTGGATGATCTTGCCCGGCATCGAACCGATGTAGGTGCGGCGGTGACCGCGGATGTCGCTCGAATCCTGCACGCCGCCCAAAGCCACGCGCACGTACTTGCGGCCCGTGGCGCGGGCGATTGATTCACCGAGACTGGTCTTGCCGACGCCGGGAGCGCCCACCAGACACAGAATCGGCGACTTAATCTTGTCGACTCGACGCTGCACGGCCAGGTATTCCAGGATGCGCTCCTTGACCTTTTCCAGACCCCAGTGATCGGCGTTGAGGATTTCCTCGGCCTTCTTGAGATCCTTGTTGACTTCGGTCTTTTCCTTCCAGGGCAGCGAAATCAGCGTTTCGATGTAGCCGCGAACCACCGTGGCTTCGGCGTTCGAAGGCGACATCTGCTTTAGCTTGTTGAGTTCTTCCAAGGCCTTTTCTTCTGTCTTGGCAGGCATGCCGCAGGCCTTGATCTTGTCGCGCAGGATCGTGATTTCGTCGTTGCCGTCGGCCGCTTCATCGTCGGCACCGAGTTCCTTGCGGATCGCCTTGATCTGCTCGTTGAGGTAGTAGTTGCGCTGATTCTTCTCCATCTGCTTCTTGACGCGGCCATGGATACGGCGTTCGACCGCCAAAATGTCCATTTCGTTGTCAAGAATGTCGATGATTTCGTTCAGGCACCCCTGAAGCGTCGTCTGGTCCAGAATCTTCTGCTTGCGGGCATTGTCAACGGGCAGTTGGCTGGCAACAGCGTCGGCCAAAGCCATGGCCGTCGCGCTTTCGCGAATCGGCTGTAGCACCTCTTCGGGCAGCTTCTTGCTTTCCTGTGCGTATTCGATGAAGCGCTGCAGGACAGCTCGGCGGGAGGCCTCTTCGTTGGTCGTTCCCTGCACCACGCACGGATGCGGCGTGTAGGTTGCGCTGTAGCCGTCCTTCGGATTGGAGCGGATGCTTTGAATGTCAATGCGCTCGTCGGCCTCAACGAGCACTTTAAGCGTGCCGTCGGGCAGTTTGAGCATCTGAAGCACACGCGCCAGGGTTCCCGTCTTGTACAAATCTTCAAGCTTGGGATCGTCCCTGCCGCTTTCCTTCTGGGTCACCAGCGCAATCTTTCTGTCGCCGTTCATGGCAGTGCGCACGGAACGAATCGTAAGCGGACGGCCAATGAAAAGCGGAAGCACCGTGTGAGGAAACACCACCAGGTCGCGGATGGGAAGCAAAGGAGCCTGCATCGGCGCGGCTTGCGTGACGTTAACGTTTTCAGTCATAAATCGGGTTCTCGTAATCGAAAAAAGTTTTCCGGACAGCTTATATGGAGACAATTTCAGCCATTTTCAAGCCGAACGAATGCTCCGCGAAACAAAAGAGTCTATCCGGCAGGCTTGCGCCTTGTGTTGATTCCATTGTACGAACAAACGGAGTCGCCCAACCGCAGCAAACCGACTGTTTGCTCATGGTTGGCAAAAATAACTGAAGATCAGGCAAAGAAAGATGCAAAAGCGACCGATTACGGCCGTCTGAGTCAGAGGCAAGACAGCCCGCAGACCGTCTTGCTCTCCTCATAAAAATTGGCGATTGGAAAGAGGATTCTCCGCCTTAGGAGAAGGCCTCTTACTTGTCGACCGAAGCCTGAACGGCAGTGCGGGGCCCTTCGATGAGTTCGGCGCGCACATTGCCTTCCTTGACGTCACCTTCGACCTCAAGCTTCACAGTACCGACTTCGGGCTTGGCGGGCACTTCAAACATGGCATCGAGCAGGGACGATTCCACAATGCTGCGAAGACCTCGAGCGCCGGTCTTGCGTTGCATCGCCTTGTGAGCAATGGCGGCAAGCGCTTCAGGCGTGGTTTCGAACGTGACGCCTTCCATGGCAAACAGTTCGGCGAACTGCTTGATCAAAGCGTTCTTCGGTTCGGTGAGAATCGAGATGAAAGCCTTTTCGTCGAGTTCGTCAAGCGTGGCGACAACCGGCAGACGCCCCACGAGTTCGGGAATCAAACCGTATTTCACCAGATCGGCAGGTTCGGCCTGCGCAAAAAGGTCGGTGAGCGTTTCCTGCGATTCGCTGTGCACCTGCGCGCTGAAACCGATGCCGCTTTTCACGGAACGGCGGCGAACGATCTTTTCAAGTCCGTCAAAGGCGCCGCCGCAGATAAAGAGGATGTTGCTCGTGTCAACCGCCACCATCTTGCCGCGAGGATTCTTACGTCCGCCTTCTGCAGGCACATTGCAGACCGTGCCTTCGATGAGTTTCAAAAGCGCCTGCTGAACGCCTTCGCCCGAAACATCGCGCGTGATCGACGGATTTTCGCTCTTGCGGGCAATCTTGTCGATTTCATCGAGATAGACAATGCCGCACTGTGCGCGCTCGACGTCGCCGTCGGCCGAAAGCAACAGCTTGTGGATGATGTTTTCCACGTCTTCGCCCACGTAACCGGCTTCAGTCAGCGTCGTGGCGTCAGCAATCGCAAACGGCACATTGAGCGTGCGCGCGAGCGTCTGCGCAAGCAGTGTCTTGCCCGAACCCGTGGGACCAACCAGCAAAATGTTGGACTTTTGCAGCTCAACGCCTTCGGCCGTGGCCTTGTGCTTCAAGCGCTTGTAGTGATTGTAGACCGCAACGGACAACACACGCTTGGCACGCTGCTGACCGATCACGTAGTTGTCGAGATGCTCATAGAGCTTCTGCGGCGTCGGGATAGGAGCCGACAGAATATCGGCGACTGCCGCCTCGGAGCTCGATTCAGACGCAGTCTCGCCATGAGCCGAAGCAGATCCGCCGACAGCCGACATCATGCCGCGAATGCATCGATCGCAGATGAGAAAGCCGCGATGCGTGTCGATGAGCGTTTCGACGTCGTTCTTATGGCGTCCGCAAATGGAGCAACGAAGCTCGTTATTCTTTTCCATGATTTCCTTGAATGTCGGGGTTACTCGCCGCGGCGGGTATAGATGCGGTCAATGATGCCGTATTCGAGCGCTTCGGCCGGGCTCATATAGTAGTCGCGGTCGGTGTCGCGGGTGACGATGTCGAGCGGCTTGCCGGTGCGTTCCGAAAGGATGCCGTTTAAGAGCCCCTTGAGGTCCTGGATTTCGCGAGCCTGAATCTGGATATCGCTTGCCATGCCGCGGCTGCCGCCCGAGGGCTGATGAATCATGATGCGGGAGTTGGGAAGCGAATAGCGCTTGCCCTTGGCGCCGGCCGCCAGAAGGAAGGCCCCCATCGAAGCGGCCATGCCCACGCAGATCGTCTGCACGTCAGGCTTGATGAACTGCATCGTGTCGTAAATGCCCAAACCGGCGTAAACCGATCCGCCCGGGCTATTGATGTAGAGCGAAATATCCTTGTCGGGATTTTCACTTTCAAGGAACAACAGCTGGGCAATCACAAGATTTGCCGATTCGTCGTTGACTTCGCCCGACAGGAACACGATGCGGTCGCGCAGCAGACGCGAATAAATATCGAAGCTGCGTTCACCGCGGCCGCTCTGTTCGATCACCATCGGGATCAATGCGTTTTGAATGTCGTGCATGATTTGATATTTCGCTTGTTGGAACTCCGCCTCACAGGCCGAGCCGTAAAAAATTCAACGCTTCGGTCGCGCTCAAAGCTTTGCGCTCCCGTAGAAACAAAAACGGAAAAAAGCCCGTGGAAGCTAACGCCTCCTCTGTTGCTTTTTCCCGCTTTCGTGTACCTGACAGGCCCTTGGTACGGCTTGACTGCCGGTGCCTCAGAGCCTGTCGGCGCAGATCAGTTCGCAAGGAACCGAATTATTGGCGACCCATGCCGGAGAGCTGCTCGAAGGTGAGCGTTTCTTCGGTGGTCTTGGCCTTGCTGAAGAGGAATTCGAGAGCCTTTTCTTCGAGGACGCGGCTGGCAAGGTTGTTGCGCTGCGTCTTGACGAGGTCTTCGACCACTTCTTCGGGCTGTTCGTAAGCGGCGGCGAGCAAAGAAGCGCGGGCCTTGATGTCGTCGTCGGTGGCTTCAAGCTTGTTCTGGTCGATGATCGCGGTGATCATCATGCCGATGCGAGCCTGCTTCTTGGCGGGCTCAAGGAAGAGATCCAGCGGAGCGCCTTCCTTGTTCTTCTGACCGGTCATGCCGTAGAGCATCTGCTGGAAGTTTTCGCGCAGACGTTCCTGTTCGGAGTGAACGATGGCGGCGGGAGCCTGGTAGTTGAAGGCTTCGACGGCAGCATTGAAGGCTTCGGTGCGGTTGCGGTCGTAGAGACGTTCCTGCACTTCGCGTTCGATGTTGCTGCGGATTTCGGTCTTGAGAACTTCAACGGATTCGACAGCGAGGGACTTCGCGAATTCATCGTTGACTTCCGGGTAGTGCGGAGCTTCGACGCTCACGCATTCGAGCTCAAACTGAGCTTCCTTGCCGGCGAGTTCCTTGTTGCCGTAGTTTTCCGGGAAGGTAAGCGAGAAGGTCTTCTTCTGGCCGGCAGCCATGCCCGTGGCGGCATCCTCGAATTCGGGGAGCATGCGGCCCTGACCGAGCACGAAGCTGAATCCTTCGGCCTTGCCGCCCTGGAATTCTTCGCCGTTGATCGTGCCGGTGAAGTTGACCGTCAGACGGTCTTCAGCGGCAGCCTGGCGGCCTTCTTCCTTCGTGAAGGTGACGCGCTGCTTGACGATCGTGTCGATCGTCTTGTTGACGGCTTCGTCATCGACCGTGCAGAGGTAGCGCTTGAGTTCAACGGAAGAGAAGTCCGGCAGAACGATGTCGGGATAAACCTCGAAGCTCACTTCGAAACGAAGGTCCTTGCTGCCTTCGGCCGGAGCGAGCGGCTTGGCGTCGAACTGGCCGACAACACGGTACTGACCGTCGCGCATGGCCTTGTTGGCTTCGCGTTCGAGCAGCGTGTTGATGACTTCGGCGGAAGCCTGCTGACCGTACATGGCCTCAACCATGGCAAACGGCACATGGCCCGGACGGAAGCCCGGCATCTTGGCCTTCTTGGAAAGGCGACGCAGTTCCTTGGTCACGCCGTCCTGGAATTCCTTGCCGTCGATCGTCACTTCAAGAGTGCGCAGATTCGGGTTGACGGCTTCTTCCTTCTTTTCGGCAGCGGCTTCCTGGGTAGCGGCAACAGCCTTTTCTTCCTGAACGGTTTCTTCAGCCTTCACAGCTTCTTGATTTTCGGTCATTGTTTTTTCTTTCTCAAAGCGCCCGAAACCTCGGCGAATCGCCGGGAACAAAGCGCAGACAGTCGGTTAAAAATTCGGTACAAAAGGGCCAAAAAACGCCCGTAAGCGCCGGATTATACCAAAGAGAGACCTGAAAAAACACGACTTTTTTCAACGTGCACCGCGCTCCGAGTTCGCCCCTAACCGACACTCTCTCGGCTCGGTACTTTCAGAAACACTTTTCCTGCCGGCACCTAGGAAAAAACACCTAGAAAACCTGCGTACAATGCTTGCTCGAAAAATGACCGCTAACGATTCTTAGGAATAATTGAACATGGCAAAGCTTTACATGGGTTTCGATGCCGGCACGCAGTCGGTTAAGGTTGCCGTCTACGACGAAAACTTCAATCCGGTCGCGTCGCACTCGCTTCCCACCACTCTGCACTACCCGCAGCCCGGCTGGGTGCAGATGAACATCGATGAGTTTCTCAACATCACCGTCGAGTGCATGAAGAAGACCGTCGAGGCCATCAAGGGCAAAGGCTACAGTCCGTCCGACATCGCCGCCGTCATGGGTGACGGCATCATCTGCGGCATCTGCGGTGTGGACGAAAGCGGCAAAGCCGTCACACCCTATATCAATTATCTCGACAGCCGCACGCAGGCTGACGTTGACGCAATCAACGCCAAGAACCTCGACATCTGGGGGCGTGAGACCGGCAATCCGGAAGCCAACTGCATGTTCCCTGCCATGTTTGCCCGCTGGTTCCTCGCCAACAGCGAAGACTTCCGCAAGAAGGGCGTGAAATTCGTGCATAACGCTCCCTACATCCTCATGAACCTCGCAGGCCTCAAGGGCGAAGACGCCTTCATCGACTGGGGTGCGATGTCAGGCTGGGGTCTTGGCTACAAGGTCGAAAAGAAGGAATGGTCCGACGAGCAGCTCGACATCCTGGGCATCGACAAGAAGTACATGCCCCGCATTCTCAAGCCCTGGGACATTGTGGGCGGTGTGAGCGAAGAAATGGCCGCGCGCACGGGGCTCGTTGCGGGCACTCCTGTCTGCGCTGGCGCAGGCGACACGATGCAGTCGATGCTGGGTTCGGGCGTTTTCGAAGCCGGTCAGGGCGTGGACGTGGCTGGCACCTGCGCCATGTTCTGCGTGTCCACCAAAGGCATCGTTCCGGAACTCTCCAAGAAGGGCTCGGGCCTGATCTTTAACAGCGGCACGCTCGAAAACACCTACTTTTACTGGGGCTTCATCCGTACGGGCGGTTTGTCGCTGCGCTGGTTCAAGGACAACATTTGCCAGAAAGCTGACGACTCGAGCTACTACCGCGTGTTGTCGGAAAAGGCCGAAGAAGTACCCGCAGGCAGCAACGGCGTGGTTTTCCTCCCCTACCTCACCGGCGGCACCGGCGAATTCAAGGGCGCCAGCGGCATGTTCCTCAACATGACCCTGGACGACGATCAGTTCGTGCAGTGGCGCGCCGTTCTGGAAGCCATCGGCTACGACTACATGGAAATCACGGACACCTATCGTGCGGCAGGCGTGGACCTTAACCGCATCACCGTCACGGAAGGCGGCAGCCGCGATTCTCTCTGGAATCAGATCAAGGCTGATATGTTGAACGCAACGGTTGTTCGCTACCGCAATGCGGGCGGCGCCGTGGTGACGAACTGCGTGTTTGCTGCCAAGGCAGCCGGTCACATTGAAGATGTGCGTCCGCTTTTGGAAAAGACGATCATCAAGGACGCCGAGTACACGCCCAACGCCGATAACTCGACGCTTTACCGCAAGCTTTTCGATCTCAAGACGAAGCTTGTGAAGACCGATCTGCAGCCCGCTTACGCCACGCTCATGCAGATGCGCGAGACCAAGGTCGAGAAGTAATAATTCGGCCGATTCTGTCAGATTAACGAACTGCCTGCGGTAAAAACTGCAGGCAGTTTTTTTGAATCGAGCCGACGTTGTTACATCACCTTAACGTCGTTAAGCCTGATGCGATTAAGGTCAGCCTTTCGGTGAAGAGTCGACCGGTATAGTCAGTGTCAAAGCCGCACAAATTGCTCCAAGCCCGGCGCCGCGTTTTTGAATTCTTCGAGCATCTGTTCTCGCATGACTTCAACCGCAAGATGGTCATTCAGATTGCTCATCAGGTCTGCGGCAACGACGTGGCCATCACCATGGCCGTCGACGAAGGCGAGCTCGACCTCAACGTCTGGGATGCAACCTTCTACAAGTGCCTCTTTGAAAACATGCAGATCCTCGGAGCCGAAATTCCGATTCTGCGTGAACACTGCGTTGAGGGCATCACGGCCAATGTCGCCCGCTGTAAGACAGAAGCTCTGGAATCGATTGCGCTGAGTACGGTTGTAGCTGCCACATTCGGCTATCCGGAAGGCGTGCGCGTTGCCCACTACTGTGAAGAAAAGGGCTGCGATGTCAAACAAGCCGTGATCGAACTGAAACTGATGACGCCGGAGCAGGCCGACGTTCTCGTTGATCCGCTTTTGATGGCTGAACCCGAAAAGATGGCTCCCATCGTGGCCCGCTTCAAAAAAGAACTCGGCATCCTTATCTAATCCGGCCAGACGCCTGAACGCGCAAACGCCGCCTGAAGAGCCTTTCCTCGGGCGGCGCTTTGTTTGTCGGAACGACATATTAGACAGTATCGCTGCAAATTCAGGCACCGAACATGTCTTGAACAGAGAATCCTCGGAGCTCTACGGAATAGTCCGACAGTTTCTGCTCCTGAAGAAAAACTTGGGCCTTGCCGCGCAGCTTTGTCTCATCCAATTTCTGCGGATTGGTTTTCACCTCACCGATCAAAAGGCGCTTGGCTTCTCGATCAATCGCGATCAGATCAATTTCGTTTTGACCTTTCCGATCCCACCAGCTGCCGACTTGATCCCACTGACCACTTTCGAGCGTTGAGCGGACAAACCAGTGTTCCAGACTGCGTTCCAGAAATGTCGGCAATCCGGCTTTAGTGAGCCCAATCATGCGTTCCCATTGCCCGGCTTCGGCAAGCGCCTGCATTTGCGCCGTCGAGATGAAACGCAACCAGAATCGAAAGTACGGATCCGCGATGCGATAGCGTATCTGCCGCAATCGGTTTTCTCCGAGAAGCGGACTCACTCGCTGAACAATACCGAAGAGTTCCTCGAGTCTCTTGATATATGCCGACACATCCTGCGCGATTTTGTCTTGAATCTCAGAGCGTTTCGTGGAACCTGAGGCAATTTTCTGCAAGATTTCAAGGTAAATCGAAGAAGAGACTCGAAACTCGTTAGCAAGCATCACATTGCCTTCCGAGCGAAACCAGCTGCCGTCGTTTGAGAAGATAAGCCGCAACATGGCTTCGCACGTCGTCGCTTCATTGTCGGCGAAGTATTCCACGTAGCGAGCAACGCCGCCCGTGACGGCATAAAGCATCAGGAAATCCGCTGCCTCCGCGTTCGAAGACTCGTGCAGAAAAATCTCTCGCATCAAACTTGTTGAGAACGGCTGCAGGGTCATCAACACATCGCAACGGCCGTACAACGGTTCACTTCTGCTGCCGAAGATACGCTCCAGGCTCGACTGCAAGGAGCCGCTCATCACCAGCAGCAATCGGGCTTCGTTCTTGCCCAAATCCCACACTTTCTGCAATTGCGACCAAAAGGCAGGAGCAAAGCCGTCAATCTCCTGGCACTCATCTATGACGAGCACCATGGGCCTCGTCTTCGAAAGCTCAAGAACATAGCCCACCGTTTCGGCCAAACTTGTGAGCGCAGGCGGGAATTTGATCGCGAGCTGCTCAGAGAGCATGGCAATGATCTGCGCAGAGAGCTGGGCCTCAGAGATGACGCGCGGCACAAAGCAGTAGGCAAAAGGCACCTTGCGGCCTTCCAATGCCTTCAGGATAAGCTTCGTTTTGCCAACTCTCCTGCGCCCCGTTACAACGGCCATGCGGGCGCATTTTCTTTTTTCGCACAGCTCAAGTTGTCGTTGGAGTGTCCGGATTTCGTCCTTTCTGCCGAAGAATTTCACGATCGATACCTTTCACTTTCTGAGATTACGCAAAATCTTAACACCGTTAAGCTTAACCTTGTTAAGGTTTTAAGCAAAAAGGGATCTGATTGTGACATTCATAAAAATCAAGCGCCGCCGGAAGAAGTCATTCCTCGGGCGGCGTTTTGCTAGGAAGTCGACAGGTTAGAAGCGGAAGTCGCGTTCGCCTTCTTCGATGCGGATGATGCGTTTTTCGCAGGCAATGCGCATCTTCTCGTGACAGATCTTCGGAATTTCGTTGGCAATCACGCGTTCACCAGCTTCCTTCGTGGCGGGGCTCGCGTAATCGCACAGATATTCCTTCATCGTCATCACGGCGTTGGCCTGGCAGTAGCGGGCAATGGAGCCGTCCTTGGCAAATTCCATGAAGCGGTCGCCCGTGCGGCCGGCGCGATAACACGCCGTGCAGAAGCTCGGCAGATAGTGGTTGTCCAGGAGCCAATGCACCACTTCATCGAGGCTGCGGCGGTCGCTCGTGTCGAACTGTGCCGTGTTTTCGATTTTGGTGATGTCCTTGATCGTGTAGCCGCCCACGGACGTGCGAGAGCCGCCCGAAATCTGCGACACGCCGAGCTTGAGCGCTTCGGTGCGGATGCGCGCGCTTTCACGCGTCGACATGATCATGCCGGTATAGGGCACGGACAGACGGATCAGAGCCACGACCTTAAGGAACACGTCGTCGGGCACCGCGTTGGAGAACGTTGCCGGATCGATGTCGTCGGCCGGGCAAATGCGGGGCACGGAGATCGTGTGCGGACCGCAGCCGTAGGTGGCTTCCAAGTGTTCGGCGTGCATCAGAAGCGCAATGAGATCGTAGCGATAGAGATTAAGTCCGAAGAGAACGCCGAGACCCACGTCGTCGATGCCGGCCTGCATGGCGCGGTCGTGCGCCTCCGTGTGATAGCAATAGTCGGACTTCGGTCCCTTCGGGTGCAGCTCTTCGTAGGTCGGCTTGTGATATGTTTCCTGGAAGAGTTGATAGGTACCGATCTGGGCGTCGTGCAGCTTCTTGTAGTTTTCTACGGTCGTTGCCGCGATGTTGACGTTGACGCGGCGGATGGCGCCGTTCTTGTGCTTGATCGAATAAATCGTCTTGATGGCGTCAAGGATGTATTCGATCGGGTTGTACTTCGGGTGTTCGCCCGCTTCGAGAAGCAGACGCTTGTGACCGAGGTCCTGCAGTGCAATCACTTCACGCTCGATTTCCTCCATCGTGAGCTTCTTGCGCACGATGTGCTTGTTCTTGGCGTGATACGGGCAGTATGTGCAGCCGTTGATGCAGTAGTTGGAGAGGTAGAGCGGCGCAAAAAGCACGATGCGCTTGCCGTAGATGTGTTCCTTCACCTTAATGGCGGCGTCGAAAATGCGCTTGGTGACTTCCGGATCATCGTTGGCAAGCAACACGGCCGCTTCGCGGTGAGTAAGCCCCTTGAAGGTCATCACCTTGTCGAGCAGCTGATCAATCAGGGCTGCGTTATTCTTGTTTTCTTCACCGTAGGCCAGAGAAGCAAGAACTTCCTCGTCGTTGATGAACTCTTCTGCGCGCGTCGAGCGCGGATCGTAAGGGATGCTCACGGCTGTGACTCCTGAAATGCGTGTGCAGGATTATTCTTGTCGTCGACAGCAGACCTCCGGACTCCCGCAAAAATCAGGGCCGATCAGTTGCCCGACCGGCCCTACTTTCTCTGTACAGGAGATCCGCCGACCAGGTCTTTCGCAAGCCGTCTCTTGCTCGAGTGAAAGACCGGCGTCGTGTCTGTGTTGATGCGCATTGTGAATGATTTTCGACGTTTCGTAAAGTGCAAATATTGCACTGATTGTTGTTGTTTTTGCATTTATTTTGTATTCCCCTTCCTAGAAGGAAAGTCTTCCCTACCACCCTGGCTTTTCAACGTTTCACTAGATAATACCTATTTGTTTTTGATTTTTTTACAGTCAACGCCACTTTTCAGTGTATATACACGCTCGCCATATTATCTATCATAAGCTAGAAAGTATAACATCCATAATATGATACAATATTTATGTTTCTTAAATAAGATTAAAAATAACATACCATACCATATTAATTAATAATTTTTGCCAGCACATTGAACTGACTTATACACATTTCCTAACGATATAAAATCTTTTTGGCTGTCACCTGGCACATTTACATGTTCTGGCTTAAGCTCGTTTCCTAACGATATAAAATTACAATGGCTATCGAAAAGTGATTCCCTGTGGTTCTGGCTTAAGCTCGTTTCCTAACGATATAAAATAATGCACCTGAACAGCAAGACCTTCATCTAGTTCTGGCTTAAGCTCGTTTCCTAACGATATAAAATCACATCCCAGGCGCGAAGGAATTGTTCTTCGTTCTGGCTTAAGCTCGTTTCCTAACGATATAAAATAAATTCGCAGAGCGCAAAGCTCCACGCATCGTTCTGGCTTAAGCTCGTTTCCTAACGATATAAAATTGGCGAGAGCCGCTTCACCGTCACGCTCTTGTTCTGGCTTAAGCTCGTTTCCTAACGATATAAAATTGTTTTGGATACGCATACACACACCGCTCAGTTCTGGCTTAAGCTCGTTTCCTAACGATATAAAATGATTTCTCTGATTTGGAATGAGTGGTTTAGGTTCTGGCTTAAGCTCGTTTCCTAACGATATAAAATTCCGGGACGTATTTAGCCACGCCCTGGTAAGTTCTGGCTTAAGCTCGTTTCCTAACGATATAAAATGCAAGTCATTAATCGTAATAGGCGTGGACGGTTCTGGCTTAAGCTCGTTTCCTAACGATATAAAATCCCTCGGAGCTGACCTTAGTCATTGCATGAGTTCTGGCTTAAGCTCGTTTCCTAACGATATAAAATGACTGAAGACGCCACCCCTGACCTGAAGCTGTTCTGGCTTAAGCTCGTTTCCTAACGATATAAAATCGCGCGGCTTGCCTGCTGACTCGCGCCCTCGTTCTGGCTTAAGCTCGTTTCCTAACGATATAAAATGTGTAGGTATCGCCTGAGACGCCTGCTTTGGTTCTGGCTTAAGCTCGTTTCCTAACGATATAAAATACCGCATGGGAGGCGCACTGCGCCAGGATGGTTCTGGCTTAAGCTCGTTTCCTAACGATATAAAATCCGTGCCGCCGTCGGCGTCGAGTTCGTTGTGTTCTGGCTTAAGCTCGTTTCCTAACGATATAAAATTCTTCATCGAGCCTCACGACATACGCAGCCGTTCTGGCTTAAGCTCGTTTCCTAACGATATAAAATATGGCCATTTTGCTCGACGCCCTGAAGAAGGTTCTGGCTTAAGCTCGTTTCCTAACGATATAAAATTTTTGACGGGCACGCGCGACGATTCAATGAGTTCTGGCTTAAGCTCGTTTCCTAACGATATAAAATATGAGCACGTTAAGCCATTGATTTTTAACGATTTTTTCGATGTTTACTCTCAAAAATTTAGCTACTTCTCTAAAACAGTTCTAGCTGTTTTGGCTGTTTTGCCGTCAACACATTTTTTCGGCTGTGGTAGGTCTGGATTTTCTTAAACTGACTGTCAGTGATAGTCAAGATACTAACCTGACCTCTGGGTGGCAACAGGTTTTTGATGCATCTAAAAATGGTTTTTGTTCTCTCGGTTCCGACACAAAACTTGACGTAAATGCTGAATTGACAACGTAAAAACCCAAGATCAAGCAAATCGTTTCGGAATTTACTAGCCAACTTCCGGTCTTTCTTGGTTTGTACCGGCAAATCAAACATCACTATTAACCACATCAGACGATATCCAGAAATCATTTCAGAACAAACCTTTTATTGTTTCTTCATATATAAATTTTTCCGGAAGAATCAGTTCTGTTTCTTTATTTATAAATTTTTGTGCAATAGAAACGGATAAGCTTTGAATTGCTACCACTGCAGGAGTAGCCGAACCATCTTTAAGCAAAACTGGCGTATGCAACACGCTTACCAACGCAGCCTTCTCATCTGCTGTTACACCGTTTTCAAGTGCAATAGCGGTCGAACTCTCATCGCATAAGATTTTTACTTTAACATCAACCAAAACACGAAACGGCTCAATCAAGTCATCAACCAATCTAAAAGAGTTAAATTCATTTTTGTGGTGCAAACCAATACTTGGATGCAAACCAGAAGCTAAGACAGCCTGAGTTACAGCAGTTCTAAGTATTGTATAACCGTAGTTCAATCTTGCATTGATACCTAGTTCCTTACGGTCTCGAACAAAATGACTTCCGAATAGCTCTCTGAAATAATATTTAGCAGCTACAGCCTCTCGATTCGTTGCATCACCACTTATTACATCTCTTATCAAGCGCCTGAGATAAGTTGATCTTTTCCCAAAATAGTCAAGACCTTGTGCTTGCGAAAGAATCTTTGCTTTAACAATTTGACTCCAAATATTTTTCTTCAAAGGTAAACTTGCTTGAATCTGAGCTTCAATTCTTTTCGACTGAACAGAGTTTGAAGAAGTCGACCACAAAACACCAACTGGTTCATGCTCATCTGACGTTAAAACAAAAGGAACACCTCTTCTGGCCAATTCAACCATTATGTTATTTGTGTAGGTTATTCCATGTGCATTTGAGACAACGGCTAAGATATCATCCAGAGGAATTCTTCCTACTTCCTTCCAATGCTCTCCTTTAGATTCAATTTTAAGAAAACCCCTAAACAAAGAGAGGTGCATTCCATCGGTTTGTATCTCCACAATTCTACCGATCATAGTACACCTCTCGCGTTTAATTTATTCCATTAGAATTAAGAACGGTCACCCAGAGGACTCAATGTTACCAGTTTCGCTTTTGATTTTTGCAATGAACCGGCAGTTTTTGACACAAACTTGAAAACCCCTTCAGCAACCCTAGCACTTACATTGCTTTCGTTTATTGGTGCAAAGGATAACACGCCATTCGTACTAAATTTGTGCAAAAGATACAGTTTTCTGCATCCATCAGCATCTACCATAGACACAATATCCTTCTTCATTAGTCTCATGACCAACTTGTGACCGCTTTGACTTTCTTTCCCATACAATTTATCTTTTCCGAATTTTCTGGCAATCTGATAGGCATCAAAAGTTGTCACAAACTCTGCCTGCCACTTTCCTTTCTCATTCACAGTAATTTCAATACAGAAGTTACTATTCCCGGAATATCCCTTATAAGGCCTCAAACTACCATCCGCCAGATAGCCATGGCGTTGTGCAGCCTTTTGGGAGACAATCGGAATAACAGATACTTTCTTCCATTCAGTTTGACCATTAGACTTGACTTCCTTCTTCCAACCTTGGCCGTTCTCGTCGATTGGATAAGCCGTCTGGTCGTGCATCTGCCCCTCGTAGGAGTGCTCTGGACGATGGCTGACATTGATCCTTTCTACTGCGCGACGCACGCTCTCTCGGAAGCCTGTCCAGGGCTCTTCAACAGTCCTCTGTAGCCTCCTATCATTCATTTCCTCACCTCTTGCGCTCGCTGTGGCAATCTTGTTCAGCAACGATCTGTCAGTTATGCCAATGACACACGCATCCACGGCATGGTGGCGATGATCGTTGCGGTTCTTTTTGTCATCGTCACTGAGAATGGTATTAAGACCCAAACAGTGTCTAAGCATCGCCGTCATTCGTCCAGGAATCACATAGGTATTCTTCGGGCAAACAAGAGAAACATATTCTCTGGCAATACGACTAATATATTGAGTGTCCGTTAGTTCTCGCGATAAAAAGTCGGAGTCCTCTCTTAGCCATATTTTGTACCCATCAGCACCAAAACGATAACGCTTATTCGGAGGAAGATTTTCCGCTCGCTTCAATATATCTTCATAACTCCAGCCTTGAGCTTCAAAAATCTCGCGAGCTTCCCATGGCGTCATATTTGATTTCAGTCGATTCGCTTTCCAATAGGATACCGTTTTATTCGACCTAGAATCGTCAAGCGTGCGAGATCTCGGCAAAATATGTTCAATTTCAAAGGATTTCGAGAGAAGATCCACTGCACTAATTTGCTTACCCGTATAGGGGCAACAACGGTCTAAAGCTCTACCTGGGTTAAGTTCTTCCCAAAGCAACCACTTTTCAATATCCTCGCCGGTAACAAGGCTCTCATCACACTCTAAAATTGCCGCTATTTCTTTTCTCACCTGATCTCTTTTTTCTTGATTTTTCTTCTGCTTTCTTGCTATTTCATTTTTCTTTTCTCGAGAAAGTTTAAGATCTCGAGCTACCTCAATTACAACCTCATCCGGACTGCCATAGCGCTTTATGATCAAATTTACAATGAGGCGAAGCTGATTTAAGCAAATATGAACCGTTGGATTGGCAATTTTGCCAAAACGCACCTCCGGAGCATCCTTAGGATCTCCAGTACCAAAACCAACGTGACGTTGCAAAACTTCACCATAGTAAGGAAGTTGATCCGTCACTTCTCTCTTCACCTGCCATGTCAAATCGCTGTGCGAGGGAATATCTGCAGCCGCAACGGCCTTATCGTATGTCATACCCTGCTCAAGGAAAGGCAGTATTAAGTCTATAGCCTTACGGGAAAGAGCCCCGTATCCGCTAACCAATGAGGTTCTGGACAATTTCTTTGCCACAGCTTCTGACAGGCCGAATTCTTCTTGAAGCTTATCGATAAGCTCCGATTCCGACTCAATATTGAGCAGCATTAAAACCAGCTTATCTTGTTCTGATAGCGAATAATTCAACCAATCCTTACCAATGATCTTCCCGATGGCAACGGATGTTTCATTTCCTTTAAGCTCCGCCCTCCCGGCACCAGCATCTTCCAGATTAAATTGACCTTCATAGCCAATAGTCTTTCGGAGCTGCTCGAATGTTTTCTTTCTAGCTAAGCTCAAAGCCTGTACCAGCTTTGCTTTTTCTGTGCGAGTGAGTTCGACCGAACACAAATGTTCATCGATTTTGCGAAGATTATTCACCTCCTGACAGATACGGAATCTTTGCTGAGAGGGTAAAGCCAAAGGTGCTCGCTCTTCTTCCGGGAACAGAGTACAGCGTCCCGGCTTCACTGGGCGCAGATCACGTTGATGGAAAATGGTATCCCTTAGTGCCTCACGTTTTTCCAGCGTAAAAAGTTCCGGGGCGAAACGACTCTGGACATTCCAAAGTACATCAAATTCCTTCTCCACCAGGCTTCTTTCCGTATACAGGTCATATGCCTTCGTCGAGCCGCCTTTCACCTTGGGCTTGTCGCGAAGACGAGCCCTTGTTCCCAACCCGGACTGCAATCGCTTATAGAGGTATTCGCCGATCGTACGGCACCCTAAGGTTTCTATTTCTTGTTTGGTTTCAGCAATCGCCGCTTTCATGACGCCGGATTCAGTATCACCCCTGTCCGTTTTGCGATTGGATTTAAATCCTCGACGCTGTGCTAGATGAAACAAAGCTCTTGCAAATTGTTCAGGTTTGAGTTGTTGTTCCAGACCCTTTGCTCGTAATTCGTAAGGATTTAGCCTCTCAAGTGATTTACGTTCTGCTGGATTTTCTGGAAAGAAGCCGAACCGAACCAACATATTGATCAGTTTGTTCTTGCGCCGAAGACTGCGATCACGCGTCCGGCGTTGCTGTCTCGCCAAACGTCGTTGAACTGCCAGAGCTTCTCCCGTTTTCGGAACTCTTCCATCATTGAAAATTCTCACACCGGCCCTGATAACAGCGTGCGGCTTATCGTGTTGGTTAAGCCTGAGCATAGCCCAGCCAATTGACGTTGTTCCCAAATCCAGTGCAAGGCGATAACGCATCTTTGAAGGCATATAAAACTCCGCTTGTAGCTATTCAGGTAATTGACGTGATGCTAAGAGCAGGTTAAACTTGCAGCGCAATATCGTTAGGAAACGAGCTTTTGCCACTAACAAGCATTGCAAAATGCAACAGATCCGAGGGGTGCTATATGCGCCCCTTTCTTCTTTCTGAAGGCTTGCCAGCCTCAAGCCAATTATCCAAGGTTATTAACTTCGACAATCTTAAATAATTCTCCATTGGCGGACGAAAGTTTTTACCGTATTCCGCCTGATTGCACACGACTCATTTTCAGTCGTCCATGCAAGAAATTTGGGCTCGCTCCTTTTTTCTTACTACTCACATGGAACTCAAATCGAAATCCGTCCGACTCTTCTGCACCGTTGTCGAATCCGGAAGCCTGCTTGCGGCCGCCGACAAAATCGCGCTTTCAGCTTCCGCCGCAAGCCGCGTGATTTCTCAGCTCGAAGAGCGACTTGGATTTGCACTGTTCGATCGTTCGGGAAAAGCGCTCACTCTTACCGAAGATGGCGCAGATTTTTATCGGGTGGCCATGGAATCAATGCGCGCCTGGCAACGTCTCGAAGATTATTCAAGAGAGCGCGACCGCAAAAAAACACTGCGTATCGCAGTACTTGCCCGCCATTGCTCGGATGTCATCATTCCGGCCGTTGTCACCATCATGAAACGCCACGAAGAAACGCTGAGAGTGACAATGGACGTGCATGCCAGCCGCGATATTCACTACTCCAAATACTCCCACCCGTTTGATGTAGGGTTCGGAACACTCTTGAGCAGCCACGACGATTTGGAAAAAACAGCGCTTGCTCACCTGCCGTTTTGTCTGGTCGCCAGCCGTCAGCACCCGATCGCAAGGTATGACACCATCGGACAGGAAGATTGTCGTGAAGCAGAATTCGTGATTCTTTCGCGCGATACGCTCGAACAGGAACACGCTCGTCGCCTGATGCCCGCTCATGCGCGCGTCGCGGCCGAAGTGTCTTCCACACAGGTAGCGCTTCGCTTCGTCAAGCGCAATGTCGGCATTCACTTCACCGATCGACTTGCCGCCAAGAGTGTCTCCAACGACTGCAAGCTCATCGAGCTCAAGGAGCCGCTCACGATCCCCTTCTATGTCTTCTGGCCCAAAGCCGCCGGGCGCATCGATCCCGCCGTATTCGAATGCACGCGAGAGATCGCTGCGAGCATTAAGGCTGCGGGCATTGAACTGACTCCTGAAGGGGAAGCCTTCCTGCGCGACCACTGACGAAAAAGGCAGCGCCGACTTATGGAATCGAGCACTGCCTTTCGGTTGCGTTTGGATTTTTTTTGGCTTACTTCTTCAGACCGGCCTTGGCGAGGTCACCCGAAAGAATCCAGGTCACGTTTTCCGGCACCACCATGCGGCGCAGGGCGGCGTTGACGGAGTCAACCGTCACGGCGGCGATCCGTTCTTCAAACTGCTTGCTGAAAGCAAACGTCTTGCCGGCTTCCATGAACTGCAGCCAACTCTGGGCGAGGTAGTCGTCCTGAGCGCGATTGACGGCGCGGGAGTCGAGAATGCCCTTGACGGCTTCCTTAACTTCCTGCTCGGTAAAGCCGTCCTTGACGGCGCGCGCAACCTCTTCCTTGGCGCAGGCTTCAGCCTTGGGCAGATTCTGAGGCGCGACGATTGCAGACATCATCCAACTCGAGCGGTTGCCGAACTGCGGCAGTTTCACGTGAGAGCCCACGCCGTAAGAAAGACCTTCCTTCTGACGCAGACGATCGACCAGGCGGTTCGAAAGGCCCGTGCCGCCTCCCAGAATCCAGTCGGCGACAACGAGAGCCGCCGCATCATCGTCGTTGACGTTGCCCTCAAAATCGACGCGCGCGAAGATCACGGCGTTTTCCTTGCTCGGGGCGTCAATCACAATGCGCTCGGCCGCCACGGGCTTGAATTCGCTGTAGTAGCGTTTAAATGCATACGCCTTGTCAACCTTCTTGCCGTTGGCGTAAGCCTTTTGCAAAGCAGCCTTGACGGCAACCGGATCGAATTCGCCGACGATTGCGATCGCACCGTGCTCGGTGCTCACGGCGGTCTTATACCAATCGTAAAGTTCGTCGCGAGTGAGGCTCTTGAAGGCCGCAAGCATCTCTTCGTTGAGCGAAGCGTTGCGGGGATCGCCTGCCGGATAGGTGCGGAAGTGCTTCTTTAGAGCTTCGCGAGCCATGTAGACCGGATCGTCGCTCTTGGCCTCCATCATCGCCGTCATCTGCTTGACGAGCTGATTGACTTCCTTTTCAGGGAACGTGCTCTTTTCGATGAGCTTACCGAAGAGTTCGATCGTGGCAACCAGGTTGTCTGCCGTGGTCGTGTACCCCATCACGTCGCCCTGGACCTTGAGTTCGGTGCAGGCGTCGGCAATGGCCTTACGATCCATCCCCTCGGCACCGCGCGAGAGCATCGGCAGAACAAGCGTGTTCAGAGCCGCCTTGCCGCGGTTGCTTTCGAGATTGCCCCACTGCACGTTCGTCAAGACGGTCACGGTGCGGCCGCGCGTCTTTTTGGGCAGCAACGCAACTTCAAGTCCGCCGATGCGCAGGCGTTCGGTGCGCGCATCGATATTGGCCTGGCTCGCATTAAAGGCTTCGGCCTGATCGCCCTCTTCCTTGAAGGTCGCCTTGGCGATCACGTCCTTGACGTCAGGAGTCGTCATGTAGGGCGCGCGCTTGGGATGATCGTCCGGAATGAAGAGGCCGACCACACGGTTGTCACGCACGAAGTAGGTTGCTGCGGCGGTGTTGACGTCCGCAGGCGTCACCTTGGCCGTAGCGTCGCGATCGGCAAAGAAGAGTCGCCAGTCACCCAGAGCGATGTAGTCCGAGAGGTCAATCGCAAAGCCCTCGGGATCCGAAAGCGCGCGATCGTAGTCGACGGCAGCCTCGGACAGACTCGTACCCACCTCCTCGTCGGTGGCAGGCTTCTTCGCAAACGAAAGTTCAATGGTTTCGATGAGCTTATTTTTCACCGATTCGATGTCGTCGCCCTTTTTCACCATGGCGCCGAACATCACAAAGCCCGGATCGCGCGTGGACATGGGCCAGCCGAAGACCTGCGTCGCCATGCCGGTTTCAACGAGCGCCTTGTAAAGTCGTCCGCGCGGGGAATCGGCAAGAATGTCGGTTGCCGTTTCCACCGCATTGGTGTCTTGGGCAAGAGCCGAAGGCACGCGGTAGCCCACGGCAACGAGCTGGGTTTCACCAGGGCGGCGGATTTCAAAGGTGCGCGGACCGTCGGCGACGGGCTCAATCGTCCAGGCCTTCGGCAGCACGCGGTCCGGGCGCTTGATCTTGCCGAACGTCTCCTGGATCCATTCGAGAACCTTGGCTTCGTCAAACTTGCCGGAAACCGTCAGCACGGCGTTATCGGGCTGATACCACTTGCGATAGAACGCCTGCAGATTTTCAATGGGCACGTTTTCAATATCGCTGCGCGCCCCGATCGTGCTGCGGCCATAGGCATGCCAATCGTAGAGCACGGACTGCATGCGCTTGAGCATCACGGAGATGGGCTTGTTTTCCCCCATTTCGTACTCGTTGCGCACGACGGTCATTTCGGTGTCGAGGTCCTTCTTGGCGATGAATGAATTGGTCATCGCGTCGGCACTCCAGCCGAGCGCCCACTTCATGTTGTCGTCGTTGGCGGTAAAGCTCACGAAGTAGTTCGTGCGGTCGAGCCACGTCGTGCCGTTCATGCGAAAACCGCGGCGCGTGAATTCCTTGGTGGGATCGGGATAGTTCTTGCTGCCCTTGAACATCAGGTGTTCAAGAAGATGGGCCATGCCGGTTTCGCCGTAGTTTTCCATACGGCTGCCGACGAGGTAGGTCGTGTTGACCGTGGCCGTGGGCTTGCTCTGATCGGCAAAAAGAACGATCTGCAGACCGTTGTCGAGTTCGTAGCTCTTGATGCCTTCGACCGTGTGCACGGGCTTGAGGCCCGCAGCGCAGGCCGACATTGCAGTGACTGCTGCTGAAGTCATAAGTACGTATTTAAGTCCTTGATTCATATGTAAGAAATCCAATCTGTGCACTCATACGAGCGTGCGGTTCTCCAAAGATTCGGCTCATTCGGCAGTCCGAGAACAAGCACAATAGTCACAAATCTATAGCTCCGTACGCGTCAAATCCGTGTAAGAGGGCAACAAAAGTTCGAAAATGTTACGCAAGCTGTCCTCAGATGTCCACGAATCCAGGGCGTCTTTCTCCGACCTTATAATGGCCGAACTGAAAAAACGGCCGGCTAATGCTCTGTCCGGCTTTTCCATCCGCTTATCGAAGAAACCGCCGTGAAATTATTTTTCGACCTTTTTCCCATCATTCTGTTTTTCGGAGCGTTCAAGTTCGGCGAATCCGATCCGCAGACGGCAGCCGACATTCTGACCGCAATCACCGGCGGCACCGGCCCGGAACACGCCCCCGTGATGCTGGCCACGCTCGTAGCCATCATTTCCACCTTCATTCAAATCGCGATCGTGTTCGCCCGCGGCAAAAAACCTGAACCGATGCTGTGGATTTCGCTTGCGGTGATCGTCGTCTTCGGTTCTCTTACGATCTGGTTGCAAAACGAGATGTTCATCAAGTGGAAGCCGAGCATTCTCTACTGGATTTTCGGCGGCATTCTTCTATTTGCGCAGTGCACCGGCCGCAACTACATCCGCAAGCTTTTGTCGACCGCGGAAATCGTAATGAACGACGCCGCATGGAATACGCTGCAGAAAGCCTGGATTGCCTTTTTCGCCGTCGTCGGCGGCATCAATCTTGCAGTGGCATACACTTGCTCGACCGACACATGGGTGAACTTCAAGTTATTCGGTTTGATGGGGTTGACACTGATTTTTACAATTGGCATGGGGTTTTGGATCGCCAAAAATTCACCATCTTTGGAAAAATAATCGGACTTTATTTTCGTTTTACCAACGAAGGAACTTTCTTCTATGGCTATCAAACATTTCGCTGTCGGCTGCGCCGCCATCCTGACCGCCGCCGGCGCTATGGCCGCGACCTCCAACTTCACCGTCAACGGCCAGACGATCACCAAGGCTCAGCAAGAAGAACTTATCCGCGTCTACACCTCTCGGGGACAAGAACGCACGCCGCAACTTGAAACGCAGGTCCGCCATCTGCTGACCCGCGACGCACTGTTGCTGCAAGAAGCTCGCAAAGCCAAAATTTCGGAACGCGATGATGTTCAGCGCATGATCGACAATGCCACCAAGAACATTCTGATGAGCACCGTCATCAACGACTGGCTCGCGAAGAACCCCGTCAAGGAAGAAGAAGTCAAGGCTCTCTTTGAAAAGGAACAGAAACGCTGGGGCAAGACCGAAGTGTCCGTGCGCCACATCCTCGTTGAAGACGAAAAGACCGCCAAGGATCTTCTGGCCCGCGTCAGGAAAGGCGGAGACTTTGACCGCATCGCTCGCGAAAACTCCAAGGACACGGCACAGAACCGCGCCATGGGCGGCCTGATCGATTGGACCTCGCCCAATATGTTCGACAAGGAATTCGCCGAAAGCTTCAAGGACCTCAAGCCTGGCCAGATTGCCAAGAAGCCCATCAAGACGCAGCTAGGCTGGCACGTCGTGAAGCTCGAGGGTGTTCGTCCCGCACAGCGCTTCGTGAACTATCAGGCCGAAAGCCCCGCTCTGCGTCAGCTTCTGAACCAGCAGCGCGTGCAGAGCTACATTGACAATCTGATCAAGAACGCCAAGATCAGCGATCAGACGAAAACTAAAGCGAAGTCGAAATAATTTTCCGAACGGCTCAATCTCAAACGCCCGCCTCTTTCTTGAGCGGGCGTTTGTTTTTGCTCGGGCCGATTTGCTCTCCACCATTATGGTTAGTCTCCGCTCACGGTTTCCTCACTTCTGCCTTGTACTTTCGATCTAATACTCGTCGTCGCGAGGTGTAACCAAACACGGTCGTTGGAAGGAAAGTAGTCCTGCCGTATGAGATAAAGTACTTTCGGCGTATAGGTTTTCTCAAGGTGCCTCGATAGCATCCTTACAAAGCCTCAGGGGGATTATTTGTTTAAAAAACCTCTTGAAGCTCTCGGTACGAGATTCGAATTAAAACTGAATCGCCCCTTCACCGAAAGGAGAAAGCCTATGTTTGAAACGCAATATGAAGCGTTACGACGCCAAGGCATCAGCCGCAGAAGCTTCTTGCAGTTCTGCTCGCTCACGGCCGCAAGCCTCGGGCTCGGAAGCGCCGGCGCACAGGAAATTGCTCAGGCCATGAAGACCAAACCCCGCACTCCGGTCGTTTGGCTGCACGGTCTCGAATGCACCTGCTGCACGGAATCATTCATCCGCAGCTATAACCCCATCGCCGCCAACATGGTGATGGATCTGATCAGTCTCGACTACGACGACACGATCATGGCCGCCGCCGGCCACCAGGCAGAAAGCGCCCTGGCCGACACCATCGAAAAGTACAAGGGCAACTACATCGTTGCCGTGGAAGGCAACATCCCGCTCGGCCAGGATGGCGTCTTCTGCATTCCGGGCGGCGAAACGTTCCTGAACAAGATCAAGCACGTCTGCCACGACGCCAAGGCCGTTATCGGCTGGGGTTCCTGCGCCGCCTGGGGCTGCGTGCAGGCCGCCAAACCCAATCCCACGAAATCGGTGCCGATCACCGAAGTGATCACCGACAAGCCCGTTGTTCTCGTTCCGGGCTGCCCGCCGATTCCCGAAGTGATGACCGCCGTCATCACCTATATCCTCACCTACGACCGTCTGCCGCCTCTGGATCGCCTCGGCCGTCCGAAGATGTTCTACGGCCAGCGCATTCACGACAAGTGCTATCGCCGCGCCCACTTCGACGCCGGTCAGTTCGTTGAAAAGTTCGACGACGAAGGCGCCAAGCTCGGCTATTGCCTGTACAAAGTCGGCTGCAAGGGCCCGACCACCTATAACGCCTGCTCGACGGTCGAATGGAACGAAGGTCTGTCCTGGCCCGTCAAGTCCGGCCACGGCTGCATCGGCTGCTCGGAAAACAACTTCTTTGACAAGGGCAGCTTCTACAACCACGAACCCGACATCCTGCCTCCGGGCTGGGGTGGCGTCGAAGCCACGGTCGACAAGGTCGGCATCGCCACCGTTGCCGTCGTCGGCGTGGCCGCCGCAGCGCACGCAGCCATGAGCGCGGTTGCCCAAGCCCGCGCCAAGACCAACAAGGACATCGGAGGTAAAGAATGAGCAACAGCCAGAACACCCGCCGCGTTGTCGTTGACCCCGTCACCCGCATCGAAGGTCATCTGCGCGTGCAGGCAGAAATCGACGCCAACGGCGTCATCACCGACGCGATGAGCACCGGCACGATGTGGCGCGGTCTCGAAGTGATTCTCAAGGGGCGCGATCCGCGCGACGCCTGGGCGTTCGTCGAACGCATCTGCGGCGTCTGCACCGGCATTCACGCGCTTGCAGCCGTGCGCGCCGTCGAAGACGCCATCGGCATCAAGATCCCGAAGAACGCCAACATCATCCGCAACCTGATGAATGCCACCCTGTACGTACAGGACCATCTGGTGCACTTCTATCAGCTCTCGGCTCTGGACTGGGTCGACGTGGTGAGCGCTCTGTCGGCCGATCCGCGCGAAACGAGCGAAATTCAACAGAAGATCAGCCCGCATCACCATCTGGCGACCGCAGGCTACTTCCGTGACGTGCAGGCGCGTCTGAAGAAATTCGTCGAAAGCGGCCAGCTTTCCATCTTCAAGAATGGCTACTGGGGCCACCCGGCCATGAAGCTGCCGCCGGCCGTCAATCTCCTTGCCGTTGCGCACTACCTTGAAGTGCTCGACTTCCACAAGGAAATCATCAAGATCCACACCATCCTCGGCGGCAAGAACCCGCATCCGAACTACCTCGTGGGCGGCGTCGCCTGCCCGATCAACATGCACGACACAGGCGCCGCAGGTGTCATGGTCAACGAAGTGAGCATGAACTACATGCGCGACATCGCCAAGGCGTGCGTGGACATCGTCAACAACGTCTACATTCCCGACGTCAAGGCGATTGCGAGCATGTATCCGGAATGGTTCAAGATCGGCGGCGGCATCAGCTCCAAGAACCTCCTTTGCTACGGCGACTTCCCCGAAATCCCCAACGAATGGAGCGACAAGAGCCTGATGATGCCGATGGGCGCGATCATCGACGGCAAACTCAACGAAGTGCATCCGGTCGACCTGCGCAACCCGGACGAAATCCAGGAATTCGTCGATCACTCGTGGTACAAGTACCCGGGCGACAAGAAGGGTCTGCATCCTTGGGACGGCGTCACCGACCACGCCTTCGGCTTTGCCCCGGACTCCGACGGCACGCCGCAGAAGTACAACTGGATTTCCCAGAACGGCAAGTACACGTGGGTGAAGAGCCCGCGCTGGAAGGGCCACATGATGGAAGTCGGACCGCTTGCCCGAGTCGTCATGGGTGTCGCCAAGAACATGCCGCAGTACAAGGATCCGGCATTGGCCACTTTGAAGGAACTCAACCTTCCGCTCGAAGCCATGTTCTCGACGCTCGGCCGCCACGCCGCCCGCGCGCTCGAAGCAAGCTTCATGGCCGACATGATGGTGAAGTACGTCGACGATCTGATCGCCAACATCCGTGCCGGCGACGAAGCTGCCGCCAACATGGAATTCTGGGAACCCAAGACCTGGCCCAAGCAGTGCAAGGGCGTGGGTGCGTGCGAAGCACCCCGCGGCGCACTGGCACACTACTGCGTCATCGACAACGGCAAGATCGCCAACTGGCAGGCCGTCGTCCCGACGACGTGGAACGCCAGCCCGCGCGACACGGAAGGCAACCACGGCGCCTTTGAGGCTTCGCTCATCGGCACCAAGCTTGCCAAGCCCGAAGAACCGCTTGAAATCATCCGCACGATCCACTCGTTTGACCCGTGCCTGGCCTGTGCAACACACGTGCTGGACAACAAGGGCGAAGAGCTCGTGAGCGTCAAGGTTCGCTGATCCGGATATTGACGCGCCAAGTCCGGACGAGCGGCAAAATCGCTTTGCCGCCCGTCGGACCAACAGATTGAAGGTACGTTTATGAAAATCGATCCCGTCACCTATGAAGTTGACGTTTCGGCAGGAACGCACCCGCTGTACGTGTGGGAAGCGCCCGTGCGAATCTGGCACTGGGCGATGGCCGTGTGCATGGCGGTGATGATCGTCACGGGTTTTCTCATCGGAGCTCCTCTGGTGGCAAACCTGGGCGACACCTGGGCAACGTATGACTTCGCATACATTCGGCTTGCGCACTTTGCCGCCGGCATGATCTTTACGGTCATCTTTATCTGGCGACTGTACTGGGGCATCGTCGGCAACAAATACTCGCGCATGATCCTCGTGCCGCCGCTCTGGAGCCTCAAGTGGTGGAAGATGCTCTTTGAGCAGGTCAAGTACTACCTGTTCCTGAGAAAAACCTCCCCCGAGTACGCCGGGCACAACCCGCTTGCTCAGTGCGCCATGTTCTTCATGTTCACTCTGGGCAGCATCGTGATCATCATCACGGGGCTCGCGCTCTACGCTCAGGCCTGGGGTGCCGACGCCGGCTGGTACGCCTGGTTCGAATGGGTGTTCGTGCTCTTTGGCGACAGCCAGGCCGTGCGCACCACGCACCACGCGTTCATGTACATCTTCATCCTCTTCTCGATTGCTCACATCTACATGAGCTTCCGTGAAGACGTCATGGGCGGTGCCACCACCATCAGCTCGATGACGAGCGGCTTGAGAATGTTCAAGCACGGCGGCGAAGAACACTGACCGTAACTCAACCCGGGCAGCCCTGCGGGGCTGCCGCATCCGACGGACTGCAGGCGACTGCGGTCCGTTTCTTTTTGTTCGCGGTGTAGGTCGGCCGAAGTATGTCGTTTTCGACTAACGACTGAGGAATAAAGGAGCACTTTCGCGCACAATTGGTAAGGCGTTGTTTGGCCGGAGGCCACTGTCCAGCCGGTCCTATTTGTCAAGGTTTTCGCATGCAGACCGTTCCCGGATTCGATCTTTTTGAACCGACCGACGTGCTCGTTTTGGGCGTCGGAAACATCCTCTGGGCCGACGAAGGCTTCGGCGTTCGCGCCGTTGAAGCATTCAACGCCCGCTACAAGCTTCCCGAAAGGACGAAGGTGGCCGACGGCGGCACGCTCGGTATGTATCTTCTCGAACTCATCGGCGCCACTAAGGATCTGCTGCTTTTTGACTGCGCCGATCTGCAGGAAAAACCCGGCACTCTCAAGCTTTTGACGGGCAACGAGGTGAAGTTCTGGTCGGCCACGAAAATCTCTCCGCACCAGACCGGCATGAATGAAGTGCTCGCACTTGCCGAACTGCAAGGCCATGCTCCCGAGCGCATCGCCGTGGTCGCCATTCAGCCCGAAATTCTGCAGGACTACGGCGGCTCGCTCACGCCCGCCTGCGAAGCAGCGCTCGATCAAGCCGTCGAAATGGCCAAAAACGTGCTCACGGACTGGGGTTATGCCGTTGCGGTCCGTCCCGAAGGAGAAAAGGTTTCCCCTCTGGGCGATGCGTCACTGAACAAACGCGACTACGAAACACAACGCCCCTCCGAAGAAGAGGCACCGCGAGAGGGCGACGTCCGCTTCTTTCCCAAATTTCAATAAGGAGACCAAAACATGTGCATCGCCGTTCCCATGCGTGTTCTGGAAGTGCGAAGCGACAGCGATGTCGTCGTAACGCGTCCCGGACGCACGGAGATCGCCAATGCTTCCTTCGCCGATGAAATGCCGGCGGTCGGCGATCTGGTTTTGGTTTTCCGCGGCACGATTCTTCGCACCGTATCCCAAGACGAGGCGCTCAAAATCGAGTCGGCATTGTGCTGCGTGGAAGAAGCCATGCGCACGGACGAAGCCGAAAGCGCCGACGCCGCCTTTGCCGACATCATTGAAAACACCGGGAAGCTTCCGCCGCACCTGCAAAAGCTCGTCGGTCAGAAAACGATGTAGCCTCCTTTCGGAAAAAGGCCGGCGAGTGTTCTCTCCGGCTCTTTTGTTTTGACGGACGCTGCCGCATCTCTACCGTACAATTGCGCACATTGTGGGTACCTTTTTTTGCTCATCCGATGTCAGACGTTTTGTCCGTTCTCGCCTCTTCTCTTAACGATACGCAACTGGCCGCTGCCACTCGGCGCCTCAAGACGACGACCGCGTCGGGCGGCAACCGTTCGGCTGCTCTCACGGCCCTCATTGAACTGGCCCGCAGTCAAAAACGAATGGCGGTTTTAATTTGCGCCAACGCGTTTGACGTCGCTCGTCTCAATCAGGAAATCGCCTGGCTCGACCCCTCGCTCAAAGTCTCAAGCCTTCCCGATTGGGAGACGCTCCCCTACGACACGATGAGTCCGCATGCGGATTTGGTCAGCGAACGCTTGGAGACCCTCTACAACCTCACAAGCGACGATCTGCCAGCTCGCCCGGACATTCTCATTGCGGCCGCGAGCACCGCTGCGCAGCGCTTTGCACCGAAATCCTACGTCGCGGGCAACACGTTTTTCTTTCGCAAAGGACAGACCATCAGCATCGCCAAGCTTGAGGCCGACCTAGTGGCAGCCGGCTACGGGCGCGTCGAGCAGACGATGGCTCCGGGCGAATTCGCCGTGCGCGGCGGCATCGTCGACATCTTTCCAATGGGCGCCGAAGCCCCGCTTCGTCTAGACCTCTTTGACGACGAGATAGACGCGATCCGCAGCTTCGATCCCGACTCGCAGCGCAGCACCGGAAACGTTGATCGCGTGCGCATTCTGCCCGGTCACGAATTTGCTTTTGACGAAGAATCCCGCAATCGGTTCCGTGCCGCCTGGCGCGCAGCTTTCCCGGGCGACCCCAACAAGTGCCCGGTGTACGTTGACGTGGGCACGGGGATCTGCTCTCCGGGCATCGAATACTATCTGCCCCTCTTTTTCGAGTCGACGGGAACGCTTGCCGATTATCTTCCGGACAATGCTCTATTCATCACTTTGGGTGAAACGCGAGACGCCATCGACGCCTTCATGCGTCAAACGCAGGAGCGCTACAAGTTTCTCTCGCACGATGCGCAAAGACCGGCGCTTGCCCCCGAAAAGCTCTTTGACAAGGCTGACGACTTTTTCGATGCCATTGCGCCCTTCGGCCGCATTTCTCTCAAAGCCCCCGAAACAGGCATCGATACACCGCTTACGATCGAGCGATCGGCTAAGGATCCAGCCGCCAAGTTGAAGGACTTCATCGCAAAGTGCCGCATTGAGAAAAAACGCATTCTTATCGTCGCAACAGGCTCGGGTCGTGCGGCGCGTCTGCAGGAACTGCTGCGCGACGGCGTGCGCGAACCGGAACTCGTCGAATCCTTTGCGGCTTTCGTAAACGGCACGGAGCCCCTTTCGATTGCCGTAGGGCCACTGTCGGGCGGCTTTGTGCTCGAAGAGTCGGGCCTGGTGGTCGTCACCGAGTCCGAGCTCTACAACACGAAAGCAGTCATTCGCCGCCGCGGACACAGCCGCACCACCAACGTCGAAGCGATCATTCGCGATGTGAGCGAACTGCGCGAGGGTGATCCGGTCGTGCACGCCGCCCACGGCGTAGGCCGATACCACGGGCTGGAAACGATCTCCACCGAAGAAGGTCCCGCCGAATTCGTACGCATCGACTATGCCAACGACGCCAAGCTGTTCGTGCCGGTCTCGCAACTCAACCTCATCAGTCGCTATACGGGTGCCGACAGCGAGCACGCGCCGCTCAACAACCTCGGGCGCGGCGACTGGGAAAAGGCCCGCAAGAAGGCGGCGCAGAAAGTGCGCGACACCGCTGCCGAACTCTTGCACCTTTACGCCATGCGCGAAGCCAAGCAGGGCTTTGCGTTTGAAACGGAATCGTCAGACTATCAGGCTTTCTGCGAAGGCTTTGCCTTTGAGGAAACGCCCGATCAGGCCGCCGCCATCGCCGCCGTCATCAATGACATGCACTCGGGCCGTCCTATGGACCGACTCGTATGCGGCGACGTGGGCTTCGGAAAGACCGAAGTGGCCCTGCGCGCTGCCTTCATCGCCGTCATGAACGGCAAACAGGTCGCGATCCTCTGCCCAACGACGCTTCTTGCCGAACAGCACGCCCAGACCTTCAAGGACCGCTTTGCAGCCTGGCCCGTGAAAGTCGCTGAACTCTCGCGCTTCCGCACCTCCAAGCAGACGGCCCAGACGATCGAAGGTCTTGAAACCGGCACGGTCGACGTCGTCATCGGCACGCACAAGCTTTTGAGCGAATCGGTCAAATTCAAACGTCTCGGGCTCGTTGTGATCGACGAAGAACACCGTTTCGGCGTTCGACAGAAGGAACGCTTAAAGAGCCTGCGCGCGGAAGTCGACGTTTTGACGCTCACCGCCACTCCGATTCCCCGAACGCTGGCGATGAGCCTTGAGGGCATCCGCGACTTCTCGGTGATTGCCACGGCACCGCAAAAGCGCCTCGCGATCAAGACTTTCGTGCGCCGCGAATCCAAGGCGCTGATTCGAGAGGCCGTTATCCGCGAACTCAAGCGCGGCGGACAGGTGTATTTCCTTCATAACGATGTGGATACCATTCAGGCCCGCGCCGAGATGCTCCGAGAGCTGATTCCGGAAGCGCGCATTGGCATTGCCCACGGCCAAATGAGCGAGCGAGAACTCGAGCGCGTCATGCGCGAGTTCTACCGGCGCGAGTTCAATGTGCTCGTCTGCACAACCATCATCGAAACGGGCATCGACATTCCGATTGCCAACACGATCATCATGCACCGCGCCGACAAGTTCGGGCTCGCACAACTGCACCAGCTGCGAGGCCGCGTCGGACGTAGTCACCATCAGGCCTACGCCTACCTGCTCATTCCCGACGAAGGGGCGATTACGAAGAACGCCGAACGGCGACTTGAAGCCATCCAAAATCTCGAAGAGCTCGGAAGCGGCTTTTACCTTTCCATGCACGACCTGGAGATCCGAGGCGCAGGAGAAGTTCTGGGCGACGAGCAATCGGGCGAAATGGCGCAGGTGGGCTTTGAGCTCTATACGCAGATGCTCAAGCGCGCCGTCGACTCGCTTCGCCGCGGCGAAGAGCCGACCTTTGACTCGCCCTTCGAGACGCTCACTGAAATCAACCTGCATCTGCCGGCATTGCTGCCCGACGACTACGTGCCCGACGTCGGCACGCGTCTGTCGCTTTACAAGCAATTGGCCGCCGCCCAGACTCTCGAAGAGCTCGGCGAGTGCACCGACGATCTAACGGATCGCTTTGGGATGCCCGTGCCTGCCGCAAAGACGCTTCTGGCTGTTCATCGTCTGCGCATCGAGTGCGCCGCCATCGGCATCCGCAAGATCGATGCGGCCGAACAGGCCATCGTCTTTACCTTCGCGCAAAAGACCATGTTCGATCCGGCCGTGATGTTTGCGCTGCTGCAAAAGCGCCGAGACCTGCGCGTGCTGCCGGGCACGTTCACGCGACTCAAGATGACGGTCAATTCCGAAAACGCCGTCACGAGGCTTCAAAACGTCCGCACGATCGTCAACGCGCTGTTGGAAAGCCTGCCGCCCGAAAAGCGGCCTTGAGTCTCAAGAGATCCGCCGTAGCGCTCTTTCTTGAGCCGACGAGCGCTGCGGTACAATTGGGCGCGTCATTTCACAGAATAAAACGATGTCCGCCTCTCGCATCTCTTCGCCTCAACCCTTTGTCTTCACCGTCATCTGTCCCAAGGATGAAGTGATCGCAATCGAGTTCTTCGCCGTGCCGCAGTTTGCTGCCGAGCACATCGGAGACATTCGCATCGACTGGGGAGACGGCAACGTAACGGTTGCCGACGTCGCAATGTCGTCCGACTCCGTCGCGGAGATTGTTTCGGGCGAGGACATCATGCCGACGAGCAGCTGCTCGCACCGCTACGCTGAAGACGGCAAGCGCACCATAACGGTGACAACACCTTCGGGTTTTTTGCCGCTAAAAAAACTGCCCTATCAAACAGTGAGCGTCTCAACCGCCTTGCCGACGCTCACCATGGGCGAATCGGATCCGGAAGGCCGTCCCGAGCCCTCAGACACCCTGCCGCCGCTTTTTGCGATGAATCCCAAAACGGGACGATCGCCATTGAATTTCATTTGCCCGGATTTTCTCGCGAACAACCCCAATCTGGCCTTTTTCGACGAAGCTTTCATGGGGGTGTCGCTCAAGACCGTTCCGCTGTCGCTCTTTTCACCATGCAAGTCCATAAAGAGCCTTGCGCGCACGTTTGCCCACAGCCAACTTACGGCCATTCCATACGGCCTGCTGCGTCACGCGCTCACTCTTTCGCTGTGCGAAGAGACTTTTGCGCACTGCAGTTCGCTGCGCGACGTCGACAATCCGTTCGGCGACAAGAAGAATTTGCCGGTGTGCCTGGAAGGCTTCATGCTGGGCGCTGCGCCCCGCCTGTTTGCATGGTGCGACAAAGGGCGTCGACAGGAAGCGGGCTGGATTCGCCCGCACGCCAATCTTGCCGACCCGTGCTTTGAGTTCGATTGGCACGCCGCGCCACTCTCATCCGAACCCATCGTGCTCTTTTACCCCATTGATCTGGAGCTCGAGGGCGACCTTTTCGTCGAATGGGGCGACGGAGCTGTCGAGCGCATCGACTGGAACAGCACCGATGCGCTTTCGCACACCTACGCGCAGCCGGGAGTCTATCGCGTGAAACTGCACTACACGGCAGGCGAAGAGGTTCGCCCCTTCCGCTTGGGCAGAGCCGTCACGGCCATACACAATGCGCTTCCCGCTTTCCACCCGCGCACCGTCGAAACCTTGGGCGACTTCTGCGGTTGGGCGGCCGACCGCCGAGAACTCAGAAGCATTCCCGAGGATCTCTTTGCCAACAATCCGACGATCGTCAATCTCGAGCAGGCCTTCGCGGGCTGCGTGCAGCTTACCGACGTCGCCGACGGCATCGTCTCGATGCTCCCCGATTTGAAGTGCACCGACGGCATGTTTGCCTTTTGTAAGAGCCTCAAGGCGCTTCCCGCCAGTTATCTCGCTTCGCCTCGTTTACCACGCTACGACTGCTTTGCGGGTGAGGCGACAACCGAAACCTCTGACCGTAACCAGGAGACTGCAGCATGACCAAGTTTGTCGCAGAAATCACCGTCGGCAAACGCGATCGTCTTGTCACGCTGCGCATTCCCGCCGGCAACACGATCGCTCCGTCGCTACGCCAAGTGTCTGTGACGTTTGACGGCGAGACCTCGCATCATCACCGCGAGCCCATTTCGAGCACCGTGCTTGAATATCACCCCATGCCGGGCACGCATCGACTGGAAATCGACTTCGGCGGCCCGATGCCCGCCGCCACGCTCATTCTGCCCGAACAGACGACGGCGATCATCTCGCCCATTCCCGCTTTGTACAACGACGCCACGGGGATGCTCAGCACGGCGGGCCACATCTGGAACCCAATCAAGCCTCCGCGGCAGTTGACGCATCTCGTCTCATCGCTTTTTGCGCACAACACGCATCTGGTGGCGCTCTCGGGGACCTTTGCAGGCCTTACGGCATTAACCGAAGTTCCCGAATCCCTCTTTTTCCCGCTCATCTACGCGCGGACGTTCACGGGCGTGTTTGCCTTAAGCGGCCTGGCACACGTAAGCCGGCAGCTTTTTACGGCCAACCTTCAGGCCGAAGACTTCTCGGAAGCCTTCATGGGCTGCAAGATGCTGCACACAATTCCGGCGGAGCTTTTCAGCACCAACACTCATGCGCGCATCTTTGACCGTACCTTTGCCGAAAGCGCATTGGGCGATGTGCCCGCGACACTCTTTGCGAACATCGCCAAGCGCGGCTCGTTTGTCGAAACGTTTGCCCGCACGCAGGTCAGGCGCGTTCCTGAGGGCCTCATGAACGGCACAGAGCCGCTCAACGTTGACGGCATGTTTGAGCCTGAGCAAACCCTCGAACACGATCCGATGAACATCAAGGCCGCTGCCGACCTCCCTCAGGATTTTTTCGAGGCCACACGCACGGCAGCAGGCGTACCGACCAAGCGAGTCAGCTTCTGACAGAAAGCCATTGCATCAACCGCCCGAGCGCCGGCAACGGTCTCGGGCGTTTTGTTTCCCTCGATTTGCTAACACCATCGCAATAGGCCTCAGAAGCGCCGCGCTATAGAAATGCCTCTCAGTACGGAAACCGTCCGACGAGGCGTACAATCGACCTTACTGTTGCTTTTCGGTGCCCTTCGGGGCTTTTTTGAACATGAATATCTTTGTCGTTCTTGCCCTTGCGATGCTCCTCATCATCGTGGCGCTTCGCAAGAAAGTTCCCATCGGTCCGGCCATTCTGGCGGGCGGCCTGCTCATCTGGGTCGCCGTCAAGCCGGAAATCCCCCTGCTCGGTGAAGCCGCCAAGCAAATGTTCACCATGCAGCGCACCTACGACCTACTCTTTGCTCTCTATTTCGTGGTGTGCCTTGAAATCGAACTTCGCAAGAGTGGCTGCCTCAAGGGCATGGTGCAGTACCTCAACCACCTGATTCACTCCACTAAGGTGACGATGGCGGTGATGCCGGCCTTCCTGGGATTGTTGCCTTCCGTGGGCGGCGCTCGCTTCTCAGCGCCGATCGTCGACAACGCTTCCAAGGGCATGACGATCACGGCAGAACAGAAGGCAACGATTAACTTCTGGTTCCGTCACATCTTTGAATTCTCAAGTCCCATCATTCCGGGCATGATTCTTGCCTGCTCGATCGTGGGCGTGGGTGTGGGCGACGTGATTATTCACCTTGTTTGGGTGACGGCTCTGATGTTTGCCATCGGCTGGCTGATGTTCGTGCGCCCGATGAAGTTCGAAGACCTGCGCGCCCAGAACATGGGTGAAGACCCGGACTTTGATCTCGCACGCAACCGCATGGACTTCTGGCTTTCGATTCTGCCCGTGGCGGCCGTCTTCCTTCTGATGGTTTTCGGCGGCATCGGTGCAGCCGTCTCCATGGGCGTGGTGGCCGCCGCCATGGTCTTCGTGCTGATGGGCACCAACCGCGCCGTTCCAATCAAGGATATCTTCATCGGCGCCATCGAATGGAAGCTGCTGCGCGACGTCACCTGCATTCTCTTCTTCATCCAGCTGCTTGACGTCACGGGCGTTCTGGGTCAGGTCGTCGAAAGCTTCAAGGCCGCTCCTCTGCCCACTCCCGTCATCATCGCGGGCCTGAGCTTCCTGATCGGCGTTCTGACCGGCATGTCTCAGGGCCATGTGGCCATCGTCATGCCAATCGTGGCACTCCTGGCTCCTGCGGGTTCTCTGGATCTCGTGGGCGTCGCTCTCGTTTTCGGTGTCGGCGGTCAGATGATCACGCCCACGCACGTGTGCCTCATTGTGTCACTTGACTACTTCAAGGCGGATTTCTTCAAGACCCTCGTTCCGGTGATCGTAGCCGAAGCATTGCTGCTCGGGGTCTTTTCGGCATACAGCTATCTCACCTGGGCCGGTTAGTTACACTGACTCTTTCCAAGATTTTGGACGCCTCAAGTTGCACCGCAATTTGAGGCGTTTTCTTTGAGCGTCTTGATTGAAACGGATGCTAAAACGGACGGCAGTCGTTTTGAGGAACTGTCGTCCGTTGAGATCGTTTCTGCGGAAATCAAAACGCCGTTATTTCGTTTCGATGCCGGTCACTTCAAAGTCAAGATCCGTGATCGTGGCCTTGAGCACGTCGTCGGTCACGGTTTCTTCGCATTCGATCACGGCGCACTTCTTTTCAAGGCTCACGTCGACACTCGTCACGCCGGCAAGCTTTGTGAGCGCCTTGGTTACGGCGCCTGAACAGTGCGGGCAGTGCATGCCTTCGATCGAGATCACTTTTTGCATGGTTTTACTCCTTTGCTCCAAAGGCAATTGGTAGGCTGCGTAGGCCGCAGCAACGGTTGAGAAAGATGATAAGGAATTCCTGCTCGTCGGCTTAAAGCGTCTCAGACGCAGCGCGTTGGTCACCACGCACACGGAGCTCATGCTCATGGCCGCAGCACCGATCATAGGGTTGAGAGACCAGCCGAGCGTCGTAAAGAAGACGCCGGCTGCCACGGGAATGCCGATAGCGTTGTAAAAGAACGCCCAGAAGAGGTTCTGCTTGATGTTGCGAAGCACCGCTCCCGACAGTTCATAGGCCGACACCGCGTCGGTCAGTTTGCTGTTGACGAGCACCACGTCGGCACATTCAATCGCCACATCAGTCCCCGCACCGATTGCCATGCCCACGTCAGCCGTCGCAAGCGCGGGCGCATCGTTGATGCCGTCACCGATCATCAGCACGCGGGCTCCTTGCTGCTGCGTTTGTTTGACGACAGCGGCCTTGTCGGCGGGAAGCACTTCGCTTACCACCTCATCAATTCCGACGGCTCGTGCAATGGCTTTGGCCGTGCGCTCGTTGTCTCCCGTGAGCATCATCACACGGAGCCCCGCCGCCTTAAAGGCGCGGATAGCCTCAGCGCTGTCGCTTTTGATCGTATCGGCGCAGGCTACGATCCCTACCGGCACGTTGTCTTCGCAGACGACGAGAGCCGTCTTGCCCACTTCGGACAAAGTTTCGAGTTCCTTGAGGATAGCGACATTGTTTTGTGCGAGCGTACGGTTGCCAATGGAGTAGTTTTTTCCATTGATCTTTGCAAAAACGCTGCCCGGCTGCTGGCCGAAGTCCTTCGCTTCATAAAGTCCCGTTTCGTTTTCACGTGCGCTTCGGACGATCGCCTGAGCCAGGGGATGCTCGCTTTTTACTTCAACGGAAGCCGCAAGTTTCAAAAGGTCGCGTTCACGCAGGTGCGAAGCAAATACACGCACGTCAGTCACAACAGGTTTGCCTTCTGTCACGGTGCCGGTTTTATCCAGAATCACGGCGCTGATTCCACTGCACTTTTCAAGCGCTTCGGCCGACTTAAAGAGAATGCCAAGACGCGCCGCCCGTCCCGTACCCACCATCACGGCCGTGGGTGTTGCGAGTCCCAAGGCGCACGGGCAAGAAATCACAAGAACGCTCACAGCAAGCGTCATGGCAAATTCAACATCTGCGCCCACGGCAATCCAGACAAGGGCTGTCACAAGCGCAATCGCAAGCACCACGGGCACAAAAATGCCGCTGATGCGATCGGCAAGACGAGCTACAGGCGCCTTGGAGGAAGTCGCTTCATCGACCAGAGCAATCACCTGCGCCAACGTCGTGTCAGCCCCCACGCGCGTGGCTTTGGCGTGAATGTGACCGGAATGCATGAGCGTTGCGGCCGAAATCTTGCTGCCCACCCCTTTTTCGACCGGCAGACTTTCTCCGGTTAGGGCCGACTCGTCGACCTGAGCACGCCCCTCGATCACCACGCCGTCGACTGCGATGCGCTCGCCCGTTTTCACCACGAGGACATCGCCCACCGCCACCTCGTCTGCCGGCACTTCCGTTTCCTCTCCGTTACGGATGACACGTGCCGTATCCGGTACAAGACTTACGAGCTGCGAGACGGCGTCCGTGGTTCTCGCCTTGGCTCGGGCTTCAAAATACTTGCCCAAACCGATAAGCGTCAGAATCATCGCGGCAGAATCGAAGTAGAGATTGTGAGCGTGGTGGCTCACAGTGCTCCAATCACCGGCGCCCGCCGCATACAACATCACGTAAAGCGACACGATGCCCGAGAACATTGAGGCAGTCGCACCCAGCGCGACCAATGAATCCATGTTGGGCGCGAGCCCCACAAGCGCCTTGAAGCCACGCGTGAAAAAGTTTTTGTTGAGCACCAGCACCGGCAACGTCAGCAAGAGCTGTGTGAAGGCAAAGGCCGGCGCTTTTTGCGCTCCCTCAAAAATGGAGAACGTGATGCCAACCATCGGCAGCATCGTGATCACCATCAGAAGCGCGCAGAAAAAGAGGCTCCAGTAGAGGCGCTTGCGCGTGGCCTCCAATTCCTGCTGCAGGACCTCTGCCTGGCTGTTTTTCTTTTGAGTCTTGGTCTTGCCCGAGGGGTTCGAGTCGTTATCCCGGAGGCTCGCGCCGTAACCGGCCGCCGTCACTGCTTTGACTACGTCATCCTGCGAGAGCTTGGCGTCATCGAGCTCCAGCGTCATGTCGTTTTTGAGAAGGTTGACAGTGACGTTACAGCAGCCGTCGAGCGCCTTGACGGCTTTTTCCACGCGCGCCGAGCAAGCCGCGCAGCTCATCCCCGTGACATCAAAGTGAAGTTTCTGCATCTTTTAGGCAATTGAATTCCGTTGTGCGAAGAAGGCCTCGCCTCCCCATGGTGAGAACGATTCTAATCAAATACTTTCTTTTGGGAAGAAGGTACCTTTACGGTATATACTTTCAAAAAAGTAACTTATATAGAAATTCCGTATGCCTTCCTCCAAAGACAACCCCGTTTCCGAACCCGCACACTGCCCGGTGCGCACCACGCTCGCACTTATCGGCGGCAAACACAAAGCCTTCATTCTCTGGAATCTTTTTGACGGCACGAAACGCTTTTCTCAGTTGCAGAAAGCCGTACCCCAAGCAAACGCCAAGATGCTCTCTCAGCAGCTCAAAGAGCTTGAGCGCGACGGTCTGATTTCCCGCAAGGCATACGCGGTGGTGCCGCCCAAGGTGGAATATTCGCTCACGGATCTCGGCAAAAGTCTGAAACCGGTCTTGAGTTGCGTCTATGAATGGGGCACAAGTTACCTTCAATCACGCGGCATTTCTCCGGACTGTTCCATGCAACCGCTCGACGAGAAGTCTGAACAAACTTCCGGCAGCGCCTGCTGTTGTAGCCACCATCCGGTTCTTTCAGAAGTTGATGGCTGATCTTTTTTGACACCACCAAACGGAACTCCTCCACACATTGGCCGGGAATTTCTGAAAATCAAGCGTTGGCCGCAAATTAAGACGCTAAAAATTCCGTCGGCTGAGCAAAAGTTGCTCATCAGAGCGCCACGGTGAAATACGGAGCCGGCAAAAATTCTCTTTTCACCCTTTGTAGGAGAATCCTATGCCGATATTTTTTGTACGCCTTCCTGAGCTGCTTGAGCAATTGGCCGTCGGAAAAACTACGCTGTACGCCCGCATTAAGCAAGGAACCTTTCCGCCGCCCGTCAAATTTGGAGAGCGCGTTTCTGCCTGGCCTGAACACGAGGTGGATACCGTTGTCAATGCTTATATGCGATCAGCAACAAAAGAGGATCTTCAGAAGCTGGTCGCTCAGCTCATGATTGCTCGACGTTCCGGCTGCACCAGAACGAAATAAGTGAGCTACTTCAAATCAGTTAAAGGCTTGTTTACGAGCTTTTATATTTGATCTTTGACATAAGAAAACCTCCCGCTTTTTGCGATCACCGAAAGATGATTCGGAAACGGGAGGTTCTCTTTTTTGCCCTCTAAAACGGGCGATCCGATAGGTTTTTCTTTAACTTTTAAAGGTTCACATTTAGCCTATTAGAAAGCCGGCACCACGGAGCCCTTATACTTCTCAAGAATGAAGTCGCGCACGGCCGGGGACGTGATGGCGGACTTCAGCTTCTGCAGAACTTCGCGGTTGTCATCGGCGCGAACGGCCACGATGTTGGCGTAGGGCGAATCCTTGGCTTCGGTAAAGAGCGAATCCTTGGTGGGATTGAGACCTACGCTCAGAGCAAAGTTGGAATTGATGACGGCGTAATCAACGTCATCGAGCGTGCGCGGCAGCACGGCAGCTTCCATTTCAAGGATCTTCACGTTCTTGGCATTGTTGACGATGTCGGCGGGAGTACCATTGACACCCACGCCGTCCTTCAGACCGAAGATGCCGGCGTCAGCCAGAACGCGCAACGCGCGGCCGCCGTTGGTCGGGTCGTTCGGAATGGCGATCTTGGCTCCATCGGGAACACTCTTGACGTCCTTGAACTTCTTGGAGTACACGCCCATCGGCTCGATGTGCACGGCAACGAGCGAAGAAAGCTTCAGGCCGCGTTCTTTGGCAAAGCTGTCCAAATAAGGCTTATGCTGGAAGAAGTTTGCGTCAATTTCCTTGTCGGCCAGAGCCATATTGGGCTTGACGTAGTCGGAGAATTCCAACACCTTGAGCGTCACGCCCTGCTTCTTCATTTCCGGAGCGATGAAGTTAAGTATGTCAGCGTGCGGAACCGGAGTGGCCCCCACAGTGATCGTCGTGTCAGCCGAAGCCGTCTTTGCGGGTTCCTTCGCCTTATCGTCACCGCAACCGGTCAGTGCAATGGCAGCCGCCGCGCAAACGGCAACGCTCGTGAAAAACTTCTTCATTGGTCTATTCTCCCAAGTGTGCAGACAAAGACACCCCAGAGTCGTCAGGCTCTTCGTCTTGTCAATGATTCTTCGATTGTACACGGACGCCTCGCCCTACACGGCAAAGCGTCCGTTTGAGAGAACAAAACCTGCCGAATTCTTGCGGTATTACCTCACTTCGCCGGTACGACCTCGTAATTAAGCCAAACAGCGCCGCCCGAAAGGATTTTGGACTCCTTAAACCGCAGGCTAAGGTTTTTGGCGGGGAACACCCCCTCTTGCGCGGCTTCATAAATTGCGGGACTTTCTTTGGTCGCGTCAATGGCCGGATAAATAACCGTACTCACCTCGTCGACAAGTCCCGCCTGCATGAAGGCCGCATTGGTGATGGCGCCGCCTTCGAGCATCCACACGCCGTCGCCGTAGTCCTTGGCAAGTTGCTCCATGGCAAGGACGAGTTCATTGCCGTTGACGGGAACCGCCACGACGCCCACTCCGCTTTGACGGAGTTCTTCAATGTATTCGTCGCAGACGCGGTCGCTCACCACCGTCACGATCTGTTCGCCCGTTTCCTGCACGGGCTGACCATAGTGAAGCTTGCCCTTGAAGTCGAACGCAACCGAAATCTTGCGGCCCTTCGGGTCAACCTTAATGCCTTGCGCGGGTGCGGCCTCAGCCGGTCGCAGTTTTGCGGGTTCGCTCTCCGTGATGGCCTCGCTGTATTCGGCCATCGTCACGCGGCCGATCATCCAGCCGACATAGTCGTACTGATTTGCCACCTCTTCGTAGACGCCGCCCACCGAACAGTCTTCGACAAACGGACTCCAGCGGCTCGGACGCAGACGGCCGTCGACGCTCGCGGCCATATGGCAAACGATATGCATGATCCACTCCTCAAAAATTAAAGCCCGCAACCCAAAAAAGGAAGCGGGCTGTTTCGACACAAATGATGCCGAAAAGGCTCTCTTGAGGAACACACGGAACGAGCAAAAGCTTGCTCGAAATTCTCGATTAGTCCTTAAGGTAGTACTCAACAGTCGTCACGACACGCACGTTCTTTATCCAGCGCGTGTTGGCGTCGCGATCAAAGATCTGGAACTGTCCCTGCGAGGCGCGGCGGATTTTGCCCAAAGTAGAACCAGAGTCTTTTGCAAACTTCTCGGCCGCCTCGCGCGCATTGACCGTCGCCGCCTCAATCATCGCGGGCTTGATGCTGTTTAACTTCGTGTAATTGAAGATCGTGCGGAAGCTGTAGTCTTCGGTCGGCGTCACGCCCTTGGCTATCAGCTCGCTCATCGAGCGCTGAAGAGCTAGCACGGCATCCACATTCTTCGTCGAGACAGTCACGGACGGCGTCAGAATATAGCGGTATGCGCGCTTGTTTTCGCCGTACATATTTGCCTGAGCGTCGTCAACCTTGGGGCTGGCGTCCGTGATTTCGTCAGGCTTGATGCCACCCGACTTGAGAAACTCCTTGACAATCTGCGTCTGGGCTTCGGCCTGACGGTAGACCTCCTGCAGATCGTTTCCAAGCACTCGGAAGGAAATCGGCCAGAGCACCTCGTCGGCGATGACGGAGGCCGTTGCAAGGCCCTTGACTGTCACCACGCGATCGCGATCGACAAAGGCGTTGATGCCGTCGGAAAGCTGACTGCCCAAAAGTCCCAGACCGCCGATCAGACCCGCGGCCACAATCACGCTTTGTGCAATACCTTTTGAATCCATCACTCTCTCCTTCAAAAGCGATTTCAACCGCGACGACGTTTGGTTCCTCAGACATCCACCTCCACGTCGTCGCCGTGCATTTCCATCCAGCTGCGGCGTCCGGTTGCTTCGCCCTTGCCCATCAGCAATCCCATCACGGCGTCGGTCTGCGCCTTTTCGATGCCGCCGAGCGTCACGGGCAGCAGACGACGGGTGTCGGGATGAAACGCGGCTTCGGCAAGCTGCTTTTCGCTCATTTCACCCAGACCTTTGAATCGGGAGATACTGAGCTTTTCAAGCGGCAGCCCTTCTTTCTCGAGTTTACTCAAGGTACGCTTGAGTTCGCGATCATCGGCACAGTAAATTTTCTTTTCCGGTTTTTTCCCCTGTTTCGGAACGTCAACGCGGAAAAGCGGCGGCTGAGCGATAAAGACGTGCCCTTCCGAAATCAGTTTAGGAAAGTGACGATAAAAGAGTGTCAAAAGAAGAACCTGGATGTGGCTGCCGTCAACGTCGGCGTCGGCCAGAATGCAGACCTTGCCGTAACGAAGCCCCGAGAGATCCGTGTCGTCGTCGAGCTTGTGCGGATCGACGCCCACGGCCACCGCGATGTCGTGAATCACCTGGCTGGCAAAGATACGATCGCTGTCGACTTCCCAGGTATTGAGTACCTTGCCGCGCAACGGGAGGATCGCCTGATGCTCCTTGTCGCGTCCCTGCTTGGCCGTGCCGCCCGCCGAGTCACCTTCCACGAGGAAAATTTCGTTGCGGCTGATGTCGGTCGATTCGCAATCGGTGAGTTTGCCCGGCAACACTGCCACGCTCGAAGACTTTTTCTTTTCGACCTTCTGAGCGCGGCGCTGACGCGCCTGCGCCTGGCGAATCACCAGCTCGGCAAGTTTCTTGCCCTCTTCAATATGATCGTTGAGCCAGTACTCGAACTGCGGCCTAACGAAATTGCTCACCAATCGCATGGCATCGCGACTTGTGAGCTTTTCCTTGGTCTGGCCCTGAAACTGGGGATCGAGCACCTTGGCCGACAGCACGAAACTGGCGCGGCTTGCGACGTCGTCGGTCAGAAGCTTCACGCCCTTGGCCATCAAGCCGTGCGCGTCCATAAAGGACTTGAGCGCCAGAAACAAACCCTCGCGAAGACCAGCTTCGTGCGTGCCTCCGGCGGGAGTCGGAATCAGATTTACGTAGCTCTCGCGCACGGGCGTGCCGGTTTCGCTCCAGCACACAACCCAGTGGGCACCCTCGTCCACGGCAAACGTCTCATCGTTTTCTTCAGCCCACCCCTGCGCTTCGAAAGGATCAAAAAGAAGCGGCTCGGTGAATTCGGCCAACAGATATTCTCGCAAGCCTCCGTCGTAGCGCCAGGACAGTTCCTGCCCCGTCTTTTCGTTGATATAGCGAACCGTGCAACGCGGAAGCAGAACGGCCTTACTCTGCAACAGGCCGATGAGCTGTTGCTCCGGAATCGTCGGCGAATCAAAATACTTGGGATCCGGCAGACATTGAACGCGCGTACCCGTGTACTTTTTGCCGCGACTGGAAGGTTGTTCGGTAAGAGGTTCCGATACGAAACCGTCAGCAAAGCCGATGTCGTACTGCTTGCCGTCGCGCCAGACCGTGACGTTCAAATGCCGACTTAGGGCGTTGGTCACCGAGACGCCGACGCCATGCAGACCGCCCGAAAAGCTATAGGCGCCGCCTGAGGCCTTGTCGAACTTACCGCCTGCGTGCAGTTGCGTAAACACCAGTTCCACTGTCGGGATGCCTTCCGTGGGGTGAATACCCACCGGAATGCCGCGGCCGTTGTCTTCAACGGCAACGCTGCCGTCGGCACACATCATCAGCGTGATCGTGTCGCCGAACCCGCCGAGCACTTCGTCGCTCGCGTTGTCAAGCACTTCCTGAATAATGTGAAGCGGATTGTCCGTCAGGGTGTACATGCCCGGGCGGCTTTTGACGGGCTCCAGCCCCTTTAAGACGCGAATGGAATTTTCTTGGTAATCAGACGGACGCTTGCGAACTGACATTTCTCGGAATCAGGCCCTGCGGGCGCTTACTTTGACCACAATCGGAAAAGGAGCGCCCGTCGAAAGTGACGGGCGCAAACTGTAAAACTCGAGACGGATTTTAGCGGCGATTTTCGTCCGGCGTATCCTGCACGGCCGAGGCAGGCTTTTTACCGTCTTCGGAAGAATCGCCTTCCTCGACCTGCACTTGTTCTTCAGGCTCCGCGGCAGCCTTCGCATCCGAGCCGGGAACAACCGCAACGGGGACCAGACGCTTGACTGGATGCTTGAGCCAAGTCTTCAACATAGCGATGGCCGCCGACAGGAAGATGGGACCCAACACGACGCCGAGCATGCCGAAGCTCATGATGCCGCCCAAGACACCCAGGAAAACCAGCGCCAGAGGCAATGCCGTACCGCGGCTGATCAAAATGGGCTTGATGAAGTTATCCACCGAACTCACCGCAAGCGTTCCCCACAAAACCAGGAACACCGCCCAGCCGATCTGATCGGTTGCGGCGAGCCAAATGGCAACCGAACCCCACACCAGAGGCGGACCAACGGGCACGACGGAGAGCACACAAACGGCGAAACTGAGCATCACAACACCCGGAACATCAGCGATGATAAAGCCAATGGCCGCCACCACACCCTGCCCCACAGCGGTGCCGAGCACGCCGAAGACCACCGAGCGGGTCGTGTTGACCAAAATGCCGGTGTATTCATCAGCAAGATCGCCCGAGACTCGCTTTAGGAACAGACGACCGCGGCGCGCGAGCGAATTGCCGTCGCGATAGAAGAAGAATGCAATAAAGGCAACGAGCGCCAGCTGGAACAAGCCGTTGCCGATGCCGACTGAGGCACTCAGCACCCACTTAGTGACGGGGTCGATAGCCTTTTGAATGAAGTCGCCGAGGGCGGCGGGATCAAAACCTAAGTGAAAGGCTTCGTTGATGCTTTCTCCGACGTAGGGAATGGCAATTAGCCAATCGGGCAATTTCATACCGCCGGCCACCCAGTCGCGTACCCAATGAATCAGCTGCGGAATCTGATGCGCGAGAACGCCCGTAATGATTGACAACGGAATGAGCACCGTGACGATCACGACGCACACCATGAATGTCGCCGCTATCGTCGAACGATTGCCGAAGCTCGTGAGCGCCCGCTCGTACAAAGGCCAGCTGACGACGGCCAGAATGCCCGCCAACAAAATGGCCGTGAGAAAAGGTTGCATTACAAAGTAGCAACCAAGAAGAATCAGAGCGCCGAAACCGATGCGTAGCCAAAGATCGACGCTGTCGCGGAAACTAAACATAGGAAGTCAGTCATCAGCCGTTGTTTATACATCCTTGCTCATGCTATCAAAATTTGCTCGAACAAAATTGTCGGTTTGCTACAATTGCGGGCCTGGCAGACTTTCCGAAGCAAAAACGGAACGTCTGTGCACAGTGCGTCTCTGTAGTTCAACTGGATAGAACAAGCCCCTCCTAAGGGTTAGATCTGGGTTCGAGTCCCGGCAGAGGCGCCAATCAAGAAAACCGAACGGTTCACGACTGTTCGGTTTTTTCGTTATTTTCTCCTTTAAAAACAATCCTGTACCCATAAATTGAGTTCAACAACGACGTCATGCGCCCGCCGACAGCCAACACTCTTATGATGGATACAATGAGCTTAGCCCCATAACCCAGCTCCATGTATCCATCATGCCGAGAGTCTCGAAAACCCTAACTTCGACACAGATTAAAAACATAAAAAACCAAACCGTCGCTGTTGGCGGTGTGTCAGGTTTGTATTTCCGGAATACCCCTCGCCAGAGTCTTTTCCTTCTTCGATTTAAGGATCAGACTGGACGTCACGATATTTCTCTCGGAACTTTCCCAGAGATGAGCCTTGCAAAAGCACGAGCGGAGGCCGCTACTCTTCGTGCACGTATAGATGCAGGCATAGATGTCATAGCAGAACGCAAACAAGCCCAAGCCCCCAAGTCAGCGCAGAAGGATGATTTGACTTTTGAACAAATTGCCCGGAAATGGTATCTAAACCGCTCACTTCTCAACTTTTGGGGAGACAATGCTAAGGCAGAGATGAGAGCTTGCCGAATTCTCGAAATTCATGTCTACCCGATAATCGGCTCCAAAAATATCAATGAAGTAAGTGCTGACGATGTTTACGACGTTCTATCCAAAATTTGGCTGACCAAACACGCAACCGCCCTGAAAGTAAAAACCAGCATCTCGAAAATTTTCCAATGGGCGATGGCAAAGAATCTCTGTGTCCGGCGAGACAATCCAGCCAAATTGGACGGCTGTTTGGGAGTTCTCATGGAACCCCTAAAAAAGAAAACACCGGTATCCGGTCATTTTGCAGCTTGCCCTATTGACGAAATTCCACGTTTATTCCTGGAGATTTCACAGCTCGATTCAACCTCTGCTCGAGCTTGCGAATTTGCCATTCTGACGTGTTGCCGTTCTCAAGCACTTCGGTTTGCCACATGGGATGAAATTGATCTAGAAAATCGCGTTTGGACTCTTCCGGCGGAACACGACAAAATCAAATCTGCAGGACGTGACCGGAGAATTTTTTTATCCGATCAAGCTATTTCGATCTTGAAGAAATTACCGAAATACAATCGATGCCAGCTTCTGTTTCCTAGCGTGTATCACAACAAATTGTCAGACGCAGCTCTGACAATGTTCCTCCGTGGACTTCATGAAACCAGATTCGCAGTTGACGGCCGTGGTTGGGTCGATCCTCATATAACGACTGCCCAAGGTCAACCTGCTGTCATCACCCTTCACGGAACGGCTCGCGCCTCGTTTAGGACATGGGCCAAGGATGATGTTCTGGGTAACAATCGGCGTTTTGACCAGGATGCCGTTGAGCTTTGTCTTTTGCACTCTAAAAAAGACATGTACCGGGGAGCATACGACAGAGCCAAGCTTGAAGGAGAACGTCGCCAGATTATGGCGGCATGGGGCGAGTATTGTTTCAGTCTGCGTAATGCCTGACATATTGCCCAAAGAAAGTCTGGAACTGGGACGTGGGCGCGGAATTTCGATACCAGTTCAATTGATGCCGGTATCTTCGAGGGCGACATCCTGGTGATCGACTGCCCCGTCGAACCGCGCGCGTTGCGGAGACATCGTACTAGCGTTTCTGTACGGCGAATTCACGCTCTAAAAGCTCGAATTTGTCGACGGTAAACCGGAACTGCATCCGCAAAACAGCTTCGGCAACTATCAGGTCATCCGTCCCAGCAGGTACGACGACTTCCAGATCGAGGGTGTCTTGGTGGGTTCCGGGCGCAGGTATCGCAGTTGAGGTTAGTTCCCTCTATCTCTAGACTACCCTTGAATGGGGGGGGGCGCTCTTTAGTCAAATTTCTTGCGAGAACAGACATGCTTCGGTTTGTGAAAGCAATTTTTCTTACTCTATGGCTTGCTGCAATTTCATCTGTGCTCACAGTCTCAGCAGCATTCTCAGGAGAGAATCAGGGCGATGTTGTGCATCTAGGTATTTCCAACTATGCGACGCCAACGCCCCACGAAGTGTTGTACACAAAAACAATCGAAACCCTACGCAAGGTTGTTGAGCCGCGACAATTGGACGTCCGGTACTATTCTCCCGGAGAACTGTCGGAAGCAGTGCAGCGAGATGAACTTGATTTTGTATTTGGATCGGCTGGGTTTTATCGTCGTACTGCACTCAAGACAGGCAATCGAGAACTTGTCAGCATAATGACCAACGAGTATCCCGATCCTAATCACACCGACGGAGCAGCAATTGTTGTACGAACTGACAGGACGGACTTGTCGTCGATAGAGAGTTTGCACAATAAAGAACTCACAGCCAACAGGCCGTTTACTTTTACCGGATTCCTTGTGCCGATGGGAGCAATAGCAGCAACTGGTGTTGATCCGGAGACTTATTTCTCGAAAATATCGTTTAAAGGCGAGGGTGACACCATGCAAAAAATTGCTGAGGATGTCATTGCCGGACGAACGGATGTCGGATTCCTGCGCCTTTGTATGTTGGAGACATTGATCGAACAGGGGAAAATTGAACCGGGAGCTCTTCGTGTCATTAATGAAACCACTCAACCTGGTGAGAAATGTCGCCGATCTACGCCGCTTTACCCAGGATGGACAATCAGCACGACTCCAAAAGTAGCATCCGAATTAAGCCGTGAAGCTACTTTGGCTTTATTGAGCCAGCCAAGTGTCGGCAATGGACTGCGTTGGGGCATTGCAACTAATTACCAAAGCGTGGATGACCTTTATCGCTTACTGCGCCTAGGACCCTATGAATACTTAAGAAAGTGGACAGTGGAGCGTTTTGTACAGCAATATTGGGCCTGGCTTGTTGCGATTTTCTTTGCAGCCGTTTCATTGTCTGTTTTTGCTGTCGCACAAAACCTCAAGCTGAAACAGTCGATTAAACGTGAAAAAGCACTTGAAACTCAATCCCGGCTTGCTGCAGAAAAAATGGATGCTATGCAGAAACTCTGGATTGTGGGGCAACTTTCCAGCACAATCGCGCACGAGCTTCGACAACCCTTGGCTAGCATCGCATGTTTATCCCGCGGTTTAATGTTCTTTTTTGATCGGGGAGAAGTTAATTGGGACAAAACAAAAGAAGCCATCGAAACCATTGAATCTCAGGCGGTACGCGCCAATGGTATCGTCGAGAAAGTTCGATCGTATGCGAAAACGCCAGCGGGACTACGGGAAAGGATCAGTCTCAAAACTTGCGTTGAAAACGCTATCAAGGCTATCCGCAGTGCCGGCCGCGACCCGCATGGGGCGTTATTGATCCGTCTGCTGGATCCTGTTGTTGTCCTAGCCGATAGAGTTGAGCTAGAGCTTGTTGCTGTTAATCTTATAAAAAACGCTTTGGATGCGGTCGCACAAGTACCCACTCCGCGTGTCACGATCTCTGTTTCAGCGGGTGATCAAGTTGCTTTGTTCGTGGTAACGGATAACGGACCGGAAATCTCAGAAGAAGACTTCAGCAGACTTACGCAGCCGTTTCAAACTAACAAACCCAATGGTTTGGGGCTTGGGTTATCCATCGTTTATACCATTGTCGAGCGTCACGGAGGAAGACTTGCTTTCTGCCGGGGCGGTCACGGCAGAGGTTTATCGGTTAGCGTGAGCATACCTTTGGAGGGCAGTGTTGGTGAGCGATGAGAAAAATGTTGAGGTACTCATTCGAATTGTGGATGATGATGATGTTTTGCGTTCGTCTTTGGCATTTATGCTTCAGGCGGCAGGTTGGAAAACGCAAACTTATGCCGATGCGGTAAGTTTTCTAAGACAAGATGCATTGAGCGTGCCTGGTTGCCTGATTCTTGATGTTCGAATGCCGGGCATGTCCGGGTTGGAACTTCAATTGGAACTCAATCGAAGGGCATGCTTATTGCCAATTATTTTTCTGACCGCTCATGGCGAAATGGATATGGCCGTTTTCGCTATGAAAAAAGGAGCGGTGGATTTCATATCCAAGCCGGTAGATCCAGAAAAACTGATTGATGCCGTCAGTTCAGCTCTCGCAAAACAACAATTTAGGCGAGCAGGTCTGAAAACACCAGCAGATATCGTTGCTCGGTATGCATCATTAACTAGTCGAGAGCGTGAGGTTTGTCAGGAACTTGCCCGCGGGAAAACTAACCGAGAGACGGCAAGAACGCTACACATCAGCGAGAGGACGGTAGAAGGGCACCGAGCTTCTTCATTTAAAAAGCTTGGTGTTCATACTGTACGAGGGCTTCTTGATTTTTTAAATGAGCTCTTACAAGTGGAAAACGAAAAAAATCCCCCCGGCTAAATTCAGAACCGGGAGGCTACTATGTCCTTTGTTTTCAACAAATAATCAGTTACTGAGATTTCTTTTCAAACTTGAACTTGTGGCATGTGTTGCACATCGGTTCAACTTTATTGGAATTAGGATTGTGGCACTCGACGCAATTGACTTCACCCATGTGTGAGTAGTGTGGATTGGGGGTGTACTGCTTCGTCTGTGCTGCTAATTTTTTATAGTCTCCATGGCATTTCATACATTCGGTTTTGATGGCAAAACCAGTCGTATTCTTGGGCCAGGTTGCTCCGTGTTTTTGTATCAAAGTTTGTTGGGCAGCGCAGACGGAGGTTGACAATGTCAAAGCGAACAAGGTAGAGCCCAGCAACAAAACGATTTTTTTCATATTTCACTCCAAAATCATTGAACAAATTCGACCTAGGCTTTTTTACCTTTTGCTCTGGCCGCCATTTCGCGACCGGCAATGCGGCCAAAAACGGTTGCTCCGCCAAACTGAGCGCCACCGATATAGTTGCGGAAGAACAAGCCACCAGCAGCATTGCCGGCTGCATAGAGACCAGGGATTGAACGCAGTTCGTTGTTTTGAACCTCAGCCTTGGAGTTAATCAGAGGACCACCGAAAGTTGCGGTCATGCCGCCCTCAAACGGGAACGCATAGAAAGGTCCATTGGCAAGAGGGATCGGGTTTTTGTAAGTACACGGAGGATTCATATCCATTAATGTGTTGTTCTTAATGCCGTCGTTGTATCGTTTGACATTACGGAGAACGACTTCGGCAGGGGCTTTGATGAGCTTGCAGAGTTCCTCAATGGAATTGGCCTGATAGAAGGTTGTGTTGAGTAACTTGAAGCGTCGTGTCACCTTGGCAAGTGCCTTGCATTTGCTGTCGACAATGACCCAGGCGCGGTTTTCCAGAGTCTGACGAGCGCATTCAAGGGACTTGATGACATAAGTCGAACTTTCATCTACGAAACGCTTCCCATGCACATCAATGATGATGCCGTTGTAGCTGTTGAGAATTTCGTTGGGATTGACGTGTGTTTCAGAGACAATCGGCCCAGTATGGAACTGATCCATGTTGACGAATTTCGCATAAAGCGGCATGCACAGCGAAATGTTTTCTCCTGTCGTATAAGGTGACCCGCGCAAAGCTAAACGAGAGGCCCAACCTCCGATGTACTTGTCGGTCATTTCCTGATTGGCAGAAAAGCCACCGGTGCAAATCGCCACACCACCCTTGGCAGAGAACTTTCTCTTGTCAACCGGAGTTTGCGCAATAACGCCTGTAACCTCACCGCAATCATTCGTCAGCAGTTCAACGGCTTTGTGTTCCCAGAAGAACTGAACGCCGAGTTTTTTTGCAGCTTCAAGCAATTTGAAGACAACGTTTGCGCCGCCTGTTACTCCTTCTCCATCAATGGAACAGACGCGGTTGAGTCGAGGGTAGGCAGCTGTACGAGGCTTTCCAAACGGAATCTTGAATTCTTTTTCCAGCCAGTCGGTGTCGCCAGGAATGTTTTCGGTGTAAACGCGAGTGAGTTCCGGATCTGCACGACCAGCAGAGATATCCATCATTGCGGTGTAAAACTCTTCAGCAGAGTCCTTGATCCCTAGGGCCTTTTGGTGACGGGAACCCCAAGCGCAAAAACCACCCAAGGCACAGATGGCATTGCCTGCAGGGCGATCCATTTTTTCGAGCAGCGCAACCTGCGCACCATTATTCTTGGCTTCGATGGCAGTTACAAGACCGGCAACACCACAGCCCAAAACGATGACGTCAAAATCACCACCATTTTTGGCAGCTCCTTTGATTGGAGCGGCTGCCACATGAGTGGTTGCAGCGATGGCTGCACCACCGAAAAGCGAGGACTTCAGAAGATCACGCCGAGTGAACGCAGGCATATGTTTCTCCTTATTTTTGTTTTGAAAACAAGTCGTTTCACAGACTCTGTTGATAGCTGCATGGTAAATCGGAGGTGGTACGTGCGTAGTGTGACTTTCATCAACAAACCGCTGATTAGCTGAAATTAGTATCAATAACCCTCTTCAAATTATGTGTTTTGATCTCTACGAATAAGAACCAATTGCCGACTAGCTGACCGGAGAGCGAGCAGCTCAGGCGCTTGCAGAGCGCCTCAAGGAACTCAAGGGGCGTGGCATTAAAACTTGTGTCGGGACGAGATCCCTGAGACAAAAAAGGCATTGACTTCAACGATCTACTTTGTCGTTACGGCAAGCAAAGGTTGTTATCAATGCTGACCTATGCCGTTCCGTATTAAGGCGGCGTGACGGCTACCTTCGGGGGACCGCTCATCAACGTAAAAGCAGAAGTTCAGAACCTTGAGGGGCGCACGATTCGAGGTTTGTATGCGGATGGAAACATAGCCAGAGGTCTTTTCTGTAACGACTATATTGGCGGCTCTCAGCTTGGTGCTGCAACTGTCTTCGGCCGTATCGCCGCCTGTGAATTGAAAAAGCGCGCCAAAGCTTAAGGAGTATTCAAAATGCTGAAAAACGTCTGTTTTGTGATGACTGCAATCGCAGGGCTTGTTCTTGCAACAGGCTCTTTTGCTGCTGACAAACCTCTTGCAGATCGTCATTTCAATTACGGCGCACAATGTGCAACCTGCCACGCAACTAAAATGCCTGCTACTGGTACTCGCGTTAAGAATGAAACGTGTTTAGCCTGCCATGGCAGCTACGAAAAGCTCGCTGAAAAAAACAAAAACGAAGAACCTAATCCCCATCGCACGCATCTTGGAAACGTTCGCTGCTCGGATTATCACAGTGGGCACGGTACTCCGCGACTGGTTTGCAATGATTGCCCCACTCATTTTCTCCTCTTAACTGCTTTTCTTACCTGCCATTACTTTGTGGATTGACGATGACAAATTCCTTCTTGGTCGCCTCGATTACGTGCCAGACCCCCGAAAATCCGGGATGTAGGATGAAGCTCTGCCCGGCAACAAAACGCTGAGGCATACCACCGTCTTCAGTAATCTCTGAAACACCTTCCACAATGTGGCAGTACTCCCAATGATCGTCTGCCGTCGTGAAGTGCCACTTGCCCTCGGTACTTTCCCAAAAACCTGACCGAACATCCCCCGTATTGTCCACTCTTGTCACCTTGAATTCCGGATTTCCCTCAAGGACATCAACACGAGCAAATGACGGACCGTATGAGAACGGCGTCAGTCCGTCGTCTGTGAAGCGCACGATTCTTCCGGCATCACCATTGGCAAGAGCCACCGGTGACTGTCCGGAACATCCGACGAGACAAGTCACAAGCAATAGGCTACAGAACAGCTTTTTCATATCAAAGAAAAACTAATGGAGACTTCCTATTGGGAAGCCCCCTTTGAGAATTGGAAATCATCAGCAATTGAACTGATGGAAAACCTTCGCGATTGCCTGCCAACGGCCATCAAGCTTGATGAACGTGATGTAGTCGTTGTAGTCGGCACCGATGGCATCTTTTTCCATATCGATTCTCACTACCGCTGTCGTAGGAGTAATGGCAAGCACATCCATGTGAGTTTTGATCTCAGGGGCGCTACCGTTCCGGCGTACAAAGTCATACAGGTTGCCGATGGGACCGCCAAGCAGAGTTTTGCCTCCGGCAAGCCCGTACATGATGGCTTCCTTGTGGAAAGCTTTGGCGACCGTATCCGCATCACCCGTCCGCAAGCCTTCGACGTAGTTATGGGCGGCTTCCAGAACCGCGTTGTAATCATCAACAGAAACCACTTTGGTGTTGGCACAACAGCATTCAGTCATTTGGTGCTCCTTAAACATTTATGTAGCAACTACTACATAAATAATTCTATATCATTCACTAAATAAATCAAGAGCTTTTGTCCGGATACCAAATGACCTCTGGAAGTTCCTCACTGCTATCGTCTCCCAGAACCAAGGGGAGACCTCGTTCTTTTGACAGAAATCAGGCGCTGTTGACCGCACTGCGCATTTTCTGGAAACTTGGTTATGAACCGGCATCCGTGGCCATTCTGTGCGAGGCAATGGGAATCAAACCGCCCAGTTTCTACGCTGCGTTCAAGAGTAAGGAAGAACTCTTTCTGGAGGCGGTGAACTTTTACGAAGCACGGTACTGGACTGATGTTCTCAAAAAGTTGGAGGACTCGTCAAAGCCCATTGATGTTGCATTAGCGGAGTTCTTTCAGGAAGCCACGTCCATTCTTTTGAATCCGGATAATCCAAGCGGTTGCATGGTGGTGCTGGCTGCCGTCAATATTGCGCCCAAAGAAAAGCGCATTGCCGAAGCAGTCAAAAAACTCCGATCCCAAACTCGTGATTTTTTTGAGAGACGTTTGAAAAAATCTCAGGACGCCGGCGAGATATCAGCAGAAACTAATCTATCGGCACTTGCCGATGCGTTGAATATTGTGTTGGAGGGCATGTCGATCCAAGCTAAAGACAATATGCCTTTGCAGACCTTGGAACAGGCCGTGGAGTGCGTCCCAAATCTGATCCGTCCCTACATGAAACAGCACTCCTGACGGAAGGCTTAGGTGACCTTCGGCAAATCCTCCCGATTCGTGATCGGGCACAGCGAAAGATAGGCCCGACGCATCGCCCACTCTGAATTGATTTCGGTGCTTGCGAGCGTCATGACTTTCCCCCCGAATTTTTCATTGACTACATCGATGGATGCCTGCATTCGCCCCGACGCTTCAGTAGGTCAATTCATTGCAGATCGCCAACTTAGAAACCGAACAGCTCTCCGTTGTTCGATTTTTGTTATTTTCTTTTTAAAATCAATATATTACCCTATCTTGCTCTTTTGTGATGATTCGTGGCTAGTCAGCACTCGGAACTCTCTCTTTCAAAAGTAAGTTAGCCTATTGACTTCTGCCGTGATACGCAGACTTACTCAAGACGATGTTGCATGCACGACAAATGCATCACGTCTTCAATCATCCGATGCATGGCTCTGACAAGCTCTGTATCGGCGGCTCGGTAGAAGACCTCTTTCCCAACTCGACGAGAAGTCACAAGTCCAGCAACCTTCAAAAGCCTCAAATGGTGTGCTACGGCGGGACTGCTCATGTCCATGATGGCAGCAATATTGAGCACGCACTCTTCGGAATGGCACAACAACAAAAAAATCCGACAGCGGGCCGCATCGCTTAGGTGTTTGAAAACCTGGGCCACGGGTTCAAAGTTTGAAGATTCGGGCAATTGCTCCAGTGCAAAAACATTTCCCTCTTTATGCCGATGCGGAAGATTTGTTGTGACAGACATATCAGACAATTAAATACTTGCTTAATCTTGACATCCAACGACTGCAGGATTATAGTGCAGTCAATGGATTAAGCGATTGCTTAATTTTTTAACAAATAGGAGTAACCAAAATGACAAAGACCTACAAGATCGAAGTTGATTGCGCTAACTGCGCCCGCGAAATGGAAGAAGCGGCAGCAAAAATCAGCGGTGTGCAATCGGTTACGGTGAATTTCATGGCTCAAAAAATGGTTGTGGAATTCCGTGATGGGTTTTATCCCGACAATGTCATGATTGAAGTGCTTAAAGCTTGCAAAAAAGTAGAACCCGACTGCGAAATTTTTCTCTGATGTCGAAACGCCGCCAGAGCACTGCTTGACGGCGTTTTTTTCTCTCTTCAATTCAAATTTTGCTTAATTTTTACATCAAATTAAGCTCAAGACATCACCAACGGACTCTGCAACAAATGAAGACAAAGCAAAAAAAGATGCTTGTACGCATCATCCTTTCAGCAGTGCTTCTCGTAAGTCTCGCTTTTGCACCGGTCACGGGACCTTTGAGATTGGTGCTTTACCTTATTCCCTATCTTCTTGTCGGTTACGACATTCTGCTCAAAGCAGCAAAAGGCATACGAAACGGCCGTGTTTTTGATGAAAATTTTCTAATGACCGTTGCTACTTTGGGCGCCATCGCCATAGCACTTTACGACAATACCGGCGATTACACGGAAGCCGTTGCCGTGATGCTCTTTTATCAAATCGGTGAATGGTTTCAAGCTTATGCCGTGGGCAAAAGCCGCAAAAACATCAGCGATTTGATGGACATCCGCCCCGATTACGCCAACATTGATAGAAGCGGAAAAATTGAACAGGTCGCTCCTGAATCTGTCGAGCTCGGAACCGTTATTGTCGTGCAACCCGGTGAAAAGGTTCCCATTGACGGAATCGTTATACGAGGCGAAACTAGTCTCAACACCAGTGCTCTCACGGGAGAAAGTCTGCCGAAGAACGTTGCCCCGGGAGAAAGCGTCACCAGCGGCTGCATCAATTTGACCGGCGTTATTTATGTGCGTACAACCAGGCTCTTCGGAGATTCGACAGTATCTCAAATCCTGGAATTGGTCGAAAACGCCTCTTCACGCAAATCACAATCGGAGGCTTTCATTACTCGTTTTGCCCGTATCTATACACCGATTGTGTTTTTCAGCGCTTTGGCGCTTGCTCTCGTCCCTCCGCTAGTGCGGCTTTTTGCAATGGGAGCAGACGCTCAATGGGATGACTGGATATATCGCGCTTTGGTGTTCCTGGTTATCAGTTGCCCCTGCGCTCTTGTGATCAGCATTCCTCTTTCTTTTTTCGCCGGCATCGGCGGAGCAAGCAAAGAAGGAATACTTGTGAAAGGTTCCAATTATCTGGAAGCTCTTTCACAGACTTCAATTCTTGTCATGGATAAAACAGGAACGCTGACACAAGGTGTTTTCGAGGTAACGGCAGTTCACCACAACACGCTCGATGAAAACCGCCTCCTCGAATTGGCGGCTCTTGCCGAAAGTGCCTCCTCGCATCCGATCAGCAAGAGCCTGCAGAAAGCATACGGCAAAGCAATTGATCGGAGTCGCGTCACGAACATCCGTGAACTTGCGGGTAAAGGTGTCGTCGCCAGTGTTGACGAACAGGAAGTTGCAGTCGGCAATGAAAAACTCATGACCGAACTCGGAATAGAGTTCATCGCCTGCCGCAGTATCGGCACAATCGTCCACATTGCCGTCAACGGAAACTATTGCGGCCACATCGTGATTGCAGATCAACTGAAACCCAATGCAATCAAAGCGATTGATGCTGTGAGAAAAGCCGGCGTCAACAAAGTGGTCATGCTCACCGGCGACCGCAAAAGTGTCGCCCTAGCTGTGGCTTCACAGTTGGGCGTAGACGAAGTGCGCTGCGAACTGATGCCCTCGGATAAAGTTTCCGCTGTTGAAGATCTGCTGGCGCGACGAACCGGCTCTGGAAAACTGGCTTTCGTCGGAGATGGTATCAACGATGCTCCCGTTTTGTCCCGTGCCGATATCGGCATTGCGATGGGAGCCATGGGATCAGACGCTGCCATTGAAGCTGCAGACATCGTTCTCATGGATGACGATCCTCTAAAAATTGCCAAAGGCATCAAGATTTCTCGTAAATGTCTTCGCATCGTCAAGGAGAACATCTGGCTGGCTATCGGCATCAAAGTCGTGTGCCTTTTGCTGGGAGCCGTTGGCCTGGCCAATATGTGGATGGCGATCTTTGCTGACGTGGGAGTCATGATTCTTGCAATCTTGAACGCAATTCGTGCTCTCTTTGTCAAAAAACTTTGATCACTTCGTCTTGCGGCTTAGTCTCACGCGTGTCCTCTTTCGTGTTGGCGGCACGCGTGTGTTTGTGCGTCTTTTCTGCCAGTACAGACTTGGGAAACTGTTCACGTAAGTGTCGAAGATACTTTTCCGCTCGGTCAAGCTGTTCGCGATACACCTTTGCCTGTTCCAAATATTCGTCTACGCGTTCAAGAAGCCACTCTGTTCCCTTGGACGGATCCTGTTCAAACTCAATAAAGCGCTCGATGCACTCGAGCTTCATGCCGTTGGCGCGACAAGTCGTAATAAATTCCAACCGTTTTACCGCTTCCTGAGAGTAGTTGCGCTGTCCTCCCATACTGCGTCTTGGTTCAGGCAATAGACCTTTTTGTTCATAAAAGCGAATTCTGGTCACAGGGCATCCCGTCCTTTGCGCCAATTCACCGATTTTCATCTCATTCTCCACAATACTTGAAGCTACAGTAACTATAGATTTTATGATGTCTCTTGCCAATACCGGCAACTCTTTTGTAGGAGTAACACCATGAAATTTCAACAAATTCGCAGCGCCACCAGCATCGTGACATTTGCCAACAGGCGTTTTTTGATTGATCCGATGCTCTCAGCTCAAGGTACCTATCCGGCTGTACCAGACACCACCAGCACTGGTCGCGGCAATCCGGATTGCGATCTGCCTTGCCCGATTCAAGATCTGTTTAACGTTGATGCCGTCATTGTGACCCATCTTCACTTTGATCATTTCGACAAAGCTGCAGCTGAATTACTGCCAAAAAAACTTCCGTTGTTTTCTCAGAGCGTTCAGGAGGCAAAGATTCTCAGTGGTTTGGGCTTTACGGACGTACGCGTTCTTGCAGATTCCGGTACGGATTTCAACGGCATTCGTCTTTTTCGTACCGATTGCGATCATGGCTCAAGCAATCTTGTAACTATGGACGGCTACCGGGACTGCGGTTTCAGCGAAAAAGCTTCCGGCGTCGTTTTTGAAAGCAACCTTGAAAAAACGCGTTTTTATCTCGCCGGAGACACCATCTATTGCCAATACGTTGTCGACGCAATAGAAAAATACACGCCCGGAGTCGTCGCGGTTAATGCCGCGGGCGCCCAATTTCCACTTGGACATCTGTTGATCATGAATCAATACGACGTGCGTTCCCTTATGCGGCGTTTTCCCGAAATTGACGTTATCGCCACGCATGTCGAAGGTGTCTCGCATGCGACAGTCACTCGCCCCGTGCTGAGAAAATTTGCCCGTGAAAATAATCTGAATCGCCTGTTCATCCCCAATGACGGACAAACCATTGAGTTTTGAGACAACTCTGATCTGAACCTGATTGAAACCGGCTTGGACTTGATTTTGAGAGACTCACAACGAAACCAGGATTGATTCCTTGCTCTATCGTCTCAATCCAAGCGCACCTTTAGCTGCAAAGCAAAGAGTTCGTTAAAGTAGCAAACAGAGAACTTACCTCTTCCGGAGCTCAGACCATTCTGCGCTTTTCTATGCGTCCGACGAACTCTATTCTTGGCCAACATTTCACGATTGCGCGGCAGCTGCGGTTTACGCTGCCGCGCATGCTCATGTCCCTTTTTATCATGAGTTATATGGTGGCCGACGGCGTTCTGATCAGCCGCTACATGGGAACGGTGGCGCTTGCGTCACTCAACATGATCTTTCCGCTTGCAATTTTCCTGGGAGCTGTGGGCATCATGCTCTCGGCTGGCGGCGGATCGGTCGTCTCGCGGCGCATGGGTAGGGGCGACTCAGAAGGCGCCGACCGTGCATTGAGTACCGTCATCTATGCCGAATTTGCTGTCGGTCTTGTGGTGGGTTTGCTCGGAATACTTGTGCTCCCTCTTTTGCTTGATTTCCTGCACGTCAATGAGGAGCAGTACGCATATGCCTACGACTACCAGGTTGTCTGGCTGGCGTTCATGCCTGTTTTTCTTTTGAGCGTGCTCTTTCAGACCTTCTTCACCGTCTCGGGGTATCCCAAGCTGGGACTGACCGTTTCGGTGGCTTCAGGGCTTACCAACGTCTTTCTGGACATCCTCTTCATGGGTCCTCTGGACTGGGGGATGCACGGAGCAGCATTGGCCACCGTGATTTCATGGGTTGTAGCCGTTGCGGCCGGACTTGCCTTCTTTTGCCGCCGCAAAGCTCCGATTCGCATCATTTGCACGCGCCCGGACTGGAAGGCTCTTAAAGGAGCCTGCACAAGCGGCGTCTCGGAAATGGTCGGCAGCCTCTCTTCGTCCGTTACGCTTTATTTCTTCAACGCCGCTTTCATGTATTGGCTCGGTGTTGACGGCGTAGCTGCGCTCACAATCGCCTCCTATTCCACCTATGTCTTCAATTCGATTTTCTACGGTTTCTGCGAAGCAACCGCCCCGATTCTCGGCTACAAGTACGGCGAACAGAATTGGACTGAACTCGCTTGCGTATTCCGCAACAGTCTGATCATCATGACCGTTTTTTCTCTTGCAGCCTACGGGTTATCGGTTCTCTTTGCCGCACCGGTGCTGGGATTTTTTGCACCGCAGGATTCGCATGTGTTTGAACTCGTGCTTGCCAACTTCGGGTACTTTGCGCTGTCTCTTCTGCTTCTGTGTCCCAACATGTTTGCCGCTTATCTCTTCACGGCCATGGGCGACGGGAAACGCGCGGCGATCGTGTCGTTTTGCAGAACGTTTTTGTTCACCGTCTTGACAATCGAATGCTTGCCACTCGCGGTCGGAGAAATCGGTCTGTGGTTTGCCGTACCGCTTGCCGAGCTTCTCACGCTGATATTGAGCGCAACACTCGTGATTCGCAACCGTCGCCGTTATGGCTACGACGGACAACCCGCGACGGTTGTCAATATCACCTGATGAGGCAACAAAGAAGTTTAACAATTCGTCTGTGGAAACCGTTCCGGAAAAAATATTCGGCTATAAGATTCTGCAAGAGTCTGCATCGCAGGCAAAAGTGCCTTTTGAAGTCGGTTCTTTTCCTGTTTTTTTGCCTGAAAATTTAGAGATGACTGCCAACCGCGAAAAACCCGAACAGCTGACATTCTTCTTTTTTGAAGAAATGCCCAAGCCGACCAAGGGCACGATTTACCTTGACACCAGCAAGAAAGGCGTCACGAAATTCAAAACGCGGCGCCACAACTCCTATCGCGCTGAAGTCACCTACAACGGCGTGAAATACCGCAAACGCTCCGCCGAGCGAGCCGATTGCGAACAGTTCCTGGCTCAATTGGCCGAGAAGTACGAAAAAGGCTTGCTTTGACGTCCTCCCCTGAAGTCAGGGGCTTTACGGCCTCTACTGCAACGAAGCGCCCGCGGTCTCCTCAACCGAATTTTTAGCGTTTGGTTAGATCGAAACGATCAGCCTTGGTTGTGCTCGAAACCTGAAGCAGGCCGAGCACGGTGTGATAGAGGCTTTCGTGCGTAACCTTGCTCTTTGCCGTCGCGGCAAGTTTCTCACGGTCCACCTTGTAGTCCTGAGCGAAGTTATCCGACATCCACATCACCATCGGCACCTGCACCTGCTCGTCGGTCGACATCCAATAGGGCGCTCCGTGAAGATAAAGTCCCTTTTCTCCCAGGCTCTCGCCGTGGTCCGATACGTACAGCATCGCGGTGTTCATGCCGGAAGCACCTTTGAGCGTATCAATAATGTCGGCAAGAACCTTATCGGTGTAGCGCACGGAATTGTCATAAGCGTTGTCAAGCTCTTCTTCCGAGCAACTGCCCAAATCGTTGGCCGTGCACTCCGGCAGCCACTTCTTCTGATCCTTGGGACTGCGCGGATGATAGGCCGGTCCCTGCGCCCCTCAGCAGTCGCGGCAGGTAGACCGCATTCTGCGAGCTGTGAGTCAAATGCGCTCGCTTGTAACGCTTTTCCTGCAACTCGCCCGCACAGAGCGCAGCATTCAGGGCCCGTCGACCGACAACGTGCGCGAGCTCTTTACAGTCGTTGAGGAGGCTTGGGAACCGATTGCCGCCAAAAAACAAGTGAAACTAAGCTTTGTGACCGCCAAGCGATGCCAAGGAAATTTCTCTCCTGTGCTGCTGGCAACCGTCATGAACAATCTCGTCAAAAACGCCGTGATGTACGTCTCCGATGGCGGCCGCATTGAAGTGATCGAAAAGCCCGACGGCTTTATGGTGGCCGACAATGGCCCGGGGATTCCGCCTGAAGATCGTAAACGCATCTTTGCGGCCTTCACGCGCGGTACCACCGCCCGCGGCAGCGGCGAAGGACTGGGACTTTCGATTGCGCTTCGCATTTGCGAACGTATGGGCTGGCAAATCCGGCTACTTGATCAGACCGATCGCAGCGAGAAACTGAGTTGGGCAACGGGCGCAGTCTTTGCCGTTACGCTCACAGGGAGCGCACCGGTGCGAAAGGACATGAACGCCGAAAGCGGTTGACGCGTCCAGTCGCTTATTGAAGTCTGCAAAAAGCCCCGGAGACTCTCGAAAGTTCCGGGGCTTCGCTTTTTTCGCGGAATCAACGCACTCGGGCGTCGAATTCTTTAGGAAGCGGTTTCGTCACGTTCAGCACGGGAGGCACGGCGGCGTTCGAATTCCTTGAGCCAGCGCTTGCGCAAACGAATGCTCTTGGGCGTGATTTCCACGAGTTCGTCGTCGTTGATGAATTCAACGGCGCTTTCGAGCGTCAGACGCACAGGCGGGACCAGACGGATGGCTTCGTCGGTACCGGAAGCACGGATGTTGGTGAGCTGCTTACCCTTGATCGGGTTCACGACGATGTCGTTTTCACGGGAGTGTTCACCGATGATCATGCCTTCGTAGAGAGCATCGCCCGGATTCACGAACAGACGGCCGCGTTCCTGGATCTTCCACAGAGCGTAAGCCACAGCAGCACCGTCGTCCTGGCTGATAATGGCGCCGGAACGGCGTTCACCCACATCGCCCTGCTTGATCGGACCGTATTCGTCGTAGACGTGGCTCATGATGCCCGTGCCGCGGCACATCGTCATGAAGAGCGACTGGAAGCCGATCAGACCGCGAGCCGGAATACGGTACTCAAGACGCACGCGACCCTTGCCGTCAGGCTGCATATCGGTGAGATCACCCTTACGGCGACCGAGTTCTTCCATCACGGCGCCCTGGTGTTCTTCTTCAACGTCCACCGTCAGAAGTTCGTACGGTTCAAGCTTGACGCCGTCGACTTCCTTAAAGAGCACGCGCGGACGACCGACAGCGAGTTCGTAGCCTTCGCGGCGCATATTTTCAAGAAGAATCGTAAGGTGCAATTCACCGCGGCCGCAAACTTCCCAGCAGGTTTCGTCAGCGGTCGGACGCAGACGCATGGCCACGTTGCTCTTCAATTCACGTTCCAGGCGTTCACGAATCTGGCGGCTCGTCACGAACTTGCCTTCACGGCCTGCCAGAGGCGAGGTGTTCACCATGAAGCTCATCGTGAGCGTCGGTTCATCCACGGAGAGCATCGGCAATGCTTCGGGGTGGGCCGGATCGGTAATGGTCGTACCGATGTTAAGTTCTTCAATGCCGTTCACGAGAACGATGTCACCAGCCTGAGCGCTTTCAACGATTTTCTTGTCGAGGCCTTCGAACTGCATGATCTGGTTGATCTTGGCGGGTTTGGGCGTGTCGTCCGGGCCGTTCATGATCATGACGCTCTGACCTGCCTTGAGCGTACCGCGGTGCACGCGACCGATACCGATCTTACCCACGTAGCTCGAATAGTCGAGCGAGCAGATCTGCAGCTGCAGCGGTGCCTCTGCATCGTCTTCACGCACCGGCACGTACTTGATCACGGCGTCGAACACGGCGCGCATATTGCCGATCTTCTGGAGTTCTTCGACATCGTCGGTCAGGCCCGCATAGCCGTTCAACGCGGACGCGTAAATCACCGGGAAGTCGAGCTGATCTTCCGTGGCGCCGAGCTTGTCAAACAAATCGAACGTGGCATTGATCACCCAGTCCGGACGAGCGCCCGGGCGGTCGATCTTGTTGATCACGACGATGGGCTTCAGACCGGCGGCAAGAGCCTTTCGGGTCACAAAGCGCGTCTGCGGCATCGGGCCTTCGACGGCGTCGACCAACAGCAGCACGCCGTCGACCATCGACAGAACGCGTTCGACTTCACCGCCGAAGTCAGCGTGCCCCGGGGTGTCGATGATGTTGATGTGAATGCCTTCGTATTCAACGGCGCAGTTCTTAGCAAGAATCGTGATGCCGCGTTCCTTTTCCAGCGCGTTGCTGTCCATCACGCGTTCGTCGACCTGCTGGTTGCTGCGGAAAGTGCCCGCGCACTGCAAAAGCTTGTCGACCATGGTCGTCTTGCCGTGGTCAACGTGCGCAATGATGGCAATGTTGCGAATTGCTCTAGTCATTTTTTACTCGTCCCCGTTCGTTTCGAGGTTTTCAGTTACTACAAATCGAATCAAGCGGTGAGGATGCAGAGTACCTCTTGCGTCCACCTTCACCGTTCCCAATAGTTCGCCCGACGAGCCGTATGCTCGTAACAGTTCGCCGTGGCGCGTGTCTTTCAGAGGCAGCCGCTGACCGTTTCTCAAGCGTTCGGTCTGTACCGCATCGAGCCGGACGCTACCGAGCGTCTGAAGCAGAAAATCCGCTCCCTTGAGAAGGGCACGGCGCTCTTGAACCGTTTTTTCTTTGTCGTCGATCACCGCAAAGGGGATCGCGTCGGCAATCTTCAAGTCTCCGACTTCGGTGCGCCGCAGACTTTCCAAATGGGCAAAGCACCCAAGTTTACGACCGATGTCGTCAGCCAGCACACGGATGTAGGTTCCTTTACTCACCCGGACATCGATTTTGGCCGTCTCGCCGTCAAACTCCATCAGTTCGAGATGGTGCACATGGACCTTTCTCGGATGGCGCTCAACTTCAATGCCGCGTCGCGCAAGATCATACAGATTTTTGCCGTCGCGTTTGATGGCCGAGTACATCGGCGGCACCTGTTCGATCTGGCCGGTAAATTCAGGCAAAAGCGCTTCAAGCGCTTGGCGCGTCGGACGCATGTCAGACGTTTCCGTCACCTCACCGGTCTTATCCATCGTATCGGTGCACGCGCCGAAGCGAAGCACCGCTTCATAGCGCTTATCGGCATGCAAAAGATCGGCCGAATACTTTGTTGCGTTGCCGAAAGCCAGGGGCAAAAGCCCTGTCGCAAAGGGATCAAGGGTACCGGTATGGCCGGCTTTCTGCGCATTGATCAAGCGGCGCGAGAGCTGCAGAGCCCAGTTAGAGCTCATGCCCTCTGGCTTATCCAGCAACAGCACGCCGTCGACTGCGTCGCCCTTCTTGCCCATTACTCGGCTTCCTCTTTATTCGTGTCGCTTTCGGCGACGCGCGTCTGACGCATCGCCTCGTTGATGACGCGATCCATTTCAAAACCGCGCTCCACGCTCGTATCGTGCACAAAGTGCAACGTCGGAACAGTGTGAATGCGAAGCTTCTTGAAAATCTTGTTGCGCAACATGCCAGCGGCGGCCGTAAGGCCTGCCGTGCACTGAACGGGATCGGAACCGATCACCGTGAAAAAAACGCGAGCATGAGCGTAGTCGGGCGTGATTTCGCAGCCGGTGATCGTCACCAGACCCACTCGGGGGTCACGTACCTCAAGCGGAATGATCTCCGCGAGGTCTCTGGCGATCTGCTCGGCGACACGTTGGCCGCGGCCGGGCTTGGCTTTTTGCATAAAAATTTCGTCCTTTTTTAACTTCACAAACGCCGCCGACATCGCTGCCGGAGGCGTTTGCTGTTTGAGTGTTTGCGAGGGCTCGGGCGTCGTTATAAGGACCCCTGAGCCGATTCTCCGTTAGAGCGTACGAGCGACTTCCGTCACCTCGAAGATTTCGAGCTGGTCGTTGACCTTGATGTCGTCATAACCCTTGAGGCTCAGACCGCATTCGCTGCCGGCCTGAACTTCGCGAACGTCGTCCTTGAAGTGCTTCAGACTGGCGAGCTCGCCGGTCCAGATCACCACGTTGTCGCGCAGGAGTCGAGCGCTGGCATTGCGGCGAACCACACCTTCGAGCACGCGGCAGCCGGCAATGAGACCGACCTTGGGCACACGGATGACCTGACGGATCTCCAGCAGACCGAGCGCCGTTTCCTTCTTCTCGGGCGAGAGCATGCCGCTCATGGCTGCACGGACTTCGTCAACGGCATCGTAAATGATGTTGTAGTAGCGAATGTCCACGTCTTCCTGCTCGGCAAGCTTGCGGGCCTGTTGATCGGCACGCACGTTGAAGCCGATGATGACTGCCTTGGAAGCCGCAGCCAGGTTGACGTCGGTTTCCGTAATGCCGCCCACGGCGCTGTGCACGACCTGAACGCGCACTTCTTCCGTGGAGAGCTTCGTGAGAGCATGCACCAGAGCTTCGGTCGAACCCTGCACGTCGGCCTTGATGATGAGCGGAAGGGTCTTGACTTCGCCCTGGCCCACATCGGCAAACATGTTTTCGAGCTTCTGAGCCTGCTGACGGGCGAGCTTGACTTCGCGGTACTTGCCCTGACGGAAGAGAGCCACTTCACGGGCCTTGCGTTCGTCGGGCACCACAAGCAATTCATCGCCAGCGGACGGCACGTCGGACAGCCCCTGGATTTCCACCGGGATGGAAGGACCGGCCGAGGTGACCTGGCTGCCCAATTCGTTGATCATTGCGCGCACACGGCCGAAGCACTGGCCGGCCAGAACGATGTCGCCCTTTTGCAGCAAACCGGACTGAACCAGAATGGAAGCCACAGGACCGCGGCCCTTGTCGAGTCGGCTTTCGATCACGAGGCCCTTGGCAGGACCCTTGTCGGCGGCCTTGAGTTCGAGCATTTCGGCCTGCAGCAGCACGTTTTCAAGGAGGTCATCGACGCCCTTGCCGGTCTTGGCGGACACCGGGCAGAACGGCACGTCGCCGCCGTATTCTTCCGGCAGCACTTCGTTTTGCACGAGTTCGCCCTTGACGCGTTCAATGTTGGCTTCGGGCTTGTCGATCTTGTTGATCGCCACCACAAGCGGAACACCGGCGGCACGAGCGTGCGCAATGGCTTCCTTGGTCTGGGGCATCACGCCGTCGTCGGCGGCCACCACCAGAATCACGATGTCGGTTGCCTGAGCACCGCGGGCACGCATGGCCGTAAAGGCTTCGTGGCCCGGAGTGTCGAGGAAGGTCACGATGCCGCGCGGAGTCTTGACGTGGTAGGCACCGATGTGCTGGGTAATGCCGCCGGCTTCGCCTGCAGCCACCTTGGCACGACGGATGTAGTCAAGCAACGATGTCTTACCGTGGTCAACGTGACCCATGATGGTCACGACCGGCGGACGCGGCACTTCCGGATACTGTTCCAGGTTGCTTTCGAGTTCGCCCAGCAACGATTCCGGATCGTCGGCCTTGGCGGCAAGTGCCTTGTGGCCCATTTCCTCGACGATGATCATCGCCGTTTCCTGGTCGAGCATCTGGTTGATCGTCACCATCTGGCCCATCTTCATGAGGGTCTTGATGACTTCGGTCGCCTTCACGCTCATCTTGTGAGCCAGATCGGCCACGGAGATCGTTTCGGGAACGGTCACTTCACGCACCACGGGCTCGGTCGGCATCTGAACCTGACGCTGTTCGTGCTTGTGGCTCTTGCGACTGCGGCTGTGCCAGCCGCTCGACTCGTCGCTGTCAACCGCACCGCGGGTCTTCATGCCGCCGCGACGGCCGCCGCGGTCTTCGTCGCCCCAGCGATCGTTGCCCTTGGAAGCCTGCTTACGGCCCTTGCCGTTTGCCTTGCCTTCGTTCTTGTCGGGCTTGTTGGCAGCGGGCTTCTCAGCCTTCTGGTTCTTCTGAGCGGGCTTTTGCTGCGCATTCTGCGGCTGTGCCTTCTTAGCCTCTTCATTGCGGTCGGTCTTGTCACCGCGGTCAGCCTTGGCCTTGAGAACGGTCTTAGGCTTGGCAAGCATCGCGCGGATGGCTTCGGCTTCTTCCTGAGCCTTGCGACGGGCTTCCTGACGGCGAGCTTCGAGTTCGGCCTTCTCGGCGGCAGCTTTTTCGGCGGCAGCCTTTTCAGCAGCCGCTTTCTTAGCAGCTTCAGCTTCGCGCTGAGCCTTCTTTTCTGCCTCAGCCTGAGCCTGACGGGCCTTCTCGGCAGCAGCCTTTTCAGCGGCGGCCTTTTCGGCAGCAAGCTTGTCGGCTTCGGCCTGACGAGCGGCGGCTTCCGCCGCGGCCTTTTCAGCGGCAGCCTTTTCAGCAGCGGCCTTTTCTTCGGCCGCCTTCTTAGCAGCGGCTTCCTCAGCTGCCTTCTTGGCTGCTTCTTCGGCAGCGCGCTTTGCTTCGGCTTCGCGCTTGGCGGCCTCGGCGGCTTCAGCCTCCTGCTTTTCCTTGAGTTCGCGATCGAGTTGAGCCTTGGCCTGCGCTTCGATTTCGGCACGCATCGCTTCGGCGGCGCGGTTCTTCACAAACACGCGGCGGCGACGCACTTCGACCTCAATCGTACGGGCTCCGCCCTGGCCGTCGTTCTGACGAATGGTGCTCGTTTCGCGACGCGTCACGGTGATCTTGCGGGGAGCGGCCACGCGTTCCTGACGCAGGCTGTCGAGAAGCTGACGCTTGTCGGCGTCGCTGATTTCGTCGTTGACAGTCTTCACTTGAACGCCTGCAGCCTTGAGCTGGGACAGAAGCGTGTCAGCGGAAACCTTCAGTTCGCGGGCAAATTCATTAACAGTATTGTTTGCCATGTGTTTTATCTCTCCTGCCGCCGCTTGCGAGCGCCTTCCCCCGAGGGATGGAATTTATTCCCGCTACTCGTTTCGCGAACGGCTTCAATCGGTTTGGTTTTCGTTCTGACTTCTGTCTTATTCTTCAGTCCAGCGGGCACGTGCGGCCATGATCAGAGCGCGTGCGTCTTCTTCAGCGATGCCGCCCTTTTCCATGAGTTCTTCCGTGTCCAAATCGGCCAGGTCGTCGGCGGTCTTGACACCTTCGCTCACGAGTCGGCTGGCAAGGTCGTGATCCATGCCTTCGAGTTCGAGCAGCGAAGCGTCAGCCTGACGCAGGTTTTCTTCGCGCTTAAGGGCGCGAGCCAGAAGCACGCGGCGAGCGCGTTCACGCAGATCGGCAACGGTAGCTTCGTCGAAGATACCCAGTTCCACGATTTCCTGTTCGGGCACGTAGGCGAGTTCTTCGAGACTGTAGATGCCGTCCTGAACAAGAGCGGCGGCATCTTCCTGCGACATATCGAGCTCGGTCATGAACTCTTCGCAGGCCACGCGATCTTCCTCTTCCTGCTTCTTGTTGGCTTCTTCGGCCGTCATGATGTTGATCTGCCAGCCGGTGAGTTCGCTTGCCAGGCGCACGTTCTGACCGCCGCGGCCGATGGCAATGGCGAGGTTTTCCTCGTCAACCGTCACGTCCATGCTCTTGGCTTCTTCGTCGGCCACAACCTTGGAAACCTTGGCGGGCTTGAGAGCTTCGACGATGTATTGAACCGGGTTTTCGTCCCAGCGCACCACATCAATGCGTTCGCCGGCCAGCTCGTTGGTCACGGCCGTCACGCGCGAGCCGCGGATGCCGATGCAGGTGCCGACGGGTTCGACGCGCTTGTCATGGCTCATCACGGCAATCTTGGCGCGGGAGCCGGGATCACGGGCCGTAGCCTTGATTTCCACGGTGCCCTCTTCGATTTCCGGCACTTCGAGCTCAAAGAGCTTCTTGATGAATTCATTGCAGGCGCGAGACAGGATAACCTGCTTGCCCTTGTTGGTTTCGTCGACGCGAAGCACGTAGGCGCGGACGCGATCGGAGTTGCGCAGGTTTTCGCGCGGAATCATTTCGCTCTTGGGCAAGCGGGCTTCCAGGCGGCCGATTTCGATGATGGCGCCTTCCTTGTCAGAGCGCTTGACCTGACCGGAGATCACCTTTTCATCGCGAGCGAGGAACTCATTGAGAATCTGTTCGCGTTCGGCGTCACGCAGGCGCTGCAGGATGACCTGCTTGGCGTCCTGGGCAAAGCGGCGGCCGGAAGTGTTGATGTTTTCAATCGGCTTTTCAATGTAGTCGCCCACTTCGAGTTCCGGATAATCGTCGTGGATGTCCGAGAACATTTCTTCGCGATCGGGCTGCTGCAGGCCCTGATCGTCGCTCACGATTACCCAGCGGCGAACGGCACTCCAGTCGCCCGTGTTGGGATCGACGCGAACGGCGACGTCAGCATCCTCACCGGGAAACTGAGCCTTCTTCACAGCGCTTGCCAGCGCGATTTCGAGTACGCCGAAAACGGCGGATTTTTCAACGTTCTTTTCGCGTGCAAGGACGTCGACCATATCGAGCATTTCGCGGCTCATTCGTGTTTCCCCTTAAAGTCAAGTTCAGCAATCAAATTGGCGCGATCGACATCGTTAATGCCGAACGTCACGTGCACCGGATCGGCCTTGGGTTTGGCAGCCTTGCCCGACTGGCGGGACTTGGCAGCCTGACTCGGCGTGCGTGCAATATCCAATTCTTCAAACGAAAACGAAATCACTTCGTTGCCGGGCTCACCCTCGATGCCAAGAATGATGCCGTCAAGTTTGCGACGGCCGGCTTCCGGAAAGCCCTCGGCCTTCATCGGTTCATAAAGTTCGACGTGCGCCGGGCGGCCGACGAAGCGGGCCCATTCGCTCGCGCGCTTGAGCGGGCGCTCCACACCAGGACTGGCCACTTCCAGACGTTCGTAGTCAATACCCTCGACCGTAAAGAGGGCTGTGATCTGATTGCTCACGGCTTCGCAATCGTCCACGCCAACGCCGCCTTCGGCCTGGCTGTCGATCGTGATGCGCATGAGTCCGCGGGGCAGACGCTCGAAGTCGACGAATTCGTACCCGAGACCCTGCACCGTTTCTTCAACGATTCGCGTGATTTCAGCAGTTGATTTCTGCATGTATCCGTTTGTAGAAAAAATCCAAAAAAAAATGGGCGCAATGCCCATCCCTAACCCCATCCAACATGGGTGCCTGCCACAATTTTTCAGCTCCGAAAAGCCGATTGCCGCAGACAATATAGCGAGGGCCCTCGAATGGGAATTTCAAAAAATTCTCACTTCGAAGGCGCGTCGCGGATTATACAGTTTTTTCTTTGAAATTCAAGGATTTTCGACAAAAAATTCGTCGACAAATTCCTCATATTTCACTTAACGGCGCTTGCCGAAGCCTTTGCCCTTGCCGGAGCCCTTCGACTTGCCGAATTTGCCGCCTTTCTTGAACGGAGGCGGCATCACGTCATCGGTTCGTGCAAGCGCCCGTCCGTAGGCACCCTGGGCGGCGCCGAGGCTGCCGCTGGCAATGTAGTTGACCGTGCTCAACATCGGATCAGGGATGCGCTCGGGCTTGCGGTTGAAACTGCGGCCGGTGTTTTTCTTGCCGCCGGCCTTCTTGACTGCAGGCTTCTTGCCGCCCGTCGAAGACGTTGCGGCATTGAGCTGCGCCATCCAGGCCTGCACCCAGTCAGGCTTGAGCTCGCGGGTTGTGCCGCGCGCAAGATCAGCGGGCAATCGAACTGCACCGTAGCGCACGCGAATCAGGCGGCTCACCGTCAGGCCGACGGCAGCAAACATGCGGCGCACCTCACGGTTGCGGCCCTCGCTGATGCGAACGAGATACCAGCGGTTGAGATTGTCGCCGCCCTTTTCTTCGAGCATCGAGAAGTGAGCCGGACCGTCGTCGAGCTCCACCCCGGTCGTCAAGAGTTCCTTGGCTTCGTCGGTCATGACGCCCGCCGCGCGTACGGCGTATTCGCGCTCGATTTCATAGCGGGGGTGCATCAGACGATTGGCAAGCTCTCCGCTCGTCGTAAAAAGCAGCAACCCTTCGGTGTTGAAGTCCAGACGTCCGACGGCAATCCAGCGGGCGCCTGAAATCTTGGGCAGATTATCAAAGACGCTCGGACGCCCCTGCGGATCGCGCATACTCACGATCTGGCCGGCGGGCTTGTGATAGACAAGCACGCGCGGAGCCTTGGGCTGCTTACCTTGTGCCATGCGCTTGACGATACGACCGTTCAAACGAACGATGTCGCCGGGCATCACGCGCTGCCCCAGGAAAGCGGGTTCGGAATTCACCGAGATGCGACCTTCGACGATGAGCTGCTCCATATCGCGGCGGCTGCCCAGACCGAGATCGGCGAGCACCTTGTGCAGCTTTTCGCTCTGTTTGACGAGTTCGTTTTTCTTGGCTGCCTTACCCTGAGCAAGCACCTTCGGGTCGAAAATCTGAGCGGCGCAAAGTTCGGCATCAATTGCGGGAGCATCTTCCGGAACGGCCATGCCTTCGTCCTCGAACGGTTCCTCGCGGACGCGCTTGTTGCGACGGAACTTACCGCGGCCTTCGACGCGCTTTTCCTTCTTGTCGAACACCTTCTCCTGAGGCATATCGACTTCCGCCTCGGGTTCAGGCTGAGACAAAGTCTCTTCAACCGCTTCGATAACCTCAGCTTCAGTCTTTGCCTTCGTCTTACGAGCACGCGTCTTCTTGACGGGAGTTTCTTCGGCTGCCGCCTCCTCTGCTTTCTTCGCTCGGCGCGTTCGCTTGGGTTTGGCGGGGACTTCCTCTTCAGGCTTAGCCTCTTGCGGGGCCGCTTCCTGCGTTTCCTCGGGAATAGCTTCATCGGCTTTCTTGCGGCGCGTCACGGTACGACGCTTGGTCGCGGGCTTCTCTTCTTCCCGAACCGTTTCAGCGACAACCTCTGCGACAGGCGCTGCAACCTCCTCGGTCTTGCGGCGACGCGTCACCTTGCGCTTGGGTTTCTCTTCCGCCGGCGCAGCGACAACTTCCGTCGTCGGTTCGACAACCGCCTCGGTTTCGGCCTTCACTTTGCGCGTACGCACAGCGCGGGGTTTCTTGACAGGAGCTGCTTCGGAGCTTTCAGCTTCGGTCTTGACCGTACGGCGGCGAACCACGCGTTTCTTCGGTTCGGCTTGCGCCTCGACCGCGACTTCGTTCAGGCTGTCTTCTCGTGTAGTAGGCATAGCTTTAAGTGTCTCTGACTGTACTCTTTATTCAGTGTCGACTTTTTCCGGAGTCTGACCGTCGGCGTCGGATGCCCCTTCTTGGGCTTGTGCTTGACTCGCTTCGTCGGTCGGCTCGTCACCGAACACCAATTCAAATTCTTTGCTTTGCGGCATGTCGCTGGACAAAGGCGGCAGATCCGCGAGGGACTTCAGTCCCAAATCGTCCAAAAACTGCTGCGTCGTGGCAAACAGCGCCGGGCGACCGGGCGACTCTCGGTGCCCGACAATTTCAATCCACCCTCTTTCCTGCAGCTGTCGCACCACATTGGGATTGACCGCCACGCCGCGAATGTCTTCAATATCGCCGCGCGTTGCCGGCTGACGGTACGCAATGATGGCTAGCGTTTCCATCACGGCACGCGAATACTTGGGCATTTTCTGATCGCTCATGCGAAGCAGGTATTCACCCACGGCCGTTGATGTGACAAACCCCCAACCGCTTGCAGTTTCGACCAGTCGCAAGCCGCGCTCTTTCCAGTGTTCGGAAAGCTCGTTCATGGCTTCAAGCAGCTCCGTCTGCGTAAGCCGACCGGCAAACAGGCGCGAAAGATCCTCGAGCGTCAACGGTTGAGGACTCGTAAGAAGCGCTGCTTCAATGACGTAACACGGTTGCAAAGTGTCTGCCACGGTTGTGTCGTTGCGTGTTGATCGTGTTCAAAATCCGTTCTCTTCGTAAACACGCTTTGCACCTGCCGCTACGCTCGTTGAGCGAAGGTTAGCAAAATCGGATTCGACACGGTTGGAAAAACTGTCGTTTTCTTTGTCGGGCGCCTTAGTCGGCATAGCCCTCAAAGCTTGTCGGATCGCTTTCGATTGAGAGCCGTCTCGGCCTTGCGATGTCTACGAAAGTGAAGCCCCGATTAACGATGTGATATCAGGCCGCTTTTCTCACTTTCGGCTGCGGCAACAATCTTAATGCAATCGGTGCCGAAATTTGCGGATTGTTTTTACCCAGTTTGGAAAATTCGGAATTTTGTTCCCCAGTTTTTTTCTCTTCAAACCGGGGTAACAAAACGGGAATTCCTAGGCCGCAAAATTTTGTCTCGAATTCTTTCGTTGATTAGTTTATTCAATAAAATCAACAACTTAAGAAAGCTCCAGACAAAAAGAAAGCTCCCGATTTCGGAAGCCTCTCTTGCGTGGATGGTGCGCCAGGCAGGATTCGAACCCACGACCCCCTGGTTCGTAGCCAGGTACTCTATCCAACTGAGCTACTGGCGCACATCTCAGATTTTTCCGCCTCGCTTTTTTGCGAAGCGGGGCGCATTGTATCGCCTGCTTTCGACTTATGCAAGTCTTTTTAAAAAATTTCTTGCTTACAGTTCAAATCGCCTCGAAACTGCCGTCGCATCGGGGATCCGACGCTCCCGTCACCACACCGTCGGCAGCCTGGCTCACTGCCCCCGCGTGACCCATCGTGTCGCTGAAAGCCTCCGTAAGCACTTCCACGTCGTGCCCACGCTCAATCAGACTTCTGACGACCTCTGCAGCAAACCGAGACTCCAAACGCAGCTTTGCGGTATTGTCGCCCCAGGTTCTGCCGATGAGCCAGCGAGGTTCAGCAATAGCCCGATCCAACGGCATGCCGGCCAAATGCCGCAGGATGACCGCGGCCTGCGTTTGCGGCTGGCCTTCTCCGCCCATCGTGCCGTAGGCAATCACGCGACCGTCGTTGGTCACCGCCATCGCCGGATTGAGCGTATGAAACGGCAGCGCTCCGGGACGCAATGCGCTCGGAAGTCTCTCGTCAAAGCTAAACGCACAACCGCGGTTTTGCATCGTCACGCCCGTGTCTTTGAGCACAAGGCCGCTGCCGTACTCCCAATAGATGCTCTGAATGCAGCTCACCACCGTACCGCCCGTGTCGGCTGCACCGAACCAGACCGTATCGCCCATAGCCTGCTGTTCTTCAAAACGGCAAGCCTTGGCGGGATCAAAGGACTTGGCGAGGGTGTCGAGCGATTGCGCCGACAGAAAGCTCTGCGTGGAAGCCGTCATTGCTCGCGGATCACCCACGTGTTTGTTGCGCCAGGCAAAAGCAAGTTTCGTCGCTTCGACGGCCGCGTGCACAAAAGCCGCCATATCGTCGGGCTTGGCCCCGAAACGCTCCATCAGCCCCAAAATCGCAAGCGAAGATACGCCTTGCGTAGGCTCCGGAAGATTGTAGAAATCCTGCCCGAACGCTCTCAAATGCAAAGGCTTGACGATGCGTGCTCGGCATGCGGCAAAGTCTTCCGGCGTCAGCAGACTGCCCGCATCGGCCAACTCCCTACAGATCTGTGCTGCGACATCTCCTTCGTAGAAATCAGCCAATCCGGATTCTGAGAGTCGCTGCAGCGTGCGAGCCAAAGCGCTCTGGCGAAGCGTCTGGCCCTTTGTCCAAGGCAAGCCTTCGGAGTTGAGAAAAACTTCGGCAAAACCGGGGCACGACCTGAGACTCTCAAACGCTGCCCTCGTTGTTCGCTCTTGGCTTGCCGAAACCGGAAAACCATTGGCGGCTAATCCGACGGCAGGATTAAGAATGTCCTTGAGCGGCAGTCTTCTCGGATGCTCCGGCAGACTCAGAAGCGCTTGCCAGCCGCGGATCGTACCTGGAACTGTGACGGCAGCAGGCGCTCCGCGTGGTGGAATCGCTTCAAAACCGCAAGACTTGTATAAGTCCACCGTTGCGCGCCCTGCCGCCTGTCCGCAGGCAAGCACCCCCACTGGAGCACAGTCCTTTTTCTTGATCAGCCAAAAGCTGTCGCCGCCGACCGCGTTCATATGCGGGTATACGACGGCAAGGCTTGCCGCCGTAGCAACCGCCGCTTCGAGCGCCGTGCCGCCCGCTTCAAGAATCTGTCGCCCGGTTTGAGCCGCCAGAAAGTGCGGCGCGCTGACACCGGCCTGCGGCAGAGATTTCTGAATAGTCATCGCCGTTGAAAAAAGAAATCGCGGCCTCGACAGCCAAACGGGTCGAAACCGCGAATCAAACAGCCAACCGAAGGATCAGAAGAATTACTTCTTGGCCACCGACTTACGCGTCGTGGTCTTGCGAGCAGGCTTTTGAGCCTCTTCGCTCTTTTCTTCCTTCACGGCAGCCTTCTTGGCCGTCGTCTTCTTTTCGGTCGTTTCAGACTTTTTAGCTGCCGTCTTGCGAGCGGCCGGCTTCTTTTCTTCGGCTTCTTCAGTCGGTTCAGCCTTGGCAGTCACCTTGCGCGTGGTCTTTTTGGCGGGAGCCTGTTCAGCCTCTTCGACAGCTGGCTCTTCCTTCTTGGCAACCGCCTTCTTAGCGGTCGTCTTCTTGGCGGCGGTCTTCTTTTCGCCGGCTTCGAGCTTGACGCCGAGAAGGACGGAAAGCTTCACGGATTCCTTCAGAAGTTCGGCACTCGAATCAATAAGCTCTTGGAAAGCCTTCTGAGAAACCTTCGGGGTCTTGCCGCCGAGCTGGCCGGAAATTCCCTTCATGGCAGTCGCCAGGCGAGCATGAGCCGCCAAAAACGTCTGGAGAACCTGTTCATTCATTGCGCTAGCCATCTTTTAATGCTCCTTGTATGGCATTTGTTGTTTGCTGCAAACGGTTGCGACCGTCAGAATGCCGAGCGTCTGCACACCGGCCAGCAAACATTCTGAATTCTGTGTATCTGTTCGGGCATTGATCGGAAATTGCCCGTGTCAGGCCGCATTATAAATGTCCGCTCTTTTGCGTTCCTGAAAACAGACGAACTCGCAGCACCAACACACAGCGAAAATCACAGCCCGACAAATGCAAAAAACCCGCAGACTAAATAATCTACGGGCTCAAAGAACTGGCGGAAGGGGTGGGATTTGAACCCACGATACGGTATAACCGTATACCGGATTTCGAGTCCGGCGCATTCGACCACTCTGCCACCCTTCCGTGTCGGTCGTTGTCATATTGTGAGGGGCGCATCTTAACAAAAGATTTGTGTTTTTGCACGCGCCTCTCGAAAATTTGTCGCATCAATCAATCGGACGATGGTTCGGGAACAGCTTGCCCCACCTTCTGAGAAAACCGTTGGCCATGCGTCCGGCAAAAAGAGCGGAGATGAGCGTCCCTTCGCGAACGCCGTAAATCGTCCCGAAAAAGAAGAGACTCATGCTGACGGAAATCGCCACAAGGAAAACGTCGACGGACGTGCGAATGGTTCCGAACGAGCCTCCGAATCGATGCATGACAGCAATCACAAATCCTTCAGGAGGCAACACCAACAAACGCGCAAAGACCATGGCCGAAACGCCGAGTCCCGTGAGGCACGTACCGAGAAACACCTGCATGAAGGCCCACCCATAATTGGTGGGTTCAAGAAGGCTCGTCACCCACATTGCAACGTCAAAAACCGCGCCGAAGAACGCGCAGACGGGCAGCTGCTTGACGGCCTTGACCATAAGGTTCTTCGGGTCGATCAGGCACTGGAGTACAAAGAAAAAGACGTTCGTGAGGAAAACGAAAAGGCCCATGGAAAGACCAGTCTGGCGACTGAGCACAATGGCCGCGGAGCTCACGGTACCGGTGCCGAGCCCGGCGTGGGTCACGATGGCGATGCCCAACGACAACACAACCAGGCCGAAAAGAAAAATCAGAACTCTTGAAAGCATCTCACCCCTCGGAAACAAAATGACGCGGCCGCGATCGAAAAGCGATTTATTCCTGTCTGTTGGCAGATTTCTAAGATCGGGCCGAAAAAGAGCTGTTGCATTTTAGACACACCTCATGTTTTCAGCATCAGCAAAAAGAAGTAGGCAAACCCCCATGTAATGTGGGATAACGTGGAGAGAAAACGAGAAAATCCAACAGAATGCTGTCGTGTTACGTGCGCTTGCATCCTTTTGACGGCGAGCAAGCCCCTCACGCGGCATAATTTCGCTAAAAGCGGCGCGTTCGTCTCGAACGGGCCGCGTGTTGACGTCCTCAGAAAACAAGGTACGAACAGTGTTTCAGTTTCAGTTGATGACGCCCATCGTGTGGCTCACCCGACTTCTGGTCGGCGCCTATCCCCAGTGGGAAGGCTGCAAGCCCTCGAAGCGCCAACGCATTTATTTCGCCAATCACACCAGTCACCTCGACACGATTGTGATCTGGACTTCACTGCCAAGCATTCTGCGCCGCCATACGCGACCGGTAGCTGCCAAAGACTATTGGGATCACGGCCTGTTTCGCAAGCGCATCGCCATGAAAGAGTTGAATGTCGTGCTCATCGACCGCAAGCGCACTGAGCACGCTGATCCTCTTGGTCCTCTGAAGGATGCGCTGCGCGCCGGCGACTCGCTCATCATCTTCCCGGAAGGCACCCGCCGCCCGCAGCCGTTGCCGAGCGAATTCAAAAGCGGCATCTGGCGTCTGATGCGCGAGTTCCCCGAAGTCGAGCTCATTCCGGTGTACATCGAAAACCTGCACCGTGCCATGCCCAAGGGCGTATACATTCCAGTGCCCACCATTTGCTCGGTGCATTTCGGCGCTCCGCTTGAGCACAGCCCCGATGATCCCAAGGAAGTATTCCTCACCCGCGCTCGTCAGGCCGTGATTGACCTCGCGCAACAGCAGTAAAGGAGGCACCAAAAAAATGATGCGACTCGGTATCAGCCTCCAGGAAGGCTATCTGATCATTCTGGCCACGCTCATCGTTCTGCAAGGCGCAGGCACCATCTACGGACTGTGGGCGCAGGGGCGCGCTGCCACGCCCGAAGCCGTTCGCCGTCTGGCCGTTGCCAATTCGCGCGTGCGCATGGGGTGGTGGCTGATCATCGTCTTTACGGTGGCTTGGTGGTGGGGCATGGCCTCGCTGGTCGTGCTCTTTGCGATTTTCTCCTTCTTCCTGCTGCGAGAATTCATCGCGTTGACTCCGATTCGGCACACCGACCATTGGGTGCTGGTGGTGGCGTTCTATCTGGCGATCCCCGCTCAGTATGCATTGGTTTACTTCAACCTCACACACGTCTTCACGCTCTTTATCCCGGTGTACCTGTTCCTGGTGCTGCCCGTCATCGCCGCCATGAGCCACGACACGGAACGCTACCTTGAGCGCGTCGCCAAGGTTCAGTGGGGTCTGATGATCTGCGTGTTCTGCGTGAGTCACGCACCGGCCATCGCCACGCTCGACTTTGAAAGCCGTAAGACGTCAGGCGAACTGATGCTGCTCTTTTTCCTCATCATCGTGTTCCTCGCTGACCTTTTCTCGGTGCTCGCCAGTTCCGCTCTGGGAGGCAAGGCGCTGAAGATGAACCCGAACAAGACCGTCAAGGGCCTCACCGTCGGCTCGTGTCTGGCGGTGATCGCAGGCATTGGGCTTTATTGGCTTACGCCCTTCTCGATTCTGCAGACGGCGCTCTACGCGCTTGCCATTGTTCTCTCGTGCATCATGGGCGACATGGTCATCAGCTCGGTCAAGCGCAGTCTCGGCTCCAAGTCTTGGGAAAGCGAGTTCTACATCGGCCGAGGCATCATCGAACGCCTGGCACCGCTCACGTTTGCCGCGCCCGTGTTCTATCATCTGACGCTCATTTTCCAAAACTTCGCTCACTTCCCCAGCATCAATTGACCGCATCCTCGCGGTAAACTCTGAGGCGCAGGATTTTCGTCAAAGAGTCCTGCGCTTTTTGTTTGGAGTCACGTCTTTTTTCCGTGTCTTCTTACTAACCCACACACCATAACCCGGAGCTTTGACGTCAAACAGGCCGGATTTTCAAGGATTGCACCATGCCCACGAATCAGTACGAAACGCTTCTTGAACACTGCTACAAAACCGGGGTCGACAAAAACGACCGCACGGGCGTCGGCACGCGTTCCGTATTCGGCTATCAGATGCGATTCAATCTTGCCGAAGGCTTTCCGCTCGTGACAACCAAGAAGCTTCACATCCGTTCCATCGTTCACGAACTGCTGTGGTTCCTCTCGGGTTCGAGCAACATTAAGTATCTGCACGACAACGGCGTGTCGATTTGGGACGAATGGGCCGACGAAAACGGCGATCTGGGCCCGGTCTACGGCGTTCAGTGGCGCAGCTGGCCTGCTCCCGACGGCCGCAAGATCGATCAGATCAGCAACCTCATCGAAGGCATCAAGAGGAACCCCGACAGCCGCCGTCACCTGGTTGTCGCATGGAACCCGGCCGAAGTCGACAAGATGGCTCTGCCTCCGTGCCACTGCCTCTTTCAGTTCTACGTGGCAAACGGCAAGCTCTCCTGCCAGCTCTATCAGCGCAGTTGCGACATCTTCTTGGGCGTGCCATTTAACATCGCCAGCTATTCTCTGCTCACGCACATGGTGGCGCAGCAATGCGATCTCGATGTGGGTGACTTCGTCTGGACGGGCGGCGACTGTCACATCTACAAGAACCACTTCGAGCAGGTCGAGCTGCAGCTTTCCCGCACGCCGCGCGCGTACCCGAAGCTTGTGATCAATCGCAAGCCCTCCTCCATCTTCGACTACAAGTTCGAAGACTTCGTGATCGAAGGCTACGACCCCTGGCCGCACATCAAGGCCCCGATCGCCGTCTAAACGACCGAACGGGGTACTGTTTCAGTCGACTTCTGCCGGCGGCTCTCAAACACAGGCGACGATCTGCGCCACGGCGCGCGTGAGTTTCTTGAGGTAATCTAGCCTCAGCATCTCGTTGGGCCCGTGCGCGTTGGATTCCGGTCCGAGGACGCCGGTAAGCAGGTATTGAGGCGACCCGAAGAACTTGTCAAAAAGCGGCAGGATGCCAATCGAACCGCCGCAACCGCAATACACCGGTTCTGTACCGAAGCACTCTTGTGCGGCATCGGCAACCGCCCGTGCAAAACGAGGCATTTCCTGCGGCGCATTCCAGCCGCCTTCTGCGTGCGCATTTTCCACTGTCACGCGGCAGCCGAACATCGGCTTTTCCGTGAGCGTTTCAGTAAGCCATGCCAACGCTTTAGCTCCGTCTGCCGTGGGCGGCAGGCGCACGGAAAGCTTGAGCTTTGTAAACGAGCGCAGCACGTTTCCCGCTCCATCAACGGGCGGAATACCTTCGGCGCCCGTCACACAAAGTTGCGGCTTCCAGGTATTCATCACCACCGCTTCAAACGGATCAGAACTTCTGGCGTGCGTGCCGTTGGCCCAGGGAATGTCGGCAAAAACGCCCTCTCCCACCGTTTCTGCGTACCGCTTCATTTGTTCCAGGCGGACCGCAGGAATTTCCACGTTGAGCGCGTCGGCGGACATTTCACCGGTCTGCGCATTTTCAATGCGATCAAGAAGAGCTCGGGCAATCATGAAGGAGCTCGGTGCAATTCCCGATGTCAGCCCCGAGTGCATACCGTGTTCGGCCACCTTGACGTTGAGCGTCAACACCGCCGCACCGCGGAAACTCACCGTCGACCACAGATGCTCATAGTCTGCGCCGCCGCAGTCCATGACCACTACGAGTCCAACGTTCCCGAACCTCTCTCGACACGTCTGCATCCAATACTCAAAGTCGCGCGAGCCGCACTCTTCGTCCGTCTCGTACAATCCGACGATGCGGCCGTGCGGGAGGCCCGCTTTTTCAAGCGCATGCAGAGCCACCATCGCGGCGTAAAAGTTGTATCCATCGTCCGCGGCACCGCGTCCGTAAAGACGTTCACTCTCAAGCGTCGGTTCAAAAGGCTTGCGCCCGTTGCTCCAACCTTCGCCTTCGGGCTGCTTGTCAAAATGGCCATAGAAGAAAACTGCAGGCGCCTTGTCGTCTCGGGTTGCCGGGATATCGAAGAAAAGGGCCGGCGTACGTCCCGGTTCGGTCAACACCTCGAAGACGGCATCAGGAAAAAGGCTTTGTCCCCACTCTGCCGCTTTGCGGCAAGCCTGCCGCAAAAAGCCATTGACCTCCCAATCGACATCGAAATCCTTGGATTTGCACGGGATTCGAACATAGTTCTGAAGTTCGGCAAGCGCCTCGCCCTGCCAGGCGTTCTCCACGGCTTCCTTAATCGACTTTCGGTCTTTGTCATTCAATTCGACGGCTGCTTTGATCATCTTTATTCCGCCCTTGTGCTTGTTTTGCCTTTCGTAACGTCGCCATCGGCGTGCAGTTTTGACTCTAGCACGATTTTTCAGGCCGAAATTTGTTAGATTTCGCCTCGAAAAACACTGTGTTTACCCGAACAGACAACCACTTCGAGATCACTATGGCTCAACTTGCAATCATCGTTGCGCACGCTCAAAACGGCACGATCGGACTCGCGGGCAACATGCCCTGGCGCCTGCCCGAAGACCTCAAGCATTTCAAGGAAGTCACCATGGGACACCCCGTCATCATGGGACGCGTGACGCACGAATCAATCGGCCGCCCTCTTCCCGGGCGCGAAAACATCGTCATCAGCCGCAATCCCGACTACCGCCCGGAAGGCTGCCGCACGGCAACCTCGCTTGAAGAAGCAGCCGGCATGATCAAGAACGACGAACTTGCCTTCGTGATCGGCGGCGCGCAGATCTATGCGCAGGCCCTCAAACTCGTCGACACATGTTGGATCACGGAAATTCAGGCCGAGTATCCGGGCGACGCCTTCTTCGGCCCCTTGAGCCTCGAAGAGTGGGATCGTGAAGTTCTCTCGGAACTTCCCGCCAACGAAAAGCGCCCTGCCCTTACTTTCTGCATTTTCCGCCGCAAGCACTAAACTTCGGGAAACGATTCGGCCGGTAGTATCGTCATGTCGCCGCTTTTTACGCTGTTTCTGGTCACAAGCTTTGCCAACATCGCCACGCCCGGCATCGGTGCGGTCATGGCGGTCAACCTCGGGCTCTCCCAGGGGTGGAAAAGAGCCATTCCGGGGTGTCTGGGCATCGCAATCGGCATCGCCTTTCTCTTTGTGATCGCGCTTTCGGGCACTGGCGCCGTACTCGCCACCCACCCGGCGGCTTTCTCCGTGATTCAGCTCATCGGCGCGGCCTTTCTCGCGTACCTGGGCATTCGGTCGATTCTCAAAAAACCGAAGCACGCCTCCCTGATCGGGCGTCACGACGAACAAACCGAAAGCGGTTTTTCTCAGTTCATGAAGTGCGCGGCGATCTCAGCGGCCAATCCGCAGCCCATCATCTTCGGTCTGACGGTGCTTCCTTCCTTCATCGACCCGACTTTCTCCTACGTCTTTCAGTCGGCCGTGATGATCGCGATCTACGCTCTGATCGTTTTCGTGATGATGATGGCCTACGCGATTCTGGCCGCACATGCCCGCGTGTTTTTGAGCGGGCCGCGGGGACCGCGCGTGATCAACTGCATTTCGGGCGTCGTCTTTTTGTTTTTGGCAGCCTTTTTGCTCTATCGAGCGCTCGCGCTCTGAGCTCGAAAGAAGCGCCCAAGTCGCATTTTTTGATCAGCCTCGGCGAAAAAAGTTTCGGCTACAATACCTGATTCAATTCGTCGGTCTTTTGCACACACGCGCACGAATTGAACCGAATATCCAACCCATACGAGATACCAAAAGAAAATGACTCACGTTGTTTGCGAAGCCTGCATCAACTGCAAGCGCACTGACTGTGTGGACGTCTGTCCGGTTGACTGCTTCCACGAAGGCCCCAACTTCCTCGCAATCGATCCCGACGAATGCATCGACTGCGCCGTGTGCGTGCCCGAATGCCCCGAAGGCGCCATTTTTGCCGAGGAAGACGTCCCGGCCGATCAGCTCGACTTCATCCAGATCAATGCCGAGCTCTCGCACCAGTGGCCCTCGATCACCCGCAAGAAGCCCTACCCGGACGATGCGGATGAATGGGTCAACGTTCCCAACAAGCGCCAGTACCTCAAGCGCTAATTCTTTCTCAGGCACACTTACAGGCTCTTTTTCAGCAGGAGTGGCTTTATGGCGATTTGTCAAACCAAGGTTGTGCATGCACAGGCCGTTGCCGACAACGTTACGCATTTGAAATTGGCCGTCCCTGAAGGTTGTCAGTGGATGACCGGTCAGTTTGCACGCATTGCGATGCCTTCGACGGCAGAGCCGCAGTGGCGCTGTTACTCAATTGCAAGCAAAGCCGGTGCCGATACGCTCGACTTTTTCATCGCCCGCGTCAAGGGCGGTGCGGTGAGTCCTCGCCTGTGCAACCTCAAGGCAGGCGAATCGATTCTGCTTGACACCGAAATGAACGGCATGCTCATTGAGTCGCGTCTGCAGCCGGGCGGCCGCGATCTGTGGCTGCTGTCCACGGGCACGGGCGTTGCTCCGTTCGTAGCCATCGTCTCCGACGAGTCGATCATGAACAAGTACGAACGCGTGTTCCTCGTTCACGGCGTGCGCAATTGGAACGAAACGCAGTACCTGCAGCATGTCTTAAAGCTTCAGCCCAAGCTGCGCGTGATGGCTTCCGTCACGCGCGACGCCGGCGCCTTGATTGACGTGCGCATTCCCGACGCGTTGGAAAGCGGCTTACTCGAAGCTACGGCTGAAGCCGAAATCACGCCGCAAGCAAGCCGCGTGATGCTTTGCGGCAACCCCGCCATGGTAAAGGCCGTTCGCGCCGCCATGCGAGCCCGAGGCATCGTCAGCCCGAGAAACGGCGAGCCCGGACAGCTGCTTGCCGAAAACTTCTGGCTCTGATTCCCGCACGCTGCCGATTTTTAGCCAAGAAAATCGGCAGTTTCTTCTTTTGATGTTTGCCGATGTCTGAAACAAACACCACAGAGCGCCTCGCCGAGGCGCTTTGCCGTCTTTTGCCCCAGACCCAATGCCGTCAATGCGGTTTTGACGGCTGTGCACAATACGCCCGCGCCATCGCCGAGGGAAGCGCCGAAATCAACCGCTGTGCCCCGGGCGGCAAGAAAGGCGTAGAAAAGCTTGCCGCGCTCACGGGACGTCCCGCGCTCGAAATCGACCCCGAATACGGCCGCGAGCTGCCCTTTGCCGTCGCTCGAATCGACCCCAAGCGCTGCATCGGCTGTCGCCTGTGCCACAGCGCTTGTCCGGTGGGTGCCGTGACGGGTATTCCCAAGCATCTATTTGCCGTCATAGAGTCCTCGTGCACCGGTTGCGGACTGTGCGTGTGTGCCTGCCCTGTCAATGCCGTCGAGATGATCGAAAACGGTCACGTCTGGACGGCAGAGGACGCCGAGCTCGCCAAAAAAGCCTATGAACGCACCAACGCCCGCCGCAGGGCCGGTGCCGAACGCCGCCGCGCGCAACTTGAAAAAGCCACCGACAACAAGAGCGCCGTGCTTATGCAGGCTTTGTTGATGGCCAAGTCGCTAAAAAAATCGTGAGGTTCGTCGTGAACGCCCAAATCCGTCGTCAGATTATGGAAAGGCTCAAGGCCGAGCGCCCCGAGCCCGAAAGTGAACTCAACCACAACAACGCCTTCGAACTTTTGATCGCCGTGATGCTCTCGGCGCAAGCCACCGACAAGAGCGTCAATTTGGCCACCCCCGCGCTTTTCGCCGCCATGCCGGACGCGGCAACCATGGCGCAAAAAACGCCCGAAGACGTCGAGCCATTCATCAAAACAATCGGCCTATACCGAAACAAGGCCAAACACGCCGTGGGTATTGCCAAGGCGCTGATGGAGCGCTTCAACGGTGAGGTTCCGCAGACCCTCAAAGACCTCATGTCGCTGCCGGGCGTTGGCGAAAAGACAGCCAAGGTGGTTTTGAACGTTGCCTTTCATAAGCCCTTCATTCCGGTTGATACGCACATCTTTCGCGTGTGCCAGCGCACCGGTCTCGTGCAAGCCAAAACGGCCAACGAATGCAGTGAAAAACTCGAAAAATCGTTGCCCGAGGAGTTCCGACTGGGCGCACATCATTGGATTCTGCTGCACGGACGCTACTGCTGCACGGCACGCAAGCCTCAGTGCACGAAGTGCCCGATCGCCGACCTGTGTCATTGGCCTGAAAAAGAGCTCCTCTGAAGTTGCGCCGCGATTTTCGGTTTTTGTATGGGCGGTGACTCGCCATGGAACACATCACGCTTGAACTTTTGCTCTATCTGGCTGCCGGCGCCGCGTTGGGCGGCTACGTCAACGGTCTTGCGGGTTTCGGAACCGGACTGATGAGTCTGGGCATCTGGCTGCAGGTGATGACCGTGGAGCAAGCCGTTCCGGTCGTCGCTGCGATGAGCGTGGCAAGCGGCGTGCAAAGTCTGTGGCTTACGCGCCAGGGCGTGAAGACGGGTTTGCATCGCCTGCCCCGTTTTCTGGTTCCCGCCTTGATCGGCTTGCCCGTGGGCGCATGGCTTCTCAACTGGATCGATGCGGCGCATCTGAAACTGGCCGTCGCCTTTTTCATGCTCTTTTACACCGCCTTTTTCCTGCTGCGAGGGAAGCTTTCCAAGGCCTTTACCAAGGAGCATCCTGTCTGTGACAGCCTTGCCGGTTTTACGGGCGGCATCATGGGCGGCGCTGCGTCCTTATCGGGCGTCGTTCCCACGATGTGGTGCGCACTGCAGCCCTGGGACAAGTTTCAAACAAGCGCTGTTTTGCGCCCCTACAACGTCGTCATTCTGACGCTTGCCTTCGTCTGGTATCTCGTCGCAGGTCACGTCTCTTTCATGACCTGGATCTTTACCGCGATCGCTTTTCCCGTCACGCTCATCTTTTCGCGCTTGGGCGTTGCCACCTTCCGTCGCCTCACCGACACGATGTTTCGCAATGTGCTCGTGGCGCTGATGGTGGTAAGTGCCTTTTCGATTCTCGCGCGGGAATTTCTCGTCTGACCGCTAGCCGTTATGCAGAATCCGTACCTTTCATACGCCTCCGCACGTCTGGCCTGCATGTTCTACTTCATGGCTCCGGGCCTTGCCTACGGACTTGTCACCTCGCGCATGCCGGTGCTCAAAAACATGACGGGCGCCACCGAAGGCGAGCTTGGCATCATCCTGCTTTTCTTCGGCTTTTCCGCCTTGATCGGTCTGGCGTTTGCACCGCGTCTGATTGCGAAAATTTCCGCCAAAACGACGCTTCTGGTTTCGAGTCTTGCCTGCATGATCTTCGTCGTGCTGGTGTCCTTCTCCACCTCGGTCTGGTACTTCGGCGCCACGATGGCGCTGTTGGGCATCTGCATGGGGCTTTGCGACGTCACGATGAATGTGCAGGGCGTCGAAGTCGAGCGCGCATACAAGAAAAGCTCGATGAATGTTCTGCACGCGGGCTATAACATCGGCGCGGCGGCCGCGGCCTGTGCGGGGTCCTTCTTTGCCGCCACAAGCCTGAGCGTGTGGGTGAGCTTCTTATTGCCCGCGCTCGTCATGTCCGCCATGCTCCGGTGGGCCGAACCGCGCTTGGTGACGGGCACCGAAGGCAGAGCCGACAAATCCACTGCCGCATCGCCGGAGTCCGCCGAACCCCAAAAGCGCCTTCCCTTCCTCGTCTGGATCTGCGGTCTGCTCTGTGTGTGCTGTTACGTGTCGGAAGGCAGTGTCGGCGAATGGGGAAGTCTGTATCTACATCAGGAAAAGGGCGCACCCGAATCAATTGCCGCACTGGTCTTTGCAGGCTTTTCGATGTGTTCTCTGCTTTGCCGTCTGACCGGCGACCGTCTGCGCAACAATTTCGGCGACTTTGTTGTCGGCACGGCGGGTGCAACGCTTGCTCTTGCCGGCATGCTGACCGTGCTCACGGCTTCGAGCTGGTCGGTTTGTCTCATCGGCTACGCCATGATGGGCCTGGGTCAGGCGCCGATCGTGCCGATCGCCTTTAGCCGCGCCGGCGCCATCAAGGGTGTCTCGACGGCCCGCGCGACATCGCTCGTTTCGCTTCTCGCCTATGCCGGGCTCTTGTTTGCGCCGCCTGCCTTCGGTCTTTCGGCCGAACACTTCGGTCTGCACACCGCACTTTGCGCCGTACCGGTTCTGCTCACATTCATGCTCGGACTGACCATCTTTCTCGGACGCCTCATCCGCCGCTCACGAGAAGAGAACGCATCAACGGCGGCTTGAAGTCCGAGAGAAACATCCGTCATTAATTGACGCAAGTGGTAGACTCCGAGGTAACCACACTTCGGAGTTTTCATCATGGCCATCATCGAATCCGCCACCCGAGACGCGCTTCTGGTCCTCAGAATTCTCAAGCTCATTCCGCGCAACCACTGGATCTCCACCCCGGAAATCAAGCAGGCGCTTGAGGAATCGGGCTATGCGATCGAACCGCGCCGTCTGCAGCGCATTCTGCGTGACATCCACCGATGCGAAGACCTGCATGTGGAATGCAACACCGCTGGCAAACCATACGGCTATCGGCGTATCCCCGATACGGATCTGGCCTCGGCCAAACTCACACCGCAGGAAAGCCTGCTGCTGCGCCTGGCAGAAGAACACCTGAAGTACCAGGTTCCCGCCCGTATCATGAGTGCGCTCACGCCCTTGTTTGAGTCCGCCCGGCACGCACTCAACGAAACAAGCGCCTCATCCAAGCAAAACGCCTGGATGCAGAAGGTGGCGTTCGTGCCGGATTCGATTGCGCTGATGCCTCCGACCATTCTCATGCGCATTTTTGATAGCGTAAGCGAAGCCCTCTACCGGGACTCCAAGCTTGACATCGAATATCAAAACGTCAGCGGAGAATGCAAAAAGCGCACCGTCTCCCCGCTTGGGCTCGTGCAACAGGAACATCGTCTCTATCTGATCTGCAAGTTTGACGGCTACGACGACATCCGACACTTGGCCCTGCACCGTATCAAGACCGCGGAAGTGCTCGACTTCGCCGCCGATCGTCCTCATGACTTCCGTCTGCAGGAATACATCGCGCAGCGTCACGTCAACTACAGCAACGGCGGCAAAGTGCACTTTATCGTCGAGTTCACGAACCCCGTCACCAAGACCATTCTCGAAGAAACGCCCTTTAACCGAACGCAGACGATCGAGAGTCTGCCCGACGGTGCCTGGCGTCTTGAAGCAATCATGGACGACACCGTTCTGCTTGACGGCTGGGTGGCAGCCTGGAATACGACTGCAGGCATCCGTCGCGTCGAAAAGAAACCGATCAAGTGATCAACCCGATCAGCAAAAACCGATTTTCCGAGCCGACGGCAGACCTTTGACCTTTATCTCTTCGCCGAGGCGATCCACAAAGGCTGCCGCGCAATTGAGCGGTCGGAATCGGCTTTGACGTTCCACCGCGGCAAAGTCTCCCGGAGTAAGCGTCTGCCACTGCAGGAGCCGACGACGGGATGCGTCGTCAAGGTCAAGGCCCATGGCGCGCAGTTGCTGCTCGGCCAGAATTACGCTTTGTTCCGGCTTCAGAAAATCAAACTTAGCCTTCAGATCGAATCGGCGCAGCGACGCCGCATCCAGGTCGCGAAGCAGATTTGTGGTCGCGATGAAATACCCCGAATAGGACTCCATCTGCGCGAGCATTTCGTTGACCTGCGTCGTCTCCCACGATCGTTGAGAAAGCGTGCGATCGCGCAAAAAGGAGTCGGCTTCGTCGAGCAACAGCACCGCATTGTCGCGCTTGGCCTGAGCAAAGGCCTCTGCAATGAGCTTTTCGGTTTCGCCCACGTAGCAGCTCGTGAGCTCAGCTACGGTCTTTCGCACCAAAGGACGATTGATTTCGGCAGCAAGCCACGCGGCATAGGCCGACTTTCCTGTGCCCGGAGGCCCGTACAGACAAAGACGTCCGCCTCCGGCCTCACGCAGACCTCGGGCAAGTTCCACCAAATCCAGATCGGCATTAACGAATCGCGGATCGTAATAAACCGGCAGTACGGAGGCTATTCCCGATACCGCCCCAAAGCCCTGTGCGCGCAGCGTAGCGTCGACAAGGCCGACAATCTCTTCTTCGGACACGCGTCCTTCTTCAAAGCCCACCATCGAAGCCACGCTGGCCGCACGGCAAAGCACAGCCGGAGCCAGGCGCGGCGTTTGCGCCAAGCGCTGAGAGGCCGTCTCGGAGAGCTTTCCGGCAAAGGCCTGTTCAACGAGCTTCAGACGTCCCTTGACATCAGGCGGCGGCACTTCGATCACAAGGTCAAAGCGGCGGATCATCGCTGGATCAATCGTGTCGATCGAATTTGAGATCCAAAACGTCGGCACCGGATTGGTTTCAAGAAGCTTGTTGATTTCGCCCTTGTTGGTACGCATCACCTTTTGGCGGAAGAGATCAATGAAGGCATTCGATTCGCCGCCGTCGTTAAAAACGTCTTCGGCCTCATCGATGGCAATCGCCGTATTGACTGCGCTGCCCAAAAAGGCCGAAGCCGTCTTCCAGCGCTGCAGACGAGAGACTTTCTGGCGATGTTTGCCGACTTCGTCAACCTCGGTTGCCACTTCGTAGAGCTTGGCGGACAACCGATCGCAAACCATACGGGCAAGCTGTGTTTTGCCGGTCCCCGGAAGTCCGTACAACAGGATGTTGACGCCGACGCGATGCTCAGCCAAGGCCTTTTCCGTATAAGGCAGCAACACGCGCTCGACGACCGGCAGGTGCCTGTAGTCCGCTAGCTCAAGTTCGGATTCGGGAGCAAGCTTGATTGTGGAAGCCAAAAGTTTTTCTAGCGGAATGCGCGTGGAGAGCAGACTGCGAAAACGAGACGCATCCAGAAACGAAATACGCTCGTAGATCTGAGACTCTTCGCTGTCTTCGATCGTGACAAGGCCCGAACGCATCAGAGGCGAATCAAAACGCACACATTCCTTGACGCGTTCGCGATCCTCGGCCAAAGCGACGGCCGTGAGATCAATGAGCAAGTCCGTGGCGTTGCGTGAGCAGTCGAAGTTGGCAAGGAGCTGTCCCAGAGCGCTTCGCCGCGTCGAGATCACCAAAAAGAAGGCAAAGATGCGCGTTTCGAGCGTTGAAAAACCGAAGGCTTCCCGAATCTCGGTCAGATTCTCGGCAAACGGCCCCGAAAGACCGCGGATTTCGTCAGGCAGAGACTCCTCAAACTGCGCGAGCATCGTGTAGAGCGATTCGGGACGAGTGACTCCGAGCCAGCGTTTCACCACACCGCCGCGCGTAATCCGACGCCAATACTGACCGATGTCGTCTGGAAGGTTCGATTCACCTATGTCAAGAAGGTCTCCGGCGTCCTCAATGAAGTGCTGCAGTCGATCTCTGAGGTAATCAAGACGCTTTTCAGGTGCGATGATTTCATTGTCGTTGTCAGAGACAGATTCCTTCCTGTCCTCGTTGTCTTCATCTTCAGACCCATGCTTTTGAGAAACGAACCTGTTGCGGGAAAGACGAAAGCGACCTTTGGCGACATTGCCGGTTTCGAGAAACTCTTCGTTGCGATAGACCGCCAGAGCCCAGTGCAAGTCGGCACGAAACGGCTTAAACCAGAAGCAACTGCCGAAATCGTCGGCATCACCTAAGCTGCACGTATCGATATCTTTCCAGACATCGGCGCGGCACAGAAGCCGCAGCATCCAAAGATCGAAAGTTTTTTGCGATGTGATGTCGAGTTTGTTAAGCGACGTTCTGCGTGCCATATCCGATTGGCCTCTTCTTTTTGTTCCACCGTTTTTTCGTTACCCAAAGCATCTTAAAGACGCGTGCGACAACGATCGTCGCAGTCGGACAAAAAAGGAAAAAAAGACGTCGAATCGGCTGAGAAGTTACTTCTCGCAGGAGGCTACCAGCTCGCAGTAGAAAGCGTAGCGCTCGGGCTGAATACGGCCTTCGGCAAGAGCCGCCTTCACCGAGCAGCCGGGCTCGGACGTGTGCGTGCAGTTGTAAAAGCGGCAGCCGTCCACACAGGCGGCAATGTCAGGCATGGCGCGCAGGACGTCGAGCTTGGTGAGGTGCGCCAGACCGAACTCCTGGAACCCGGGGCTGTCAATGAGAGCGCTTTCCTTACCCTCAAAAACGGCGCTGTAGAGCGTCGTGTTGGTAGTGGTTTGCTTGCCGAGATCAAGCGCCTCGGAAAACTCCTGCGTGCGGGCCTGAGCCTCGGGGCAAAGCACGTTGAGAATGGTGCTCTTGCCCATGCCGGACTGCCCCATCAGAAGAATACGTTCCCCGGCGAAGGTTTCCGAAAGAACTTTGCGCGTCCCCTCGGGGTCGCTCAACGCAGAAACATTGAGCGTGCGCACGCCCAAGGCCTGAAGCGAAGCCAAAAACGCCTCGGCCTCCTGCGCCTTATCGGAAAGATCGGACTTGTTGCGGATCACCAGAACCGGAATGTCGGCAGCCTGTGCGGCCACAATTGCCTTCCAGACGAACTTGGGATTGAAGGTCGGACGGGAAGCAAACACGCAAGCCACCAGTGTCAGGTTGCTGGCCAACTCCTTGATGCGCCACTCGTCGCTTCGATACAGAAGGTTCGTGCGCGGCTCGATGCTTTCAATGGCCACGACTCCGCCCGAAGGCTGCGAGCAGATGACGATGTCTCCCACAACCACGTCTGACTTCTTGCCGCGGCGATGCGCTTCGTAGACGTTGCCGTCTACGGTCGTGACGTAATGATGTCGCCCATGCGTGCGGGTGACGCATCCGGTAAGTCGCGGCCCCTCAAGAGACTGTTGCTGGATTGCCTTACTCTGACGTGCCATGACTTAAGCCTGCTGCATGGTGAAGTTGCGGTGACGCAAGGCGCTTGCCTCAAGCAAAATTTCACTCTTGCGACGCAGGCGCGCATCGAGTTTTTCGTCGCGCAGCTTGCGTCGGCGCTCAATCGCCATGTTAAAGCGTGTGGCCTGAGTGCGGCGCTCGTCGTTGACGGCAGAAGCTTGATTGAAGCGGTCGCGCTGCTCAACCAGAAGAGCCGCGCGGATGCGGTGCGTCACATGCGGACGACGATGGTTGGCAAGCGAATAAAGGATGTTGGGCACAAGCGAATTGCGATAGTCACGGTGCAGCTTGGCGATGGCACGCACGAGCGGCTTGGAGCCCACCATTGCAACAGCGTAGGCGTCTTCGTCGTAGTCAAGCAGTCGCGTAAAGGCGTGAATCACAAAGACAGCCGGATAAAGCACCACCGGAACAACGGCGATGCAGATCGCAAAGAGCAGCCCCGGATTGATGGCACCGTTGGGAATCGCAAGCGACGGTTCGATGTTAAGCGACGCATAGAACCAGGTCTTTTCCGAGAGAAACGCCAGCCCCCACCAGAAAAGCGAGGAAATGCCGATGAAAAACACGAGACGCGCGGCATTGTGACAACGGTTGATGCGGCCGATGGCACAGGCGGCCACAGCGCAGATCTCCTCTTCCTTGAGACGAGCCAGCACGTGATTGAAGATCACCAGACGCGACTTGCCGCGGCGCTTGACGAGCATCGCGTTGCCGTGGCGCCAGCTCTTGGGACGAGCCATGGTGTAAATCTCGGTGTTGTCGAGTTCAAGCTGCTTGAGTAGCTTGGTGAGACGATCCTTGAGCGGTCCCTCACGCATAGGCTTGGTCTGAGCCGAAAAACCGATGATCTTGGGCGCAAGAGAAATGCGCCAGATGTACCAGGCCGCCGTTGCAAGCAGCGCAAACGACCACCAGTGGTAGGACGCGCTTTCGCAGATGACCAGCACGGCAACCAGCACGGGCGCCAGAGAGCACCATCCCAGTAACAATTCCTTGAGCGCTTTGACAAGCCACTGCTTGGCAGGCGTCTTTTCAAAACCGTAGCGCTCGTTGATGCGGAATTCCTTCCACCAACATAGCGGAAAGTCGACGAGTGCGAGTACGAAGCTAATGAAAAGCGCAAGCGTGATGTGTGCCGCAAGCCCCTGTCCGCACAAAGCCGTAATGCCGGCGAGCAAAATGGTAAAGCCGCCGCCGAATGTCAGAAGAAGCGCGATGCCCGCGCCGACCAGCGCCGCAACCAGATCGCTTTGAATGACTTCGCCCGTGTAGTCAATCGCCTTGCGGTGTTCGGCAAGGGAGACGCGCGGCCGAAAAGCAGCCGGCACGACATTGGCTCCCGCTTCGGCACTTTTGACCTCGGAAATGGTGAGCGCGGTGTGAACGCACACGTAAAAAGCGATCAAAAGGACAAACAGAATACTGAGAACAGACGCAATGTCGGTCATGAAAAAACGATTACGGGACGAAGCGGATACAATAACCCATTAATCTTAATGGCCTCGCGCAGGAAATGCGCTTTTTTTACACTTACAGAGCACAAATGTCGGAAACGATTGAAAAAGATCCGCGTTACAGCGAAAGCAACCTGATTTGGCTAGACATGGAAATGACGGGACTGCAGCCCGAAGTCAACCGCATCATTGAGATCGCCTCCGTCATCACGGACGCTCAACTCAACGTTCTGTCCGAAGGTCCGGTCATCGCCATTCATCAGTCCGAAGCCGTCATGAAATCGATGGACAGCTGGAACACTGCCACGCACGGCAGAAGCGGCCTGACCAAGCGCGTTCTCGAAAGCACGATCTCCGAAGAGGAAGCCACGGACATTTGTCTTGAACATTGGTCGCGTTTCGTACCCGCCGGCAAGTCTCCGATGTGCGGCAACACGATCGGTCAGGATCGACGCTTCATGGCACGCTGGATGCCGCGTCTGGAAGATTTCTTTCACTACCGCAGCATTGACGTGAGTTCGGTCAAAGAGCTCGTGCGCCGTTGGAATCCGGCCATCATGAGTCAGTACCAGAAGTCCTCCCGGCACGAAGCCCTGAGCGACATTTATGACTCGATTGCCGAAATGAAGTTTTACCGTGAAAAAGTCTTCAAAATTTGATTGCCGCTTATAGGAAAAAACTTTCCAAAATGCGGCGTTTTTCTAGTAAAATGGCGCCCTCGTTTGCGGTTTTGTCCTCAAACGACCGGGCCCATAGCTCAGTCGGTTAGAGCAGGGGACTCATAATCCCTTGGTCGAAGGTTCAAGTCCTTCTGGGCCTACCAATTCGCCGATAAGGCATGCAAGAACCTCACCTGGTTTCGCGACCGGTGAGGTTTTTTGCTTTTGTCACAGAATCAGCGAGCAAGCGGCTTGATTTCGGCTCGGTTAAAGAGCAGCTTCACCGAGGTCTGCGGCGCATAGAGACGGCTGCTCGAACGGTTCATCACGTCAACCGTGAGTTCGGCTCCAAGCGCCTCAATACGGTAACGGATGACGTTGCCGAGAAGCTGATGCGAGACAACCGTGCCCTGTACCGGGCTTGAGCAAGTGCTCGGATAAATGCCCCCTTCTTCCTGCACATAGACCGATTCGGGACGCACGGCGTAGAGCTCTTCGCTGCCAACATCAAAAATCGCCGCAGCCTGCGCCTTGGTAAGAAGGTTGTAGGAACCGATGAAGCGCGCCGCAAATTCGGTCGCGGGAGACAGATACACTTCCTCGGGCGTGCCCATCTGCACAAACTGCCCCTTGTTCATCAGAAAGATGCGATCGCTCATCGTCATCGCCTCTTCCTGATCGTGCGTCACGAAAATCGTCGTAAGCTGCATCTCTCGCTGAATCGAGCGGATCTCGTCGCGCAAATTGCGTCGGATGCGGGCGTCCAATGCCGACAGCGGTTCGTCGAGAAGCAGAATGCGGGGCTTGACGACAAGGGCGCGAGCCAACGCCACGCGCTGACGCTGACCGCCCGAAAGCTGATTGGGGTACTTCTTTTCGTTGTTGGTGAGTTCCACCGTGCGGATGGCCTGCGCCACGCGATGCAGAATTTCGTTTTTCTCAAGCCCCTGCATCTTCAAACCGAAGGCGATGTTTTCGGCGGCCGTCATGTTGGGAAAAAGAGCGTAGCTCTGAAACACCATCCCGATGCCGCGTTTTTGCGGCTTGGTATGTGTGATGTCTTCGCCGTTGACGAAGATGCTGCCCGCGTCGGGCGTCTCAAGACCGGCAAGGCACCGCAACAGCGTCGATTTGCCGCAGCCCGAGGGACCGAGCAGCGTGATGAACTCCCCCTCTTCGATCGCAAAGGAAAGATCCTCGAAAACCTTGGATGCACCGAAATGCTTGCTAAGGCCTTTCACAACAACATAGTGATTCGTTTGATCCATAACTTTCTATTTTTCTTTCGAGGTATTCGGTTATTGCGCTTTCTGACTGCGTTCGCGCTTGGGTCGGGAGAGGTACATGGCCGCCCACGTGAGAATCAGCGTAAGGAAGAAGTACGTCGCCACAATGGCGGCATTGAGATGGCCGCTCGTCATGCGCTTGGTATAGAGGTATATCTGAAGCGTCTCGTAACGCGTCCCCACGAGGATGTTGGCAAAGACGAATTCGCCCATCAAAAACGAGAAGCTCAGAAAGAGCGAGGCCAGAAGCGCACGGTTGAGGTTCGGCAGGATGCAGCGCATGAAAGCCGAGAAAGTGTTTGCGCCCAAAAGATGCGCCGCATCAATCAAGTCCTTGAGGTTGATGCCTTCAAGGCCATTGGCTAGCGCTCTGTACATGAAGGGAACCGTGATGGTGAAATATGTCCCCACCAGAATCCAAGGCGTTCCCACGATCACGAAGGGTTCGCCTGCGTAAATCTGCAGCAACCCTACGGAACTCACCACCGGCGGCACCGCAAAGGGCAGGATGATGAGAATCTCCATCAAGTCCTTGAGCTTGGGGAAATAATAAAAAACGGCAAACACAGCGGGCAGCACAAGCAACGTCGAAAACGCGAGCGTTGCGAGGCAAATAAAGAAGCTTCGGCCCATGGCTGCAAGGAAACGCGGGTCGGAGAGCAACTGTTCGAACCAGCGCGTGGTAAGCCCGTCGGGCAGAATCGTTGCGCCCCAGCTCGAAGAAAAGGCGTAGATCACGGTCGCAGCGATCGGCAGCAGCAAAATCAATGCCGTAACCCCGATCACGGTCTTGTGGTAGAGCTGCCAGCCGCGGCTTTTATCCTGCAAATCAATACGCGGCATGGTAAGACCTCCGGATCAGGAATCGGTAGAGTGCCGTGACGAAACCCAAAATCAGAATCAAAAGCACCGAGAGCGCCGCCGCCAGATTGGGCTGGAAGAAAATGTCGCCCACGACGAGCTGCCCGATGCGGATCGTGATGAGATTGTAGTTGCCGACGGTAAGCGCATAAGCGCTTGCGTAAGCGCCCATGGCATTGGCAAAAAGAATCGTGAACGTACCGGCAAGCGCAGGCAACATCACGGGGATGGCCACGCGGCACCAGTATTGAAGACGTCCTGCGCCCATGGTGAAGGCCGCCTCCTCCCATTCGGGTTTTAAGGCGCCGAAGGCCGGAAACAGAAGCAATGTTCCGAGCGGAATCTGGAAGTATGTGTAGATGAGGAAAAGCCCCTCGATGCCGTAGACGTTGAAGTTGTCGATGATGCCCCACTTTTTGAGAAGCAGCGTGATCGCACCGTTGAAGCCCAAAATGATGATGAAGGCAAAGGCAAGCGGAACACCCGAGAAGTTGCTCGTCATGTTCGTAAAGCTCACCATCGCATCGCGCAAGCCGCCGGGCACCTTCTGCAGACTTGCCGCCGCAAAGGATGCTATCAGCAGCCCCACAAGCGCACTCCCAAAGCTGAGCCACAGCGAATTGGTAAAGGCCTGGGCGTAGAAGGCGTCACCAATGAGTTCCGTGTAGTTGGTCAGCCCCCACTCAACGTCCTCTTCGACCCAAAACGAATTAACAAGCACCCAGATCATGGGCACGATCTGAAAGGCAAAGAAGACGACGGCAAACGGCACGAGCAACAGCGAGTGTCCGATGTTCGACCATCGATCTGACAAAGTTTTCATACAACAACAAAAAATTTCTACCGGACGGCAAAAACTCGCTCGGCACGATGCACCTCGGACGTAATCGCCGGTTCGTCTCAGATTTTACTCGATGGCCTCGGTGGGTCACACACAAACCAAAAAGCGGCCCCGGCAGCAAACCGGAAACCGCTCTTGCCAAAGCTTGCGGATCAACCGTAAACGATCACTTCATGTGGATCGACACCTTGCTCTGCCAGTTACGTGACAGACGCGCCGTGGTCTTCGTCCAGGCAGCGAAATCCTTCACCGGACGAGCCTTGGCGTACTGTTCGCTCGGAAGCATCTTTGCTGCAACGTCTTCAGGCAACTTGATGTGATCGATGCGAATCGGACGAGCATAGCCACCGGCCAGATTGATCTGACCTTCATCGGACAAGATGAACTCGCGCGTGAACTTGGCAGCGTTCGGATGCTTGCTGTATTTGTTGAGAATCGTCGTGTAGCCGCTCATGACGCTGCCTTCGGACGGAATCACAACCTCAAAGCGGTTGCGATCAATCTGATCGCGATAGTTGAGCGCATTGAAGTCCCACAGCATGCCGACTTCCACTTCTCCCTTTTCAAGATTCGCCACCACCGGATCGACCATCGACAGGCGTCCCTGCTTTGCGATCTTGGCAAAGAAGTCATAGGCCGGATTGAGATTCTTTTCATCTCCACCGAAAGCAATGGCCGCCGCGAGCACGGAGTAGTTGGCCTGAGCGGCAGAACCCACGGCACCCACGGACACGCGGTAGGTACCCTTGAGCAAGTCGCTCCATGTGCGCGGAATGTCCTTGACGAGTTCCTTATTAATGATGAATGCCACCGTGCCGGTGTAGGCAAGGCACCAGTGACCATCCGGATCCTTGGCCCAGCCCGGAATCTGATCCCAAGTCGATGGTTTGTAGGGCATGGTGATGCCGCGCTTCTTGGCGATTTCACCGAATTCAAAGCCCACGTCGCCGATGTCGGACGTTGCATTTTCGCCCTCAGCCATAAACTTCGAAATCTGTTCGGCCGAAGCCATGTCCGTATCCTGCGTCTTAATCTTGTACTTCGTCTGAAGATCGTTCCACGTCTTCACCCAATTGGCCCAGGTATTCGGCATGCCTACCGAATAAACGGCACCTTCCTTCTGCGCAGCCTGCAGAAGGGCTTCAACTTCGGGAGTCGCGGCCTGGGAAACCGTTGCTCCGAGAGCACAGGCGGCAACAAGAGTCGCGGCAAACGTTTTCTTCATTGAAAGTCTCCTCGTGTGTTGGATTTTTTCACTCGTTGTTCATTTCGCGGGCAAATCGGCGCAAGCGTCCGATTAAATATCCCGCCGTATGAGCGGTCGCCTGAATGGCTTCAATGGCGGCATCGATATTGACGATCGGAAGACGCCCCGCGATGTATTGTCGAATTTCATCGCGCAACACGTCTTCAGCCGGGCGGTTCTGCATCTGCGCCATTGTCTCGAGCGCAATGCGCGCCTGAGGCGGCAGCGCCCTCATGGCAATTTCAAGTTCTTCGGCAGAAAGATTTTTCGGATCCACTGTTTTCTCGATCTTCTTTTCCTGAACGATTTCGATGCCTGCTATGGACACCGAACGATCGAAAGGCAGTATAGCAATTGCCGCTCGTCGCCTCTAACCGAAAAAATATCGTGCAATCGGTGCTTTTTGGATATGTCGCAGCTTTCGCCATCCGTTACACTCACTGATCGACCGATTGAACATGTTTCAGTAATGCATTAATGAATTGAAGGCACATTATGTTTCGCCAAAACGGTACGCACTTACGGGTTGAATTTCATCTTGACAGGAGCAGCCCCATTTCGCTGGACCGGCAGATCGCGCAGACCGTGCGGGAAGCCGTTCAAAAAGGCTTGCTGCAGCCCGGCGACCGCATTGTGCCCATTCGATTGCTTGCCAAACATCTGGGCGTTGCCCGCGCTACGGTTGACTCCGCCTTCGCCATTCTGATCGCCGAAGGGTATCTGGAAACATCGCGCGGCCGAGGCAGTTTCATTTCCACGAAGCTTCCCCTGCAGAACAATTTCGATGCCGTGTCCTGCAACATGCCGAGCACTACGCCCGTCAAACCAAAATCAATCGGTCGGCACGCCGCTTTCTGCGCACAGGCGCTCGACGATCTGGCCGTGCAGACTTCTGTGCCGCTTGCAATCGCAAGCACCTCGCGGGAAGCAAGCCCCGGACGCGAATTCACCGACATTCTGATCAAGAACGTTCAGCAAAACACGCTCAAGCTCACCTATTCCGACCCGCAGGGTTGCAAAGAACTGCGCGAAGCGATCTGCGGCGTAGCCCAACGGCTGCGCGGCGTCAAGGCCCGCCCCGAACAGGTGATCATCACCTCGGGCAGTCAGCTCGGTCTTCTGATGAGCCTCAAGATTCTCTTTTCGCCCGGAGACAAGGTATGGATCGAAGATCCGCAGTACCCGCTGCTTCGCGCCGCCACCAGAACTCAGGATATCGTGCCGGTGTTCGTGCCGGTCGACAACGAAGGCTTTAACCTGCAAAAGGCCCTTGAGATCGATCCGACGGCAAAAGGCGTCTTTTTAACACCCTCGCATCAGTGTCCGCTCGGCATGATGACGAGCATCCAGCGTCGTCGTGACATCCTTCAGTGGGCCTCCGAAACCGGAGGCTGGATTGTGGAAGATGACTACGACAGCGAGTTGCGCTACGGAGGCAATCTCGCTTACCCAAGTCTTCAGGGTATGGATTCCGGCAACAACGTAATCTACATCGGCACATTCTCGAAGTCTCTGTTTCCGGGACTTCGACTGGGTTATATGGTGGTACCCGACGATCTCGTCAAAGCCTTTTCCGGCATGCGCTTTCTTATCGACCGTCAGAGCAATGAAATTCTGCAGCTCTCGGTGGCCGAATTCATAAAGACGGGGCTCTATGAAACGCATCTTTTGAAGATGCGCCGCATCTTTGAAGCACGCCGAGACTATCTCATAGAAGCCGTGTCCGACAATTTCGGTGACTGGGGCAAATTCATCGCCACCGGTCAGGGCATGCACATGACCTTTGTTTTCAACAACCCTGACATTGACGACGAAGCCGTCGCCGATCTGTGCCGTCGTCAGGGCGTGGAATTGCGCTCCATCTCGTCGTTCTCGATGGGGAGGCCCCTTTACAAAGGCCTCATTATGGGCTTCGGTCACTTCCCGCCCGCGCAACTTTTGGCAGCCGTTTCCCGCATCGGGTTCGTTCTACGCGACAAGTTTGCCGCCTTCGGACCGGCGTAAGACACTCCATCCACAGCAAACAGAACAAAGCCTTCCGTTTCAGCTCCACACAGAGAAGACTCGGAAGGCTTTTTGTTGTCCTACTCCGAAGTCGGAGTAGGACATCGTATCGAACGGCCGATTACTTGCCGCAGATCGTTGCAAGCTTGCGCCAGGTATCAACAACGGTGTCGGGATTGAGCGAGATCGACTCAATACCTTGTTCCATCAACCAGGCGGCAAGGTCAGCGTGATCGGACGGCCCCTGACCACAGATGCCGACGTACTTGCCGCGTTCACGGCAGGTGCGGATGGCAATCTTCAGGAGTTCCTTCACGGCCGGATCGCGTTCATCGAAGCTGCTGGCAACAAGACCGGAATCGCGGTCCAGACCCAGCGTGAGCTGCGTCAAATCGTTGGAACCAATCGAGAAGCCGTCGACGTAGTCGAGGAACTGGTTGGCGAGGATGGCGTTGGACGGAATTTCGCACATCATGTTCAGGCGCAGACCGTTTTCACCGCGCTTGAGACCGTACTTGGCGAGAATTTCCGTGACAGCCTTGATTTCGCCGATCGTGCGAACAAACGGAACCATCAGTTCAACGTTGGTGAGCCCCATTTCGTCGCGCACGCGCTTCATGGCGAGGCATTCCATCTCGAAGCAATCCGCAAAGCTGTGAGCAATGTAGCGGGAGGCGCCGCGGAAGCCGAGCATCGGGTTTTCTTCATCGGGTTCGTAGCAGGCGCCGCCGACGAGCTTCTTGTATTCGTTGCTCTTGAAGTCGGACATACGGACGATGACCTTGCGCGGCCAGAAGGCGCAGGCAATGGTAGCCACGCCTTCGGCGAGCTTGCTGATGAAGAATTCGCGCGGGCTTTCGTAGCCCTGCGACAGACGTTCCACCGTGTCACGCAGTTCGCTCGGGATGTTCGGGTAGTCCAGAACAAGCTTCGGATGCAGACCGATGTTGTTGTTGATGATGAATTCAAGGCGAGCCAGACCAACACCCTTATTCGGGAGCTGGCAGAACTCGAAGGCGAGCTGCGGGTTGCCGATGTTCATCATCACCTTGACGGGGATTTCGGGCAGAGCGCCGCGCTTGACATCTTCAACCGTGAAGTCGAGCAGACCGTCGTAGATGTTGCCGGTATCGCCTTCGGCGCAGGAAACGGTGACCTGCTGGTCTTCCTGGAGCACTTCGGTGGCGTCGCCGCAGCCGACTACAGCCGGAATACCGAGTTCACGGGCAATAATGGCCGCATGGCAGGTACGGCCGCCGCGGTTGGTGACGATGGCCGATGCACGCTTCATCACGGGCTCCCAGTTGGGGTCCGTCATGTCGGTGACGAGCACGTCGCCCTTCTGCACGCGATCCATTTCGGCGGCGCTGTGAACGATGCGCACGGGACCCGCACCGATCTTCTGACCGATAGCGCGGCCCTGAACCAGAACCTTGCCCTTGCCGTTCAATGTGTAGCGCTGCTGCACGTCGGCAGTGGCCTGACGGCTCTTGACCGTTTCCGGACGAGCCTGAAGGATGTAGATCTTACCGTCGAGACCGTCCTTGCCCCATTCGATGTCCATCGGACGACCGTAGTGCTTTTCAATGATGCAGGCGAACTTGGCGAGTTCCATCACGTCTTCGTCAGTGATGGCGAAGCGACGGCGGTCTTCATCGGGAACATCGAGCGTACGCACCGTACGGCCGGACTTGCCTTCCGTATCGAATTCCATCTTGATGAGCTTGCTGCCGAGCGTCTTGCGGACGATCGCCTTCTTGCCCTGTTCGAGCATGGGCTTATGCACATAGAACTCATCGGGGTTGACTGCACCCTGAACCACGGTCTCACCGAGACCGTAGCTGGCCGTCACGAACACAACCTGATCAAAGCCGCTTTCGGTGTCGAGCGTGAACATCACGCCGGCAGCACCCTTGTCGGAACGGCACATACGCTGCACGCCTGCGGACAGGGCCACTTCAACGTGCGTGAAGCCCTTGTGAACGCGATAGCTGATGGCGCGGTCGTTGTAGAGCGAAGCGAACACTTCGCGCATATGACGCAGAACGGCTTCAATGCCAACCACGTTCAGAACGGTTTCCTGCTGACCGGCGAAGGATGCGTCGGGCAAATCTTCGGCGGTGGCGGAGGAACGCACGGCCACGGAGATTTCTTCCTGACCGTCCTTGAGCCATTCGTAAAATTCGCGGATTTCCTTTTCGAGTTCGGCGGGGAACGGAGCGGCTTCAACCCAGCTGCGGATTTCAGCGCCGGCCTTGGCAAGCTCGTTCACGTCGTCAACGTCCAGACCTTCCAGACGCGCGGCGATGCGGTCTTCAAGGCCTCCTTCCTTCAGAAACAGGCGAAACGCTTCGGCCGTCGTGGCAAAGCCGTCCGGCACACGAATACCAGCATCGGTCAGCTGACTGAGCAGTTCGCCCAGAGAAGCATTTTTGCCGCCCACACGATCAACGTCGGTCATGCGTAGCTGGCTGAAGGGAAATACATAACGGCCTTGAACCATTTGATCCTCTTTATCTCCCGGAATAAGTGTGTCCGGGCAGGTTGTTGGTAAAAAACATGCGTATTTTAACGACTCAGCCTCGCCCATACCAATAGGCGCGACGCAGTCGCCTAGGCGAAATATAGTAGCAATTTGCAACGGAGACCATTTCGCCTTTTTCGAGCCTTTCTGAGCAGAGGCCAACAGGAGGCTGGACTTTACCATTTGTTAGCCGAAACGGGCTTGGTGTGACGTCGGTTTTTGTTAGACTTTGAAGCTCTTCTTGTGCGTGCTCCGTGAGCGCGCGTCGTTTATTTTTTCGCGAAAACACACCTATGTCGGAAGATCAAAAGACCGATACGCCCGCTAACCCCAACTGGCGCCCCGTTTTCATTGTGAGCGACGGCACGGCCATCACGGCTGAAACGCTTGCGCACTCCGTGCTCACTCAGTTTCCAAACCTTAACTACGACCGCGAACGCATTCCGTTTATCGACTCGGTCGAAAAGGCCACGCAAACGGCCGAACGAATCAACGCAACGCTGCACCGCACGGGCGTGCGTCCTCTGGTGTTCTCCACCTTCGTTGATCCGGTGATTTCCCGCGCTTTCATCAACAGCAACGAAGGTTTTCAGATCGAACTCTTCCGCTCGTTCGTCGGTCCGCTCGAGCAGGAACTGCACATGAAAAGCGAGCACACGATCGGCGCCACGCACAAGATTCGCGACGAAGAACGCTACAACAAGCGCATTGCCGCCATCGACTATACGCTCTCGCACGACGACGGTCAGACGAACCGCGGCTTGGATCAGGCCGAAGTCATTCTCGTTGGTGTTTCCCGCTCCGGCAAGACGCCGACTTCGCTTTTCCTGGCCATGCAGTTCGGCATCAAGGTCGCCAATTATCCTCTCATTCCGGAGGATTTCGAGCGCGGGTGCCTGCCCGACATCCTGCTGCCTCTGCGCCACAAACTCTTCGGTCTTTCCATCAAGCCCGAGCGTCTGTCTGAAATCCGCAACGAACGCCGTCCGGGTTCGCGATACGCCAGCATTGAAAATTGCCGAGACGAAATCCGCAACGCTGAAGCACTGATGACCCGCAACGGCATCGAGTGGCTCAACTCCACCACCAAGTCCATCGAGGAAATTGCCGCAACGATCGTTGCCAAGTTCCATCTGCAGGGCGTCTCGACCCGCGTCTAATGCAGCGAATCGTCGATTCGGACTTCAAGGCCGGCTTTGTCTGCAAAGCCGGCTATTTTGTGTCCGTCGACTCAAAATAGCAATTTAGCTATTGGGACTATCACTTTTATTGCTTTTTAGCTTTTATTTGATGCGGATCAAATTGCAAAAGCACCAAAAGGTTTTAGGAGTCCCCTTTGCCTCTACACCATCTTTTCCCTTTTAAATCAAAACACTAAGTCGAAATTATCCTTTTCGATTTTGTCAGCTCATACGAATTGCCGATCTTCAAGCAACGTCCACAGACCCACAAGATGCGGGCTTTGGCATTAGCATTGCAGTCAAAGTGCCCGATCGCAACGTTAAGCGGCTGCCTCGACCCGCTCAACGTCCGGTCGGTTGGTGCGTTTTCTTGCGCGCCCAAAAGAAAGACCAATTTGCAATCAAGGAGAGAATTCCATGAAAAAACCTGTTCGTGTTGCCGTAACCGGTCCTGCCGGCAATATTGGCTATGCCCTGCTGTTTCGCATTGCAGCCGGCGACATGCTCGGCCCCGATCAGCCCGTTATTCTCCAACTGCTCGAACGCAACACGCCGGAAAGTGCCGCTCGCCTCAAGGGCGTGATGATGGAATTGGCCGACTGTGCCTTCCCGCTTCTTGCCGACATGATGTCCACAGCCGACCCGATGGTCGCCTTCAAGGATGCCGACGCTGCGATCCTTGTTGGTGCTCGTCCGCGCACCAAGGGCATGGAACGCTCCGAACTGCTCTCTGCCAACGGCGCCATCTTCACCGAACAGGGCAAGGCGCTAGACGCTGTCGCCAGCCGCGACGTCAAGGTTCTTGTGGTGGGCAACCCCTGCAACACCAACGCATACATCGCCATGAAATCGGCTCCGTCACTCTCGCCCAAGTGCTTCTCCGCAATGCTGCGTTTGGACCACAACCGCGCCCTCTCGCAACTTTCCGGCATCACCGGCAAACCCGTGACAACCATGCACAAGATGGCCGTCTGGGGCAACCACGCGCCCTCGATGTATCCGGACATCCGCTACTGCACGATTGACGGCAAGCCCGCCGCCGAATGCGTTGATCAGACCTGGTACCGAGACACCTTTATCCCGACCGTCGGCAAACGCGGTGCGGCCATCATTGAAGCCCGCGGCGCAAGCTCGGCCGCATCTGCCGCATCGGCCGCCATCGACCACATGCACGATTGGTTCCTCGGCAGCAACGGCGACTGGGTCACGATGGGCGTTCCCTCCGACGGCAGCTACGGCATCCCCGAAGGCCTCGTCTGCGGCATGCCCTGCATCTGCGACGGCAAGGGTAACTACGAAATCGTCCAGGGTCTGAACTTCGACGCCTTCAGTCAGGAAAAACTCGACAAGACAGTCGGCGAACTCGTCGCTGAAGCGCAGGCCGTTCAAAGCCTGCTCTAAATCGTCTGAGCAACGACAAGGCGCTTGCTTCAGGCGCCTGTCGCGCTCGATCGAACACCGCTTGGGATAGACATCCGAGCGGTGTTTTTTTACAGTACTGACCGTGAAACCTCTGACTTCGTTCAGGCTGGGACGTCAAGCTTTAGGTCATGAAAAAAAAGACAGACAACACCACCTCAGTTTATGCGGCGTCGCCGCGGCTTTCCGCCGTGCTCGCGCGACTCGACGATCTTTCCGAGATTCCGGCCGCCGATCTGGCGAACCATCCTCGGGAAGTACCGTTGGCCGTGCTCGACTCCAACGTGGTTTTTGACGTGTGGTATTGGAACGACAAGGACGCGCAGGCGCTCAAGACCGCCATTCTTGAAAAGCGCCTGCAACTCGTCTCAACCCCGAGCTGCCTGAAGGAATTTGCCGTGGTGCTGAATAGACCTCAATTCAAGCTTTCCGAGTCCGAACAAGACCGGCTGCTTGAAAGCGTGCTCTCGCACGTCACGGTAGCCCGCTCTTCCGTCGAAGGTATGGTGCGATGCCGAGACACCGACGACGAGAAGTTTCTCAATCTCGCCTTTGAAACCCGGGCTGACTTTCTCTTTACAAAGGATAAAACCGTCCTGCGCGCCGGCCGCAAGCTTATCTCACTGGGCACAAAAACAATGAAGCCCGCTGAATTCATCGGACTTCACCTTGCATCAGAACTGTCTTAGGACTGCGGCAGCGTGTCCTTGCAGTCACCGCCGCGGCGCACGGCTTCGATAAATTTTTGAATCTTGTCGTGATCCTTGATGCCGCGGGCCGTTTCAACGCCGCTTGCGGCATCCACCGCCCACGGACGCATAGTGCGGATCGCCTGACTGACATTCTGTTCTTTGAGACCGCCGGCCACAATCAGAGGCTTGCGGATTTGATCGCGGATCTTACCCACTCCTTCCCAATCGAACGACTGCCCGCAGCCGCCGTACTCCGGCGTCGCGGCGTCGGCCAACAGAGCCACCGCCATCGGGTATTCATCCTGAGCCTTGAGAAGATCCTCGGGATTCTTGACCGCCACAGCCTTAACGTAGGGCACATGGAACTGGTCGCAGAACGCGCGCGATTCGTTGCCGTGGAACTGCAGCACACAGTCCGGGAACATTGCGAGGTGTTCACGCACCTCTTCGCTCGTCGGATTCACAAAAACAAGCACCTTGGTGACGGAAGACGGCACCAGACTCAGCAGGCACATGAGTCGGGACGGCGTGACGTACCGGGAACTGCCCGGATAGCACACAAAGCCCACCGCATCGGCACCCGATTGAACGGCAGTCAATACATCGTCTTCCAGCGTGAGCCCGCACAATTTAATGCGGACACGGTTCGTATCATCTGCGGCAGTATTTGAAAACAGCATTTTGTCTTTCTTTTTTATTGCTGATAAAAGTAGCTCGCCCAAGAGGCATTCGAGCATGGGCGAATGGTACCGATTCGGCGGCTGCCTTGCATAGGCAGGACATCTTAGTTGGGAGGAAATTCAAATTCGGCAGAACTCGGAAAGGTCATTGCGCCACAACAGCCGCCACAGCCAGCCCCAGGAAAATGAGTGCCGAAGCTTTGTTCAAAACAAACTGAACCCGAGGTGATCGAATCGTATCGGAAAGCACCCCGGCAAAAAGCGCGCAGCCTGCCATCACCACAAAGGCGCACAGCGTAAAGACAACGCCAAGAAGTCCCATTTCGGAGGCCATCTGCCAGCCCGTCGCTCCTTTGCTCGCAAACTGCGGGAAAAAGGCCAGAAAGAAGATCTGCACCTTGGGATTGGTGACGTTCATGATGACGCCGCGACGCAGCAATACAGCGAGATTGATGCGTTCTGCCTGCGTTTGACCGACGGACACGGGAGCGTGCCAGGCGCCCCAGGCAAGATACACAAGGTACGCAGCGCCCGCAAGACGAATGGTCCAGAAAAGCCATGGGCTGGCTGCGACCACCGCCGCAAGGCCCGCAGCGGCCGCCGCCGTCTGAATGAGGCAGCCGATCATGAGTCCGACGACCACCGCCAGCCCAGCACGTGCGCCCGACTGTGCCGACTGAGCCAGCACATAGAGAATGTCAGGACCGGGAGCGGCAGCAAGCACCAGGCTTGCAGCGGCAAACGAAAGCAGTACGGCAGCGTCCATCTTTGTCAAGCTTGAGCGTTAAAAAAGGCCCGGTGGATTTGCGTTCTCCAGCAGGCCTTTTTGTCAAACGTGAGTCTGATTAACCCACCCAAACGCGCGCGTTTTCAAACATGCGCATCCAAGGCGAGAAGGCGCCCATTTCACGCGGATGCCAGGACAGTTGCACCGTGCGATGGCTGCGTTCCGGATGCGGCATCATGATCGTGAAGCGACCGTCGGGTGTGGTCACGGAGGTCACGCCGCCGATTGAGCCGTTGGGATTGAGCGGATAGCGTTCGGTGGGCTCACCGTTGCCGTCGACATAGCGCGCCGCAATCAAAGCGGTCTGTACGTCTTCGGGACGATCCCACTGTACGCGACCTTCGCCATGGGAGTTCACGATCGGCATGCTGCTGCCGGCCATGCCGCGGAACAGGATCGAGGGGCTCTCCTCGATACGCAACTGCACGCAGCGAGCTTCGAATTGTTCGGAACGGTTGCGTACGAACTGCGGCCAGGCTTGCGCCCCCGGAATCAGGCTCTTTAAGCGGCTCATCATCTGGCAGCCGTTGCAGATGCCCAAAGCAAAGGTATCCGTACGGTTGAAGAACGCCGAGAACATGTCCGAAAGCATGGCGTTGTGAAGGATGGTCTTGGACCAGCCGCCGCCGGCGCCCAGCACGTCGCCGTAGGAGAAGCCGCCGCAGACGGCCAGGCCCACGAAGTCTTCAAGCGTGATGCGGCCGGTAAGCAGATCGGTCATGTGCACGTCATAGGCTTCAAAGCCCGCGCGGGTGAATGCCGCAGCCATTTCGGTCTGGGAGTTGACACCCTGTTCGCGCAACACGGCAAGCTTCGGACGCACGCCTGTGGCAATGTAGGGAGCGGCAATGCGCTCTTCGTTGTCAAAGGTGGTCTTTACGAACAGTCCCTTGACGTCCTTGTCACACATCCAGTCGGTTTCGCTGTCGGCGCACACCGGGTTATCGCGGTTGCGGGCGATGGCGTTGGAAACTTCGCACCAGGCGCGCGTGAGGTCCGTGCGGGCTTCGCGCAAGATTTCCTTGCCGTGTTCAAGAACAACGAGCGCGTCCTCGTCGTTGAGCTCGCCCACAGTCTTAAACACTGCTTCCAGCCCTTCGGCCTTGACTTCGGCCATCACTTCGTCGAGACGATCTGCAGGTACCTGGATGAGCGCACCGAGTTCTTCGGCAAAGAGCCCTTCAAGAACATTGCCGCCCAGCATTTCGGCATTGAGAGTCACACCGCAGTGCGAGGCAAACATCATTTCCGCGGCCGTTGCGGCAAAGCCGCCGTCACTGCGGTCGTGATAAGAAAGGACGCAACCGGCAAGCGTGAGCTTGCGAATAAGACGCACGAATTTGGCGAGCGTTTCGGGGCAGTCCACATCGGGAGCCGTGTCGCCGAAGCTCTGCACGCACTGCGCGAGAATAGAGGCGCCCATGCGGTTCTTTCCAAAACCGAGGTCGGCGGCAAGGAGCACACTCTTTACATCCTTACGGAGTTCCGGTGTGAGCGTCAGGCGCACGTTGCCAACAGGCGCTGCTGCCGAAACGATGAGCGATACCGGACTCGTCACACACTTGGCTTCTTCGCCGTCCTTCCAGGCAGTGCGCATTGAGCAGGAATCTTTGCCCACGGGAATCGAAATACCCAGCTTCTGGCAAATGACGCTCGCGGCTTCGACGGCGCTAAAGAGCTTGGCGTCTTCACCCGCAGCGCCGCAGGCGGCCATCCAGTTGGCCGAAAGCTTCACAAGCGAGAGATCAATGTCGGCGGCGGCAATGTTGGTGAGAGCCTCGCCCACAGCCATCCGGCTGGCGGCAGCAGCATCAATCACGGCCACCGGCGTACGTTCGCCCATTGCCATGGCTTCGCCCGCCTCCGACGTAAAGGAAACGCAGGTCACCGCGCAGTCGGCAACCGGCACCTGCCAGGGACCGACCATCTGATCGCGGCTTACGAGACCGCCCACGGAGCGATCGCCGATCGAAATCAGGAAGGATTTGTTGGCCACCGTCGGGTGCTTGAGCACGCGGTAAAGAGCTTCCTTGAGCGTCACGTCGGTCTTGAAACCGGACAGATCGGCCTTGACGCTCGTCACGTTACGGTGCATGCGCGGCGGCTTGCCGAGGAGCACTTCCATGGGCATCTGCACGGCGCGGTCTTCACCCTTGCGGCCTTCCACAATCAGTTCGCCGTCTTCGGAGATGGCGCCCAGCACAGCGTACGGGCAACGTTCGCGGCGGCAGAAGTCATCAAACTTTTCAAGCGACTCCGGAGCGATTGCGAGCGCATAGCGTTCCTGGCTTTCGTTACACCAGACTTCAAGCGGGCTCATGCCCTTTTCTTCAACCGGCACCTTGTCGAGAGACAGACGTGCGCCGTGCCCCGAAAGGTCGGCAAGTTCCGGCATAGCGTTCGAAAGACCGCCCGCACCGATGTCGTGAATGGCCAGAATCGGATTGTCCTTGCCGCACGACCAACAGCGGTCGATCACTTCCTGAGCGCGGCGCTCCATTTCGGGGTTGCCGCGCTGCACGCTGTCAAAGTCAAGCGCTTCAGCATTCGAACCCGAAGTCATGGAACTTGCGGCGCCGCCACCCAGACCGATGCGCATACCCGGGCCGCCGAGCACGATCAGGAGCGTGCCCGCAGGCAACTCGAGCTTCTTGGTTTGATCGTCGCGGATGTTGCCGATGCCGCCCGCAAGCATGATGGGCTTGTGGTAGCCGTAGCGGGTGTCACCCACGCGAGCTTCGAAAGCGCGGAAGTAGCCGAGAATGTTGGCGCGACCGAATTCATTGTTAAAGCTCGCGGCACCGATGGGGCCCTCGGTCATGATTGACAGAGGCGTAGCGATGCGCGAGGGAGCACCGTAAATCTTGTCTTTGCCACAGTCGCAGTCGGCGGCGGTGTTCTTGTCGTTTTCCCATTCCTGAGCCTTGCCCGGCAGATGCAGAGCCGAGACAGTAAAGCCACACAGGCCCGCCTTCGGACGAGCACCGCGACCCGTTGCACCTTCATCGCGAATTTCGCCGCCCGAACCCGTGGAAGCTCCCGGGAACGGAGAAATAGCGGTCGGATGGTTGTGCGTTTCGACCTTAAAGACAGTGTGGGTCGGTTCCTTGATTTCTTCGTAATGAGAACCAAAGCGGTCTTCGGCCGACGGACGCGGATAGAGACGGTCGACCTCAGGGCCTTCGAAGACGGCAGCGTTGTCGGCATAGGCAATGATGGTGCCGCGGGGTGCCGCCTTGTGCGTTTCACGGATCATGCCAAACAGGGTCTTTTCCTGTTCGACGCCGTCAATCGTGAACTTGGCATTGAAGATCTTGTGGCGGCAGTGCTCGGAGTTGGCCTGCGCGAACATCATCAGTTCAACGTCCGTGGGATTGCGCTGTTGCTTGGTAAAAGCGTCAACGAGATAGTCAATTTCGTCGGCAGCCAGCGCAAGGCCCATTTCGACGTTGGCCGCTTCCAGCGCTTCCTTGCCGCCCGCAAGAATGTCAACGGTGCGCATTTCGCGGCCCTGAACGTCGGAAAAGAGCACGGCAGGATCGGCGTCGGCCGCAAGCACCGTCTCGGTCATGCGATCGTGCAGCAGAGCCGCAACGGCAGCCTGATCAACGTCGCCCTCGACCGAAAGCGTATAGAGCACGCCGCGCTCGACGCGGGCCACCGCATCGATGCCCGTGTTATGCACGATATCGGTTGCCTTGGAAGCCCAGGGGCTGATGGTGCCCAGACGCGGCACAACCAGGAACTGAAGATTGCCGGCCTTTTCATCTGCCGGATCCCCATAATCAAGAAGCGCGGCCAGACGCTGCGCTTCATCTTCGGTCAAATCTCTCGAGATATGCACAAAGTGCAGATAGCGGCCGGAAACGGCCTGCACGGCAGGACACACGCCGCGCAGCTGCTTGAGGAGACGCTCGGCGCGAAATTCGGACAACGCGCAAGAGCCGGGAATGCGAAGAACGGAGATCTGTGACATCTTGGAAATTCAACCGCTGAGATTGCAAAGAAAGCCCGCCGACTCGGTGCCGCACGGGCAATTGAATCTGTCAATTATAACGGTCCTATGGCCTTACCTGTTGGTTCGGAAATGATTTGCCAAGACTTTGGGAACCGGACAAGTACAATGATTCGCAACACAAATCCTGCCCCAGACGTTTAATCGCTTTTCAAAGGAATTCCGTCATGCCACGCATCACAGTTTCCGGCTCCATTGATCCCCTATTGAGCGTTGTACTCGACAAGGGCGAAAGCATCTTTGCCGAACGCAACGCCATGGTATCCATGGATTCCACGCTTGCTCTCACCGGACGAGCCAAAGGCGGCCTTTTTTCCGCGCTGTCTCGAAAGGTGCTCAACGATGAAAGCTTTTTTCAGCAAAAAATTGAAGCCGTCGACGGACCGGGTGAGGTTCTTCTCACTCCGACGCTTCCGGGCGACGTTGCCGTGCTACAGACGGGGGAGCGCCAGTACATGATTGCAGACGGAGCCTATCTGGCAAGCACCGAAGACGTGGAGCTCAATGCGAAGACTCAGAGCCTCGGGCGCGCCCTTTTGGGCAACTCGGGCGGCTTTTTCGTGATCCGCACGGGTGGAACGGGCGAAGTGGCCGTAAGCGGCTTCGGTTCCATGCGTGCCATTGATCTTGACGGCAGCCGTTCGGTTTACGTCGACAACGGTCATCTGGTGGCATGGGATACGGAGCTCGATTACGAGCTTGCACTCAACACCGCCAAGCAGGGTTTCTTCGGAAAGATCTTCCACAGTCAAACTTCAGGCGAAGGCATCGTTCTGAAGTTCTCGGGCCAAGGGCGACTTTACGTCTGCTCGCGCAACCGCGGCGGATTCGTCGACTGGCTTTTTTCTCAGATGCCCCAAGAAAAGATGGTCAAAAACGAATAGTCGGTACCTCGGCGTACAATTGCGCATCCTTTCAGACACCGAGTTTTCATTAATCTACCATGGCACAGCAAATTCTCAATCTCGACGAACTCGCTTCGCTCGAACACCGCTATCAGTCCCAGCTTCCCGCCGCCGAACTCATGCGTCGCGCCGGCCTCGTGATTGCCGATCGAGTCTGCGAATCGCTCGAACCCGGCAAGCATGTCGTCTTCATCTGCGGCCCCGGCAACAACGGCGGCGACGGTTTTGCCGCCGCTCGACTGCTGCTTGATCGCGAATACCGCGTGACTGTTGCCCTGATCGGCTGCGACAAGCCCAAGACCGAAGATGCACTTGCCATGTACAACGCCTATGTGAACGCAGGCGGCGCCGTGATCAGCGACCCCTACAACGCCGACAAGGCCGAAGTCGTGATCGATGCGCTTTTTGGAACGGGCATGAAAAAGCCGTTGGCAGGAGACTTCCAAGACGCTGCCATGTGGTTTAACGAACGTCAGGCTTTGCACATCAGCGTTGACATCCCCTCCGGTCTGGACCCGATGACCGGCCGCTGGGTGGGCGGCGTCAAGGGCTGCATGGCCGACATCACGCTTGCCATGCTCGCTCCGAAGGCAGGTTGCTTCATGTGCGAAGGCGCCGATGCCGCCGGTGTCGTCGAAGTGAACGAACTCGGCGTTTCCGTTCCCCTTTCCACGATCGGCCTCGTCGAACCCGACGACTTCCGTCACGTGCTCGAGGAACGCAGCCGCAACAGTCACAAGGGAAACTACGGTCACGTGGCTGTAGTGGGCGGCGAAACCGGCACGATCGGCGCGGCCGTTCTTGCGGCCCGTGCAGCAATCGTGACGGGCGCAGGCCGCGTCACGGTCGAATTCATGAGCGACAAGGCCCCGGCTTTCGACACGATCTATCCGGAACTCATGGTCGCCGACGGCGAAATTGATCTCACGAAGACCTCCTGCAATGTCGTGGGCTGCGGCATGGGCTTTTCCGACAAAGCCCGCAAGCGTCTGGCCGATGCCATCGCTGCTCCGGTACCGTTGATTCTTGATGCCGATGCACTTCGCATGATTGCCGACGACATGTCGCTTCAGGATGCGCTGCTTGCCCGCAAGGCTCACACGGTCATCACTCCGCATCCGGGCGAAGCTGCCGTCATCATCCGAAGCACCGTTGAAAAGGTTCAGGCCGACCGCATCGGAGCTGCCCGAGAGCTCGCCGTTCAGACCGGTGCCATTTCGATTTTGAAAGGCGCCGGCAGCGTCATCACCCTGCGCAGTTCGCGCACCTGGATCAATCCCACGGGCAACGCCATGCTCGCCACCGCCGGTTCGGGCGATGTGCTAAGCGGCATGCTCGGTGCCTTCTTTGCGCAAGGCTACGACCTCGTAAGCGCGACGCTTGCCGCCGTTTATCTGCACGGCAAGGCAAGTGAAGAGTACGCCGCGGGCTTTACCGCCAGCGACATTGCGCCGGCTGCCGCCGCAATACTCAACACAATGCGTCTGAGCCGCCCGGAACCCGAAGCGTAATCATCGCCTTTGAGCTGAGAATTTGTTTGAGCGCCGCAGATGCATTCGTCTGCGGCGTTCAGTTTCTTAAGCTACCCATCAAGTCAGCAGAATCTCCTTTTGGGTTCGCAAAATCTAGTAGATACCCGAGACCTTTTGGGTACAATTTCCTTCCGACGCGTTGCCGCGTTTCCTTTTTGCGCTCGCAAAGAGCGCAAGGCGGCATTTTGAAGCCCATCGTATCCGCGCCGGCTGTTCACGCGAACGGTTCAAAGAAGCAGAGCAACGCGAAAAATTAATTCAAGGAAGGAAAGGACATGTCCAAGAAAAAACTTCTGACCGTGCTCGCAGGTCTTGCCTCTTTGTGCCTCGGCGTTAACGCTGCCGAACTCAACGCCTACTCCGTGATGCCGGAGAAGTACGCTTCGCGCATCTTCGCCGAATTCACCAAGGACACGGGCATCAAGGTGAACTTCCTTCGCTTTTCCACTGGTGAGGCACTGGCTCGTCTGACCGCAGAAAAGGGCAACCCGCAGGTCGACATCATGATGGGCGGTCCTGCCGACATGTATGCCGCCGCCAGCAAGGAAGGCATCTTCGAAGCCTATCGTCCGGCCGACTCCGACGCGATCGACGCCTCCTTGCGCGATCCCAACAACTACTGGACCGGCATCGGCGTCATTCCGCTGTGCTTCCTCACCAACACCAAGTTCCTGAAGAAGAACAACATGGAACCGCCGAAGAAGTGGGCCGACCTTCTTGATCCGCGCTACAAGAAGAATCTGCAAATGGCCGATGCCCGTACGTCCGGCACCGCCACCGAACGCATCTTCTCGCTCGTGAAGATCATGGGTGAAGACGAAGCCTTCAAGTTCCAGAAGCAACTCAACGGCAACATCCAGATGTACACCAAGAGCGGTGCGGGCGGCGCCATGCCGATTGCGACCGGTCAGTGCGCTTCAGGCATCTTCTACATTGTCGACGCTTTGGACATCCAGCAGCAGGGTTATCCGGTCGTGATTACCTATCCTGAAGACGGCGTGAGCTACGGCATTGAAGCCACAGGCGTCATCAAGGGTGGCAAGAACAACGCCGAAGCCAAGAAGTTCGTCGACTGGGCCGCTTCCAAGAAGTTTGCCGAATTCATCGTCGCCAACAAGATCAATTACGTTCCGACCCGCAATGACGTGAAAACGGACAATCCCATTCTCGATCTCACCAAGATCAAGATGATTCCGACCGACGTCACCTGGAAGGGCGAAAAGCGCAAGGAATACACCCAGCGCTGGATCAACGAAGTCATCAAGTAAAACTTCGCCTCACGCGAACGCCGTCCGGCAAGGTTTTTAACGGCGGCGCTCGCCGGCAATACTTATTTTTTCATCGGCGTTCGGAGGCTGACATTTGCTCGGTCTCCCTCTTCTCTTTTTTATCGAACCACTATGACGACCTCTTCCGGTGCAACGGGACGAGACGCCACGACACGTCTCACCGTGGCGATGCTGTGGCTTTTGATCGGCGTCTTCGTGCTTTATCCGCTCTGCCGGCTTCTTGCCATGACCTTCTGGGGCGAGAGCGGTTTTACCTTTGAAAATCTCAAGCCCTTCGTCTCAAGCTGGTACGACCAGCAGGCGGCTGTCAACAGTATCCTGCTTGGCTTTTCCGTAGGCCTGGCCGGTACCGTTCTGGGCTTTATCTTCGCCTTTGCCGTCACGCGTCTGCGCATGCCCGCTTGGGTGAAATTCATCATCAGTGCAATCACGATCCTGCCTCTGATTTCTCCTCCCTTTACAAGCAGTATCGCGCTCACGCTTCTCTTGGGTCCCAACGGCATGATCCTCACGCTTTTGGGCATCGAGGACTTCAACTTCTACGGCTTCTGGGGCACCTTCATTTCCGAAACGCTTACCTTTTTCCCGGTGGCGTTTATGACGCTCTCGACCATTCTCTCGCGCATCGATCCGAACCTGGAAGACGCTGCCTATTCTCTGGGCGCTTCGAGTCTTACGGTCTTTCGTACGGTCACGATGCCGCTTGCCGTTCCCGGCATCGCCAACGCGTTTCTTCTCGTTTTCTCCTGTTCGCTCGCCGACTTCGCAACACCTCAGGTCTTGGGCGGACACTCCTTCCCGGTGCTCCCGACACAGGCTTATCTGCAGATTACCGGCATGTACGACTTTAAGGGCGGCGCAGCGCTTTCTTTCATGCTGCTCATTCCGGCTCTCGCCGTATACCTGCTGCAGCACTACTGGGTAAGCCGCAAGAACTTCGTGACGGTGAGCGGTAAAGCCGGCGGACGCAGCTCGATTCACGGCCCGGGGCTGCTCGTGACGACCGTCATGGCCGTGGTCATCGCAGCCGTAATCGCCCTGATCATCGCTATCTACTCGGTCATCGTTCTGGGCAGTGTCGTCAAGGTGTGGGGCGTCGACAACTCGATTACCTTCGCCAACTACGAATACGTCATGACCCACGGCATGAAAGCCATCAAGGACACGCTGCTGATCGCCTGCATCGGTACGCCTTTGGGTGGTCTGCTTGCTGTTCTCGTGGGCTACGTGACGACTCGCCTGAAGGTGCGCGGTCACAAAACTCTGGAAACGGCCTCGCTTCTGAACTACACGCTGCCGGGCACCGTGGTCGGTATCGCCTACATCACCGCCTTCAACGACAAGCCGATCGTTCTAACCGGCACGATCTACATCCTGATTGCGGCATACGTCTTCCGTTATTCTTCGGCTGGCATCCGCAACGTCATCGCCGCGCTCTCCCAGATCGATCCCACGATCGAAGAAGCTAGCCGGAGCCTGGGCGCCTCGTCCGTGAAAACCTTCACGTCGATCACGATCCCGCTCGTCCTGCCGGCCATCCTTTCGGGCATGAAGTATCTCTTCATCCACTCGATGACGGCCATCAGCGCCACGATCTTCCTCGTGTCGGTTCACTGGACTCTGATCACGACCCGCATTCTGGAATGCATGACCGAACTGCAGTTTGCGCAGGCCTGCGCCTTCTCGGTTGTGCTGATTCTTCTCGTCTTCCTGGCCTCCGGCGCCATGTCGCTGCTGGCCCGCGTACTGTGCCGCAACGGCGACACCATTGGAGCACGCTAAATGTCCGTTTCTCTCAGTCTTAAAAACATCTGCCGCCGTTTCATCAAGGACAACGAAGAGTTCCTGGCGGTCAACAACGTCAATCTGGACGTACAGCCCGGCGAATTTTTAACCTTCCTCGGCCCGTCGGGCTGCGGCAAAACCACGACGCTTCGCATGATCGCAGGTTTCGAAACCCCGAGCTCGGGCCAGATCCTCGTCGACGGCGTCGACATTACGAACGTTCCTGCCAACGAACGCGGGCTGGGCTTTGTGTTCCAGAACTACGCGCTTTTCCCGCACATGACGATTTTTGACAACGTCGCCTACGGTCTCAAAATCCGCGGCGAGTCAAAGGACACCATGGCAACCAAGGTTCGCGAGGCGCTCGCTCTCGTGGGGCTAACCAAGGCTGAACAGCGCTACCCGAGCCAGCTGTCGGGCGGCGAACAGCAGCGCGTGGCTTTGGCCCGCGTGCTCGTGCTGCGTCCGAAGCTTCTTCTGATGGACGAACCGCTCTCGAACCTCGACGCAAAGCTTCGTTTGCACATGCGAACGGAAATCCGCCGCATTCAACAAAAGCTCGGCATCACGTGCCTGTATGTCACGCACGATCAGAAAGAAGCTCTGACAATGTCGGACCGCATCATGGTGATGCACGGCGGCAAGATAGAACAAATCGGCACGCCTATGCAGCTCTACGAAGATCCGGCCACACCCTTTGTTGCCGACTTTATCGGTCAGGCCAACCTCATCGAGGGCCGTCTGGAAGCCGTGCAAGCCGACGGCTACGGCATCATCTCCGTATCCGGTCAAAAACTGCGAGCCCGCATGGGTAAGCAAAATCCCCCGGCCGTGGGCGAAAACGCCTACCTCGTGGTGCGTCCGGAAAACCTGCACCTGCAGGCCGGATCCGAGAGTTTTACCGTGCAGATCGTCAACCGACTGTTCGAAGGCGATCGAATCGACTATCACGTGCAGATTCCGAACTCGAACCAGACCAAGCCCTACAGCATGTCTGTTCCGTTCCTGCCCGGCACTGGGCTTATTGATGTCGGCACCGAACTCAAGGCAACGTTTACGCCCGACGCCGGTGTAATCATCAAGCGCTAAAGAGCGCCACAGCCAACAAAAACGCCGTCGGTTCACCCCCGGCGGCTTTTTTGTCGGCTGCCTGTGTTTCTATATCTCAGAACATTTGTGGTTCTCAGGCGTTGAGCACAAAGAACTTTTCCACCATCCCCTCGTCGCTCACGCGCACGGCGTATCGATGCAATCGTGCCTGACGCAGCAGAGCCTGATCGATATCATCCTGCACCTTACGCGCTTGCTTTTGCAGATCGGCAAGGAACCCGTCGTGAATTTCCGTGAGTTCCTGAGCGTGCTTAGCAATGGCAGCAGCACGCGAAATTTCATGTTCACCGGCCGTTCTCATGTGCGAAGGATCGAGCTTGTCGTGCGCTACCTTCTGAGCGGCAGCAATGAGCGAGCGCACGTCCGTAAACTGGTTGACGTCGCCTGCGACCGCATTGGCGCAGCGTACTTCCTCTTCAAACGAATCGCCGATCGACACGCGCAACAGCGAACAAATGCGCATGAAGCGAACAGTCAGATCGCGCACGTACATATAGGCGATGGCGTGAACCAGGGCATCGTCGGCGTCCTCGAGATTGACGACTGAACCAGCTCTCTTTTCAATCGCTTCGTCGATGCGGTCGGCCTGCTCGTGCATATCCTTGGAAATCTCATCGATTTCGGCAAGATACTCGGACACCCGGTCGGCTTCAACTCCGCTTTTGACGGCCGCGACAACGGCTGAAAGGCTTGCGTAGCGCATCGTCCAGCTTGCGACCGTTTCATAGGCGACATGCTGCGGCAAATCGGCCAGGCGCTTTGCCACTTCCGCGTTTTCCTTTTCGAGTTCAGCGCGCAGTTCGTGCGGCATGCCCTTGGGATTGAAAGCGGCCCACAGGGCGGCCACAAGACCGAGTTTGGAACCTTCCAAAGACATCTTCATGGGGTTACCGAGCACTTCTCCCGTCTCGTCAATGGCTGTCACATGAGTGACGACGCCGGCCGACTTATCGTTGCGGAAAATGCCTTCCTTAAGTGCGGCTTCAAGCGCCGGCGCAAAGCTCACTGAGTAGATATGGCGCTCAAAGGCACTGCCCGGCACCCAGGCGAGCTGGCAGACGTGGCTAAAGAGCGCTTCGAGGCTACGGCGCGTCTCGTCGGTCGACTCGATTTCCATCCAGTGCTCGCGGTCAATCTTGAAGGCGCGCTGGATGAACACTTCGGGAGAAACAGCGTCTTCGCGCACGGTCGTAAGCGCGAGCATCGTCGGGCGACGAACGTTGACGGCGTCGAATTCCTGCACCTCCTGCGGCTTTTTCACCGCACCGCGCGCCGGATTTTCGTTGGGCACGGGACGACCGCTCTGAATATGCTTTGTCTTGGCAGTAGGTTTGCCGCCGCCCTCCTTACTCAGTCGGCGCAGGACAAATCCCAGCACCACGAGCGCGACGACCATTAAAAGAAGGAAAACACCTGATAGTTCTTGCTGCATCTTTGGCGATCCGAAAGAAAAGCTTTCTCGCTTGGATTGTAGTCCGTTCGGCACCCATGCCGCCTACTGCAAACGCCCGAGAAACATTGGATTTTGTGCGTATTAACGGGCGTTGCGCCGGAGCAATACGAACAACGGCCTTCTCGTTTTTGCTAAGTCTCTGAATCCCCTTCTTTTTTGTTTTCAAATTTACAAAGGCGCCCTGATACAATGCGACAAACAAAAAATCATCGGCCGCCTTTGAAGCTTGTCCCTTGCCCGCTTCGATTGAGACAGGCCCATTTAAGAACACTTTGGGAGACTTATTTTGCCCACCATTGCCAGCGGCTTTCGTCTTGCAAACAACGTCAAAATTCCGTGCATCGGCCTCGGAACCTGGCAGGTTCCCGACGACGAAAAACTGATTGAGCATATCCACGACGCCATCAATATCGGCTATCGTCACATCGATACCGCTTTTATCTACGGCAACGAGGCTGGCGTGGGCGAAGCCATTCGCACCTGCGGCGTTCCGCGTGAACAGATCTTCGTCACAACCAAGCTCTGGAACGCCGACCGCGGGTACGACGCCTCCATGCGCGCCTTTGACAACGCCCTTCAAAAGATGGATCTCTCCTACCTGGACATGTTCCTCATTCACTGGCCAGCCGCCAAGGGCGAACCGATGACCTGGCAAAGCATCAATTCCGGCACCTGGCGCGCCCTCGAAGACCTCTACGAGCAGGGTGTCGTGCGCGCCATCGGCGTAAGCAACTTCCTGTCGCATCATCTCGTGCCGCTGCTCGCGCGAGCCCGCATTGCACCGATGGTCAACCAGATCGAATTTCACCCCGGCTACCGTCAGGCAAGCACGTTCGACTTCTGTGCGAGCCGCAACATTCAGGTCGTTGCCTGGTCTCCTCTGGCGCGCGGTGCCCTTGTGCGCAACCCGGTAATCCTCGAGATCGCCCAAAACCATGGCGTCTCGACCGGTCAGGTGTGCCTGCGCTGGTGTCTGCAGCACGGCGCGGCAGCTGTCGTGAAGTCCTTGTCGCCCGAACGGCGCCGCATGAATGCGGATCTTTTCAGCTTCAGCCTGACGGCTGAAGAAATGGATCGTCTCGACAATATGCCGCAGACGGGATTCTCAGGTCTAGATCCAGATCATGTGACGTTCTAAAACGCACTTTCGCTGACGAAAAAAGGACGCTTTCCGTGATGGAAGCGTCCTTTTTCATCGATGATTTGAAAAGCCTTTAGATCTCCAAGCCTTCGGCGATTCGTTTGCCGCGAGGTGTTCCGTAAGTGAGAGCCACACGCGGCGAGAGCGCAAAGTAAAGACTCCAGCCGATGCTCCAACCAAAGAGCTGAATCAGACTGAGTTCGGTGAGCGCCAAACCGAAGTACCAGCTTTGCAACATGGCCACACAGGGCCCCATCAGCCAGACGCCGACTACGGCAAAGGCTACGGCGTTGGGCGAGCGCTTAGCGGCAATCTGCCAAATAACCCAGACGCCGATGATGATGGAGACAAGTCCGGGTACTACGGCCACGAAAGCAGCCTGCATAGTCTGAGAGTTACGCGCAAGCATGAACCAGAGCTCGCTCGTCATATAGGCCGTTTGCCACACGAGTGTCAGAAGCCAGCCAATCTGCCCGGCCAGGAAAAGCCACATCACTCCACCAAAACCGCTTTTGGCACGAGGTGACGTGAGAACGGGCGGGCGCGTCTGCGCATAGCGTCCGACAAAGAAAGTGGGAATCAAAACCACGGCCGCCGCGAGAAGCCAGCCGACCAAACCTCCGAACATGTGCATACCTTGAGTTTTCCGTACAAAAGTGGTTTGCGCAATTTAGCAAAAGAAATGCACCTTGGCGCCTCGTCTACCCACCGCTTGTGTCACCTGATTTTGTGATGCGGATGTCCGCAGCAGCAGTCGAGCTCAAACTCCCGACAGCAGTCGCAGGAATCGGTGTAGGACTCCAACTCCTGCAGAATGCCGCAACTCTTTCCTTCGTGATCTCCAGTACAGTGGCACTCAAGCGCCTGCAGCTTTTGCTTGAGTTCCGTCAGCTCCTGAATGCGGTTGTCGATGTCTCGAATATGCGCGCCGATCGTCTCGTGCACCACCCCGAACTCGCACGGCTGAGCGTTTTCCAAATTGGCCAGCTTGGCGATCTCCTCAAGACTCATGTCAAGCAACCGGCAGTGACGGATGAAGTGAAGTCTTGCAAGGTGCCTTCGCGTGTAATTGCGGTAATTGTTCTCTAGCCGCAACGGAGCCGGAAGCAGCCCCTGCGCCTCATAAAAGCGGATGGTCTCCACAGCCACGCCGGAGCGTTGAGCCAGTTCGCCGATTCTCATGCGTTTCCCCGTATGCGAAAAATTCTTGACACTGTAGCAACTACAGGGTTTTTAATGTTACTCGTTAAAGAAACTTTTTTGTTCACCCATGACGACCTCTTCCTGCATCAAGCTCTACATTCCGGAGATGTGTTGCGGTGCCGAAACCGCTTTGATCGAAAAAGCCTTCAAAGGCAGTGACCTTGTCAAGGACATTCGATTCGACACGCTCGCTCGTACCGCCCTCTTTACGCCGGCCAATGAGAACGTCACCGCCGCGATGCTCATCACCATCATCGACTCTGTGGGTATGCAGGCAAACGAAATCCGAGAAACGATCCTCTCGGAAATGGCAATTCGCATCGAGCGCATGCAAACGGACGCCGATGTCACACAGGTTCTTGAGCTTGTCGGGCTTGACTGCGCCGTCGACAAGATCAATCGCGTCGTGAAATTTCATACGGACGCCGAGCACTGCTTTGCCATTCTCGAAAAACTGCAGAAAGCGGGTTTTGACGCGGTGGTCGTCGCCTCCGGCAAAACGGATGCAGCCCAAACCGAGGGCGAATCGATTCCCTGGCTGCGCTTGGGTATCGCGCTCGTCTTTGCGGCCGTTGCGGAAGCGATCGAACTTACGCACGCGCTTCCTGAGTGGGCGATCATGGCCTGTGCCGCCGTTGCCATCGTGCTTGCAGGCTTTCAGACGATTCTCAAGGGGTTCGGCTTTCTCCTTCGCCTGATCTTCAACATGGACACGCTGATGAGCGTGGCCGTGATAGGCGCCGTTTGTCTGGGTGCCTGGCCCGAAGCTGCCATGGTGATGGTGCTCTATGAAATCGGAGAAGCTATCGAAGATATGAGCATGACGCGTGCACGAAACGCCATCCGTAAGCTCATGGACGTGGCACCGGCTGAAGTCACTGTCAAGGTGGGAGAAAGTTGGCAACGCATGAAAGCCGAAGCGGTTCCTGCAGGCTCGCTCTATCGCATTGAGCCGGGCGAGCGAGCCGCTTTGGACGGCATGGTGGAGGACGGTACGGGATCGATGGACGAATCCATGATCACGGGAGAGTCGATGCCTGCCGCAAAAACGGTCGGTTCTCGTGTCTTTGCGGGCGCCCTGGCGCTTGAGAGCGCACTTACCGTGCGCGCCACGGCCGCGGCCGCCGATTCGATGAGTGCACGCATCATCCGCGCCGTGGAGGAGGCCGAACAGAAGAAAGCCCCCCTGCAGCGCTTCGTGGACAAATTCGCCTCACGCTACACCCCGGCGGTGTTTGCTCTTGCCATTCTCACGGCCGTTCTCGGTCCGATTTTTTCGAGTGAACCCTGGACAGTCTGGATCTACCGTGCTCTGGTGCTGCTCGTTATTTCCTGCCCCTGCGCCCTGGTGATCTCCACCCCCGTGACCATCGTCTCGGCCGTTTCTGCGGCCGCTCGCCGAGGCGTGTTGATTAAGGGCGGTGTGTACCTCGAAGCCGGCCGCACGCTCAAAAACGTCTGCCTCGACAAAACGGGCACCGTCACCAAAGGCAAACCCTCCTTGAGCAACATAACGCTCACAAGCACTGTGGATAAAAACCGGGCGATGCTGCTTGCCGCAAGTCTCGCCGCCATGAGCTCGCATCCGGTCAGCCGTGCCATTGCGGAGCATTTCGCCGAAGAAAACCGCTCGACGCTGCCCGTAAAAGACTTCAAGGCGCTGCCGGGCAGCGGCACGCAAGGAGTCATCGACGGATCGCTCTTTTTCCTCACCAATCTCACCTGGCTAAACAGTCGCGGGAGTGTGACGCCCGATGTGACCGCAGCCTTTGATGCGGCTCACGCCAAGGGGCAAACGGCCGTGGCATTGAGCGATATGTTCGGTGTCGTTGCGGTGTTTGCCGTTGCAGATACCTTAAAGAGCAACTCGGCTCAGGCAATCGCGCTCATGAAAAAGGTGGGACTCACGCCGTGGCTGCTTACCGGTGACAACGCTCGGGCGGCCGAAGCCATCGCTCAAAAAGTGGGCATCGACAACGTCAAGGCGGATCTTCTGCCGGAGCACAAGCTCGAAGTCATTGAAGAACTGGAGTCTAAGGCGCCGACAGCCATGGTGGGCGACGGCATCAACGACGCACCGGCGCTGTCGCGCGCACGCATTGGTTTTGCCATGGGCATCAAGGGAGCTGATACGGCCATTGAAGCGGCCGACGTCGCCATCATGGACGACAACATCGCCAAGATCGCCTGGTTTAAGAAACTATCGGAGTTGACACACTCCACGCTTATTCAGAACATCGTTTTTGCGCTCGGTGTAAAGTTCTGCTTCATGATTGCGGCGCTTGCAGGATACGCCACGATGTGGATGGCGGTCTTTGCCGATACGGGAGTATGTCTGATCGTGGTGGCCTGGGGATTGCGCCTGATGCGATCGGCAGGCAAGGTCGACCGCATGCTCAGTGCTTAGAAGACTATTCTCGCCTCAGAACGAAGTTGGGAATAATTGTCCTGAGCTTCTCGATCGTGGCGGCCGACGGCCATGTTTCGGGCACTGGATCCAGCGCGTTTTCCATGCCCGGCGCCTTGCGGTAGATCTGAAGCGCATATGTGTCGGCGCCACGCTCCTTAAGCCATCGGGCGATCGTGATCAGATCGTCTTCTCCTAGAAAACCCGGGTGCGCCGTCGTGCGGGCTTCATACTTCACGCCTGCGCGGCGGATGATCTCGAAGCTTTCCAAAAACGCCTTGTGAGCGCCGTTGATGCCGGCAACGGCGTCAAATGCCTGCGGATCTTCGGGATTGCCTTTGACGTCAAGACCGACCCAATCGACGAGACTGATGCAATCCTTGAGGTGGCGCGGATAGGCGCCAGAGGTGTGCAGTCCCACCGCGTAGCCCTCGTCCTTTACCAGACGCACAGCCGCGGGCAGCGCCGGGTCCATACAGGGCTCACCTCCCGAGAACACGATGCCGTCGAGCAATCCCTTGCGCTTTTTCAAAAGCGTCTCGACGGAGGCCCAGGTGGGATCACCCCCTTCGCTGCGGCGCGAGCGCATCCAGCGGTTATGACAGTACGAGCAACGCCACGGACAGCCGCGCAAAAAAACAACTGCCGAGAGTTTGCCGGGAAAATCAATGCTGGTAAAAGGCGTTACCGCCGCGATGCGAAGCGCCGCGGCGGGAGTAAGAACGTCGAAATTGAGCACTTGTCCGATCAGCGAAAATGGGCAATGAATGGAATCTTCGCAGTGCGATTACTTCGAAGCGCTGCAGCCGCACTTCGATTCCACGAAGTATTTGCGTTCTTCGAATTCGCCCTTCTTGCCGATGTTGAAGGATTGAACCGGACGATGGTAGCCCATCACGCGGGTCCACACTTCGCAGGGCTGACGTTCGCTGTCCTTGAGCTTGATGGTGTCGTTAGTCTTTTCGGTCATTGCATTTCCTCCTATGGCGCTGCGCGGCTTGTGCTTTGCAGCGGTCAGTCAAATTTTTTCGTTAGGCAGCCTTTTAAAGTTCGCGAGCCTTCTTGGCGGCCAAAAGTTCGGCATCGCACTTCGGGCAGAAGTCGTGACGTCCCGACAGGTATCCGTGTTTGGGACAGATCGAGAACGTCGGCGTAACCGTGATATACGGCAAACGGAAGCGCGTGAGCGTACGACGCACCAGATCGCGGCAGGCTTCAGCCGAGCTGATCGCTTCGTTCATGTAGAGATGAAGCACGGTGCCGCCGGTGTACTTGCGCTGCAAGTCTTCCTGCATTTCAAGAGCTTCGAACGGATCGTCGGTGTAACCCACAGGCAGCTGAGAAGAGTTCGTGTAGTACGGATGCTGCGGCGTGCCGGCCTGCAGAATGTCCGGGAAACGCTTCTTGTCTTCCTTTGCGAAGCGATACGTCGTGCCTTCGGCAGGCGTCGCTTCCAGGTTGTACATGTGGCCCGTTTCGGTCTGGAATTCAACCATGCGCGCGCGGACGTGATCGAGCAAACGCACGGCCAGGTCGTGCCCCTTCTCTGTGGTGATGTCTTCGGCGTCGTCCGTGAAGTTGCGGATCATTTCATTTAAGCCGTTGACGCCGATCGTCGAGAAATGGTTGCGCAACGTACCCAGATAGCGCTTGGTGTACGGGAAGAGTCCCTGATCGATATGCTTTTGAATCGTCTTGCGCTTGATTTCCAGAGAATCGCGGGCAAGTTCAAGCAGGTGGTCAAGTCGCGCAAAGAGCGCCTCTTCGCTACCCTTGAAGAGATAGCCCAGACGCGCGCAGTTAATCGTCACCACCCCGAGACTGCCTGTTTGCTCCGCCGAGCCGAAAAGCCCGTTGCCTCGCTTGAGAAGCTCGCGCAGATCGAGCTGCAGGCGGCAGCACATCGAGCGAATCATGTTGGGCTTCAATTCGGAATTGATGAAGTTCTGGAAATACGGCAGCCCGTAGCGCGCCGTCATGTCAAAAAGCGGCAACACGTTGGGGCTGTCCCAGTCAAAGTCCGGCGTGATGTTGTAGGTCGGAATCGGGAACGTGAAGACGCGGCCCTTGGCGTCGCCCTTGGTCATGACCTCGATGTAGGCTCGATTGATCATGTCCATTTCCTTTTGCAGCTCGCCGTAGGTAAAGGGCATCTCTTCGCCGCCGATAAGCGGATGCACGTTTTTGAGATCTTCCGGGCAGGTCCAGTCAAACGTGAGATTCGTAAAAGGCGTTTGCGTGCCCCAGCGGCTCGGGACGTTCAGATTGTAGATGAGCTCCTGAATGCCCTGCAGCACTTCCTCGTAGGGCGTGTTGTCCTTGCGGATGAAGGGCGCCATATAGGTGTCAAACGACGAGAAAGCCTGAGCGCCCGCCCATTCGTTTTGCATCGTGCCGAGGAAGTTGACGATCTGGCCGGTGGCCGACGAGAAGTGCTTGGGCGCTCCCGCTTCGACCTTGCCCGGAACGCCGTTGAAGCCCTCCTGCAAAAGCGTGCGCAGACTCCAGCCCGCGCAGTAACCCGAAAGCATGTCCAGATCGTGAATGTGAAAGTCGGCCTGACGGTGGCACTGACCGATTTCGGGCGTGTAGATGTAGTTGAGCCAATAGTTGGCGATCACCTTGCCCGAAACATTGAGAATCAGGCCGCCCAGACTGTAGCCCTGATTGGCGTTGGCGTTAACGCGCCAGTCGGACTGATTGAGGTATTCGTTAATCGAGCTTTCGACGTCAACCCAGCTCTTCTTGGCATCGCGGCTGCGCGCACGTTGCTCGCGGTAAACGATGTATGCGCGAAGGGTTTCAAAGTAACCGGCTTCATAAAGCGCATGTTCAACGGCGTCCTGCACCTGCTCGATATGAGGCGTTGCCACGCTCAGCTGACACAGTCGCGGCATCACGAGCGTTTCGGTAATTTCTTCGGCGCGTTCGCGGCCGAACTGATTGGTGGCCTTGCCGGCGCATTCGATGGCATAAGCGATCTTTTGAGCGTCAAAGTCCTTTACCGAACCGTCGCGTTTGATGATGTGCTTGATCTCTACTGCCATTTCCTTTGCACCTTTGTTGTTGTTTGTCTCCGACGCCGTCGGCCGGCGCCCTCCTGCGTGAAAGCCGCCTAAAGACACCAAAAAACGCCTCTGCGGGCGTCTTTTTCATGGGTTGATAAGCAGCTCAGCACGCTCGAGTCTAGTCAATTGCAACCGCTGAGGCAATAGATAAAAACGCAGGTTCTCGGTAATTTACTCCAAAGCTGACACTATATCTTGTGGTCACCCTTTTGAAACCCTTGTAAATCGGGACCCAAGAGACTTTAAATTTTTCTTCAATGTAGAGTTTGTTCGCAAAGATAGAAACAATTTGTCGCCGACGAGCCACGCAAGGTCATTTTGGGCACCCGGTAGGCCACTTTCTGCGCATTTTGTCCAATTTCAGCCTCAAATTGCACACACAAAGACATTATGGCGCAATATAAGGGAGAACCCCTATTATCAATTGCCTAGTACTAGGTTAAATTACGTACCGCAATAAGGCATCTGCGCCTCAATTGCCTCCCTGTGCGGCAAACTCCCGAGGGGCCGTTTTCGAAGCCCTCCCTCTTCGAAAGCGAGCATTGTAGTTTGCTGCATTTCTATGACCTGACCCATTGTTGGTTGGGTCTTTTTTTGTCTGCGCAAAATGTGAAGAGGCGCCCGAAAGCGCCTACCTCACTCTTTGATTCGTTCCTCTCGATTTAGCCGATCAGTACGTCGTACTGTTCCTGCGTATAAGCGGGTTCGGCTTCCAGGTGCACCGGCTTTTGCACGAAGCTCTGCAAAAGTTCCAGCGCGCAAGCCTCGTCTTCCAGGAAGAAATCGATCACCGGCTGCGAGGCCAAAATCTTGAAGGAATCGGCCTTTTCGTACTGTCGGTAGAGACGAACAATTTCACGCATGATTTCGTAGCAGATAGTGCGAGCTGTCTTGATCTCCCCTCTTCCGCCGCACAACGGACAGGGTTCGCACAGCGTGTGCGAAAGCGACTCTCTCGTGCGCTTTCTCGTCATCTCCACTAGACCGAGTTCGGTGAATTCCGAAATCGTGAGTTTGGTGCGGTCGGTCGAAGCCGCACGACGCAATTCTTCGAGAACGGCAGCCCTGTGAGCCGGGTTCTGCATGTCGATGAAATCAATGATGATGATGCCGCCGAGGTTGCGCAAACGCAACTGGCGGGCAATCGTCTTCGCTGCTTCGAGATTGGTCTTAAAGACCGTCTCGGAAAAATCGCGCTTGCCGACAAATCCGCCCGTGTTAACGTCAACCGTCGTCATGGCTTCGGTGCAGTCGACCACGATGTAGCCTCCGCTTTTAAGCGGCACGCGGCGATCAAGCGCGCGCTGCAGTTCGGCCTCAACCTGCTGGGTTTCAAAAAGCGGTTCTTCGCCGGTATAAAGCTCCAGAAGCGGCAAAGCGCTCTGGGCATAGACCCGCGCAAATTCCTTGAGCTCTTCGAAGACTTCTTCGCTGTCGACAAGAATCTTTCGGGTTTCGGCCTGCACCATGTCGCGCAAAACGCGCTTGGACAACGAAAGGTCTTCGTACAGGAGGCTTGGCGCAGGAGACACGCTCGCCTTCTTGCTTGTTTCCTGCCACAAGCACCCCAGATAGCGCATGTCTTCGAGGAATTCCTCGTCGGTGGCCGATTCTTCGGCGCAGGTGCGTACGATGTAACCTCCCTTTTCATCGGTCTTTTTCAGGCGCGTCACCTGCTCGCGCAATACTTCGCGGCGCGTTTCGTCCTCGATCTTCTGACTCACGCCGATGTGATCATCCTGCGGAAGGTAGACAAGCTTGCGGCCTGCCAAAGAAATGGTGGTCGTCAATCGCGCGCCCTTAGTACCGATCGGATCCTTGGCCACCTGTACCAGCAGACGCTGACCTTCGCCGATCAGCTTTTCGATCGGGCGGTACTCGCCGTTTTCCTGCCGGGCTCCTTCGATGTCAAGCACATGCAGAAAAGCCGTGCGTTCCAACCCGATATCCACAAAGGCCGACTGCATACCCGGGAGCACCCGCAGCACCTTGCCGACATAGACGTTGCCGACAAGGCCGCGGCTGGCGGCTCGCTCAATGTGGAGATCCTCCAAGATGCCGTCGACAAGGATCGCCACACGCGTCTCGCGCGGCGAGCAATTGATCAAAATATCCTGAATTTCCTGCATGGTTCGCTCGAGGCAGCCGCCGTACCGTATGGGCGACAGCCGCACGCTAAATCACAAGTTTCGATGGTCTTGCGATTTTAGCCGAGCACGTTGAGACCTTCCTTAGTATGGAACGCGTTGGGTTCTTCACTTGCAGTCTCTTCGGCCTTGGGATGCAGTTGCTCTTCACGCTGTTTGCGGCACTGTCTGCAAGTTGTGCTGCAGCCGCCCGCACAATGCCATTCGGGCTGCAACGTGACATGCTCAAGCCCGAAGTCCTTGAGAAGCATCGCCTGTGCTTCGGAAAGCACCTGTTCCCAATCAATGCCCTTTTCAACGCACAGATGCGCCATGACCGCACCGTGTCCGGGAGCAAGCGTCCAGACGTGCAGATCGTGCACGCGACTCACACCCGGAATGCGGCTCAACGCATCGCCGACGTCGTAGTAGTTGACGCCTTCAGGCACGCCGTCAAGCAACACAGCGGAAGAATCCTTGAGCACTTCGTAGGTGGAGTGCAGCACAAGCGCACCGACGAGGAAAGAAAGAATCGGATCGGCAATCGCGAATTTTTCGCCAAAGAAGTAGATGAGAGCACCGGCTAAGATCGCCGCCACGGACCCGAGCAAGTCGCCCATCACGTGCAGAAGCGCCGCACGGGTGTTGACGTTTTTCTTGTCACGGGAAAGCGACCAGGCCACGGCAATGTTGATGCATAAGCCGATGAGGGCAACGATCATCACCGAGCCGCCGTCGACCCGCGCAGGATTGTCAAGACGCTGCACTGCCTCGTAGAAAATCCAGCCCACCACGCCGAGCATCACGAGGCCGTTTAGAAACGCCGCCAGAACCTCGATGCGGCCGTGTCCGAAACTATGGTTGGCATCCACGCCCTTACGGGAAATAAAGTTGGCAACCAGCGCAAAGAAAAGGCTTGCGGAATCGGTGGCCATGTGACCGGCGTCACCGATCAAAGCCAGAGAATTGGATACCCAACCGAAAAATAGTTCCACCGCCGAAAAGCCCAGCGTAAGCGCCACCGCAAGGCCCAAGACAGAAAGTTTGACCTCTTCTCCGCGATGATCGTAACTGCAGTCGCCGAGAGCATGATCTGCGTAATCGTTTTTGCCACTCATTTGCATTGTTCTTTTTCAGAGAATCGGCCACCCGCTCTTGCCTGTCGGCAGCCATCCGTATTCTTGCGAACTTTATTCCCTTTTTTGACCGACAAACAGCCACCGAGAGAAATTATGAGTTTGGAGACGTCTCGGACACTCGCCGTTTGTTTCAAAAAAAACGAAAAAGCCCGCTGGCGCACAAGACAAGACTTGTACGCCCGTGCGGGCCTTGCGATGCGCCGGCCCCATATGGCCGGCTCTTCAAGCAGTCGGAAAAGGAATTAATCCTTCTTGCTGCCGGTGAGCATCGGAACCACGGTGCCTTCGCCGCCGGTAAGCAGACCGCTCTTGGCATAGGTCTGCAGCTTGGCGCGAGTGTCCGTGATGTCAAGGTTGCGCATCGTGAGCTGACCGATACGATCCACGGCCGTGAACATCGAATCGCCCTTTTCCATCGTCAGGCGTTCGGGTTCGTAAGTGAGGTTCGGCGAAACCGTATCCATGATCGTGTAGTCGTTGCCGCGGCGCAGTTCGAGAACCACTTCGCCGGTAATGGCGCGAGCCACCCAACGCATGGCGCTTTCGCGCAGCATGATGGCCTGGCTGTCAAACCAACGGCCCTGATAGAGCAGACGACCGAGCTTACGGCCATTGATGTGGTACTGCTCGATCGTGTCTTCGTTGTGGATGCCGGAGATCAAACGTTCGTAAGCGATGTGCAGCAGAGCCATACCCGGAGCTTCGTAGATGCCGCGGCTCTTTGCTTCGATGATGCGGTTTTCGATCTGATCGCTCATGCCCAAGCCGTGACGGCCGCCGATGCGGTTGGCTTCCATCATCAGTTCAACAGGATCAGCATATTCCTTGCCGTTGAGAGCAACCGGCTGTCCTTCTTCAAAGCGCACGGTCACGAGTTCGGCCGGAATCTGCACGTTTTCGTCCCAGAAAGCAACGCCCATGATCGGTTCGACGATCTTCATGGAGGTGCTGAGCTTTTCCAGATCCTTGGCTTCGTGCGTGGCACCGAGCATGTTGGAGTCGGTGGAATAGGCCTTTTCAGCCTTCATGCGGTATTCGAAGCCTTCGGCGTTCAAGAAGGCGGACATTTCAGCTCGGCCGCCGAGTTCGGAAATGAACTGGGTGTCAAGCCAGGGCTTGTAGATCTTGAGGTTGGGGTTAACCAACAGACCGTAGCGATAGAAACGTTCGATGTCGTTGCCCTTGTAGGTCGAGCCGTCGCCCCAGATGTCAACACCGTCTTCGCGCATGGCGGCAACAAGCATCGTACCGGTCACGGCGCGGCCGAGCGGCGTCGTGTTGAAGTAGGTCTGGCCGGCCGTCGTGATGTGGAATGCGCCGGACTGAATGGCGGCAATGCCTTCGGCCACAAGCTGAGGACGGCAGTCGATCAGACGGGCGGATTCTGCACCGTACTCCATGGCGCGACGAGGAATGGCTTCATAGTCGTCCTCATCGGGCTGACCGAGATTGGCCGTGTAAGCGTACGGGAATGCACCCTTGTTCTTCATCCAGCGCAGTGCGGCGCTGGTATCAAGGCCGCCCGAGAATGCGATGCCGACTTTCTTGCCGACGGGAACGCTTTGCAGAATCGTCTGAGACATTGTTCACTCTTTAAAACAAAAATTTCCGCCGGACACAAACAACGCCCCCGGCGCACGGAATTCTTTGCAAGCGGCCGCCTCCCCTTTTTTCATGGAGACATGCCTGCTTCAACCGTTAATTATGGATTACCTAGGGCTGGTTTGTCATTGGCCGAGCCGTCAAAAAAAGCTAAATTTTGAAGAAAATCTTCAGGACTCGTCTCCGGCGCGTTTAACGCGGATTCTTCCGGCGCTGATTTCGCCCAAAGCGCTCATGAGTTTTTCGGCCTGAGTCTGCGCCGTTTCGACCAAAAGCGACACATCGGCTGCGAAATTTCGCTCGAGAATCGTACCCTGACAGCGCCCGATCACCGAGACGGCATGTTCGTAAAACCGATGTTCCATTTCCACGAAAATCCGGGCCGTTTCGATGCGTTCGGTCACAGGCAAGGTCTCTAGTCCCTTTTTCACCATGCCTTGATAGGCATGAACCAACCCGCCCGTTCCCAAAAGCGTGCCGCCGAAGTATCGCGTCACCACGGCGGCTATCTCTCCCACGCCGCAGTGCAGCAACACGGTGAGCATCGGTCGCCCGGCCGTTCCCTTGGGTTCGCCGTCGTCGCTGCAGCCCGCAAACGCCGTGCTACCCGCAGGTCCCGCCTGAAACGCCCAGCAGTTGTGCGTGGCATCCGGATGTTCAACTCGGATGCGCTCGATGAAAGCCTTGGCCTGATCGGGCCCCTGTACGCGTGCCATCGAAACAATGAAGCGGCTGCGGCGGATCACCTCTTCTTCACGGTGAATCTCTCCGGGCGCAAGATCGGGAACGTTGTAGCTGGACATTGAAAGAAAAAACGTCTGTTGTCATCGGTCCCGAATCTTACCTGAGCCTAGAGGCCCATTGAAATCAAATGAGCTTCAGGCTCTGCAGCCAAGCTTTGAGATCGGCTTCACAGCCCGAGGCCTCGCTCTGGGTGCGATGGAAGCCTTCGAGAACCTTCGCTTTCGGGCAGTACTTACGGATGTCTTCCCAGGCGCCTTCGGGCGAAGAGCTGCCCGAGACCACAAACGGCACAACCGTCTTGCCTTCGAGCGGATGATCCATCAGGAACGTACGCATCGGAATCGAAACGCCGCCCCACCAGTAAGGTGTGCCAAGGAAGATCGTGTCATACGGCGTCAGATCCGGGATCTTCGTCGAAATCTCGCGGCGAGTGCCTTCGCGACGCTCTTCTCGGGCGATGTAGGTCATGTCGCTGTAGTTGGCGGCATAGGGCTTGACGAGCTGCAGTTCGAGCACGACGTCGGCCCCCGTGAGTTTCACCACCGTCTGCGCCAGACCTTTGATCGTTCCGGTTCTCGAAAAAAATATCACGATCGATTTGCTCTTTCCCGCAGAAGCAGCCAAACCCGACCAGGAAGCCGCCGCAAGTGCGGCCGCCGTTGTCAACACCGTTCTTCTTGTCATCGTCATTTTTCCCACTCCTCGGATAGTCTCAAGAGGATTTCCGCTGAAAAAATGATACGAAAAGAGCTTTTGCGGCGGCCTTTTCTCAATGTCAAAGACTTGCCCAATCCGAGCAAACAATTACATTGCCGTGTGTTCGGGCAAAGCGGCTCGCGGAATGTCCATGGCGATCGTAACGCCGCCGTCGGGATTGGCGTAGCCACTGATGTGACCGTGGTGACGTTCGGCAATGTTGGAGCAGATCGAAAGACCCAGCCCCAGGCCTCCCGCTTTGCTCGTCACAAGCGGCATCATGAAGCGGTCGACCTCTTCTTGCGTGATCTTGGGACCGTTGTCGATCACCTCCACGCGCCAGTAGCGGTCTTCGGCACGCACGCGCACGAGGATCTTAGCGTCGCTCAGCCCTTCGACGGAGTCGGCCGCGTTCTTCAGAAGATTGAGAATCGCAAGCTCAATTTCCCAGGCGTCGATGTCAGCCCACAGGAAGGGCTGCAGATCAGCTTCGATCTTGGCGCTTGAACGGCGGGAGCGCTCGAACGTGCTGATGGCATTGCAAACAATTTCCTGCATGTCGGTGAGTTCGAGCACAGGCTGCTGCTGTTTGGCATAGGAGCGAACTCGGTTGACGATTTCGCTTGCTCGCGTACCCTGCATCACAATTTCTTCGAGCGCCTCGGAGAAGACCTTCGGATCAATCGCACCGCGCTTGAGACGACGCAGCAGACCATTGGCAAAGTTGGTGATGGCCCCCAGAGGCTGCTTCAGTTCGTGCGCGATCATGGTCGACATCTGGCCAACGATGCCCGTGCGTTCAAGATGCGCAATATGGTCGCGGCTTGCGGCCGCCTCTGCCTCGATGCGCTTACGGTCTTCGAGCGCTCGATTCAAAAGCGCCGTGCGGCGGCGCACCAGTACCGAAAGCGAACCGGCGTAGAAAAGCACGAGGAAGACAACGCCCAGAGTGATCGTCACGCCGGCCGACTGTTCGCGAATAAAGGTCGACAGTCGAAACGCCTGCAGGTGTTCGTAGGGACCAACCTTGAGCGCGTAATAAAGATCGTGTACGGTGCGAACGGAAGCCACGGGGCCCCAGTCAACGCCCGTGGAAGCCCCGGTCATCTGCTGCAGCGAAGTCATCACCGTGCGACTCAGGAGTGAATCCGTGCCCGAGAGCATTGAGATGATGAAGCTCGGATAGAGTTCGCCGGAATGCCGGCATACCGAATATTCCGTTTCGTTGACGTCAACAAAGGCAAAGTCGTTTTCGTCAATCACACCGCGCTTGGCAAGAGACTCAAACGTGCAGGTCGGCAACACTGCCAAGTCCACCTTTTCCTGCTGCAGAGAACGAAGAATGTTGGCGGGATCCGTGCCGTAGAAGCGCACGTTGTCAAGGATGACATCGGTGTTGAGCCCATGCTTTTGAAACTCGCGCAATGCGATGAGCCAGCCGCCGAAACTCGTCGGATAGTCAGCTGCTATGCGCCGATTGCGAATGTCGCCCAGACGTCGGATTTCCTTACTCTGAGCGCGCTTGACAAAGAGTATGCCGTCGGCGTACGAGGGATCGGACGCGGACACCGGCCAAAGACTCGACAAGCCGATCAACTGTCCCGTCATCTCAAACTGAATGAAGTTACCCGCATCGGTCACCGCCATGTCGATGGCGCCGCTGTTGACAGCCTCAATCAGGATCGGACGCTCAAGAATGACGAATTCGAGGCTCTTTTCCCCCAGGCTTCGGACGAGCTGCATGCGGGTCTGTTCCCAAGGGCCGCCGTCTAGATAATTGGCAAATTCGCTTTGCACGCCGATGCGAGCCGGACGCGACAGTTCATAGCCGCTCACCTTGCCGTCCTTTGTGTGCTTGACCTTGACGTCAAGCGGCATGCTCAGGGGCGAAGGCGCCGAGATCGTCACGGAACGATCCGAGCCGCTGACGCGCGTGCCTTCCGATGGCACCAGTGAATAGGAAGCCGCCGAGACAGTTTGGGCTAAGAAGCCCGCCGCACCGATCAGGAAAGCCGAGAAAACGCGTCCGAACCGCATCTGACATCGTCCTTAGCTTAGATTCCGGGCATGAGGATGTCGGTATCGGCTCGGCGAGTATCGAGCACACCCACCACTTCGTACGTGCTCACCAGACCAACGTCGCGGCGATGCAAGGTCTTGACGCGCACATTGGCCACCAACACGTCTCCCGGCTGCAGCTCGAAAATACCACTGTCGATCAAGGACAGGAAATCCCTGTCGCCCATCGTCGCCTGGATGTGCTGTAGGCCGTTATCGAAGAACCATGCCTGAGCATTGCGGAAGACCGGAGCCTGAAGCGTCAACGCCATCGTGCGAACCTTTTCAAGCAGCAGCACTTCCTGCGGTTCTTCCATGGAAAAAGCATTGATGTGACCGGGCTGCAAAACGAAAACCGGTTCCTGCGCGTCACGTTCGGAAACGTTGATTTCAGCAATTTCGCTGTCGGCAAGTGCTTCAACGAGCGCCTTGAGCCCGGCACGAACCTCACGGTCCTTAAAGAGCTCGTAGGTCGCCTTATCGACCACGTAGCGTTCTTCATGACCGACGTCGATATCAACGTTTTTGCCGGTCAGGTAGATCTTTTCGGGCTGACGACCGCCCAGGCGCAACATCAGCGCAACGAGACCGTCGCACCAACCTTCAGGCAAAGCGGCGAGCTCTTCGGGCGAGCGTTCGATCGCCACAAAGCCCAGCGCGCGCAGCACCACGTCGGGTTGCGGATCGGCATAAAAGGGTTCACCCGCCAAGGCCGCGCAGCGCGCCTTGCCCGCGTCCACGCGAAAGCCCAGGTCAACCTCAAAGTCTCCCGTACCTTCCCCGGCGCGCACGTCAATTTCCGGTTCTACGACGCGTCCGAACAACACCTTGGAAGCCTGCGTCAGAAGCGCATCAATGCCGATCACGGCATGCGCCACGGCAGGGTTGGCAGAAGTGGCCTCGCGATGAGGCAGTCCACGAAATTCCAGATTGAAAACCGCTAACGTCACTTTGTATCTCTCCAATGTCCGCTTGTCGACGAAATATTCCTGTCGTTCTTCGTCTGAGCGTCAAACAGGCGTATTTTGCGCGTCACGGAGCTCGTTGCGCAATATAATGTCTGAGCAATACTCAACATAATTCGCAGTTGCCGGCAGCGCACATCCCAAACAATACACGATGACGCGCCGACCGACCGCCCTTTCGCCCCGCTGTCCATGTCCGTTTCCGACGATTTTTCCCCTGTTACCGAAGAAAGTCCGCTCAAAGACGTTCTGCCGTCCAAACTTGCGGCGCGTACGCTTCCGGCACTCATAGAAATGGGCGTGGAGACCGCCGTTGACCTATACGAGTGCGTCGCCAACGTCGGAAGCAACTGGTACCGCAACTTCCAGGGCATTAAACGCGAAGATGCGGTTGAACTCGTCAATTGGCTTGCCGATCACGCCGAAGACCTGGGCGAAGTCACGGAACGTTTTTGGCCGAGCGGCTGCGCCCCCTCGGACTTGGTAAACAATGCTGCTGATGATGCCCTGGCGCTTCTCTACGACGATATCAACGGCGAAACGACGCACCTGAGCGCGCTTTTGTCAGAAAGCAACCAGGTGCTCTCGGCCTTGCCCGAGACGCTTTCGGGCACGCAAGGCATCAACCGAGGCTACGACGACAATTCTCTTGAAGCCGACGACGATCTTTCGGCCGTTCGCGTCTGGTTGCAGGCCAGGGCCGTCAACCCCAATACGCTGTCGCAATACCGCAAGGAAGCCGAACGCTTTCTTCTGTGGTGCACCATGGAGCGCGGCAAGGCCTTAAGTTCGATTACGGCGTCCGACGCCGCCCTCTACCCCCGCTGGCTTGAAGAGCTCGGTCGCCTGGAGCCCGATGCCTGGCAGCAAAAATGGAGTCTTCCTCAGACGATCTGGGTCGGGCCGAAAAACGCGCCGCGACTGTCTGCACAATGGCGTCCCTTCAACGGACCTCTTTCTGTCTCAAGCCGCAAGACTTCGCTTACCGTCGTGCGCATTCTCTTCGGTTTTCTGACGAAAACCGGTTACCTGCGCTCCAACCCGTTTGATCAGGTGAGTTCCAAAGTGCGTTATCTGCCCGGCGAAGGCGCCCCGAAGGCCTTTGCCGACAGATCGCTCACCCCGCGGCAATGGGAGGCCGTGCTTGAGCACCTTGACCACATGCCCGAGGGCGAAGCCAAGCTGCGCATCCGCATCGTGCTCGCGCTCGGCAAGGGCTTGGGCATGCGCGCCTCCGAAATGATTCACTGCCGAGCCGACTGGATTGCCGTGCGCCGCATAGGCGACGAAGATCTCACGGTCATCGAAATCGTCGGCAAGGGCGATAAAGTCAGGCGCCTGCCGTTGGCGCAGCAAACGCTTGACGACATCAACGCCTACTTTTCGCTGCGAGAACTCCCTGACGTAACGTCCGCCGATCCGTCCACGCCGCTGCTGGCCGCCATTCGGCGCAAAAAAAACGAGGCGCCCCAATCCGCAGGCATCTCGCGTTCGGGACTCTATCGGGTGCTGTGTGACTTTTTCGAGGCAGCTGCGGCTGAAGTGCAGGAACGCTCCGCTGCAGACGCCGCCAAACTGCGTGCGGGCTCGACGCACTGGCTACGTCACACATTTGCCACCAACGCATTGAAAACCATGGACATCAACCTCGTGCAAAACGCTATGGGGCATGCCTCCATCGGAACCACCAGCCGTTATCTGACGCCCGAAGAGTCTCAGATCGCACAGGCCATGAAAAAACTGCCGGCCCTGTGAGGACCGGCGCGCACAATCAGCCGTTTTTTTTCATCAGGTCGGCCAGTCCGGCAAACGGATTGACACGCTCGGGGATTTCCTCTTCATCGCGGCTCTGCAAACTGCCCGGATCGGGTTCACAGTCCTCGTGCGACGGAAAAAGATCGAGCGACAAAATAAGCTCCTCTTCAACCCAGTGCGCCACATCGAACTTGGTGGAACCCACCACGACCTCGTCATCGCCGTCATCTTCAATGGGCAGACGGTTGGCTTCGTCTTCGGTTTTCGTAAAGAGAAACGGCACTTCCTTGTTGATTTCTATCTCAAGGGGGTTGCCGCAACGGGCACAGTCGGTCGTAAGCTTGGCTTCGACCGTAAGCAGTGCACTTGCCAGGCGACGGCGCTGTCCCGTACCCGTTGCCTTCCAATAGACATCGGCCTTGGGCTTCTCGCTCTTGAGCATCTCCTTTAAGTCGGGCAAGTCTTCGATGCTCAGGCGTCCTTCTTCTTCGATCTTTGCTCTGGAAAGCTCAAAAATGTCGATGTATTTCATTTTTCTTGGGAAATTCGTGGGGAAAAAAGCGGCAAGCTCGATACAATTGGCCGCATGACTGCGAATCTTAACCTTATTCTTGCCTCCACCTCGCGCTATCGCCGCGAGCTTCTTGAACGTCTGGGGTATCCCTTCGAAACAAAGGCTTCAAGCGTTGACGAAACGCCGCTTGAAGGCGAAACCCCCGAACGGCTTGCGCTGCGCCTGGCAATAGCCAAGGCCCGTGCCGTTGCCAAAGACAATCCCGGCAGCGTCGTGATCGGTTCCGATCAGGTCTGCGCTCTCGGCGGCAAAGCACTCGGCAAGCCCCACAACTACGAGGGCGCCGTGCGTCAGCTTACCGAAATGCAGGGCAACACCCTGGTATTTCACACCGCCGTCTGCGTGATCGGAGCCGACGGCAACGAACAGACCTGCGTGAGCGACACCCGCATCGAAATGCGCGCGCTCTCGGCTAAGGCGATCGCCGCATACGTCCGCCGCGAAGAACCCTACGATTGTGCCGGCAGCGCCAAAATTGAAAAGCTCGGCATCGCGCTCATGAAATCCGTTTCTTCGGACGACCCCACGAGCCTCATCGGTCTGCCGCTGATGCGCGTTACCGACATGCTGCTCAAGGCCGGCATCGAAGTAATCGACGGTTTGGGAGAATAACGGTGGCTCAAGGCCGTCTATACCTGATTCCCGTGCCGATCACCGAAGGCGACCCGGCCGAGACCTTGCCGCTTTCGACGCTTACGGCCGCCCGCAGCTGCAAGCGTTTTCTGGCTGAAAACGCCAAGAGCGCCCGCTCGTTTCTGAAATCCTGCGGACACCCGGTGGCAATTGCCGAACTCGAGATCATCGAAATCGGTCATGAGCCGGACCCGGCTAAATTTTCCGAATGGCTCTCCCCCGTCAAAGACGGCACCGATACGGCGATCGTGTCCGAATCAGGGTGCCCGGCTGTTGCCGATCCCGGCGCGGGACTGGTCAAATTCGCTCAGACCTTGGGGCTTGAAGTCGTCCCCTTCGTGGGGCCCTCCTCGATTCTGCTCACGTTGATGGCCAGCGGCATGAACGGGCAGCGCTTTCGCTTTCTGGGCTACTTGCCCGTGCATGAAGACGAGCGCCGTCAATCCATTCTTTCGCTTGAAAAGGAAAGCCGCACCACAGGAGAAACAGAGCTTTTCATTGAAACGCCCTACCGCAACAACCGAATTCTTGAAGCTCTCGCGACCACATTGGCTGCCGACACCCGCATCACGGCGGCAACCGACGTTACGGGCCGCGAAGAGCGAATCGAAACGCTTACCGCGCGCGAGTGGCAACAAAAAGGCTACGAATTGCCCAAGCTGCCTACGGTGTTTGCCGTGCAGGCCACTTTTGTGAAGGTCCTCAAGAGCGCAGGGCACAAAAAGACGCCGCACAAGCCGGTGAGGGCTTACACGCCGCGCCACCCAGCCAAACGCTGAGCGTTACGCGCTTTGGCTTTCCTCGTAGAGATACGAGAGGTTCAGGGCGCGAATCAATTCCTTGACGTCAGAGACGTACGCCACGGCCGGATACGACTGAAGTTCCGGCAGACGTGCGGCCCCCCAGGTTACGGCAACCGCGTCGCATCGCGCGTTTTGTGCGAGCTGCAGATCGTGAATCGAGTCGCCGATCATCACCATCTCGCGCACATCCACCCCCGTTTCGTCCGATAGTTTTTCCAACATTGCCGGGTTGGGTTTCGGGAAACTTTCGTCTGCGGTAACCGTCGCTTCAAAGTAATTCTCTAAGCCCGTGCGTTCAAACACGCGAATAAGCCCTGCCCGAGACTTGCCGGTTGCCACTGCAAGACGCAGGCCATTCTTCGTCATGCGGTCAAAGAGATCCTCCAAACCTGCCATGACATCAACCTGAGCCTCGCGCTGCAAATACCAGTTGCGGTACGCAGTCAGAAACTCGTCGAGCTGCTCGTATCGGAATCCGGGCGCCACTCTGGCAAACGACTCGGCAAAAGGCAGGCCGATGGTTTCGCGACATGCATCAAGATCGGGCTGCGGATAACCAAGCGTCACGCAGGCCTGCTGCATGCCGCGGGCAATGAGTCCGGTCGTATCCATCACGGTGCCGTCCCAATCAAAGACGTAGAGCTGGTAGTTTTTGGACTGCATGGTCATTGCCGGTCGTTCAATTTGTCGATCAAGGCTTTGAGCGAGGCTTCAAGCGGCGCAATCACCACCATGGGTTCTTTCGTCACCGGATGCGTGAACTTGAGCCGCTCGGCGTGAAGGAAAAGGCGCCCGAAGGGAAGCCCGAGCGCCCCCTTTCTCACCGCTTCGTTAAATGCATAGTCGCCGTATTTGGCGTCGCCCACGAGAGGATGCCCGACGCTTGCGGCATGCACTCGAATCTGGTGCGTGCGACCGGTCTTGAGTTCAGCTTCGAGGTACGAAACGTCACCATAGCGCTTGATGAGCGTAAAGATCGTATGCGAGCGAAGGCCGTTTTCCTCGTCAACGCGCACGCGCCGTTCCCCGCTTGCAAGCGTGTATTTGGTGAGCGGCGCACGCACGTGCTCGCGCTGATTGACCCAATCGCCCTGTACCAGCAGACGGTAGCGCTTTTCGATTTCGCCTTGCCGCTGCATTTCGTGCAGACGAACGAGCGCCTTGCGGGTTTTGCAGACGATCAGCACTCCGGAAGTGTCTCGGTCGAGCCGATGCGCCAGCTCCAGGAACTTGCATTCGGGACGAGACGCTCTCAAGCGCTCGATCAGACCGAAGGCCACGCCGGAGCCGCCGTGACAGGCCAGACCGGAAGGTTTGTTCACAATGATGAGATCTCGGTCTTCACGCAGAATCGGGAGTTCGTCGGCAGCAAGAGGCTTGACGGAAGGAGCCGCCGCTTCATCCATGACGGCTGTGCGCACCGGCGGAATGCGGATTTCGTCGTCGAGCGCAATCTTTGTCTGGCATTCGGCGCGCTTTTTGTTGATACGCACTTCTCCGTTTCTCACGATGCGGTATATGTGGCTCTTTGGAACGCCTTTTAAAACACGCATCAGAAAGTTGTCGAGCCGCTGTCCGTCGCTACGCTCTGAGACCCGAACATAGTTGACGCGATTGAAGTCCCGGACTTCGGACTCGTCGATAACCGTCACGGTACGTGCGGCGGTGTTTGCAAGTTCAGCCATTGTGCTTTTGTATTTCCAACCGCAACCATCACGGCATTGCGGCGTAATTAAAGTTATACTTGCGCCTTGCGCGGTGCAGTTGAAGTGCAAGGCACTTTCTGCGCAGCGAATTTATAGGCGCCGAAGCTTTCAGGTCTGCACATTTTAAGGCCGAAAGCCCGCGCTTTTGATGCCGTTTGAAGTATGTTGACGCATATTTCTAACGTCTGGGGCGTCTGTCACGCTTGAAGCGAGGATTGACGCCGGTACTGATTTTTTAATGCGCTTTCGAAAACTCGGACTTGCGTCGCAAGACGGGTTGGGCGTTGCAGACCAGTCGAGCTGCCCCGCCCCGGCGAGCTGAATCACAGCAAAGACCCCGGGGAACGATTGAACGAATAATCGGGTGCGAGCTCCTGATCGAGGCACGCGAACCTTTTCGATGAGTCCGAACATTCGAAAGCAGGGCAAGGCGTCTTTGTACAAGACGTCTGCCGATACGTGAAGTTTTGAAAGACTTCAAACGAGTAAGGATTTTTGGGTCGTGCGCTGCGAGCTTTGTGTTCGATTGATGCTTTCGCTTCTTGCCCCCGTCTTCGGGACATGCGAGGCTGTTTTTGCGCGCCGAAACACCAAAGGACCAACCGGTTTTGTGAGGGATCGAGCTGTCGCCGCGGCCGAAGCCGAGGCGAATGAGGCGCTGTCACTGTCCGCCCGCGTGCTCTCCCCATCGCGTCCGGCTGCCAAACGCAGCAGACCGACACAATCCGTGCGTCTTCACTTCTTTTGTCCGCCACGCGGCTCGGATCTCGCCTCAGGGGTTCGCGCCTCCTTGTCGTGCGCGTCATAAAGAAGTCTGGGGACTTTGACTAAGGTTCCCATCCCGCCTTGCCCGTTTGCATCCGTCTCACAAAAACGCCCGTGTCGGCACGCGCCCGCCCGGACGGTTGTTCGCGTCAGTAACACCGTCAGCAACGGAGTGTGAAAATTGAAACGCATGCTATTTAACGCGACCCACGCCGAAGAAACCCGCGTGGCGATCGTCGACGGCCAGAAACTCATCGATATCGACATCGAAGTTGCCGGCCGCGAACAGCGCAAATCCAATATCTACAAGGGCATCATCACCCGCATCGAACCTTCGCTCGAAGCCTGCTTCGTCAACTACGGTGAAGAACGCCACGGCTTTCTCCCCTTCAAGGAAGTCTCCCGCGCCTACTTCAAGGAAGGCGTCGATGTTCGCACCGCCACCATCCGCGAAGCGCTCACCGAAGGTCAGGAACTCATCGTTCAGGTTGAAAAGGAAGAACGCGGCAACAAGGGTGCGGCACTCACCACCTTCATCAGCCTCGCCGGCCGCTACCTCGTTCTGATGCCCAACAACCCGCGCGGAGGCGGTGTTTCCCGTCGCATCGAAGGTGAAGAACGCCAGGAACTGCGCGAAGCCATGGATCAGCTCGATCTGCCCTCCGGCATGAGCACGATCGCCCGCACCGCCGGCATCGGCCGCACGGTCGAAGAGCTTCAGTGGGACTTGAACTACCTTTTGAAGCTCTGGAGCGCCATCTCGGAAGCCGCCGTACCGCAGTACGAATACAGCGAAAACGACCGCGGCCGTACCGTGACGCACTACACCACCGAATCGGTGCGCGACGGCAAGCCGCTGCGCCGCGCCAATCCGGCTCCCTTCCTCATCGTTGAGGAAAGCAACCTGGTCATCCGCGCCATCCGCGACTACTTCCAGCCCGACATCGGCGAAATTCTCGTCGACACGGACGACATCTACGATCAGGCCCGCCAGTTCATGGCGCACGTCATGCCCGATCTGGTCGGCCGAGTGAAGCGCTACCGTGAAGAAACGCCGCTTTTCTCGCGTTTTCAGATCGAACACCAGATCGAATCGGCCTATTCCCGTACCGTGCCCCTGCCCTCGGGCGGCGCTATCGTGATCGATCACACCGAAGCTCTGGTGGCTGTCGACGTGAACTCGGCTCGTGCCACACGCGGCGCCGACATTGAAGAAACCGCGCTTCGCACCAACATGGAAGCGGCCGACGAAGTCGCCCGTCAGATGCGTCTGCGCGACTTGGGCGGTCTGATCGTGATTGACTTCATCGACATGGCCGAACCGAAGAACCAGCGCCAGATCGAACAGCGTCTCAAGGAAGCGATCCGTCCCGACCGAGCTCGCGTTCAGACCGGCCGCATCAGCCGCTTCGGCCTGATGGAACTCTCGCGACAGAGACTGCGTCCGTCGCTCTCCGAAGGCAACCACGTCACCTGCCCGCGCTGCAACGGCGTCGGCGTCATCCGCGACACCGAAAGTTGCGCCATCCAGGTGCTTCGCATCCTGCAGGAGGAAGCCGCCAAGGAAGGTACGGGAGCTCTGCACGCTCAGGTCCCCGTGGATGTGGCCACCTACGTGCTCAACGAAAAGCGCGGCGAAATCGCCAAGATCGAACAGCGCTTCAAGGTGCCCGTGGTCCTCATTCCGAACATTTCCCTCGAGACGCCGCACTACCACATCGAACGTCTGCGTCTTGATGACGAACGGCTCGACGACGATCTCGCAAGCTACAAGCGCGCCGAAGATCTCTCGCCGATCGCCGATGACCCCTATGCGCTCAAGTCCGCCCGTGAAAAGGAAGAGCAGCAGCGTCCCAAGCAGGTTCCCGTGATCAAGAACATCCTGCCGCGCGACGTAGCACCCACGCATACGCCGCGCGAAGAGCAAAAGCCCGCCGCTGCGGCTCCGGCCAAGACCGAGGCCCGAGAAGAAAAGGGATTCTTTGCCAAGTTGATGGCCTTCTTCGGCATTGGCGGTGAAACTGCCGAACCCAAGAAGGAAGAAGCCAAGGAAGAGCTCAAGAGCGATCGTAAGCGCAAACCGCGTCGCTCCGGCAAGGGCAAGGAAATCAAGGAGTTCAGAGAGCGCGAACGTCAGGCTCGTGAGGAAAAGGCTTCCCGCGATCCGCGTGAACGCAACAAGGCCCGCAGCGAACAGCGTCGCGCCAAGCGAGAACAGCTCAAGACACAACTGGCCGCCGAAGAAGTCCAGACGACCGAAGTCACAACGTCAGCGGTCGCCGCTGAAGAAGCCCGCAGCGAAGAACGCCGTTCCCGCCGTGGCCGCAAGCCGCGCCGCGAAGAAATGTCCGCCAAGGACGCCACACCGGTGACCGCCGTCGAGCAGGAAGCCGTTGCCGCTCCCGTGGAAGACAAAGCGCAATCCGTTGCCGTTGAAACGGTTGAAACACTCGAGCCGACGACGGAAACGTCGGTTGAAAGCGTTGCGACGCAAACTGCCGCTCCCGAAACGTCTGCTCAAGCCGAACGTGAAGTCAAGCCGCGCCGTAGCCGTAAACCGCGTCAGCCGCGCCCCGAAACGGACGAACCGATCGAAGCATCCTTCGAAGCGATCCGTGCCGGTGCCGTAACCGACGAGCTGCCGCCGGTACCCGATGCGCTGCTTGAAATGCACGAAGAAATCCTTCGTGTGGAGCAGGAAGAGAAATCCGACGCGCCCGAGTCCGATGACACAACCGTGATCGAAAGCGAAAGCCGTCGCCGCCGTCCGCGCCGTCGCCGCCGTCCGACGAAGAACCTCGACACCGTATCGCTTACCGATGCCGACAGCGATGCCGCCGAGACCGCGGTCGTGACCACCACGGCAACCGCAGTCGAACCGGACCAAGCTGTGCCGTCCGCTGAACCGACCCCGACTCCCGCTCCGGTCGAAAACCCGATCGAAGAAAAGGTCGTCGATATTTCTGTCGAAAAAGCACCGGAGGTTGTTTCCGAAGTTCCGGCCGTTGAGACTGCAGCAAGCGACGCCGCTGCCGTAGAAACGGTTCCAGCAGTCAAAGCCGAAGTTGAAGCCATTGCTGACATTGCCAAGAATCTCTCTGAGAATCTGGCCAAGGCTGGTCTTGAACAGGTCGAAACGGATGCCTCGCTTGTGACGCCGCTTTCCTACGAAGCCAAGCCGGTGGCCGGCCGCCCGCGCCCCGTGCTTGAAGTCATCGAAGAGGGCCCCCTGACCCAGATCGAAACCGATCCGAAGTTCATATAAATCCGCGAGGAAACCCGCGGCTTTAGCCGCGGGAGGAATCGCGGCTCTAAAAATGATAATATGTGTCCATGCTGGAATTAGTTTTTAATCGGAACTGTGTTTACCAGACTGCATACCATGTGGTATGGTGTCCCAAGTACCGAAGATCAGTATTGACGGGAGCTGTTGCCGA